>Ga0315281_10009281_pt1 | contig 13648 bp, 6 predicted proteins | sample YL17G07_0_MG_FD_204540 | JGI IMG/M metagenome (GOLD analysis project Ga0315281, IMG submission 204540) | Sediment microbial communities from Yellowstone Lake, YNP, Wyoming, USA - YL17G07_0 | ecosystem: Environmental > Aquatic > Freshwater > Lake > Sediment | place: USA: Wyoming | collected...
AGATTCTTCTCTAAAGATATATTTTAGGAAATGACCACCCTGATTTCCGACAAGGCCCTGAAATTTCCGGAATTCACGCTGCTGAAGGCGTCGGCCGGTTCGGGAAAGACCCATGCCCTTTCTCTACGTTTCGTCCAGTTCCTCCTCTCCGATAAAATAAAGAGGACGACGCGCAACGAACTTCCTAATATCCTCGCCATAACCTTCACGAAAAACGCCGCGAAAGAGATGAAAGCCCGGATTCTGGACTGGCTGAAAGAATGTCATTTCCCGGAAGCGCAGGACGCCCGCAAGATCAAAGAGATCCTGGACATCGTCTCGATCGCGCCGGGACTGCTGTCCCAAAAGGCCCAAGGCGCGATCGATGATATCCTCTCCAACTACAGCGATTTCCAGGTTGAAACCATCGACAGCTTCATGGCGACCATCTTCAAAACATCTTCGGTCGATCTGGGATTTTCCCCTGATTTCGAGATCGTCCTCGATAATACCGAACTCGTCCAATATGCCTTTTCCCGGTATCTGCGAAAAGTGACCCCTCATTCCGAAGAGGGACGGGTCTTCAGGACGATCCTGGACCATATCCTCGCTAATTTGCGGGAAGACGCGGCGTTCGCCTGGGACCCGACGCCCGAAGTTTTGGGAAAGCTCATCGCCCTTTATACGAAGCTGGCCATCCAAGACCGGGAACTGAAGATCGAAAACTTCGGAAGCGAGAGGGCCAAGCTTCAAAAGCAAATAACCCAGATCGCGGAGAAATTGACCGTGATGCTCGAGGGGGAAGGGGCCGGGCTGGCGCGCGAGACGCGGGGCCATTGTCATTCCAAGATCCTCCCGGCCATCAAAGAACGCCGGTTCACCGACCTCATGGGCTATAGTTTCAAGTCCGACCCCGTCAAAAAGCCAAAGAGCGGTCAGGACGTGAAGATCCATGAAAAAATTCTCCGATCGTGGCGAGGGTTGAAAAGCCTTGTCGATGATCATAAGTCCCACTACGCCCGCGATTATTACTATCCTTACCTTCTGGCCTATCAGTCGTTCGCCGGCACCCTGGACGAGGTCAAGCGCCGGCAGGGGACCGTGTTTATCGAGGACATCGGCAAGCAGCTCTCGAGCTACATCAAAGCAGGGATCGTGCCTGACATCTATTTCCGGCTCGGCGACCGGATCTTCCATTACCTGATCGACGAGTTCCAGGACACATCCCGGATCCAGTGGAGAAACCTCAAGCCCTTGATCGAAGAGTCCTTGAGCAAGAATGGAAGCCTCTTCGTCGTCGGCGACACGAAGCAGGCGATCTACGGCTTCCGGGACGCCGACTATCAGATCATGATGGATCTCGAAGAGAAGAAGGATAGCTTCCCCTCCGTTGAGGTCTATCCAAAGGAATTGACTGAAAACCACCGGAGCCATGAGGAAGTCCTGAATTTCGTTAAAAAAGTATTTATTAAAGGTAAAAGCAAAGCCGATGAAACGGCTGGTGAAGAAAAAGGCTGCGGGGAGGAGATCGACGAATCTGAGCAAAATAGGGAAAAAGATAAATATAACTCTATCGCCCGGCTGAGCGGCTTGAATACGTTCAAGCAGGATGTCATTAAGGAGCATCGCGGCTCTGGATATGTAGAGTACGTTGTTCTCGAAAAAGACGCGGATACGGTCCCGGAGAAGGCCGAAATCCAAAAGAAGATCTGGGAGCTTAGACAAAGGGGCTATTCCTATTCCGACATCGCCATCCTGACCTATCGGAATGAATCTGTCGTCGGGATTTCGTCCTGGCTCAACGAGATCAACGTCCCCTTCATCCCGTTCAGCAGCCTGGACATCCGGAAGAGGAAGACGATCGGCGAGATCATCGCCTTTCTGCGTTTTCTCGATTCGCCGCCCGACGACCTCTCTTTCTCCATCTTCCTCCTGGGCGATATCATGAAGAAAAAGATGGAGCAGGATGGCATCTCCATGGAGCCGGACATGTGGCACCGGTTCCTTTTCGAATCCCAGCAAAGAAAGGATTATCCCCTTTATTCGGCTTTCCGGAACCGTCACGCGGAGCTCTGGGGCCGCTATTTGGAACAGTTCTTTAAAACGGTCGGCTATTATCCCTTGTCTGATCTGGTGACTCTTATCTACCGTGTCTATAACGTCTTCGAGCTCTTCCCGGAGGAAGAGGCCGCGCTCACGAAGCTCCTCGAAGTCATCAAGGATTTCGAAGGCATGGGCCGAAATGACCTCGGGGAGTTCCTCGAATTCACGGGCGCCGCGGAAGGCCAGGAGTCAGCTTGGACGGTCGATGTCCCGTCCGAGATCGATGCCGTCCGGGTCATGAGCATCCATAAGGCCAAAGGGCTGGGGTTCCAGGTCGTGATCTTTCTTGCTTATGGGGAGAGATTCAACCCGCCGGAATTCTATCTCGACGCGGACGAGGAATCCGTCAGGGTCTATAAGCTCAACCAAGGCCTGGTGGAATCCGACGAGGACCTGGCCAGAATCTATGAAGGAACGCGGACAAAAGACGACGTGGAGCGCTTGAACCGGCTCTATGTCGCGCTGACCAGGGCGACCGCGGAGCTTCATATCATCGGCGTCAAAGGCCAAAGGGACACGTATCCCTTTGATTTGCTCGGCAAGAAAAACTTCGCCTCATCGCCCGTCAAGCCCGCGGCCTGTCCTGCGCCGTGCCGCGCGGAATCACTCCGGGCCGAGAAGATGCGCGTGCTTTGCTCCTTCGACCTCCCACCCAATAAGCGGGAGGCCTTGAATTACGAGAACATCCGGCGCGGGGAGATCGCCCATAAGATCCTGGCCGAGGTCGAATTCCTTCGCTCCGGCTGGGACATCGACATTCCGGAGATCATTCAAAAAATAAGCGGAGAAGAGCCGGAGGCTCCGGTCTTTGAGGCGATCGGACGCTCCATTATCCGCTATTTTCAGGGTTTGCCTCTGGATGATCATTTCATAGAAAAAGAAGGCCGCCGGGTGTTTCGGGAGTTCAATGCCTGTGATGCAAGGGGCGGCGTTTACCGGATGGACCGCGTCGTCATCGACGAGGATTCGGTGAGCATCATCGATTTCAAGACCGGCGGCGAGTCCGAGGCTGCGAAACAGGCCGAGTGGGACGAGGAGGATAAAGAGCAGGTCGCGGCATACATCCGGATCATGAAAGATATTTTCCCAAAGAAATCCGTCCGGGGCATCCTCGCCTATATCGACAGGAAGAAATGGGAGATGGTGGGATGAGAGTGGAGCTCGTCTCGCCGAAAGACGATCTCATTGCGGCCATCGCTTCCCGACTCAGCGGGGAGGGGAAGGATTATTCCCGCACCTGGATCGTGTTTCCAGAGAAGCGGCCGGCCTATTATCTCCGTAAAATGCTGGCCGTTAGGGAAAAAACGGGCTTCATCCCGCCTCGCATCGATTCCATCGACGAGTTCGTCAATAATGTCTATGCCGAACGGCTTGGCCTGCGGGACCGTCCAATCGATGTCTTGGACGCCATTGCTCTACTCTTCGAGATCCATGGGAATTCGCCCGGCCGGCTGGGACAGGACCACTTCGTTTCCGCGGATCAATTTTTCACTTTGGGCGCCAAGCTTTTCAACGATCTTGAAGAATTGAATGCCGCGGCTGTCCGCAAAGAAGATCTCCTGTCGATGGACCATTGGGCGGACGAAGCCATCCCCCCGGAAACCAAGAACCGCCTCCAGTCCCTGTCGTTCTTCTATGAGCGGTTCTATGATGCGCTCGAGGCGCGGGGCTATTCCACCCAATCCTCTCGCTTCCGTAAAGTCGTCGGGCGGATCCGTCCCGAGCTCTTCGAAGACATCGACCAGTTCATCTTCGCCGGCTTTTTCTCCCTGACGAAGACCGAAGCGGACCTCCTCAAAGCGATGATGATGTGGAAAAAATTCGGACTGTTTATTCTCAAAGGCAAGGGGATCGGGTTGCTGCTTGATAAGCTGGGCATCGCCGATGGAACGCTCCGAAAGAAGATCGAAGAGCCCGAACCCGGTCCACCCCTCGAGTTCATCCAAAGCGCCGACACACATGGCCAGATCTTCGCCTTGAACAGCATGTTGGAAGACAGATTGCGCAATCCCAAGCTCCTCGACGAGAAGCAGGTCATCGTCTTGCCGGCCGCAGAGACGTTGTTTCCGCTCTACCAACAGACGCTCTCCGCTTTGTCCGAAGACCATTTCAACATCTCGATGGGGTATCCACTGTCCCGGACGCCGATCTTCAGTTTCTTCGACAAACTGCTCGAGCTCATCCAGTCCAACGACGAAGAGGGGCGGATCTACGTCCCGAACTATCTGCGCTTCGTCCTTCATCCCTACACGAAAAACATCTATTTCCCCGGCCCAGGAATGCGGGCCGACCTGACCCGCATCCTGTTTCATGCCATCGAGGAAGAGCTGACCCGCCTGCGGACCAAGGCTTTTTGGTCGTTGGAGGAATTGGAGAACGACGCCGGGATCCGGGAAGCCATCCAGGACCGGATCAGAAACGTGGAGAATGCGCCCGTCATCATGGCCATTGTCGAACATCTGCGTTCCATCCACGCCCGCACATTGGCCTTGTTCGCGGAGATCCGGAACGTGGGCGATTTCGCCGAGAAGCTTGGCCGGGTCCTGAATTATATTTATGAGAATAGCACTGCCAGGCTGCATTATTTCTTCCATCCCTACGCCGAAGCGTTCTTGGCCCGATTGGACGCGCTGGCCCGGTCGCTCCTGAGAGAGACGGTTTTCAGCGAGAAGGGCAGCTATTTCAACCTGTTCCGGAAAGTCATCGCCAGCGGGTCCGTGCCCTTTTACGGGACCCCGCTTCGAGGGCTCCAGGTCCTGGGATTCTGGGAAACGCGATGCATTCCCTTTGAAGACGTCTATATTCTCGATATGAACGAAGAGATCCTCCCGTCCGCCAAGCGGGCGGACTCGCTCCTGCCGTTCGCCGCGCGCATGGCCCTTGAACTTCCTACCTACAGGGACCAAGAGCGGCGGATGGAATATTACCTCGACACTCTCGTCAAGGCGGCTAAAAAGGTCCATTTCTTCTTCATCGAGAATAAAGACAAAGAGAAAAGCCGCTTCGTCGAGAAACTCATCTGGGAGAAACAGAAGGAAGAGCGGGAACCGCGGTCCGCCAAATATCTGAAGACCGTCCGGTATAATGTCGCCCTTCAGGCCGGCCGGCCCGGGCCGCTGAGCAAGCCTTCCGGGGTGGTGGAATATCTGCGCCGGTTCGCATATTCCGCAACCGCCCTGGATACGTATCTCGCCTGTCCCGCCCAGTTCTATTATGCCTATGTCCTGAAACTCCAGGAAAAAGAAGAGATCACCGAGCGGATGGAAAAAAAGGACATCGGGACATTCGTCCATTCCATCCTCGAAGAATATTTTAGGAAATTCGTCGGGAAGCGTGTGCGTGAGTCGGATTTAAGCGCGGACGAGCTGGAGGCACTCATCGACCGGCATTTCAACATCGAATACGGCGGCGATCTGGCCGGGAGCGCTTACTTGATGAAGCTCCAGGTCCGGCGCCATTTGAACGAGTTCATTATGGACTGCGAGATTCCGATCATAAAGGACCTGAAAGGCAAGGGCCGGGAGCTCCGCATCCTTTCCCTTGAGCAGAGAATGCAGGCTGAAAGGAAGTCCGAGGAGACGACGTTCAAGCTGAGGGCGAAGGTGGACCGGATCGAGACGCGGGGCGATGAGCTCTATATCCTGGATTATAAAACGTCCGCGGCCGAGAAATACCTGGGGATCAATTTTAAAAAACTGGATCTTGCGGGCCGGGAATCTTGGGGCCAAGCTGTCGGGAGCCTCCAGCTTCCTCTTTATAACCTGATCTATTCCCAAGCCGAGCCAAAGCCGAGCGAACGGATCCATTGCCTGTTCGTGATGCTGGGGAAGAGCCGCCTCAGCCCGAGGATCGAATATTCGCCCTACGCTGAGGAGGACGAAGAGGCGCGCCGGGACCAGATCCGGACGATGGAAACTCTTATCGACAGACTTTTGCTTGAGATCATCGATCCGCGAAGCGCGTTCGATCCCGGCTTGTCCTCCGCCGCTTCCTGCGGCCGCTGCCCCTATGCCTATATTTGCAATAGGCAATGAATCCTTTTCGTCTTTCGCCGAATTGACGAGCGATTGATATGCCCCGTGGCTTGCCACGGGGAACCGCTGGATTAGGGCCGGGGACTTATTCGGGGACTATTACAGTATCTTCACCCAGTGCTTCGAATAGTCCGCAGACTTTAAACGTAACCCTTTACGTCTTTAAACGGTAGCCGGATTCTTCGACAGCGGATCACCTCCAGATTCTCTTCGAAGGCCCTCCGGATCGTTTTCCCCGTAACACAATCTGGCCTGTTGACTCTTGTGGTCATTCGAAGATACACTTTTGTCAAAAGCGGCGGAAAATGGCCATCATCTGTCCAAATTGCCAGAGACAATATGATGTGACGCTCTTCGAGTTCGGTCATAGTCTGGTGTGCGATTGCGGGACGGTTGTTAATCCATTTGAAACATCGGCCTTGGAGATCCCCGTCGATGGAGTGTTGGACTTACATACGTTCCGGCCTTCTGAAGTCAAAGATTTGGTGCCGGAATATCTCAGGGCGTGTATCCAGAACAAAATCTTCCGGGTCAGGATCATTCACGGAAAAGGAACCGGAGCGTTGCTGCGGACGGTCCATTCGATCCTCAAGAAAATGGCGGAGGTCGATTCCTTTGAGCCGGCGGGAGAGGAAGAAGGCGGATGGGGTGCGACGATCGTGCGGCTTAAGAGGAGCGGAGAGTGAAGCGGTCCGCCTCAATGTCGGAGCGGAACTATTAGAGGGAGATTCGAGCCTGCCGATAGAGGCTTTCGAAAGATTCTCCTTGTTCGGGCGGCCGGCCTTTCTCGATCAGGAAGAACAGCCGGGAAGCCTGCTCGAAATGAGCGCTTCGCTTCAGTGACCATCGCATACGGCCCGTACGGAGGGCCCGGATCATGCTTTTGACGATGATCAGGATCTGGATGACATTAGCCCGGAGAATCCGGGGAATGGTCGCTCTCATTTGGGCGGTCACGAAAGTGTCTTTCAGGATCTTACTCATGTCTCTCGGTGGTCCGGCGAACATCGGTTCCATCCAGGGCCAGAAGACGAGGCTGTACATTTCCTCTTGAGAGAGGTGAAAACCGCCCGACTTTGCCCGGTCTTCGATATCCAAGAGCGAACTGAGCCGGGAGAACAAGCCGGGATCGGCTTCGTAGTCTTCGCCGGCCCGGCCAAGAATATATTTGAGAAGGCCGTATTTCCGGAGAACCTCGAAGACGGGCCGTGTTTCGTAGGCGAGGTCCTTGTTGAGCTCTTCGTAGAATCGTGAACCGGGGCATGTGGCGAGCAGGTGGCGGTGGGAATGGATCGCCCGCTCGGTGGCCTCTTCGATGACGAATCCCAGACGAGCGGCGTGCCGGAGAACCCGCCAGACACGGACAGGATCCTCGGTGAATCGCTCTGCGGGATCGCCGATGACCCGGACCCTCCGCCGAGCAAGGTCCTCGAGGCCTCCGACGTAGTCGATAACAGACCAAGTGACAGCATCGTAAAAGAGGGCGTTGATTGTAATGTCCCTCCGGAAGGCATCCTCACCCGGCGTTCCGTAAGCTTTTCGGGGGTCGACCGCGGCTTCCCGGGCGGCCTCTTCGCCCAGATCGGGGTCCCGCCTGAATGTCGCCACTTCGATGACCTTGCCGTCCTTGAAATGGATGTGGGCCAGCCGAAAACGTCTCCCGATGATGTAGACATTCGTGAAGCGTTTCCTGATCTGCCCTGGACGGGCGTCGGTGACGATGTCGAAATCTTTCGGGGACTTCCCCAGCATCATGTCTCGGACCGCTCCGCCGCACAGGTAGGCGATGAAACCTTGCCGATGGAGTCGGTAAAGGATATTAAGGACATCCGGGTCGATGTTTCTCCGCGAGATCGGGTGGCCGGATCTCTCCAGGATAATGGGTTCATCCGGCCGGGCAGAAGAAGGGTTTCTCACGTCCATGAGTGCTCACCAAAGCGGAATAATTAACACCGGAAGCTCAGCGGCCTTCAATCGTCGTCATCCCTGTCCGGCCGAGAGGTGACCGCCCATTCCGGATAGGGGACAGAACTTCCCTTCACGCTGTGCCAGAGGATCCGGTTGAGGATGTCTTCGGGGCAGGCATCCACGCGCTTGAAGTCAAGCCGCGCCGAAAGAGCGGCCTGCCTGCGGAGCAAGGGATCGGCAATCTTTTTCTTCGGCGGATTCATCTCATCGAGAGGCACGCGGTTGGGCACAGCTCTGAACAGGGTGAAATCCGGCGTCTCGGTGAAGCAGTCGGCCATCGGTTCGGCGGCCGCATCGAACTGGTTCATCGGGGGAAGTCCCAATATTTGTTCGATCGTCCGGAGCATGCTGACGGTATTATAACGCGTTTTAATGACCTGGCCGCGTTTCGTGTAAGGGCTGATGATATAGGCGGTCGTGCGGTATCCGCTGACATGGTCCCAGCCATCCTGGGGATCATCCTCGATTCCGAAGATCATGGTGTCCTTCCAGAATCTGCTGCGGCCGATGGCCTCCACGATCTGTCCGAAAGCGAGGTCGTTGTCTGCCACCTGGGCGGCCGGCGTCGGATACCCTTCCTTGGTTCCGCTCGTGTGGTCGTCCGGGAGGCAGATGAGGACGAGGTCGGGGAAACGGCCCTCTTTTTCGAATTCTTTGAGCTCCTGGATGAAATAGCGGGACCGGAAGACATCGGGCACGTCCATGTTCCAGCCGACCGTCTTCGAAGCGAGATAGGGCCGGAGCGACTCGATGGCCGGCTCGGAGCCGAAAACGATCTCTCCCTTAGGACGGTTGAACTCGCGCCAGCAGGCCGTCCAATCGGGCTCTCCTTTTCGTTTTGGGTCGGTCCAGCGGACGGCTGGCATGGCGAATTCGCCGTAGTTTCGGAGGGTCTTTCCATGGCGGAGGGCGTTGTCCCAGATGAACCCGGTCGGGGCATAGGCCAGGGCGTCGATCTCGTCCTCGCCCATGCCGTCGGGATAACTCCGCGGCCAGCCCGCGAACGACTTCTCGAGGTAGTCCGTGCCGAAGGCGGACATGGACCACTGATGCCCATCAGCGCTCAGAATGCCGCAGCAATAGATGTTGTCGAGAAGGACGAATTCACGGACCATCTTGTGCTGGTTGGGAGTGACGCGCTCGCCGAAGATGCAGAGCGATGGATCGCCGTTCCCTTGACTCATGTCGCCGAGCACTTGATCATATGTGCGGTTCTCCTTGATGATGTAAACGACGTGCTTGAACACGCTCGGCTCGCCGATGCGCTCGGGCACGGGCCTGGCCGGTTGATCGGGCCGCGGCGGAAGGAGGGCGCTGGCGATCCGTTCCTTATGATAATTGTCCCAGACGATGGCCGAAAGCCGCGGCAGATCGGTTATTTTGGGCACGGGCACAAGCGAGAGCGATCCGTGATACTGGTAGGAGTTGAATCCCCAGCCGCCGCTCCGTTTGTCCAGTCCCTTGACCGTCTCGATCCCTTTGATGTTCGCTATGCAGAGCTTATCGAGGCGCGGGTGATAGAGGATCGCGCCGGGGAACCAGCCGACGGGGATCAAGCCGAGAAGTTCTGAAGCGCGGCGGGCCGGATTGAACCGGACGACGGCCACGGCGTTCTGTGTGCCGTTGGCGACGTATAAGTATTTCCCTTTTCTATCGAAGGCAAGGGCGTTCGGCGATGCTCCGAAAAGGTCCGCCGGGCTGGGCTTGATCCAGATGGTCTCGACAACGGCATCCGTTCGCGTCTCGATCACGCTGAGGTTATCGCTCCCGGCGTTGGCGCAGACGATATAGCGGTTGTCGGGCGAAACGGCCAGCGCCGAGGAGTGCAATTGAACCAGGATCTCGGCCGCAGCCTTTCCGGATTCGAGATCGATCACGCTCAGAGAGCCTTCGTTGGCGATAAAGGTTGCCGGGTCGACCTTCACGAGGGTGCCCCAGCCGGCTGGGCCGGTTGCGTCGCCGGCTTGAGGACGGCGTCCGCCCCAATTGCTCACGTAGGCCTTCTTGCCGACGAGAACGACATCGTACGGCGCGACGCCGACGTCAAACATCCGGAGGAGGCTGCCGCTTGAGGCATCGAATTCGCCGAGCCGGTTGGAGAGGTTCAACGCCACATAAAAGCGCGCTCCGTCCGGGGAAATGGCGATGCCGGATGGGATCTCTTCCTTGCGGCGCGGGGCGTCGGCGGGCGGAAGCCGCAGGGAAAATAAGCCCGCGATTTTTCCGTCCGGGTCAACGTCGAACATCTTGATGCTTCCCTCGACGTTGCTCATATAGAGACGTTTCCCATCCGGCGAGAAGGCCAGGCCGGTGTAGCTCACCTGTCCTTTATCATCCGGTTTAAGGATGTCCTGGGACGGCGGCCGCGGTTTGGATTCGTCCGGCGGCTCGGGGGGCAGCGGCACGCGCTGCCGGATAAGGCCTGTCCCCGGGTCGACGACGACGAGTTCATGCGTTCTTCCGGATATGACGAGGAGCCGGCCGTTCGGGCTCAGGGCCAGGACCTGCGGCCGCAAGCCGGGAAGCTCGACCTGGAGGCCAAGAGGCGTCACGACTTGATCCACGGGAAGCTTGGTCGCCGGGCCTAAAGGAACGGCCATCGGCTCTTTCCGTTCTTTCGAGCAACCAACTAAAAAGAGGCATGTTAAGCTTATGATCCCGGCCGCGAATCCCGAGCGACCGAAAGGTCTATGCTTTGAGGATCGTTGGCCGCGTTTCAATGTTGATGGGAGTGTTTTCATATCGTCCGACATTGGAGAAGAATTGTATGTGAATAATGAGGACGACACAATACCCGATTTTTTCGTTTAATGGCCTCCGCTGAAATAATCGATCATCCAGCCGATCGCCCGCTGACAGACGAGGCAGAACTCATCCTTGGAGTTGGAGATCATCAAGCAATAGACCATCGGTCGGTAGAGCCCTTTGGCCGCGTAGCCGGCGCCCTCGAAGACGCCGACCTTGTCATTGAGATGGGCGTACTGCTTGCGGACATCCTCGATCTGCTTGGCGATCGCTTTATCCGCTTCGCGGTATTTCTCTTCGACCTTTTTTATCTGCGCTTCGGCCAAACCTTTTTGCTTTGCCTGGGCAATTTTCTCGGCCTGGGCTCTCCGGTTTTTCTGCCGCTCGGCCTGAAGCGCCTCGATCTTGTCCTTTCCATACTCGGTCGGAACAGCGATGCCGGGCGACAAGAGGTCCTTCCACTTGACATTCCCCGGGTCGAGAAGCGCCGTGATGTTGGGCTCGAGCGGCTCGACCCCCTTGGGATAGAAATCGTTATAGGCGACTTCCGAAGCGTAATACTCATCCGCGAGGCCGGCGAAGGAATGGCCGAGCTCGTGAACGAAGACCTGTTTGCTCGAAGCGTGATCGACGGTCGTCACGCAGTAATCGAAGCCGATGCTTCCGCCGCCGTACCGCTTGCTGTTGACGAGGACGACGATCGCGTCGTAAGGCACCTGGGCCGCGATCTCGTGCATCCTGTGGTCTTCCTCGATCAACATATAGCGGTCCAGATCGAAGGCGTTGAATGCCGCATTCAGGGAGGTTTTCTTGTAAACGCTCTGGCGAGGTTCATCCATCGCCCGCTCCGGAGAGGGCCGGAAAATGCCGCGAACATTGAACTTGCCTTGGCCGCTTTTATAGGGTTCGATGCCGAAAAGATAGGCCGTGAACCGGTCCACGTCGGCCTTGAACTTATCCTTGTCCTCGGCGGTGTAGCCCTCGGCGATGAAGACAAAATCCACGTTGTCATGGGGATCGCCGCTTGTCCGGGCGTCATAAATGAAATCCCCCGCCGCCGTCGTTTCCTTGATGATGTGATAATCGGCCGGATCGATGGTTTCGCTGAATAGAGGGTGAAGGATATTCTTCTTGTCCCGCCCCTCGATCACGAACAGCACGGGCTTCTTCGGATAAGGGATTCGCACGGACCGCTCGAAGACCCGCTTGATGCCGTTGAGGGCGGGCGTCGTAGTCTTGTATTCTCCGAACATGCTGTCGAAGCCGCGGGAGTAAATCAGCCGGTTCGAAGCCACATCATAGACTTCTACAACATATCGGCCGTAGCCGAAAGGATCGATGAGATGGGCCCTCGATTCGGGCCAGATCCCCTCCTGATAGATATGGTCGATCGTGACGATCTCGTCTTTCGCGTCGCCGACGTGGTAGAGATCGACCCGCATGGCCTTGTCCACAAAATGATCCTCGAACGCGACTTGGGCGAGCCCGGGCATCCCCGCCGCGGCCCAAAAAAGAATGATCATCATCAGGCGTTTGGTCATGTTCATCTCCGTTATTCGCCGGTCCCTGCCACTATATCGCGCCTTCCCATTCCCCGTCAATGCAAATGCATACTGACCGTATATCACTTTCAAATGTATCTACCCGAGACTGGCTTGACATCGGTAAAAGAATTGGTTACCAGCGCCTTGGAAGCATTTCCGTTCGTGTAATTACAATCGGCGTCAGAGGCCGCCCTTAGCCCCCGGACCCCGGGGAACCAGTCCCGTCGGTTCCCCCCGTCGGAGAAGCCGACGGGTCCCCCCTCCGCTACGGGGACTTCAGGGCGGCCTCTGGCGCCAATGGGAGATCACATATAGAAATGCTTATAAGCGACTTAATGTTCTTCGAAAATACTTGACTCCCGGAGTCGATATATATAGAATTCTCTCTTTTATTCAAGCGGTTTTGCGCCCGAGATTTGGACTTCTAGTCATACTTTAATCTACTACTCCTGGAGGACTTATGAACTTGTTCGGACTTGCCAGCCGGCATGGGCTCAACAATTTTGAGCAGATCGCCATCGCGGGCGTTTTGCTGACCGCGTTTATAAGCCTCGTCTACGCCTGGTTCCTGCGCAATACTGTGATTAAAAAGGACAAGGGCACGGCCAAGATGCAGGAGGTCTGGAACGCCATCCGCATCGGCGCCGATAGCTATTTGAGCCGCCAGCTGCGGACGATCCTGCCCGTGATCGGAGCCCTGACGGGCGTGCTCTTCCTGAGCGTTTACATCGTTCCGGCCAGCCGCGAAGCGGTCGCGGAGTTCGGGGCCAACGCGCCGATCGTGATCGCCATCGGCCGGACCATCGCCTTCATCATGGGAGCGTCTTTCTCCCTTATCGTCGGCCAGCTCGGAATGCGCATGGCCATCCAGGCCAACGTGCGGGCGGCGGCGGCGGCGCGGCGCAGCTTCAACGAGGCGCTGTCCATCGCTTATTACGCCGGGACGGTCACCGGCATGCTCACGGACGGCCTGGGCCTCTTCGGCGGCACGGTCATCTTCATTATCTTCGGCAAGGCTGCGCCCGACGCCCTGCTGGGCTTCGGCTTCGGCGGTACGCTCCTGGCCCTGTTCATGCGGGTCGGCGGCGGGATCTACACGAAGGCCGCCGACGTCGGCGCGGACCTCGTCGGAAAGGTCGAGAAGGACATCCCCGAAGACGACCCCCGGAATGCCGCTGTCATCGCCGACCTGGTCGGCGACAACGTCGGCGACTGCGCCGGCATGGCGGCCGACATCTTCGAGAGCTACGAGGTGACCATCGTCTCGGGGCTGAT
>Ga0315281_10009282_pt1 | contig 13648 bp, 12 predicted proteins | sample YL17G07_0_MG_FD_204540 | JGI IMG/M metagenome (GOLD analysis project Ga0315281, IMG submission 204540) | Sediment microbial communities from Yellowstone Lake, YNP, Wyoming, USA - YL17G07_0 | ecosystem: Environmental > Aquatic > Freshwater > Lake > Sediment | place: USA: Wyoming | collected...
ATCAATGCCGGAATCTGTTTTGAATTTAACTTTCCAGTCGTTATATTGCTGTAGCTGTTCCTCACTTAAGTTCAGAGTCTTGAACATATCCTTGAAACGCTGCGTAAGGTTTGCCTGTTCCTCATAGTAGATAAGATTGTCTCCGCTTACCGTGCTATACAAAGTTGGGGTGGTGTTGTAGTTGTCGAACTCAAGATCCAGAGCCTGGAGTTTGGCCAGGTCTGCTTCAACCGATGCTGCAAACCCAAATCCATTGCTCTCCTGCGAAATGGATACCCCTTCTGCCGTCAGGGCTTCAATAAACTGTTTATTTAGAAGTTCCATTTCCAGCGCAAAAAAAGTGTCTTTCGGCCAGCCTACAGGAACGGAACTCAAGTCAGCAATGACTGTGGGATTTATATAAAGGTTCAGGAAACTGTCTTCAAGGTAGTGGCTTCTTACAGCCTTGTAAGAATCAACTTTGCTGAGCGAATCATACAATGTGCCATTATGTCTGTTGATAACATTCTGAATATTTTCCTTGCTGTTTGTCATTACAAAAAGGCCATTCAGTGCGGTGTAAAATTGAACATCACCATTAATACCGTAGACGGTCTGGTTGCCATATTTCTCCTCTGTAACTTCGGTAGAATCATTCAGGGCTTGATAGTCTTCGTCAGATATATGGAATGTTATGTACGTGTCGGGTATAGACATGTAGGTGATGTTGTCGACCGTTTCTGGAAAGTTCATTTTTACAGCAAGCGTAGCTGTGTTGTCGGCAATGGCTCTTGCCAATATTTCTTTTATGGTAACGGCGTTTGATTCATTTTGAACGGCTTCTTCCAGTTGTATCAGAACAAAATCTTCGATCGGGTTTTTTACACTGGTGTTGATTTCATAGTAGGCGTCTATGTCTGCGGGAAGTATCGTGTCAGCCGCAGGCACAGAATACTGGGCAAGTGCCGCGCCTTGGCTTCCGATGATGAGCAGTATTAAAACTGCAATACTCTTTGCGAAAAAGTTTTTCATGGAAGATTTAAATTATTAAAGTAATTTTATAAATTCATCGAAAAGGTTTTCTGTGTCTACGGGGCCCGGGCAGGCTTCGGGGTGGAACTGTACTGCCATGAACGGCAATTTTTTATGCTTGATGCCTTCCACCGTGCGGTCGTTGGCGTGTTCGAACCAGACGTCCCATTCTTTGGGCAGGGTCTTGCGGTCGATGGCGAAGCCGTGGTTTTGGGAAGTCATGGAGCACAGGCCGGTTTCCTGGTTTATGCAGGGCTGGTTCTGGGCGCGGTGGCCGTACTTGAGTTTGTAGGTTTTAGCTCCCGCCGCTATTCCCATTAGCTGGTTACCCAGGCAGATGCCGAAAACCGGAACTTTTTTGCTAAAACATTTTTTGATGATTTTGATCGTTTCCGAAAGCAATGCGGGGTCGCCGGGACCGTTGGAAACAAAAACGCCGTCGAATTTTTCGCCGGCTTCAATGAAATCATAATCCCAGGGAACGCGGATAACAGTTACGTTTCTGTTAAGGAAATGGCGGATAGTGTTGTTTTTTACTCCACAATCGATCATAACCAGTTTTTTATTACCTTTTTTATAGGTTTTGACTTTTTTGGGGCTGACCTGCGGAATCATATTTTCTTTATTGGGGTCGAAATATTGCGTCTGGTTTCCATCCACCACAATTTTTCCCAGCATGCAGCCTTTGTCCCGCAATCTTTTGGTTAAAGCGCGGGTGTCGATTCCGGTTATTCCGGGTATGCCGGCTTCTTTTAAAAAATCGCCCAGACTTTTGCCGGCGTGCCAGTGACTGTAGTTTTCCGAATATTCGCTTACCACAAGGCCCTTTATGTGCACCCGGTCGCTTTCAAAAAGTTCACTTATTCCGAATGAATCTTTCTTTTCGTTTGGAACGCCGTAGTTCCCGATTAATGGATAGGTCAAAGTTAAAATCTGTCCTTCAAAAGAAGGATCGGTAAGACTTTCCGGGTAGCCGACCATTCCGGTTGAAAAAACAACTTCTCCGGCGCTTGGAACTTCTGCTCCAAAAATTTCTCCTTCGAAAGTTGTTCCGTCCATCAGGACGAGTTTGCCTTTTTTCATTGGTGGTTGTGGCCTGGGAGAGTGATTTCCTGCACACTATAGCGGCGGGCAACTGCCCCCGCAAGCCGAAACCTTCCCAAATTTTGAAATATTTGATGAAACACTCAAGCCAAAAGCTGGTATTTTTGTAATATTTATCGGAGAATACATTATAGCTCATCAGAATAACTTATTTTTTAATTTTCAAATATGAAAAAGGTCGCAGGTTTTATTATATTTCTTTTTGCCCTAAGTTTGGTGCCGGCGGCATTGGCCCAGACTACTACAGCAACCACTACGACAATGACAGCCGCAGGTTCGTTTCCGGATGTGCCAGCAGACTATTTAAACAGTACAGCTATCCAGTACCTTAAAGATAATGGCATAATTTCCGGTTACCCGGACGGCACTTTCAAGCCGGCCAGCGAAATCAACCGCGCTGAATTTACCAAGATCGTGATGGGTGCTTTGTATTCCGATTTGAAACCCGCAGACTGTTTCCCTGACGTTAAAAAGGCCGACTGGTTTTCATCTTATGTGTGCAAAGCAAAGGAAACCTCCGTGATTTCAGGATATCCGGATGGCACTTTCAAGCCTGCAAACAACATAACTTTTTCTGAAGCTTCAAAAATTGTTGCAAATGCGCTGGGCGGTGGTGCTGCGGCCGGAATCGATGCCACAGTCTGGTATAAACCTTATGTTGTAACTCTGCAGGCACGCGAAGCAATTCCGCTTTCAGTCCAGTTTTTCGATGAAAATTTAACCAGGGATGAAATGGCTGAAATGATTTATCGCCTGAAGGCAGGAAATACTGCTAAAGCTTCCCGCACGTATGCGGAAATCAACGGTGAAGGTTTTGTGAAAGTTGATTCCTGCGCGCAGCTTAAGGAACGATGGAATGAACAGTTTTCAAGCAATGGTGGTTTTGGCGACTACGGCGGCGGCATGGGTACCATGACTGAAGTTTCTGCGCCCAGTCCCACAGCTGATTCAGCAAAAAGCGCTCCGGCAATGAATGGCGGGGCTGCCGATTATTCAACAACTACAACACAGGTAGCGGGTGTTGATGAAGCGGACATTATTAAAAATGACGGCAGATACATATACCTGATTCGCGGAAATGGCATCAGGATTGTGGACGCCTATCCGCCCGAAAATATGAAGGAGCTGGTCAACTTTACCCTGGGTGACCAAAGCGAAGGCTTTTATCCTTCAGAAATGTATGTTGACGGGACAACCCTTACGGTTGTTGGAAATATGTCCATAGCATATCCGGAACCAGTTCCGTATGTGGACTCAACTACAACTACAACAACCGCTGTGACTTCGGAAAAAATAGCCTATCCATATTTTGGTTACAGCAGGACAAAAGTATATGTTGTTGATATTACTGACCGCACCAAGCCTAAGGTTAGCAGAAGTGTCGAATTTGACGGCTACTATTCAACTTCGAGGCGCATTGGAAACACGCTTTACATGGTTATCAACCAGTACCCGAATTATTATACCATCTATGATTCAGCGGGCATGCCTATTAGTCCAAGTTCCATCCCGGCTGAAGCAATTATTCCCCAAATGAAAGATACGAAGATCGGCAAAAATGAACTAATTGCACCGTGTGGAGATATTTATCTTCTGCCAAAGTACAGGAGCTTTAATTATCTGATAGCAGCGGCAATTCCTTTGAATGATCTTACCAAAGATGTTTCCCGCAGCGTGATTATTGGTGATACCGGCACGGTTTATGCGTCTGCAGGTAATCTTTATGTTGCGGCAACCGACTGGTACGGCGGTCTTTACAGGTTCTACAACAATTACGATACTGCCATTTACCGCTTTGCTTTAGGTAACGGCCAGGTAGCCTTCAAGGATTACGGCCGTATTCCCGGAACTATTCTTAACCAGTTCAGCCTGGATGAAAATGCCGGATTCCTGCGTGTGGCGACAAACGTAAGTAAATACGACAGGGACGGCAATTATAGTAATTATACCGGCGTTTATGTCTTGAACATGGAGATGGATACCGTTGGAAAAGTTGAAAATATTTCCCCGGGCGAGCAGTTGTACTCAGCCCGCTTTAGCGGGAATAAAGGATATCTTGTGACTTTCAAGCAGGTTGATCCGCTGATTGTTCTGGATATGACGACCCCGGAGGATCCGACTATCAAGGGTAAACTTAAGATCCCCGGTTACAGCACTTTCCTTCAGCCTTACGATGATACCCATATTATCGGTTTCGGCAACGAAGTTGACGCTGAACTTGCCAAGGATGCGACTGACTGGATTCCATACGATGCTATGAAAGGCCTGAAGATTTCACTGTTCGATGTTTCTGATATTGAGAATCCAAAAGAACTTTACAAGGATGTGATTGGCGATCGCGGTACTTACAGTGAGGTGCTTTATAACCATAAAGCATTGCTGTTTGATAAGGAAAAGAACCTGCTGGTTTTCCCGGTTACAGTTTACGAAATACCAACGCAAACAATGTGCAGCAATTATGTTTACTCGACTTGCCCTACGGATTGCTATAAACAGTGCGTGCCAACAAGTTGCAGCACGGAAAACGGCGTGACTGTTTGCACTACCGACTGTAACGGTGCCAACAGCTGTTATGACGCGAACAACTATGGCGTGCCGGTGTTTGATGGGGCTTACGCATACAACATCAGTCTTGGCGGATTGACCCTGAAAGGCAAGGTGACCCACTATAACGACCAGGACATGACTGACATGCAAACGAACAAATACACCAACTACCAGAAGACAATTTCCCGCGCGATTTATATTGGGGATTACCTTTATACGATTTCTACATTCGGCGTGAAGGCCAACTACCTGTCTGATCTGAAGGAAAAGAATTTCATCGAGTTGGCGGGGGATGTGTGGAATATTTATTATGGAACCAAGGGCTAATATCTGATTGGCGAGGTTAATCTGAAAATTGAAAGGGCCCCTGAAATGGCGGGCCCTTTCAAAAATGGCTTTATCTGCGGCAGAAATTCATGTATATAAGAGGAAACATAACTTTAGAGACCATGGACTTTAAAGGCGCCGATATACTTTCAACAAAGGGGCTTATCAGAGCAGATTTGGACGTAATTTTGGAACGGGCCAAGTTTTTTTTGCCCGTGGCCAAAAAAGAAAAAAGTTCACAGATACTTGATGGCAAGGTGCTGGCGGCTCTTTTTTATGAACCTTCCACGCGCACAAGGCTCAGTTTTGAAACGGCCATGCTTCGTTTGGGCGGCAAATGCATTTCGGTGGTTGGCATGGACAGCTCGTCTTTGGCCAAGGGAGAAACTTTACACGACACGGCAAAAGTTATCGAAAATTTTGCTGATGTAATCGCAGTAAGGCATCCGCAGCCCGGTTCGGCCAAGGAAGTTGCCGATGCGGCCTCTATTCCGGTTATAAACGGCGGCGACGGGGCGGGGGAACATCCAACCCAGGCTTTGCTGGACGTTTTTACGATGATTGAGGAACGCAAAAAACTGGACGGCATGACAGTGGCGCTGGTTGGCGATTTGCGATACGGAAGAACTGTACATTCGCTTTCTTACCTGCTTTCGCACTTTAAGGTCAATTTGCTGCTTGTTTCGCCTGATCAGCTGAAAATGCCGGATGAAATAATCAAGTATCTTAAGAAAATGAATGTTCACTTTTCAGAGATGGAAAAACTGGACGTGGCCATGAAAAACGCTCAGGTGATTTATTCCACCCGCGTGCAGAAGGAGCGTTTTGTGAACCAGGATGAATACGAACGCTTCAAGCATTATTATATTTTGACCCGCGATGAAATTGAAAAAAATAATGCCAGCGTTACCATCATGCATCCGTTGCCGCGCGTGGGTGAAATCAGCATTGATGTTGATGCTTTGCCGGGTGCCGCTTATTTCAGGCAGGTCCAAAACGGCGTTGCGCTGCGAATGGCGCTGCTAAGCCTGGTACTGGGAGCTAAAGTTTAAGCTAGACGTTAACCGGCAACCGGCCGTTTTGAAGGTCCAGCAGGTCGTCAATTAATTGGCGGGGGTTTGGATTTGATTTAAAAAAGGCCAGTAATTGCAGGTTATATTTTTTCACCGCAAGTTCTTTTCTCTTGTCTTCCTCTTTTTCCTTTTGGTTCAAATTGGCAAGTTCTTCATTGAATGAGCCTACGATCATTTCGATTGTTTCGTGCGTGTTAAAGCGGATTTCCGCAGGCAGAATTCCGGATTCAATCAGCCGCTCCAGAGGAGTTTGATTTATTGCGGGTTTATTCTGCACCGTGTCGGATCTTTGTTTATATTTTTCCAGTTCATCCGCATCTTTTTTCCCGATCATTTTGGTCAGCGAAAGCGGAACGGTAACTTTTCTTTCCGTGAATATTTTGGCGATTGCAACAATAAATCTTCGGCGGAACAATGGGCCGGGTTCGCGACCTATTATTGCTTTATAGATTACGGCGACGGTTTTTATTTCGGCGGCCAGCGTGCTTACAAAAGTGGCCGGATCATTTTTACCATCGAAGAGCTGGGGAAAATCTGCCATATTTTCGGAATTGGCGACAGCCATGTCGTATACGGGATTCTGCTCCCCCTGTTGTTTAAGCGCATTGTGGATTTCTTCATCCGTCATCAATTTTCTTAAGAAATCACAAATAATGTTTGCGTTTCCATGCGTCGTGGTTATGGTTTCGCGACCAAGATAATCCAGCACTTCATCGTTGTTGACTGACGGCGAATATTCTTCGATTACTTCCAGGCGCCGTGTATTGGCAAACTGAAGGCAATCCTCTTTGTTATAGACAATGTCTGTTATTTCACGTTCATGTATGGACATATTGGTTCTTATATTTTGGTATGGCATTTTAATATTTTGTGGATATTTGTCAAATTTAAAGATGGAGCTTTGGCTGGTGGCTTTTTTGGCATATAATCGGGCTGATGAATGAATTTGTTTTTGTTAACGGGCAGGTTGTTACGGCCGAAGACACGTTTGCGGCCTCGGTTTTTGTGAAAAACGGCAAAATAGCTGAAATTAAGAGGGGAAAAGGCGTTTTCAGCAAAGTTCCCAGGGTTGATATACGGGGGCAATTTCTGCTTCCCGGATTGATAGATTCGCACGTGCATTTCCGCACGCCCGGCATGACCAAAAAAGAGGACTGGAATACGGGGTCCATGGCAGCGCTGGCGGGCGGGGTTACAACTGTGCTGGATATGCCGAATACTGATCCGCCAACTATAAGTGCGGTTGCGCTTGCGGCTAAAAGGGCGATGGTTAAAGGCAAAGCGCTGGTGAATTACGGGTTTTACGCGGGGGCCACTGCTTCAAATGTAGGTGAAGTTTTGAAGCTGAAGAATATCGCGGGCGTCAAAATATATATGGGCAGTTCCACGGGCAGCCTGCTTGTTTCCGATAAAACGGCGCTGGAAAAGTTTTTCGCCAAATCAAAAAAAATTCTGGCCATCCATGCGGAGAGTGAAGAGTGCATCCGTGAAGGGATGAAAAAGTACGCGAAGAAAAATAACCCGTCGGTGCATTCCCTGGCGCGCGGGCCGGAATGCGCTTATGAAGCCACAAAAGAAGTCCTGCATCTGGCCAAAAAATACGGAACCCGCGTGCACATTTGCCACGTGACCACCGATAAGGAAGTTGACGCGCTGAGGAAATTCAAGGGTGCCAACGTGAGCGCGGAAGTTACGCCCCATCACCTTTTCCTTACCGACAAAGATTACGCTGAATACGGAAATTTGATTAAAGTTAATCCGCCCATAAGGGGTCTGATTGACCAGGTTTCTTTGTGGGAAGGAATTAAAAAGGGCTGGATCGATATGGTTGCAACCGACCATGCGCCGCATTTGCTGGCTGAAAAAAAATTGACTTACGCGCGCGTACCATCGGGTGTGCCGGGCGTGCAGACAATGCTGCCGCTGCTGCTTAGCGCAGTTCTTGAAAAGAAATTATCTTTACCTGATGTTGTGCGGCTGACCTCTTTTAACCCTGCGAAGTATTTTAAGATTAAAGGGAAGGGAAGTATTGTGCGCGGAATGGACGCCGACCTTACGGTTGTAAATATGAACATGCCGGATAAACTGTTGAAGCAATATTTATGGAGCAAATGCAACTGGTCGCCGTTTGAGGGGTGGGCTTTTAAAGGCTGGCCGGTGCAGACTTATGTGAATGGAAACCTGATGTATATGTGGAGGGATAAATTCGGAAAGATTGCGGGCAAGGAAGTGCGTTTTTTGGCATAGCTGACTTAATTGCGGGGTGCTTGCAATTGTGCTATAATATTGTGAAATATGTAATTTTCATGAATGCCAAAGTTTTGCAAAATAACCTCAGCGTTTGAGTCGAAATTCAAGGTTACAGTTGTGGGCTGTGGAAACGTAGGTGCTACTGCTGCTTACGCCATGCTGATTGACGGTACGCCTACCGAGTTGACTCTGATTGACCGGAATAAGGAAAAGGCAGAAGGAATGCTTCTGGACTTTGAACACTCATTGTCTTTTTTGCCTTACACCAAAATTACCTCCAGCGATGATTATTCAGCGGCCAAAGGCTCCAATTTGATCGTTGTGACTGCTGGAGCGCGCCAGATGGAAGGTGAAACAAGGCTGCAGCTTATTGATAAGAACAGGAAAATTTTTGCGGAGATTATTCCGGCTTTGGCCAAGGCGGCTCCCGACTGCATTATGCTGATTGTTTCGAATCCGGTTGATGTACTTACGTATGAAGCGTTGAAGCTTTCGGGCTTTCCGGAAGGCCGTGTGTTCGGGTCCGGCACCATGCTGGATACCGCCAGGTTGCGTTTCCATATATCAGAGCAGATGTGTCTGAGCCCTAAAAGTGTGGAAGCTTATATTCTGGGGGAACACGGGGATACTTCTTTTCCGGTTTTCAGTTCCGCCAATATTGCGGGAAAGCGGCTTCTGGATTTTCCGGGCTTCACCGAAGAAGTGGCGGCGAAATGTTACGATGACACCAAAAATGCCGCGTACAGGATTATCCATGATCTTGGCTATACATGTTATTCCATTGGAACAGTCATAAAACAGATAATGACGCATATTTTCCAGCACGACCGGATTGTGCTGCCGCTTTCGGTTAAGCTGAATAATTATTATGGCCACAGTGATGTGGCTTTAAGCGTCCCCTGCGTTCTTGATAGTGATGGAATTTCGGACGTGATTGACGTGCCACTGGATAAAAAAGAGCAGGAAATGCTGCAAAAGTCCGTGATTACGCTGAAATCTTATTTAAAGTAGGCTGAGCTTCTATTTGAGTTCCGCTTGAGTTCCCGCGGTTTGATGTGCAACAATTACGGCTGCAAACTTTAAAAAGCACATGTTACTGGAAACAGAATTCTGCGGCGTCAAATTCAGGAACCCACTGGTTCTGGCGTCGGGCATTTTGGGCGTAACCGGAGCCAGTTTGCGCTTTACAGTTGAAAATGGCGCCGGTGGCGTTACCACAAAATCCATCTGGCTGCATGAACATAAGGGCCATCTGAACCCGGTTATGGTTGCCAACGAGCACTATATGCTTAATGCGGTGGGTGTGCCGGACGCGGGCATTGAGAAGGCTAACATTGAACTTCGCAATTACATGTTGAACCAGCCGGCGCCGTTGATTGCAAACATTATTGCTGGAACGATTGGTGATTTTGCCGAAGTCACGGAAAAAGTATCAGCCTTAAAGCCCGATATTATTGAGGTGAATATTTCCTGCCCCAACGTGGAAGATGAGTTCGGCAAGCCATTTTCCTGCTCCCGCCACGATGCCGCAGCGGTTACGAAAGTGGTGCGCAGCAAAACCAAAATTCCCATTGTGATCAAGCTGACGCCGAATGTTTTGAATATTGTTGAAATTGCGCGCGCGGTTGTTGATGCTGGCGCGGACGGTATTTGCGCCATCAACACTGTTGGCCCGGGCATGATGATTGACCTGGATACCCGTGAGCCGGTGCTGTCGAATAAAGTTGGTGGGGTTTCGGGCCCGGCCATAAAACCGATTGCCATTAAAGCCGTTTACGATATCCACAGGGCGCTGCCTAAAGTGCCGATAATCGGCACTGGTGGCGTGATTACGGGCGAAGATGCCATTGAAATGATCATGGCTGGCGCAACCTTGGTTGGCGTTGGAACAGCGGTTTACTACAGGGATGTTGTATGTTTCAGGCTTATTGCCGATGAAATGGTGGCCTGGGGCAAAAAGCGTGGTATTAAAAACTTAAAGGAAATTTGGGGAACTGCCCATGCTGGTGCTTATAGCAAAAAATTTGAAAACTACAACTGAAATGATCCAGATTCCCAAAGCAGTCCCGATCAAAAAAGTTATTGTGGAGACGCCGCACGTGAAGACTTTTGTGTTTGAATATAAATTGGGCGCCAAGCCTGGGCAGTTCGCCAATTTATGGATTCCGCGCGTGGATGAAAAACCGATGAGCATCGCTTACGACAACGGTAAAGAGTTCTGGGTGACAATCTTCGCGGTGGGAAATTTTTCCACGAAGATGCACACCCTGAAAGCAGGGGACATGGTTGGTGTGCGCGGGCCTTACGGCAAAGGTTTCAGCTTTACAAAGGGCCAGCGGCTGGTGATGATGGCCGGCGGTTACGGAGCGGCGCCGCTATATTTTCTTACCACTGAAGCCATAAAACAGGGCTGCAAAGTTGATTTTGTCATCGGAGCCAGAGGAAAAGAACACTTACTTTACATCGACCGCATCAAGAAATTAAAAAACGTTAAACTGCACGTTGCCACCGACGACGGTTCGGTGGGCGTTAAGGGATATAACACCACGATTTTAGAAAAACTGGTGAAGGACGGGAAAAAAATCGGGAATGTTTATGGCTGTGGTCCTGAATTGATGCTGAAAAGAATTTCCGATATCTGTTTTGCCGCTAAAGTGTCGGCGCAGCTTTCAATTGAGCGCTACATGAAGTGCGGTTTCGGTGTTTGCGGCCAGTGCAGCGTGGATCCCAAGGGCCAGCGCATGTGCATGGAAGGCCCGGTCGTATCAAATGAAACGGCCCGTAAAATCACAGAATTCGGAAAATTCCACCGCGATGCGGTGGGCAGGATGCACATGTTTTAATTAAAAATTAGTAATTAAGAATTAATAATTATGGCGCTTGAAAAGTACAAAAACAGGAATTCATAGAGTTTTTAGTTAAGTCGGGTGCCCTGAAATTCGGTGAATTTACTTTAAAAAGCGGACGCAAGTGCCCTTACTTTTTAAACATGGGGCAGCTTTATAAAGGCAGTGCCACGGTTGCGCTTGCCAATGCATATGCTCTTGCCCTGAAAGAAAAAATGCCGGAGTTCGATACTGTTTTTGGACCGGCTTATAAGGGAATTCCTCTATGTGTTTTAGCTGCTGCGAATCTTTTTATTATTCATGGAATTGACGCCGGTTACTGTTATAACCGCAAAGAGGCCAAAGATCATGGTGAGGGCGGCATGCTGGTGGGCGCGCCGATCGATAAAGATTCAAAGGTTGTAATTGTGGACGATGTGATGACAGCCGGTACTGCCTTAAGGGAGTCCCTGGATTTGCTTAAAACAATGGGGTCACCAAAAATTGTGGGAGTTTTAATTGCGGTGGATCGCATGGAAAAAGGCAAAACGTCCAAAAGCGCTGCGTTGGAGGTTAAAGATGAGTTTGGGGTTGATGTGCACTCAATTGTCACAATTGTTGAGATTCTTGCGTATTTGCACAACAAAGAAATAGACGGCAAGGTTTACATTACCGACGCTGAAAAAGCAAAGATCGAAGAATACCGGGCGCAATACGGAGCCTGATTAAGCGGCGGAAACAACCGGCGTTGAAGTGCGCGGTTTCGCTGTGCACTCAATGCTACAGCCATCATTCCATTTTACGCGGCAATCGCGGCACATGATTATCTGTTTGTTGCATTCGGCGTTGGTGCAGTTGATGTAATCGTCGCAGGCCGCAGTGCAATGAAGGCATTTGGCCAGGATTTTGCGGTTTTCGGGAGTGTTGATTGGTACGGCAACGCGTTCGTCGAAAACGTAAAGTTTGCCTTCAAAGTAGTCATCGGGGAATTGCTGGCCGTATACATGGACACCGCCGTGCAGCTGGTAAACATTTGTGAACCCTTTTTTCTTTAACAGCGCGGTGGCCGTTTCGCAGCGGATGCCGCCGGTGCAGTAAGTTATGATTTTGCGGTTTTTGTACTTCAGCAGTTCTTTATCCACTATTTCCGGCAGCTGCTTGAAGTTCTGCATCGGCAGAATTATGGCGCCTTTAAAACGGCCGATTTCGGCTTCGTAGTCGTTGCGTATGTCCACAATCAGAAAATCTTCTTTGTTGTCGTACATCCGGTTTAGTTCAGCCGGTTCCAGGTATTTGCCGGCTTCCACATTCGGATCCAGTTTTTCACCGTATTTCATGGTGACAAGTTCCGGGCGGTAGCGCACGAACATTTTTTTGAACGAATCGGCCGGGCCGCGACTTTCTTTTATTTCCATGTCCGCAAAAAGGGGATTGGCCTTCATATGTTCTTTGTAGCGGTCCGTAATTTCCTGGGGTCCCCCGACTGTGCCGTTAATGCCGTTTTCCGCAACCAGGATGCGCCCTTTCAGCCCTATGGATTTACAGAATTTCAGGTGTTCATAGGCAAATTTTTCAGGCTGATCTATCTGCACGTACCGGTAGTACAGAAGGATTTTCCAGTTTTTTTTGTTGGGAGATATTTCCATTTGTCTGTTTCTTTAAAAGCGTCAGTAAATATAGAAAAAAAAGGCTCCAATGGCAAATATTGTCCGTGATTATTAAAAAAGCCTTATTTGTCCGCCAGGTCATTAGTGCACATGCGCACTTTTCCCTGGTTTTCGCGCATCAATTTGATTCTCTTTTCTTCATCGGCAAGCCTTGTGCGGATTTCTTTTTCAATTTCGACTGACGTAATTGTGGGGTCCGCGTTGGGGCCTATTACGTCACGGGTTATTCTTGCCACCTTTTTGTCGTATCTTATTTCATCCCATTCGGCTTCTGACATAATATGAAAATTAAGTGATTGCAATTACTCCCGCTTGCCTGTTTTATCGTCCTTGGCCGGCTGGATTGCTCCATCTTGTTCCTGTAGCCTGCTGCGCATGGCCCTTTCTATTTTTTTAGAGATTCTTGCGCGGGCTGCGTCAGGATCTTTTGGATCCCTGGTTATTGGGGCTACTAAATGTTCGTATTCCATTATTTCCCATTCTAGGTCTGACATAAGGCTGGTGTTTAAGTGATAGTGCCACATAATATCCCTTAATCTTATTTTTTGTCAATCGCGTTGTATTTTGAAGGCTGAATGGGTGCATTTTTTTGACTTTTCAGGTTCCCGAAGGTACTTTCTATCCAGCAAAAATTACTAAAAATATGAAAGGATTTACGGAATTTATCAAAAAACAGGGAGTACTGGGGCTGGCCGTTGGTTTTATTTTGGGTGGAGCCATTTCCAAGGTTGTTTCTTCCATCGTCGAAGACCTTGTTAACCCGATTCTGGGCCTGGTGCTTGGCACTGCCAAGGGATTGGAGACTTTCGTGATCCAGGTAGGGCCGGCTAACGTGAAGCTGGGG
>Ga0315281_10009283_pt1 | contig 13647 bp, 13 predicted proteins | sample YL17G07_0_MG_FD_204540 | JGI IMG/M metagenome (GOLD analysis project Ga0315281, IMG submission 204540) | Sediment microbial communities from Yellowstone Lake, YNP, Wyoming, USA - YL17G07_0 | ecosystem: Environmental > Aquatic > Freshwater > Lake > Sediment | place: USA: Wyoming | collected...
CAACAACAGCTTCCTCCTTGAGCAGCGCGTGGCCCCGGCTCGCGGCTTCGACGAGAAGCGCCGCCGCATGATCTACAAGGAAGTGGACCGCCGCGGCGCCCTGCTCCAGAAGTTGGGTGAGTCGGGCGTCAACAACTTCTACGAGCTGTTCAAGCTGCTCTCGAAGGCCCAGAAACAGGGTCTCTTCTAGCGGGGTGTTTCCGATCCAGCATCAGTTCCAAGGGGGCGTCTCACGTACAAACGCTCGGCGCTGATACGGCAGTGTCCGCTGCCGCGTACCCTGCCTTGCAAATAGAGTCCGGACAGCCGGGCTGAGCCCCTCTCCACTGCGTGGAGAGGGGTGGCCGAAGGCCGGGGTGAGGTGCTCGGTCGGTTGCGACAGTCCATGTTCATGCGCGGGGGTGGCGCCGCCGCGTCATGTGGAACTGCAAAGAGAGAAGAAGAGGATTCCGGGGGACACCCCCGGACCCCTGTCCCCAGTCTGTACAACCCCCTCGCCACGGCGAGTCTTCGACGGCAGAGAGCGCAGCGCTCTCTGCACTCCCGCTCCCCCAACGATGGCCAGCCAGCTCAAGAAGCGTTAGAAGCACGACACTTGCGGGGTGTTTCCGAGCCCTCGACCGAAGAGCGCGGCGAAGCCGTCGACGTTTAGCCTCCAGCCTCCAGCCTCCAGCCTCCAGCCCCCGACTTCCCTTACGGGTCCCCTAAGCATTCTCCCTACGCCGGCCGATACTTCACCAAGCAGTCTGCGCCCCGTCCGGGCGCGGCTTGAGGGTGAGGTAGACCATGGCGCTGGGCAGGAAGAAAGAAGACAAGGAATCGGCCGTACCGCCGGCCGAGGTTGAGCCCGCGGCTCCGGAAGCCTCGGCGCCCGCCGAAGCGCCCGCCGCGGCCCCGCCCCCGCCCGCCCCCCCGGCCGAAAGCGACAACACGCTCCTCAGCATGTTCGAGGCCGCCAAGATGGAGACCGAGGACCTCTCGGTCCTCACCGAGCTGGCTGGCGACGTGGACCTGTCGGACGCACTCGAAGATCTCTACACGGTCGCCGCCGCCCTGGGCATCCACCTCGACAGCGCCGAGGAGGACGACGAGGCGGCCTAGCCCGGTTGGCTGTTGGCTGTTCGCTGTTGGTGGATGGCTGTTGGCCGTAGGCCGTTTTGTCTGCGCGTTGTGCCGTTAGCGCCGCATGGTCGGCGCCGCCGCCCCCCTGTGATTGGTGAGTGTCGGTGCTGACTTGCTGACTTGCTGACGTGCTGACGTGCTGACGTGACACACGCGAAGAGCGTGCCCGCTGTGGGCACGCTCTTGCGTTTGTGAACCTAGAACCTAAGACTTAGCAGGGTGTTGAAAAACTCGATGACCACGCTATTGTCAGCCGTAACAGCGACTTCTTTGAAGCTGCACCGCGCGGGCTGAAGGCCCGCGCTACGGATAAAGGGCCTTCTTCAACACCCTGTTAGAACCTACGTCCGTCCTACTCCGCGATCAGCGTTCCGACCATCTCCTTGGGGTGCACGTCGCAGATGAAGGTGTACGTGCCCGGTTGCACCGTGAAGGTGACGACCTGGTACTCCCCGGCCTTCTGGAGCGGCGTCTTCGCCACGCCCTGCAGGTCCCAGTTGTGCATGTTCTTGCCCTCGTTGTGGACGGTCATGGTGATCGTGATCCCGGCGACGACCCGCATCGTCGGTATCGCGAACAGGTTGTCGCGCATGTCGATGGTAAGCGTCGAGGGGGCGGGCGGCGGCGGCGGTGGCGGTGGTGCGGCGTTCGCCGGCGTCGCCAGTGCCGCCGGCTTCTCGGTGGGCGCTGCTGCCACGGTTGACGCCGCGGCGGGGACAGTGGTGGGCGTCGCCGCGAGTGCGGGCGCTGCCGTCGGTGTGGCCACATGTACGACCGCCGCCTGGGCCGGCTGTGTCGGGTTGTCAGCACCCTGACCGCTGGCGGACGCGCCCTGCGATCCGCCGCCGCATGCCATCGCCAGCGCGGCGAGGCCGATGATTCCAGTGGTGAACAGTGCGGCGGTCGGTGTTCGTAGCATGACGTTCCTCCCTCGGCAATTCGTGCCGTGACGCCGGCGCGGCAGAAGCCGCGCCGGCGTCCTCTGTTGTTAGCGCGCTCGCCCGCGGGTGAGTCCCGCGGCCATGGCCATCAGGCCTGCTGCGGCCAGCGCCATGGCCAGCGCGATTGGCGTGCTGTTCTGTTCCGGGCCTGTGCCGGTGTTCGGCGCCTTGACGCCCGCGAGCGCCGCTCCGGCCGGCTGGGCAGGGGCCGCAGGCACCGCCGCCGGGGCGGCTGCCGGAGCGTCCGGCGCGGTCGTCGAGGTCACGATGGAGTGCATGCCCAGGTCGTAGTGCACCGTGCGCTGGCCGGCGATGTCGGACTTGATGAAGCAGGCGAATTCGTAGTCACCCGCCGGCAAGTTGAGGTCGAACGCGATCGACTTGCCCGGGTCGACGTCTTCCACGTGTCCCGCGACGTTGCTCAGGACCGCCGTCTCATCGACGTCTTCGCCGGCGCGCATCCTGGCCAGGAGGTCCGCCAGCTTTGGCTGGTCCTTCGGGTAGATGAACACCTCGTGGGGGAAGGTCGCGCTGTCGTTGAAGAACGCGATGTGCACCGGTCCGGGTGTGACGGCTGTGTGGTCCAGCGCAAACGAGAAGTCTCCGGCGTGGATCTGGACCATCGCACTGGACGCGCCCGCCGTGGACGGGTGCGCGGCCGGCCCCCCGGCCAGCAGCACCAGCGCCGCCGCGCTCGCGACGAGCAGGCTGATGGCCAGCCGCCGGGATGAACGTGCCCCCTGCGATACAAGTTGGCTGATCGTGCTCCGTGTCATGACTTCCTCCTCCTGCTCCAGCGCCCCGGCCGCCTCGCCTCTCCTGCGAGCGGCGCCGTGTGCTGGTTCCTTTCCCTTATCTTCGTGCACGTGGGGCGCGGTTTCATCGTGCCGCGAGGGTGACCAGGGGGGTGAAAAAGGGGTGAGGCGGCCCGCCGTTTGGGCAGGCCAAACGTCATCAGGAGGGGGAGCCGATCGACGGCGATGTCAGCGCAGAATGCCCTTGCGGCGCGCGAAGGCGACCAGCTCGCCGCGCGTGTGGAGGTGCAGCTTCTGGTACAGCCGAAGCCGGTGGCTCTTGACGGTGTTCACGCTCAGGACGAGGCGGTCGGCGATCTCCTTGTTGGTGAGCCCGTCGGCGATCAGGCGCAGCACGCCCTGCTCACGGTCCGTCAGCGGGTCCGATGCGTCCAGCTCCTGGTCGGCCGGGTGCCGCAGCGCCTCGCGGACGAGGCCTTTCGCGAGCTGCGGCGGGATGTACACGCCCCCGGCCGCGACCACCGCGATCGCCGAGAGCAGCTCCTCCCGGCCGGCCCCCTTCAGGACGTAGCCCGATGCGCCCGCCTGTAACGCTTCGAAGAAGAACGCTTCCTCGTCGTGCATCGTCAGGATCAGCACACGCACGTCCGGCAGCTCTTCGGTGAGCCGCCGCGTGATCTCGAGGCCGCTCATCTCGGGCATCGAGATGTCCAGCACCGCGACGTCGGGGCGTTCGCGCCGGATCTCTTCGAGCGCTTGGCCGCCCGCGGTGGCCTGCCCCACCACGCGCATGTTCGGCTCGTGCCGGAGCACGGCGACCACGCCCTCGAGGACGATGGAATGGTCGTCGGCCACGACGATCCGGATCATGGCAGCGGTGTCGTCGCCGCCGGCGAGGTCGCTCGTCATCCCGCGTTCTCCTTCGGTGCCGCGTCGTACTGGTCCCCGCCGCGCTGCACCGGGAACTCCGCTTCGATGGATGTGCCTTGCCCCGGCGCGCTGTCGATGCGGATCCATCCGCCGAGAAGCGCCGCCCGCTCCCGCATCCCGACCAGGCCGAGCCCGCGCCCCGACCCGCTGTCTCGTGCCACAGCCGGCGGGTCGAAGCCGCGGCCGTTGTCACGGATCCGCATCGTAACGCGACCGTCGCCGCGCGCCACGCCCAGGTCTACCTGCGTGGCGCCGCTGTGTCGCGCGATGTTGTGCATCGCCTCCTGGGCGATCCGGAACAGCACTACTTCCACCTCGGCGGGCAGCCGGCCTTCGGCCGGGCCGCTGATGGTCACGGCGATATCCAGCGGCGCGAGGACCTGCTCCGACACTTCTCGCAGGGCGGGCAACAGTCCGAGCTGGTCGATGACGCCGGGGCGCAGGCCCGAGATCAGCCGCCGCAGGTCGGCCATCGCCTTGTCGATCAGTTCCCGCACGCGCGTGATCTGGGCTGTGGCTTCGGCGTCGAGGGACGCGGCGTCGAGGCCGTCCATGGAGAAGCGGATCGCCGTCAACAACTGGCCCACCTCGTCGTGCAGTTCGTAGGCGATGCGCGCGCGCTCCTCCTCCTGCGCCGTGATGACCTGGTGGAGCAGCCGCCGCACCTGGTCCTCCTGCTGGCGCAGTGCCTCGGTCCGATTCTGGACGCGGGCCTCCAGCGTCGCGCGCAGATCCTCAAGGCTCTGGATGGTCTGCAGCAGCCGCCGGCGCATCTGCTCCAGCGCCTCCCCCATCTCGCCGATCTCGCCGCCCGCGCCGGCTTCCAGCGGCACCGTGAGGTCGCCGCCGGCGATCCGCGTGGCCGAATGCATCAGGCTGTAGACGGGCGCCACGAGCAGTCGCGTGCCCCAGAGGCTGCCGCCCCAGATCGCCACGAGCGCCAGCGAGCCGAGGATGACGAGCCCCCAGCGCAGGTGGCGCGCCGGCGCGAACGCCTCCGACACGTCGCCGCCGACCGACACGCCCCAGGGCGCCTGCTGCAGCATCGCTGCCGCCATCAGGTGCTGTTCTCCGGTGGTCTCGCCCGCCAGGTGCAGTGCGAACGGCGCGGTCTTGACCGCGTCCTGCCGCTTCGCCATCACCTCCTGAAAGAACGAGGGATGCTCGCCCGTCGAGCCGAACGGAAGGCCGAGCGTGGACACGATCACGCGCCCCTGCGAGTCGATGAGCGCGGCGTGGCCCGTCTGGCCCACCTGCACCGCCTGCTGGAGCGGCTCCAGCATCTGCGTGCTGTCGAGGATGACGATGCCCACCAGCACGCCCGCGGTCCGGCCGTCTCTCTGGACCGGCACGCGTATCGCCACCGCGGGATGGCCGCTCTCGGGATCGGCGAACGGCTCCGAGACCGGTTCAGCGGCAACCGCCGCCTGTGGCGAGAAGACGAAGAGGCTCGGGTCGAGCCGGGCGCCCGCGGGTGCGATCGAAATCACCTGCCCGGACGGGTCCAGGAACGCCAGCTCGGCCGCGATGCTCCCGGCGCGGCGGGTGTCCTCTGACAGCGTCTCCTGCGCGTCGGAGAGGGACGACGACTGGGCGAGCGCGTCGGCCGTCCGCTGCACGTCTGCGCGGGCGCGGCCGATGCGTGCATCGACCTGGGCGGCCGCCATGCGGGCGATGACCTGATACTCGTGGCGTGTCTCGCGCTCGCTGCCGCGGAGGGCGTACTCGCCGAGGACAGTAAACGCGCCGAACAGCAGGAGGAATCCGGCGCTGAGGGCCAGCGCCATCCGGGGCCACAGGCCGAGCCGCCTCCACCATCTCATTGCGGCATGGTACACCCGGGACGCCGCTTGGCTCCGGCGCCGCGCTACCACCGCGCGGGCAGGCGATTGCTTGACGTGCCGCAGGTCACAGTTGGCGGTACTGGACGCGGAGGCTCTTGACGGCGGCACCGGGGACGGCTATCGTCGCGGATCACAGGGGGAGCCATGGAGATGATGCATGGCCATCGCTACAGAGGTCTTCGGCGATGAGCGCGAGCTTGTCCGCGCCTGCCAGTCGGGCCGCGAGATCGCGCTCGCCTCGTTCTACGAGCGCTTCTTCCCGCCGGTGTACCGCTACGTGCTCGCCTCGGTAGGCTCCCGCGAGGACGCCGAGGATATCACCGCCGAGGCCTTCATCAAGGCGCTGCGGGGCATCGGAGGCTTCCGGTTTCAGGACGAGTCGAAGCCTGTTACGGCATGGCTCTTCCGGATCGCGCGCAACGAGGTGGTCGATCACTTTCGCCGCGCACGGCGCAGGCTGGCGCCTTCTTCGCTGAGCGCTCAACAAAACGATGCCCCCGGACGTTATGATCCTTGGGACACCAGAGATCTCGTGATGGATCTCAACCGCGCGTTGCGTACGCTGCCCGCGGCCCAGCGAGAGGCAGTCCGGCTCCGGCTGGCGGCGGGCCTCTCGACCCGGCAGACCGCCGAGGTGATGGGCAAGCCCGAAGGGACCGTACGCTCGCTTCTCCATCACGGGATCAAGGCCGCGAAAGCGGCGATGGAGCGCTGAACGTGACTGACACCGACCGACCTCGCCGCGGACGCGCCGCCGAGGCGTTTCGCGCCCTGGACACAGGTACGGAACTGGCGAAGCGCCGCGTCTGGCACCGCGTCGAACTTAGCATCGCCGAGGATCGGCTTCGCCGGCGGCGTCGCCTGCGATGGATGGCCGGCATTGCGGCGAGCGCGGTCGCAGCGCTGACGCTCGTGCTGCCATCGGCTCTCGGCGCAGCGCAGACGTGGGCGGAGCCTTCCGCGCAGGAGCAGCAGCGCGTCGCCGTCGACGCCGTGATGGAGATGCTCGGCGGGCAGCAGGCGCATAACGCGCCTGGCGGTGACGCCGCTGGTGCGGGCGACTTCGCCAGCTACCTCGTGACGGAGGCAAACACCGGAGCCAATTAGGATGACGGCGCGCTCCGCCACCCATGCCATCTCGATTCGCCCTCTTACCACGGCTCCTGCTTATCTTCGCCGCGTCGGCGCTGTTCGCGCTCGGCCAGCGGGGCGCGCAGGCCGCTGACACGGCAGCCATTTCGGTCGCGCCCGCAGCCGCAACGGTCAGCGCCGGCGATGACGTATCGCTCGACGGCATGGTGGCCAATGTTCCATCGGCACCGGGGCTTGGCGGGTACGCGCTTGGTCTGAAATGGGACCCCGCGATCCTCCAACTGGTATCGATCACGGATTCGGGTTGGGTGGGCAGCGGGGCCGTCATTGTCCTCTGCGACACCGCCGGCATCGACAACGTCGCCGGGACGGCCGGATTCGGCTGCTCTCCCATCTTCGCCAACGGCCCTGGCGTCACAACGACGGCGCCGCATGCGCTCGTGCACGCGGTCTTCCACGCGAAGGTGCCCGGCACGACGACGATCGATCTCACCGGCTCCAGCGTTATGAACCCGTCGAACGTCGCGCTTACGGGCACGATCAGCGGCGGCTCGGTGCAGGTTACGGCGCCGTCGGCTTCGCCGACGCCGAACGCGACGTCGACGGCGCAGCCCACGGGTACACCCGCCACGGTGCTGCCGAGCGCCACGCCGGGCGCGCAGGCGACCGCGACGCCGATTTCGCAGACGCCTTCAACGAAACCGACGGAGACGACGTTATCTAAGGTAGAAGTACCACAGACCGGTTCTGGTACGGCGGCCCGCGGCGGCACGGCGTGGCGGATGCCGGTGCTGGCAGTGGCCTTGGCGGTGCTTCTGGCGGCAGGCGGCGCGGTCGCGTTCCGCAAGGCCGGTAAAGGCAACAACGGCGGGTAAGGGTTCAGGCGGCTCCGGCAAGGCGGCCGGCGCGTCAAGCAAGAGGAGGAATGGCATGTTCAAGCGACTTCTACTGGTCAGTTCGGTCGCGCTCGCGTTGTCGCTCGCGGCGTTCGGCAGCTACAGCGTGCTGGGGCACAAGGGCCACGCAGAGGCGGCGCGCCTGATCAACTGCACCGTCGACAGTTCGGCGGCGCCCCACATCACGGTCACCTGCACGGGCACGATCCACATCGTGACGCCGTTCGCGACCGTGGATCGGAGCTTCTCGCTCGTCGTGGACGCCATCGACAACCCGCCGACGGGCCCCAGCTTCGGCGACCAGATCATTGGCTGCACGCTGGGCGTCAATGGCGCCGTACCGACGCCCATCCACGTTGGTCCTTGCCCGTAGCGCCGAGAACTTGACGTAGCAGAATATGCGCACCCCGCCCGGCTGGTCATACGGCCGGGCGGTGCGCGTTCCACTTTCAGGGGGAGCACTGAGGGATGGATGAAGCGACGAGTAGCGCTGTTTGTGCTGGCCATGATGCCGGTGTCCATGATGGGGTTCCTGTGCCTGCCGATGCTCCCCGCGCCGGCGCTGCCGTACTCCGGCACCGCACCGGCTGGTACCTTCAGCCCTACGGTTTCCGTCACAGATAGCTCCACCGTTGCGGGTGCGGCGGGCACGCTCACGTTCAGCATGGCTCTCGCTTCCGGCGACTTGCTGCCGCAGGGGATCGCGCTGTACGTGCCGGCCGGCTGGGGCGTAGCGCCCGATGCGGCCGTTACGGACGGTGCCCAGGTCGGCGGTGTCAGCGGCACGTTCTACGCGTCGAACCTTGGAGGCCCCTGCAACACGGTGGCGGATTACCTGCCGGCGCTCCTCGACGCCACGACGAACACGAGCGACGCTTCGTACCCCGCGTTCCTCAAGACGCTGGCCCCCGGCACCCACAAGGCGCGCTATGCGGGCACCGACACGATCGCCGGCCTGGCCAACGCCTCCGTGCCGATCAACATCCTGGTCGACCAGCTCCCGGCGCCCGACAACCGCAACCAGCTCATCGTCATCGTCGGCGATCCGACGACGGCGCCCACGCTGACGACGGAGATCATGTGCACACCCTTCAGCTTCACACTGACGCTGCAGGGCACGGCGTCCAGCGCACAGCACGTGTACACGAACCCGTCGACGCCAGGGACCTACCAATTCCTCGCGGACGTGGCCAGCGAGTGGGACGCGGACAACGATGGCTTCAGTAACGCCACCGACAATTGCCCGCTCGTCGCCAACGCCAGCCAGACCGATACGGATGCAGACCTGGTCGGAGACGCGTGTGACGCCGCGCCGGGCACGAAGAACACGGACATCGACCTCGACGGCATCGGGAACGGCTACGACAACTGCCCGCTCGTCGCGAACCCCACGCAGGCCGACACCGACTACGACGGGATCGGTGACGCGTGCGACGGGAGCGTCAGCACACCCAGCGGCACACGCTACGTCCTGGGCTGCACGCAGAACATCTTCATCGGCGTCGCGGGCTCTGGCACGGGCGCTTGCTCCACGCTGACGCAGCCGGTGACGGCACCGACAGCTACGCCGACCCAAGCACCCACGCCGGTGCCCGGATCAGTCGGGGGATTCGCCGAGGAGATCGACCAGCGCGCCCTGCCGCCACAGGGGCGAACCAGCAGCACCGGCCTGCGGGCGTGGTACGGCAGCGGCGGCATGCTGCTGGCAACCGCGATCCTCGGGGGCAGCCTCGCTACTTGGAGCCGGCGGGCCAGCAGATCCTGAAGGCATCCGGGAACTACTCTTCGGCCGTCATCAATGCCGAGTCCGGGCAGGTCAGCGCCGCGCCTCGTTCTCCGCTCGACGAAGCCGAACGACCGCGTTGGAGGATCACCTAAGACGCACAATGTCACCATGGTGCCGGGTCGACGTGGCGTTCAAGCGGCGGGGCTCAGGGCCGCTACAGGTTGGTCCAAAGCCACGCGCTAGAGCACGTCACAGATGAGCCTGCAGCGGTCTCGTGAGCCACACCCGGATAGTTGCCGGCCACGCTGTACACCCCCGCAGGCGCGATGCCGAACGGCGGGCAGACGCTCGCGCCGGTGCTGTCGAAGTATGAGCTGCTTGCGGAAGCTGCTTCCCGCCAGTTGCCGAGCTGATTGGACCACAGTGAAAGGGTCCGCAAGGCCGTGCGCGGCCCCATGATGTTCGCACCGACGCTATTCGCCGCGGTGACCTCACCGATGAAGTACACACCCTTCGCCGCGTCGAGTTTCGAGTCAGGAAGAGCCACGTGGCCGCGGTTGAGTCCGTCGAACCAGAAGGTCCATGTCCCGGATGTATCCGACGTGAACGCAAACGGGTATCCGTCGGTGCTTCCGCCGCTGCACGCAGAGCAGGCCGGCGGCGGATCGGCGGCGCCGGCACGACTCAACTTCCAGAAGATCTCGTTGCCATTCTTGTCCAGCACGCGAGTAAACCAGCGTGCTAGTCCGTTACCATCGTCGCCCAGGACGATATAGCCCATCTCCAGCCAATAGCCGGTTGTCGTGTACGCGCCAATCGAGAATGAGTAGCTTGCCGCTCGGCCGGGGGCGATGATGTTCGCGGCGTCGTTATTGAGGACGTGCGCGAGTTTCATGTCGACGCCGTTGATGATTGCACCGTCGGAACGGCCGGCAGTGTTCGCGGCAGCTACCTGGATGAATTGAGTCGTCTCTCCCGCCGTTTGGAGCCCGAAACGGTGTGGCCGGGGAAGCGATGTGACCGTTGCTGCGCGCGCCGGCGGCACGCCGCCCGCGAGCATGATGAGCGCGATAATACCGATGAGTGGGATGACAGCAATCCGTGCTCGCATCGTCTCCTACCTTGGCGTCCGACGATGATATCACAATGCAGTCGCCGCCGTCGGCGCCGCCCTACAGGATGCGCGCGTCGCGCAGCTGACGCGCTGACTGCGGACGTGCGGCACAGCGAGCAATCGCTGTCTGCTGTCTGCCGTCGCCCTCTGCCGTCTGCTCCCTGCCCTTTGCTGTTTGCCGTCTGCCATCGGGCTGCCCCCTGTCCCCTGTAACCTGTCCCCCCGTCCCTGCCCTCTAGCTTCCGCTAGACTCGCGGCGCTGGCATACTGCCGCTCGTTATGCCAAAACGACCCATCCCCGAGGCCACGCCGGAGACCGCCGAGTTCTGGGCCGGCGCCAGCCGCGGCGAGCTGCGGATCCAGCGCTGCAACGCCTGCGGCAGGGCCTACTTCTACCCGCGCCCCTTCTGCCCGCGCTGCTCGTCGAAGGACGTCGCCTGGTTCACGGCCAGCGGCCGGGGCACCCTGCACACCTACGTCATCAACTACCGCGCCGCGCACGGCTTCCAGGACTACGCGCCGTACGTCATCGCCATCGTCGAACTGGAGGAGGGGCCGCGGATGATGTCAAACATCGTCGGCATCGAGCCGCTGCCCGAGAACCTGCCCGTCGGACTGCCCGTCGAGGTCACCTGGGAGAAGCAGGACGAGCAGATCACGCTGCCGCTCTTCCGCCCGCGAGGCGCGGCCTCATGAGCCTGCGCATGAGCGTGGCGATCGTCGGCGCGGCCGAGACCGACCTGCTCGGCGTCCAGCCCGACAAGTCCGCCATCCAGCTCCACGCCGAAGGCGCCCTCAACGCCCTCGCCGATGCCGGCATCTCGAAGGACGAGGTCGACGCCGTCCTCTGCGCCGGCCAGTCGCCCGTCGCGGTGGCGGAGTACCTCGGCATCACGCCGACGTACATCGATGGCACGGGCGTCGGCGGCTGCTCGTTCATGATCCACGTGCGGCATGCCGCCGCGGCGATCCAGGCCGGCCTCTGCAAGACGGCGCTGATCACGCACGGCGAGAGCGGCCGCTCGCGCGTTGGCATGGGCGGCTGGGGGCAGTCGCGGCAGATGCTCTCGGCGCAGTTCGAGGAGCCCTACGGCGTCGCCGGCCCGCCGACGCGCTTCACCATCCCGATCGTCCGGCACATGGCCGAGTACGGCACGACGCACGAGCAGATGGCCTCGGTGGCGGTGGCGACGCGGCGCTGGGCCGAGAAGAACCCGCGCGCCATGATGCGCGATCCGATCACGGTCGAGGACGTGCTGGCTTCGCGGATGATCGCCTACCCGATCCACCTGCTCGAGTGCTGCCTCGTCACCGACGGCGGCGGCGCGCTGGTCGTGGTCTCGGCGGAGCGCGCGAAGGACTTCCCGAAGAAGCCGGTGTACCTGCTGGGCTCGGGCGAGTCGTCGGAGCACTCGATGATCAGCATGATGCACGACTTCACGGAGTCGCGCGCGTTCAAGGTCTCCGGCCAGCTCGCCTTCGCCGAAGCGAAGATCGAACGCAAGGACATCGACCACGCCATGTTCTACGACGCCTTCGCGCACACGCCGATGTTCGCGCTGGAGGCGCTGGGCTTCGTCGGCAAGGGCGAGAGCGGCCCCTTCTTCGAGGAGATGCGCACGGCGCCCGGCGGCGACTTCCCCCTCAACACCAACGGCGGCGGGCTGAGCTATACCCACACCGGCATGTACGGTATGTTCGCCATCCAGGAGTCGGTGCGCCAGCTCCGCGGCGAGGCGGCGGCGCAGCTGCCGGATCTTCGCACCAGCATCGCCCACGGCGTCGGCGGCATGTTCCACGCCGCCGGCACGCTGATCCTCACGAACGACGAGCGCGCGTAACCCCATCGCGGTGCGGCCCGCTCCCTGGAGCATCCAGTCCGTCGCAGGCCTCTTGTCGATCTTGACGTAAGTAGTATTGACACTGGCCGCGGTGCGAAATAGATTCGTGCTTACCACAAAGCGCTTCGCCGTCGTTTACGACGGCGGTTATTGGGGGTGGGACTGCCGCTGAAGACGGCGAGGACGTTCGTCCATCGCCGTCTCTTGTTGTCCGGAGGGAACCCCCATGAAACGCGCGCGCAGCCATCACCTCGGCAGCCTGGTCCACGAACTCGGCACGGTCCGCATGACGCTGGCGCTCAGCGGAGCGATCGCAGCGGCGCTCATCGTTGCGGTCGTCGCCTCGCCATTTGGCGGACGCGGGAATATCGTGTCTGCCACGAATGAAGCGTCGGTGCCCGTCTTCAACCAGTGTCAGAACGATAGCGCGCCGAGCGCCGCGCTCAACTGTCCGGGCGGCTGGACAAACGGCATCCTGAACCCGTCGAACTCGCACTACACCGAGGACCAGTCCGTGCCTCAGCGGCTGGTGCTGGATGTGCCGTCCGGCGGCCTGACGACGGGCCGAACAGTCAACATCACGTACGAGGCCCGGAAGAAGAACATCCACGCGTACGACTCGCTGGCCAGTTGGGATTACACGCAGACGGGCGTCGGCGCCGACCGCTGCCTGGGCCTGACGGGCACGGACTGTGTACCCGGTTCGGCAACGACGTTTGCCATCCCGCCCGACACGACGGTCGTCAATTCGAACGTGGCGGGCTGCGCGGTTAATGCCACGGACCTGCACATGATCGCGTCCGGAGCAGGCCGCGTGATGACGATTTACGGCGGGACGATCACCGCCGTCACGGCGCCGGTGCACGACAACGCCGCCGCATCGAACAGCGACGATTTCGCGACCGTCACCATCACCTACAGCGTCCCGTCGCTGCCGGCGAAGGTGATGCTGCTCTGGGGCGGCCACATTGCCGCCAGTGGCGGGCCGCGCGGCTGGGGCACCGGGTGCGGCGCGGCAGCGGTCAGCGGCGGGCCATACCACATGCAGATCACCGGTACCGACGGTGCATCCGTCGGCCAGCGCGACAACCAGATCATGGGCGGCCAGCTTGCGCCGACGGCCACCAACACGCCGACCCGGACGCCCACGAACACGCCGACCCCGACACCCACCAACACACCCACGAACACGCCGACTAACACGCCTACGCCGACGCCGACCGACACGCCGACACCGACGCCGACGAATACACCGACGCCGACCGACACGCCGACACCGACGCCGACGAATACGCCGACGCCGACCGACACGCCGACACCGACGCCGACGAATACGCCGACGCCGACGGACACGCCGACTCCGACGCCGACCAACACGCCGACACC
>Ga0315281_10009284_pt1 | contig 13647 bp, 7 predicted proteins | sample YL17G07_0_MG_FD_204540 | JGI IMG/M metagenome (GOLD analysis project Ga0315281, IMG submission 204540) | Sediment microbial communities from Yellowstone Lake, YNP, Wyoming, USA - YL17G07_0 | ecosystem: Environmental > Aquatic > Freshwater > Lake > Sediment | place: USA: Wyoming | collected...
TTCGCCCTCGAAATAGAGCTTGAAGGCCTCGTTGAACCCGCTGAACACGGAATGGACACCCTTGAAATTGCCGTCGCGCAATTTCAGGATGGCCAAGCTCACGAATTCCTCGAACGTCAATTTTTTGGTCATGGTTTGCCTCGCCAAGTCGCTTAATTCGTTCTCAGGTAAAAAGACGCTCAAGGCCTTGAGGCTTTCTCGACGAAGGCTTATTTTTTCGGCCGGTGATCCCGCCTTTCGGCCGTGCCTTTGACGTCATATTGACCTCGTTTCATTTCCTAGTCTACAATTCCAGAACAGCGTAATCTTCGATAGCCGGGGAGTGAAATGGCAATCCAAGCAAGCCGGGCGCGATCGAAATTTCTTTTTCTGACTCTTCTGTGGACCCTGCTCCTGGGACTTCCCTTGATGGTCGTCTGCGCGAGCCAAACCCTTCCGCCCGCCGAGCATGATCTGACCTTCGCCGGACTGGCCTCGAGCTGGGACGAAGGCCTTCCTCTCGGCAACGGGATGCTGGGCGCCCTGGTCTGGCAAAAGGACGGCCGACTCCGGATCTCTCTCGACAGGGCCGACCTGTGGGACCTGCGTCCCACGAAAAACCTGGACGCGCCCGAGTGGAAATTCGCCTGGGTGGTCGAGCATTGGAAGAAAAAGGACTACGGCCCGGTCCAGGAAAAATTCGACGCTCCGTATGATGCCGAACCCGCGCCGTCGAAGATCCCGGCCGGCGCCCTGGAAATCGACCTGAGAGGCTTCGGGGCGACGACGTCCGCGCGGCTCGTCCTCCAGGATGGTCTGGCCAGGGTCGCTTGGTCCGGCGGAAAAACGCTCGAGACCTTTGTCCAGGCCGATCAGCCCGTGGGCTGGTTCCGGTTCCAGGGCGCGGGTCCCGAACTTGCGCCTCGCTTGGCGCCGCCCGCCTATCAACTCGACAAGTCCGGCGGAGCCGCCGACCCGGTGACCGGCCAGGATCTGCGGCGCCTCGACTATGAGCAGGGAAGTATCACGGAAGCGCCCGGACTCATCACCTACCATCAAAAGGGCTGGGGTGATTTTTATTATGATATCGCCGTTGCCTGGAAGCGGACCGGGCCGGATACGCTCGAAGGGGCCTGGAGCATCAGCTCCCGGTTTTCGGACGGGGCGAAACAGCCCCCGGCCGCGGACCGTGTTCGGACGGCCTTGCAGGCCGGGTTCGAAAAAGGCCTGACCGGGCATCGAGCCTGGTGGCGCCGCTTCTGGGCGCAGTCCTCGGTCGCGCTCCCCGACAAGCTCCTCGAGAAGCAATGGTACTTGGAACAGTACAAGTTCGGCTCGGCCGCCCGCCGAGGCGCTCCTCCCATCTCTCTGCAGGCGGTCTGGACCGCGGACAACGGCAAGCTCCCGCCCTGGAAGGGCGATTTCCATCATGACCTTAACACCCAGCTCAGCTATTGGCCGTGCTACAGCGGCAACCATCTGGAGGAAGGCCTGGGTTTCCTGGATTGGTTGTGGAGCCTGCGGGCCGAGTTCAAACGCTATACGCGGTCCTATTTCGGGACGAGCGGGTTGGACGTGCCGGGAGTCACGACCCTGACCGGTCAGCCGATGGGCGGCTGGATCCCGTATTCGTTTTCCCCGACCGTCGCCGCCTGGCTGGCTCATCATTTCTATCTGCACTGGCGCTACAGCCTGGACCGCGCTTTTCTGGCGGACCGGGCCTATCCCTGGATCAAGGACGTTGCGGTTCACCTGAGCGAGATTTCCGCCCGCGATGCCCAGGGACGCCGCCGCCTGCCGCTCAGCTCCAGCCCTGAGATCAACGACAACAGCCGCGAAGCCTGGTTCGCGGAAATGACCAACTATGACCTGGCCCTGGTCAAATGGACGTTTCAGGCTGCGGCCGAGCTGGCCGGCGAGCTGGGTCTTAAGGACGAAGCCGGGCGATGGACAACGATCGAGGCCGAATGGCCGGATCTCGCCATCGACCCGCAGGAAGGGTTGATGTTCGCGCCGGGGTTCACCTACCACGAATCGCACCGCCATTTTTCGCATCAGATGGCCTTCCATCCCCTGGGGCTCATCGACTGGTCCAAAGGGGAGCGGGACCGGAAGATCATCCGGGATACTCTGGCCAACCTTGACCGGCGCGGGACGGACTGGTGGTGCGGCTATTCGTTCAGCTGGCTGGCCGGTCTCCGGGCCCGGGCTTTCGACGGCGAGGGCGCGGCCGAGGCCCTGCGCACCTTCGCCGCGTGTTTCTGCCTGCCCAACAGCTTCCACGTAAACGGCGACCAGACGAAAACCGGGAAATCCAAGTTCACCTACCGGCCCTTCACCCTGGAGGGGAATTTCGCCTGGGCCTCGGGTCTTCAGGAGATGTTGATCCAAAGCCACACCGGGGTCGTCCATGTCTTCCCGGCCGTGCCCGTCTCCTGGAAAGAGGCGGCCTTCGATCAGCTCCGTGCCCAGGGCGCGTTCCTGGTTTCTGCTCAAAGGCTGCGCGGGGAAACCGTCCTGGTCAGGGTCATTTCCGAAAAAGGCGGCACCCTGCGGCTGGCGAACCCGTTCGCCTCGGGGTATTCGATCGACGGCCGGACAGTTCGCGAGAGGAAGGACATCATCGAGCTCATGACGCGGCCCGGTCAGGTCGTTATCCTGGATGCGCGCTGACCGGGAACGCCCGACCGGCGGCTGAGACCTGTTCCGGGCCGAGCATCATCGGGTTTTCGCCCGGCCTCTCGAGGCAGGCGACGAGCTCGCCGGCTCCTTCCGCTTCCGGCTAGTCAGATCGCGGCCGCCCCTCCGGGAAGGGCGTTGCGCCCGGGCCGTCCCATCCGAAGATTTCCTGATGATCTCGTACTTGATGGCATTCTTGCCATGGATCTTGGCTGAATACATCAACCGGTCCGCGGCCTTGATGATCTCATCCACGGAATCGGGAGGCCGTTCGTAGCAGATAAGGCCGGTGCTGAAAGTGATAGCCGGCTTGACGTCCTGGGAAATATCCGAGAACCGTCTCCCCAGGCTCCGGACGGCTGCCGTCACGGCATTTAGTTCGACCTCGGGCAGAAGAATCGCGAATTCATCTCCCCCGACCCGGGCCACAACGTCCGTTTCGCGCAACCTTGACCCGAGTTTCCCGGCGATGGATCGCAGGATCTCATCCCCCGCACTGTGACCCTTCCGATCGTTGATGACCTTGAAATCATCAAGGTCCATGTAGGCCAGGGTCAGGGGCCGATGGGTGCGGCGGGCCCGGTGGATTTCAGCCTCGACCGATTCCATGAAGGACCTGACGTTGGCCAGGCCGGTCAGGGCCTCGGTCCGGGCCAGCTCCCGCTCCATCATCAGGGCAGTCTTCAAGCTCACGAGGGTGAAAGCGGTGACCAGGTAGATCCCCAGCCGGACCAGGGCGTTCCAGTAAGGAACGAAAGTCCGGGAATACGGGTAGCTCGCCACCGAATCCGCCAGAAGGCCGACTGCCGCACAGGCCAAGGCGCTTAAAAGACTGAACCACTTGGGACTGAACCAGGAGGCGAGGAAGACCGGGAACAGATAAAAGAACGAGAAGGAGATTTCCGGGCCGGTTCAGTAGTCGACGAGCCCGATGACCACGATGAGCGCGAGCGTCACCGCCATCCAGGACGACGCGGACAGCTTATTCAAATCCTTAAAGCGCATCTTTGCGGTTACCAGCCGTTGGAAGGCCCGGCGAAGGTCCTTGGGATCGAGTCATCGTTTTGTCCTGTTTCCCAGGGTCCGCTCCTGTCCTCGCCCTCAGGCTCAATGGAATGACCTGCCCGGCCGATTCGGGAGGCCGAAGAAAAAAAAGGCAGGGCACCGATCGTGCCCTGCCATGGCTTAGGAGGGTTACAGGGACTTATTTCAGAAGATGGATCGAAAGAGCCTCGTGAACGTTCTCGGGCGTGGTTTGGAAGCGGACGCGGATCTTGTCGCCCTTCTGGAGTTTATCCAGGGTGAGGGGCTTGTTTTCGGTGTCGGCGATCGTGGTCGTGGATTTGACCAGGAACGTCATTTTCAGCTTCTGGTTTTGGATGTGGATGACCGTGATCTCGGGTTTGGTGCCCTTGGCTGCGTCGGCCAGGGTCACCGCGTCGATCGTGCCTTTGAAGAGCTTATGGGCAGGCTTGGTTTCCTGGGCAGTGGCCGCTTTAACGGCCCCGGTGGAGGCGACAGCCAGGGAAACGATGCTGAGCGTGATCAGGACGGTCACGAATGCTCTTTTCATGGGGATTCCTCCTTGTTCAGATTCAGCTCACGTGACACTCCTAGCCTAAACCCGCATCATTAAGGGAAGGTTAAAATAGGATGAGAAAACTCTAATGTTGAACGGAATATTAGCGGGGCGGGCCGGGCCGGAAGAGCGGGGGAGACGTTCCAAGCTTAGCGGGGTCCGGAACGCGGGAAGGTAAGACGGAAGACCGTTCCCTGACCCGGCCGGCTCTCGACCTCGATCATCCCCCGGTGAGCTTCGACGATGGACTTGACGATGCTCAGGCCTAGGCCGAAACCCGACGATGTCCGCGAATCCTCAACCCGATAGAACCTGTCGAAGATATGGGGCAGTTTTTCTTCGGTAATCCCCAGGCCCTGGTCGCTGATCACGACGCCCACGGCCTCGTCGTCATCCATCAGGCGGATGTCGATCGTCCCTCCCGAGGCGGAGTATTTGATGCCGTTGTCCAGGAGGTTGACGAGCACGGTCCGGAGCTGGGCGTCGTCGCCGCTGAAGGGCAGGACGGCCGGGGCTTGCAGGCTCAGCCGGATCTGCTTCCGTTCGGCCAGGACCCGGATGTGGCTCAGCACCTGCTCGGTCAACGACCTCAAGTCGAAGACCGAGAGCCGGAGCGGGATCTCCCGGTTTTCCCAGCGGGCCAGCATCAGCAGCTGGTCCAGGATGCCGTTGATGGTGTTGATCTCTTCCAGGCTGCTCTTGAGAACGGCCTCGTACTCCTGAGGGGAGCGGAGTTTTTTCAGAGTGACTTCCAGGTCGCCCTTGAGGATGGTCAGGGGCGTTCGGAGCTCGTGGGACAGGTCCTGGCTGAACTGCTGTTGGGAGAGGAAGTCTTTCTCCAGCCGGGCCAGCAGGTCGTTGAATGTCTCGGCCAGCCTTCGGATCTCGTCATCCGTTCGGGGCAGGGGCAGCCTCAGGCCGAGGCGGTCGCTTTCGATCTCGTGCAGGGCGCCGACCATCTTGTCCACCGGCTTGAGGGTCATCCGCACCAGGAGAAGACCCGCCAGTCCGGTCAGGATGACGGTCAAGGGCAGGACGAGGAAGAGGAGGGCTTTCAGCTGGTTGAGCGTGGTCCTGAGCGGGGACAGGGAACCCCCGACTTGGACGATGTAGGTCACCCGGTCCCTTTCCAGGACGGGCATGAGGAACAGGCGCAGGGGCAGGGGCTCGGTTCCCGTCCGGGACGCTTCCAGGTTGTAGAATCGCCGTCGACCCAGGCCGGCCGCCTGAAGCTCGGCCCGGGACAGGGCGGCGACCTGGGGCACATCCTTGGACGCGGCGATGAGGCCGCCGTCGGCCCGGAAGACCTGGACGATGACGCCTATCAAAGCCGGGTCGTCGGACTCCTCTTCGATCCAGCGCCGGGCGATCTTTAAAAAATTGATGTTGCCGACCTTGCTCGGGGAGGCGGCCTTGACCGCATTCCCGGATTCGTCCAGGGCTTCGGCCTCCCAGTAAGCTTCGATGGAATCGGCCACGCCCTGGGCCTTGGACTTCAGCAGGCCGTCGAGGTTTCCCCGAAGGCTCCGGCTGAAATTCTGATAGACCACCAGGCTGAAGCCCAGCAGGGTCAGGGTCAGGATGATCGTGTACAGCAGGGTGATGCGGAAGCGGATGGATTGGACCACCATCTCAGGCCTTCAGCTGGTAGCCCCGTCCGCGGAGGGTGTGGATCAACTTGGGCAGGCCGGGCTGTTCCACTTTCCGGCGCAGGTAGCTCATGTAAACATCGACCAGGTTGGTGGCCCTATCGAAATGAATGTCCCAGACGTGTTCGATGATCATCGACCGGCTCACGACGCGCCCCGCGTTTCGCATCAAGTACTCGAGGAGGGCGAACTCCTTGGCCGAGAGGGGGATGTCGCGCTCGCCCCGCTTGACCTGGTGGGTCAGGAGGTCGAGGGTCAGGTCCTCGACCTGGAGCCGGGTGGCGACCGGCGCGTTCTGGCGGAGTTGGGCCCGGATCCGGGCCAGCAATTCGGCGAAGGCGAAAGGCTTGGCGACATAGTCCGAGGCCCCGGCCTCGAGCCCCAAGACCTTGTCCTCGACCCTGTCCTTGGCGGTGAGCATGATGATGGGCACGGACAGGCCGCGGCCGCGGAGGTTCCGGCAGAGGGTCAGGCCGTCGACCCCGGGCAGCATCAGGTCCAGGATGATGAGGTCGTAATCGTTGGTCGTGGCCAGGAGCCGGCCTTCGTCGCCGTCCAAGGCCACGTCCGCGGCGTAACCCTCTTCCTTCAGACCCCGCTTGATGAAATCGGCGATCTTTTTCTCGTCTTCGATGATGAGCAGCCGCACGGGCATCCCCTTTTCGGGTTCGCGGTTCTCATATAGCAGAGAGAGCCGGCCCTGTCAAACGGCAGGAAGCGATCGAAGACCCGGCAGCCTCGGCCCCGCGGTTTGGGCGAGCGATCGATCACCGGCCCGGAGGTGCGGGTTGAGATGAGGCGGGGATATTTTCGCCCGGAAGATGAACAAGGCGGTCTCGAAATAGGGGAGCGGGCGGTCCGTCTCTCGGTCATGCTGAGGACGATCATGGGTGCGCGTGCTCCGGCCGGCCCGCATTGACGCCGCGCCGGCACTCGGGATATAAGGATTAAGGACAAGGCGGGGATTGGTCCCCGTCACTCTGAGACCTTTCATGCCGTCGAAAAAAGCGAGTTCGGCAACGCGTCCGGCCCCCCCGGAAAAAAGCATCCTCACTCCGGACAGCCGCCTGACTTTTCCCGAATTCTTCCTCCTTTCGGCCTCGGCCGGGTCGGGCAAGACGCACGCGCTGTCCTTGCGCTTCGTCCAATTCCTCCTGTCGGACAAGATCGGCAGGATCAGCCGGAACGACCTGCCCAACATCCTGGCCGTCACTTTCACCAAGAACGCCGCCCGGGAGATGAAGGAGCGGATCCTCGACTGGCTCAAGAGGTGCCATTCCGGGAAGGATGAGGAGGACAAAAAAAAGCTCGAGGAAATTCAGGCCGTCGTCTCCGGGTCGCCCGAACAGCTGATGGCGGCGGCCGGGGATTGCGTCGACCGCATCCTGGCCCGGTATTCGGACTTTCAGGTCGAGACCATCGACAGCTTCACCGCCGCCGTCTTCAAAGCCTCGGCCGTGGACCTGGGTGTATCCCCTGATTACGAGATCGTCCTCGAGCCCTCGGAGCTCATCGCCTACGCTTTTTCGCGCTACCTCAGGAAGGTCAACGCCGAATCCGCGGAAGGACGGGACTTTGAAAAGGTCCTCGACCTGCTTCTCAAGAACCAGGCCGGGGACAGCGCCTTCGACTGGGACCCGGCCCCCCGAGTCCGGGAAAAGATCGATGCTCTGTATCGCAAGTTGTCCGCCCAGAGCAAACCGCTCACCGTCGAAGACCTGGACCGCGAACGGGGCCGACTGGAAAAGGAGATCGTCGAAGCGGGCGCCGACCTCGAAACCCGGATCGAAGAGTCCGGACTGGAAAAAACGACAAGGGGGCACTGTTTTAAGAAGATCCTCCCCGCCATCAAGAACGGGGACTTCGCGGACCTGCTCGCGGCCAGCTTCAAGACGGAACCCGTGAAGAGGCCCAAGTCCGACTCGAAGGCCCAGGCCGCCTGCGACGGCGTCCTCGCCCGCTGGGGAAAACTCGAGGCGCTGGTCAGGGATCACCGGAGACTCTATGCCCGCGGTTTTTATACTCCCTACCTTCTCGCGTACCGGTCGTTCATGACCACTCTGGACCAGGTCAAGCGTCAGCAAGGCGTGGTGTTCATCGATGATATCAACAAGCGCCTGTCCGGCTACCTCGACCAGGGGATCGTCCCCGACATCTATTTCCGGCTGGGCGAGAGGGTCTTCCATTTTCTGATCGACGAGTTCCAGGACACGTCCCCCATGCAGTGGAAGAACCTGGTTCCCCTGATCGAGAACTCACTGGCCCAGGCCGGGAGCCTGTTCGTCGTGGGCGACACCAAGCAGGCCATCTACGGCTTCCGTGACGCGGACTACCGGATCATGAAACGGCTTGTGATCGAAGCGGAGGCCCAGAAAGAAGGACGGAAGCTTTCCGAGAGTGAAGCCGGCGCAAACCCGTTTGAATCGGTCCACGTCGACTTTCACGAGCTGACAACCAACTATCGCTGTCGCCGGGAGATCCTGGATTTCGTTAAAAGCAAGTTTCTCCGCAAGAGGGACGAGGGGAGCGACGAGAAGAAGGGCCCAGGCAAATTACCCGAGAAGTATTTCGACCAGCTCGAGGAGAGCCTGCTCAATTCCTTCACTCAGGAGGTGGGCCCTCGACAAACCGAACCCGGTCATGTGGAGTACATTATTTTGAATAAGAGCGCCGAGCCGACGGCAGACCCCGGGGAAAAAAGCTTTGAGGATAGCGCGGAATCGGAGCGTCCCGGGGACCCGGATGCCGGCGGAGGGGACGGCGGCGCGCCGGGGACGGGCGATGCGTCCGACGGCCCCGAGAAGCTCGAGATCCAGGAGCGGGTCAGGGACCTGCATGCCCGGGGCTTCGCCTATGCCGATATCGCCGTCCTGGCTTTCACGAACAATTCCGTGGCCGACGTCTCATCCTGGCTCAACGATATCGACGTCCCGTTTATCCCGCATAGCAGCTTGGATATCCGCCGGCGAAAGGTGATCGCCGAGACCCTCAAGCTTCTTCAATTCCTGGATTCCCCGCCCGACGACCTATCCTTCGCCGCCTTTTTGCTGAGCGATCTGTTCAGGGAGAAGGTCGAGCGCGACGGATTCGGCGACCGTCGGGAGGAATGGCGGAGCTTTCTCTTCGACTGCCGCCTCAAGAAAGAATCGCCGCTTTACGCCGCCTTCCGAAAGCGCTGCCCCCAGCTCTGGGATAGGTACCTTGAGCGTTTCTTCAAGATCGTGGGCTACTACCCCCTTTACGACCTCGTCACCCTGATCTTCCGGATGTTCGATGTGTTCGAGCTTTTTCCGAAAGAGGAGGCCTCCCTGACCCGCCTGCTCGAAGCCATCAAGGACTTCGAGGGAAAGGGACGCAACGACCTGCGCGAATTCCTGGCCATGAGCGGCGATGAGGGAGGCGACGCTTCCGGCTGGACGATCGACGTACCGCCCGACATCGACGCCGTGAGAGTCATGAGCATCCACAAAGCCAAGGGCCTGGGCTTTCCTGCCGTGATCCTCCTGCTCTACGACAAGCGCATCCCGTACCCGGAATTCCATTTCGAGCAGGACGAGGATTCCGTCCGTGTCCTGAAGCTGACCAAGGCCATGGCTATGGACGACGCGGAGCTCCGGCCCATCTATGAAGAGACCCAGATGCGGGATGACGTGGGTCGGATCAACGCGCTCTATGTGGCCATGACCCGGGCCGCGGCCGAGCTCCATATCATCGGCGTCAAGGGGAAGCGGATGAGCTATCCCTTTGATTTCCTGGGCGTCGAGCCTTATGTCTCGAAGGACGCGAGCGGCCGGCCCATCGCCCCTCAACATCGCCCCCGGGCCCCCAGGAAGAAAGCGGAGCCCGAGAAGCCTCGCGCCGAGAAGCTCCGGTTCCGGGAACTCTTCGAGCTCCCGATCGAAACGCGAGAGACCTTGAACAGGAACAACATCCGCCGGGGCGAGATCGCCCACGCCCTCCTGGCCGAGGTCGAATACCTGAGCGCCGATGGAGAGTCCGAACTGGCCGAGGCGGCGTCCCGGCTGACGCCGGATGAGGGTGAAGCCGCGGTCATGGAGGACGTCAAGCGGCATCTCGTCCTCTTTTTCCAGGCCTCGGGCCTCCTTCCCTATTTCGAGGCCCGCCCGGGCCGGCAAGTCTTCACCGAGCTCGAGGTCTGCGATAAGACCGGTCGCGAGCGCCGGCTCGACCGCGTGGTCGTGGACCCGGGCGAGGTCTTTGTCCTTGAATTCAAGACGGGCATCCCCTCCGAGCCGGGCCGCCGAAGGGAATGGGAAGAAGAGGACCGCCGGATCTTCAAGGCCTATCTCGAGATCATGAAAGACATCCACCCGGACAAGAACGTGCGCGGCGCTTTCGCTTTCATCGACAGGGGAACCGTGGAGGCTGTGCCGTGAACGTGACCCTCCTTCCCTCCGGCACGAACCTCATCGACGCCGTCGAAGAGCGTCTCCGGCCCGAGGGCAAGGACTATTCCCGAAACTGGGTGGTTTTCCCCGAACGGAGGCCGGGCCACTATCTTCGCCGGGCCCTGGCCGCCCGGGAAGGGACGGGGTTCATCCCGCCCCGGGTGGACTCCATCGACTCCTTCGTCAACCGGGTCTACTCCGAGCATCTCGGCCGGCGCGACCAGGACATCGGCGCCCTCGACGCCGTGGCCCTGCTCTTCGACCTGCATCGGGCCGCGCCCGACCGGCTGGGCCGGGAACAGTTCCTCTCGGCCGATCATTTCTTTTCCCTGGGCGTCAAGCTGTGGAACGACCTCGAGGAGCTCAAGGCCGCCGACCTCACGCCGGAGAAACTACTCTCCCTGGAGGCTTTGACCGAGGAGAACGTCCCCCGAGAAACCCTCAGCCGCCTGCAGTCCCTAGCCTTCTTTTTTGAGAGGTTCTACGCCGGCCTCAGGGACCGGGGGGCCTCGACGCACTCCTCGCGGTTTCGGGATGTGGCCGAACTCATCCGCCGCGAGCAGTTTCCGGGGACCGACCGGTTCGTGTTCGCCGGATTCTTAGCGCTGACCCGGACGGAAACCGCGCTCCTCAAAGCGCTTCTGGGTTGGGACGCGTTCTCCCTCATCCTGCTCGACGGGAAGGGGATCGACGACCTTCTCGGCACGCTCGGGCTCGAGGCCGGATCGCTTCGGCTGGTGTCGAGTTCGGCCCCGGCTCAGCCCCTCGCGCCTTCGGCCGCCCTGGAGTTCATCGCTTGTCCGGATACGCACGGCCAGGTCTTCGCCCTGAACAAGGCCCTCGAGGCCGAGCTCGCGGACCCGAAGCTCCTCAACGAGCGGCGGGTCATCGTTCTGCCCGCCTCGGAGACGCTCTTCCCGCTCTACCAGCAAACCCTGTCGGGCCTGGACGAGAAGAAGGATTTCAACATCTCCCTGGGCTACCCCTTGACCCGCACCCCGGTTTACAGCTTTTTCCACAACCTCCTCGAGCTCGTCCAGTCCATGGACGACGACGGCCGGGTCTATGTTCCGAGCTACCTCCGCTTCGTCCTGCATCCCTACACCAAGAACCTGTACTTCCCGGGGCCCGACAAGCGGGCCGACCTGACCCGCATCCTTTTCCACGCCGTCGAGGAGGAGTTCACCCGGCGCAAGGCCAAAGCGTTCTGGTCGCTGGCGGAGATCGAATCCGATTCCGGCATCCGCGACTCGATCCAGGACCTCAGCCGAGGCGTTGAGGGCGCGCCCGACGCCGGCGAATTCCTCGCCCACCTCGAGGCCATCCACGGCCGGGCCATCGTGCCCTTTCAGTCCATCCTCGACGCGGGAGATTTCGCCCGGAAGCTCATTGCCGTTCTGGATTTTGTGTATGAGAACGGCACGGCCCGCCAGCACCATTTCTTCCACCCCTACGCCGAGGCCTTCCGCAGCCAGCTCGACGGGCTGGCCCGCTCGCTCCTGCGGCACGTCGCCTTCAAGGAGAGAACGAGCTACCTCCACCTGTTCCAAAGAGTCATGGCCGGCGGCACGGTGCCGTTCTACGGGACCCCCCTGAGCGGGCTCCAGGTCCTGGGCTTCTGGGAGACGCGCGGCATCCCCTTCGAGGAGGTCAACATCCTGGACATGAACGAGGACGTCATCCCCTCGTTCCCGAAGGTAGATTCGCTCCTGCCCCTGGCCGCGCGACGGGCCCTCGGACTTCCGACCTATCTCGATAACGAGCGCCGGATGGAGCACGCCCTCGATAACCTCATCGCCGGGGCGCGGCGCGTCCGCTTCTTTTTCATCGAGAACGCCGACAAGGAGCGGAGCCGCTTCATCGAGAAGCTCATCTGGGAACGGCAGAAGCGGGAACTGCGCGCCTCCGGGACGGCCCTCTCCTCGGCGAGCGGGGTCCGGATCGTCCAGTATGATGTCGCCCTCGGTTCGGCCAAGCCCAAGCCGCTGGCCAAGACCCGGGAGGTCGTTGAATTCCTGCGCGGGTTTCCGTTCTCGGCCTCGGCTCTCGACGCCTATCTTGCCTGTCCGCTGCAATTCTATTACTCCTACGTCCTCGACCTCCGGGAGAAAGAGGAGGTCGGGGAAGACATGGAAAAGAAGGACCTGGGGACGCTCGTTCACGCCGTTCTCGAGGAATACTTCACTCCGCTCCAGGGACGGCGCCTGCGCTCGACAGACCTCGACCCGGAGAGAATGGGAACCGTGACGGACGCCTTCTTCAGCCGGGCCTTCGGCGAGGACCCGACAGGGAGCGCCTACCTGATGAGACTTCAGGCCCGGCGTCACCTGATGGAGTTCATCACGGACTACCAAAAGCCGCTCATCCAATCCTTCAAAAGCGCTAAGGGGGGGCTCAAGATCTTAAGCCTCGAGCAGAAGCTGCGCCTGGAACATCCGGTGGGCGGCCGGACCTTTCACCTGAAGGGCAAGGTCGATCGCACCGAGACCCGGGGAGGCCGGCTCTTCGTTCTCGATTACAAGACCTCGTCCAACGAGAAAAATTACGGCGTCAATTTCAAGAAGCTCGACCCGGAGGACCGCGCGACGTGGAATCAGGCCGTCTCGAGCCTCCAGCTTCCCTTCTACACCAGGCTCCTGTCCCGAATTCATAATAAACCGAGCGCCGACATCCATTGCTGTTTCGTGATGCTGGGCAAGAACCGCCTCGGGTCCCGGATCGAGTTCTTCCCTTACGATGAGGAGGACGGTGAAGCGCGCGCCGGGCAGATCAAGATCATGGAAAACCTTATCGATCGTCTCCTGGTCGAGATCACGGATGGGAACGAGTCGTTTCGTCCGGACCTGGCGTCCGAGCGCGCCTGCGGCTGGTGTCCCTACACGTCCCTCTGCAGCCACCAGTAGGCCGGAAAACCACCCCCTAAAACAGAGACCTTCCTTTGAACGGAGGAAAATGCCGATGTCTTTTTTGATACGTTCGCGGCGCCAAACCCCGATTTTTAAATCGGGGTAAAAAGCGCCGCTCAGTATCAACCCTGAGCATACCCCGGGCTTCGGCCCGGGGAGTCGAATGGGTTGATTCAGGGCCCCTCGCTGCGGGCCGGACCGGAGATTCCCGGCGCTCGGGTTTTTATGCCCCGTTTCCTTCTAGCGAACCCCTGGCCGTCGCGGAGCCGGTTCCCTCCGATGATCGAGATCAGGAGGCCGCTGGCCGGCTATCGAACCTCGGCCGCGCGGAAGACTTCGCGGCCGTTCAGGAAGGTCCGGAGCACCCTGGCTTTGTGGATATCGCTCGGCGGAATCTCGAAGAGGTTCCGGTCCAGGACGATGAGGTCGGCCGCCTTGCCCGTTTC
>Ga0315281_10009285_pt1 | contig 13646 bp, 14 predicted proteins | sample YL17G07_0_MG_FD_204540 | JGI IMG/M metagenome (GOLD analysis project Ga0315281, IMG submission 204540) | Sediment microbial communities from Yellowstone Lake, YNP, Wyoming, USA - YL17G07_0 | ecosystem: Environmental > Aquatic > Freshwater > Lake > Sediment | place: USA: Wyoming | collected...
GGTGGCCGGAGCCCATCCGCGCGAAGGAGGGCGCCCCCAACGTCCTCTACATCGTCCTCGACGACGTCGGCTTCGGGCAGATCTCCGCGTTCGGCGGCCTCTGCGAGACGCCGAACATGGACCGCCTCGCCGCCAACGGCCTGCGCTACCGCAACTTCCACACCACCGCCCTCTGCTCGCCCACGCGCACCTGCCTGCTCACCGGCCGCAACCACCACACCAACGCCATGGCCAGCATCGTCGAGGCCGCCGCCGGCTTCCCCGGCTACACCGGCGAGATCCCGTTCGAGAACGGCTTCCTCTCGGAGATGCTGGCGCCGCACGGCTACGCCACGTACGCCGTCGGCAAGTGGCACCTGACGCCGCACCAGGAGATGAACATGGGCGCGCCGAAGACCCGCTGGCCGCTCGGCCGCGGCTTCGAGCGCTTCTACGGCTTCCTCTCCGGCGACACCGACCAGTGGCACCCCGACCTGGTCTACGACAACCACCCGATCGAGCCGCCGAAGACCCCCGACCAGGGCTACCACCTGACGGAGGACCTGGCCGACCGCGCCATCGAGTTCGTCACCGACCTGAAGAACGTCGTGCCCGAGAAGCCGTTCTTCCTCTACTTCTGCACGGGCGCCGGCCACGCGCCGCACCACGCGCCGCGCGAGTGGATCGCGAAGTACCGCGGCATGTTTGACATGGGCTGGGACGCCGCGCGCGACAAGGTCTTCGCGCGCCAGAAGGAGCTGGGTATCGTCCCGGCGAACACCGACCTCACCGAGCGCCCGCACTGGATCCCCGCGTGGGACACCCTCTCGGACGACGAGCGCACGCTCTACGCGCGGATGATGGAGGTCTTCGCGGGCTTCATCTCGCACACGGACCACCAGGTCGGCCGCCTGCTCGACTTCCTCGACGAGATCGGCCAGCTCGACAACACGATCACCGTGCTCATCTCGGACAACGGCGCCAGCGCCGAGGGCGGGCCGCACGGCTCGCTGAACGAGGCGAACTTCTTCAACCGCGTGCCCGAGACCGTCGCCGAGAACCTCGCGAAGATCGACGAGCTGGGCAGCCCTTCGACGTTCAACCACTACCCGTTCGGCTGGGCGTGGGCGGGCAACACGCCGTTCCAGCGCTGGAAGCGCGAGGTGCACGAGGGCGGCATCGCCGACCCCTGCATCGTCCACTGGCCGAAGGGCATCGCCGCCTGCGGCGAGGTCCGCGAGCAGTACGTCCACGCCGTCGACATCACGCCGACGGTGCTGGAGCTGCTCGGCATCGAGCCGCCGGCCGCGGTGCACGGCGTGCAGCAGTCGCCGGTGCACGGCACCAGCTTCGCGTTCACGTTCGAGCAGCCGGACGCGCCGACGCGCCACGAGACGCAGTACTACGAGATGCTGGGCAACCGCGCGGTCTATCACCGCGGCTGGAAGCTGGTCACCTACCACGGCACCGAGGGCATGATCTACGACGGCGTCACCGACCCGACGAAGCCGTTCGACGAGGACAAGTGGGAACTCTACCACGTCGACGAGGACGTCTCCGAGGCGCACGACCTCGCGGCCGAGCACCCCGAGAAAGTGCGCGAGATGGAGATGCTCTGGTGGGCGGAGGCCAGCCGCTACGGCGCGCTCCCCGTCGACGCCCGCGGCGGCGGCCGCGCGATCAACCGCCCCCGCCTCAGCCTGCGGAAGCGGCGCTTCATCTACTACCCGCACGGCGCGCCCATCGAGGCGGTCGTCGCGGCGAACACGAAGAACCGCTCGCACACCGTCACCGCGCAGGTGGTGATCCCGGAGGGCGGCGCGGAGGGCGTGCTGATGGCGGACGGCGGGCGCTTCGGTGGCTTCTCGCTGTACGTGCAGGAGGGCCGGCTGTGCTACGTGTACAACCTGCTCGGCAAGGCGCGCTTCGTCATCAAGTCGACCGAGCCGGTGCCGGCCGGCGCCTGCGACCTGGCGTTCGGGTTCGAGAAGACCGGCCAGCAGCTCTTCGGTGCGGGCGGCGTCGGCCGCCTTTACATCAACGGCAAGCAGGTTGGCGAGGGCGCGATCCCGCGCACCGTGCCGTTCCTCTTCGCGCTGGGCGAGAGCATGCAGGTCGGCCGCGACGCCGGCAACCCGGTGTCCGACGACTACGCGTCGCCGAACACCTTCACCGGCAAGATCCGGCGCGTGATCGTCGACCTCACCGGCAGCGACCCGCCGCGCGACCTGGAGCAAGAAGCGCGCATCGAGATGGCGCGCCAGTAGCCTCCGCTGGCGTACAGCCGGTTGCCAAACGAAGGCGTCGCGCTTTACGATGCCCCGGCGCGCCCCAAGCATCGCACGATCACGAAATAAAGAGACAGCGCCCATGAGCACTGAGGTAAGACGCCCGACTGGCATTCCGCGGCGACTTGTCTGCGTCGTAGCGTTTGCGGCCGCCAGTTCACTACTGATTGGTGCTTGTCGCGGTGGTGGAACGCCAACGATTGTTCCTTCGCCGACCGCGGCTCCCACGCCGCTCCCTCAGGGATTCGTGGGCTACACGAATGAGAAGTACGGCTACTCCATTGCGCACCCGACAGAGCTAGCCGAGGTGCCTCAAGTCCCTAGGCCCGACACACCCGACACAGATCAGTCGTTCGTAATCAGGCCCACCGAGTTGGACGGATTCAGAGTCACCGTGCGCGTGAACCTGAACCCTACCGGTGTCGAGCTGGATCGCTGGGCCCAGGTGCGTCCAGAAATGAGCCCGGCAGGGACTGTGTCGAACCTGCGGACGCTGACAGTCGCTGGGCTGCCCGCCATCCAGGAGACGGTGCGCGACTTCGGCGGACTCGTGTTTCTGACCTACGTCGCTCGGGGCGGCACCATCTATACGATTTGGGCGTTCGCTTACACAGAACAAGCTCTCAGTGCGTACCGTCCAGCGTACGACGCGATGGTGAGCAGTTTCGCGCTCCGATGAGTTGCGTCAGTAACGGCCGCCGGAGGGCGCATGTGCGACGACGCTGACAGGCCGTGCTGCGCTCCATCGAGCGGCCGCGGCGAAGCGGGCGACGCTGCGCCGGTGCAGCCCGGCGCGTTGGCGGGCGCGACCGCCGGCATGGTGCTGCTGCCCGGCGGCGAGTTCCTGATGGGCACGGACGACCGCGAGGGCTATCCCGCTGACGGCGAGGGCCCCGTGCGCGCCGTCACGCTCGCGCCGTTCTGGATCGCCACGGCCGCCGTCAGCAACGCCGAGTTCGCCGCGTTCATCGAGGCCACCGGCTACCTCACCGACGCCGAGCGCCACGGCTGGTCGTTCGTCTTCGGCGGCCTGCTGCCCGACGACTTCGACGAGACGCGCGGCGTCGAGGCGGCGCCGTGGTGGCGCCAGGTCCACGGCGCGGACTGGCGGCACCCGGAGGGCCCACAGTCGGACCTCGCCGGCCGCGACGACCACCCCGTCGTGCAGGTGACGTGGGGCGACGCCGCGTCGTACTGCTCGTGGGTCGGCGCGCGGCTGCCCACCGAGGCGGAGTGGGAGTACGCGGCGCGCGGCGGCCTCGATCAGCGCCGCTTCCCCTGGGGCGACGAGCTGACGCCCGGCGGCAACCATCGCTGCAACATCTGGCAGGGCGAGTTCCCGCGCCTCAACACCGTCGATGACGGCTACTACGGCACCGCGCCCGTCCGGTCGTTCCCGCCGAACGGCTACGGGCTCTACAACATCGTCGGCAACGTCTGGGAGTGGTGCCACGACTGGTTCGCCCGCGACGCGGCGCAGGGCCCGCGCCACAACCCGAAGGGCGCCGCGTTCGGCACGCATCGTGTCATCCGCGGCGGCTCGTACCTGTGCCACGCGTCGTACTGCAACCGCTACCGCGTCGCGGCGCGCAGCTCGAACACGCCCGATAGCTCGACGGGCAACATGGGCTTCCGCCCCGCCCGCGACGCCTGACGCCCTGCTGACTCAGTCAGCGGCGACCTATCCGCTTCGATCCTGATCCATCGCCGCCTGTGAGCGTGCCGTGGCACCGCCGCGCCCGCCCGCACCGACGATCTTGGTGATGAAGCATCAAGTCGCGTACACCGTGTGCCTGGGCGACCTCGACGAGTGCGCCGCGAACGGCTCCCGCCGGGCGGCCTCGCCGTCGCACGGCGCGGACCCCGGCGCCGAGATCTCCCTCTGCGCCGCCTGCCTCGCGCGCGTCACGAAGATGCTCGACAGCCTGCTCGCCACGGACAACTGGCGCGCCATCCCGTCCGCCCCCAGCCCCAACTGACGCCGAACGCCGCCCCTCGCCCGGTCGCGGCTGCTCGCGGGCTGCCGTACGCTGTCCGCGCGGCGACCCTGCCGCGAGAGGAGGACGGCCATGCATTTCCTCTGGTATTGGTTCGCCCTGTCGTTCGTGTTGATCCTCGCGGCGCTGGCGATTCTGATATTTCTTGACGCCGCACGGCGACGAAACGCAGTCGCAGCCGGGCTCCTCATCTTCGTGGGCATCGGAGCTTCGGCCCTTGCGATTTCGCGCGACGCCGGCTTCGTGGTCTTCTCCGAAGTGATAATGGGCATTCCGAGTGCACTCGTTTACGTGGGCGTCGCGCGGCAGGCCAGAATCAATCGGGCTCGACTGCAACGAGACTCGAAGTAGCGAGAGGAGGACGGCATGGCGACCACGGCGATCGTTGGGGCGACGCTGATCGACGGGACCGGCGCGGACCCCGTCGCGAAGAGCACGATCATCATCGAGGACGGGCGCATCGTGCGCGCCGGCGCCGGCATCGAGCCGCCGCTCGATGCGGAGGTGCTGGATGCGGCCGGGCGCACCGTCATGCCGGGCATGATCGACTGCCACGTCCACATGCTGTTCCAGCCAGCGTCGCTACAGGAGCGCCTGCTGACGCCGCCGACGCTGCAGGCGTTCATCGGCGCGCGCAACGCCCTCGCTACGCTGGACGCGGGCGTGACGGCGGTGCGCGACGCGGGCATGACGCCGCAGGGCTTCAAGATGGCGCTCGAGCGCGGGCTGATCCCCGGCCCGCGTATGAAGATCGCCGTCGCGATCCTCTCGCAGTCCGGGGGCCACGGCGACCAGACGATGCCGTCCGGCGTGCGCGCGCGCCAGCCCGGCGGCCCCGAGTTCCCCGAGAACATCGCCGACGGCCCCGACGAGGTGCGCAAGGCCGTGCGCGAAATGCTGCACGCCGGCGCCGACTTCATCAAGTTCTGCGCGACGGGCGGCGTCCTCTCGCCGTCGGACGAGCCGGGGCACACGCAGTTCACGCCGGCCGAGATCGCGGTGATGGTGGAGGAGGCGCACGCCGCCGGCAAGACGTGCATGTCGCACGCGCAGGGGGCGCAGGGCATCCGCAACGCCGTAATCGCGGGCGTCGAGTCGATCGAGCACGGCATCTTCCTGGAGGACGACGTGATCGAGGAGATGAAGCGCCGCGGCACGTTCCTGGTGCCGACGCTGGTAGCGCCGCTGTGGGTGATCCGCGGGGCGGAGAAGAACCCGGGCAGCGTTCTGCCGCAGTCGGTGCGCAAGTCGAAGGAAGTGATGGAGGACCACAAGGCCTCCTTCACGCGCGCGGCGCAGGCGGGCGTGCGCATCGCGATGGGCACCGACAGCGGCGTCGGGCCGCACGGCCGCAACGCCGAGGAGCTGGAGCGCATGGTGGAGGGCGGACTGACGCCGATGCAGGCGATCGTGGCGACGACGAAGACGGCGAGCGAGTGCATTCGCATGGAGCGGGAGATCGGCACGATCGAGGCGGGCAAGCTGGCGGACGTGATCGTCGTGGACGGCGACCCGCTGGCCGATATCAAGGTGCTGCAGGACCAGGCGAAACTCTCGCTGATCATGCAGGGCGGCCGCGCGCACAAGAACCTGCTCTAGCACCGGTGATGAGCCTGAACCGGTCTGAGTACGCGGGCTCACAGCCTCACGATGCCGACGACCAGCGCCATCTGAATTGCCGTAAGGAGCACCATGGCAAGAACGTAGGCACTATGACTTTTCAAGAGGCAAGCGACACCGTACACGGATGCGGCGAGAGCGCCTACGCCGCACACGGCGGCTCCGGGTAGCCAGAAAACAAACAAGACGAGGCAACCTTCACCACAGCTGCTGGCGTGCGCCGAAATACGGTAATACCGGAATGCGTTCCAGCCCACGCCGGTTATGACGAACACGATGATCGCTACATCGAGGTTTGTGATCCACGCGATCAGGGCTTTGCGAATCATCTTCAGCTGCCCTGTAGCCGCTACACCTTGCCGACGAGCGACTTGAGCAGCGCGCGCGTCCGCGCCAGCGACGCGGCCGGGTCGCTGCCCGTCGCGTAGATCGGCGTCACGAGGTCCGTCGCGCCGGCGCTCGCCACGTCGCGGATCTGGCGTTCGACCGCTGCTTCGTCGCCCACGATCGCCACGTCGCCCGGCCCGCCCGCGCCCTCCTTGTCGAGCATGCGGCGATAGCTGGGAAGCGCGCCGTACATGCGGAAGACCGCGTTCGCCGCCTCGCGCGCGGCGGCGACGTCGTCGTGCACGCAGATCGGCAGCCCCACCGCGACGCGCGGCGCCGGCCGCCCCGCCGCCTTCGCCGCGCCGCCGATCGACGGCACGACGTGCGTCTCCACCGTCTTGAGCCCCGTCATCCACGTCACCGTGCCGTCCGCCATCTCCCCGGCGATACGCAGCATCCGCGGCGCCAGCGCGGCGACCAGCACCGGCATCGGCGTCGCGCCGGGCACCTGCACGCCCGCGTTGACACGGAACACCTCGCCGTTGAACGCCGCGCGCCCCTCCCGCACCAGCGGCAGCAGCACCGACAGGTACTCCTGCATGTGCCGCGCCGGATGCGCGTACGACAGCCCCCACATCGTCTCGATCACGACCTGGTGCGAGAGCCCGACGCCAAGCGTGAACCGGTTGCTCGTCGCCGCCTGCACCGTGAGCGCCTGCTGCGCCATCACGTACGGGTGGCGCCCGTACGTCGGCATGACGCCCGCGCCCAGTTCGATCCGCGACGTGCGCGGCCCCGCCAGCGCGATGATCGTCAGCGCATCGACGCCCATGAGCTGGCCGAACCAGGCCGTGTCGAATCCGTCCTGTTCGGCCTGGACGGCCTGCTCGACCTGCTCGGACACGGTGCCGCCGCCCGTGATGTCGCCCAGCATCAGCCCGATACGCATGGCTACAGTCCTTTCAGGAACTCGATCAACGCGGCGTTCACCTCGGCGGGGCGCTCCTGCTGCGTCCAGTGGCCGGCGCCGGGGAGCAGCAGCGTCTGGCGGAGGTTGGGCACCGTCTCTTTCATCGCGGTGACGCCGGCCGGGTTCATCGCGATCACGCCGTCGCGCTCGCCGGCGATGAAGATCGCGGGCTGCGTGACCTTCGCGCCGGCAAGCTCCGGGATCTCCTCCCAGTCGCGGTCCATGTTGCGGTAGCGGTTCAGCCCGCCGCGGAAGCCCGTGCGCGCGAACTCGGCGGCGAAGTAGTCGAGGTCCGCCTCGGTGAGCCACGCCGGCAGATGCTCCGGCTCGGGCATGCCGGCGAGGAAGGTGGAGGTCTTCGGCTTCTGCCACGTCAGCGGATCCTGCGGCGCGTCGCCCGACGCGGCGAAGAGGAACAGCCGCATCGAGCGGCGCGGGTCGGCCTCCAGGTCGGCCTCGGCGACGCCCGGCTCCTGGAAGTAGAGGATGTAGAAGAAGTTGTCCTTGAAGGCGAGCTTGAAGAGCTGCGTCGGCGGCATCGGCGAGCGCTGCAGGAACGGCACGCTCAGCCCCGCCACGGCGCGATAGCGCTCGGGCCGCAGCACGGCGCTGTTCCACGCGATCGGCGCGCCCCAGTCGTGCCCGACGATGACCGCCGTCTCCGCCCCCAGCGCGTCGAGGACCCCCGCCATGTCGGCGACCATGTTCCTCATGCTGTAGGCCTCGATGGGCTGCGGTGCGTCGGTGCGGCCGTAGCCGCGCACGTCCGGCGCGACGGCGTGGTAGCCGGCGGCGGCGAGCGCGGGCAGCTGGTGCCGCCACGAGTACCAGGACTCCGGGAAGCCGTGCACCAGCAGCACCAGCGGCCCGCTCCCCGCCTCGGCGACGTGCATGTTGATGCCGTTGGTCTGGATCGTGCGGTGCGAGATCTCGGTCATGTCGCCTCTTCACTTGCGGCCGTTGGTGGCACGACTGACTATCCGCGAACCGCGCGTCTGGCTCAAGCGAGCTGACGGCGAGGCCCGCGAGTAGGTTGCGCTAGACTACCTTTATGGCGCGATTAATCCCGAACTGGCCAATCTTCAGGCGCAAGCTGCGACGAAGTGTACGGGTCAGCGTCCTGGCTGGGGCAGGTGCGGTCGTGCTCGTGGCCGCGGTGGCGTTGCTGGTGCTGCGGGACGAACGGTCCAGCCCCAACTACCTGGATAGCGACGCGGAATGGCTTCAACTGCTTTCCATGACACCGGAGCCTGGCTCCGCGTACTCGGAGCTCTGTCACGATCTGCTGCTTGTCGCCGATGGGAAGTCTAGCCGCCTGTCTCATCCCCCTAGCCACCCCCCTTCAGCGCCGGTCGCCCGCCGACTGGCGGATGCCATTTGTCCAAAGGCAGCACTATCCCCGTAGGAGTTTCGCATTGGGCTAAAGGAGCCCCGTTGTTCGCGCGGCGAGGCTGACGGGCCGGACCGTCGCCTCAAGCGGCGCCGCGCCGCGCCCGAAACCCCACGACGATCGCGAACATCAGCGCGCACAGCACCGCCGTCACCGCGACGCCCTGCGTCGGCCCCGCGCCGACGAGCACCTTGCCCTGCAGCCACGGCAGCAGCAGGCCGCCGGAGTTGCCCATCGTCACGGTGGCGGCGGTCGTGCTGGCCAACGCGCCCTCGGACGCGATGGCGATCGTGGTCGGCCACACCGGCCCCAGGCAAAGCCCCGCGCCGAACGCCGCCGCCCCCGCGACCAGCAGGTTGCCGGACGAGAGCGCCAGCACCAGCGCCGCGATGCCCGCGCCCGCCGCCGATACCGCGAGCAGCGCGCTGGGCTCGCGCCCGCGCGAGAAGTAGATGCCGCTGATCACCCGCCCCAGCGCCAGCGCGCCCCAGTAGCCCGCCGTGAGCAGCCCGCCCGCCAGCACGCCGACGCCCGCGGTCTCGCGCGTGTACGACGAGACCCACGAGCCAAGCCCGAACTCCGCGCCGACGTACAGGAACAGCACGCCGCCCATGATCCACGCGGTCGGGTTGCCGGGCAGCCGGAACTCCTCGTCGGGCGCCGCAATCTGCTCGCCCGACGGCGCGCGCGCGGCGACCAGCATCGCCAGCGTCACCGACGTCAGCACGGAGATGCCCGCGTAGACGATCCAGCGCTCGCCGGTCGCTTCCAGCACCGCCGCGGCCCACACCGGCCCGAGCATCGCCCCGAACGCGAAAAAGAGGTTCAGCCGGTTGATCGCGCCGGTCGCGTCGCGCGACGTCTGCGCCATCAGTATGTGCAGCGCCGCGACGATCAGCCCGTCGCCCGCGCCGAGCGCCGCGCCGCCCACCAGCACCAGCAGCCACGCCGGCGAGAAGCCGATCAGCAGCACCCCCGCCGTCGCGGACGCGACCCCGGCGATCGTCAGGCGTCGCGGATGGTGGCCGTGCAGCCGGACCGCGACGATCGCGGACGAGAGGATCGAGCCGGTGAAGATGGCGGTCAGCATGAGCCCGGCAGTGTCCAGCGAGATGCCGAGATCGCCGGCGATGAACGGCAGCGCGGGCCCGAACGACGACATGTAGACGCCGACGCACACGAACGACAGCAGCGCCGCCGCGTGCAGGAGCCGGTACTCGGCGGGGTCGTGCGTCGTCGTCACGCCGGGAGCGTACCGGCTGCGCCGCGCAGCCGCACGGCGGCGAGCGGCCTACCGCCGGCGCGCCGCCAGCGTCACCGCCACGTACGCCGCGAGCGCCGCCGCCGCCGCCACCGCGGCCCAGAGCGCCATCTCGCTGAGCGGCAGCACGCTGTCGCGGCAGCTGCACGTCTCGCGCTTCCAGATCGACGCGAGCGAGAGCAGCACGCCGCCCGTGGCGACGAACGCGAGGGCGTAGCGTGCGCGCGTCACTCGTCCGCCTCGCCGCCGTCGTCGCGGTTGTAGCGGTTCATCGCCGCCTCGATGCCCTCTGCCAGCGCCACCTCGATCGCCTCGATCGCGCGGTCCACACCCAGGTCGAGCTTCGCCTTCTCGTCGCGGGAAGGATCGCCCAGCACCCACGCCGCCACGTGCTCCGGGTCGCGCGTCGGCTGGCCGCGATGCGCCGGGCGGCCGATGCCGATGCGGACGCGCGGGAAGTCGTCGCTGCGCGCCTTCGCGATGATGTCCGCCACGCCCTTCTGGCCGCCGCCGCTGCCGTTGCGGCGCAGCCGCACCCTGCCGGTCGGCAGGTCGAGGTGGTCGCAGACGATCAGCATCTCCTGCGCGTGGTCGAGCTTCAGCGCCCGCACCAGCGCCATCACCGCGCTGCCGGAGTCGTTGTTGTAGGTGCGGGTGCGCGCCAGCGCGACGCGGCGGCCGCCGATCTCGCCCTGGGCCAGCGCGTAGGTGCCGGTCTTCGTCGAGAAGTCCAGGCCGTGCTTCTTCGCCAGCTTGTTGACCACCCAGAAGCCGACGTTGCGCCGGTTCGCCGCGTAGTCCCTGCCCGGATTGCCCAGCGCGAACACGAGCCGGATCGCGTGCGGGCCGTCGTCGACGCGCGGCTTCTCGGCCGCGACCCGATCGCGCGAGCCGAAGACGCGGCGCAGCATCCCGCTCACGCATCCTCCTTCGGCGCGGGCTTGCGGCGCATCGGCACGACGTTGTCCGGCGGCGCTTCGTCGCCGGACGGCGCCGGTGGCGCCTCGTCGGCGACTTCGGTGCGACGCGGCGGCGGCACGTCCAGCACGTCGCCGAGCAGGCGGTCGAGGGCGCGGCGGCTGAACACCTTCGCGTCGTCGTCGAACATCGAAAGGAAGTGCAGGTCCTCTGCCATCTGGTCCAGGTCGTAGCTGTCGGGCGGCAGCTCCGTCTTCATGCGGCGCAGCGCGCGCGCCAGCCGCAGGATGCCGGGCGCGCGCGCGGGCGGCCGCGACTCCGCGTCCGCCGGCGAGAGCCGCGCTTCGAGCGCGGTCAGCGGGTCGGCGCCGGGGCGCAGGTGGAACTGGTGGCGGATCAACGCGCGGTACGGCGCCATCGCCTCCGCCGAGACGACGCTGATCAGCGCGAGCGCCAGCAGATCCAGGCGCGGGCGTTCGGCGTCGGCGGGGAACACCGGCTCCGGCGTGATCACGCCCTCCGCCGCCATCACGATGCGCCCCGCCGCGAACTCCGCCATGCGCTGCGGCGCCAGCGTCAGCCGCTCGATCCGCGCCGGCAGGGCGTTGCCCTCGCGCGCGCCGATGACGTGGATCTTCGTGACGCCCGGCACGCAGACCGCCGTCTCGATCGGCAGCGGCAGCGGCACCCCGCCGGCGCGCGAGAGCAGCACGATGGCAAACTCGGCGGGCGCCGGCGGCGCGGCGAGCGGCGCGAGCAACGTGTCGCACCACGTCACGATGCCGCGGCGGCGGCGCGCGTGCGCATCGGACACCACGAAGTCCCAGGTTCGCTCGCTCATGCGCAGATCATATCGGGTGCGGCAGGCAGGCAGGTAGGCGGCGCTCAGGCGCTCTCGGCCAGCGCACGCTCGGCGCGCGCGCGCTCGACAATGCTCGGCAGCACCGCCAGCACCGCGTCGATGTCCGCGGGCGTCGTCTCGTGCCCCACGGTCAGCCGCAGCGTCGCGACGGCGCGGTCCAGCGGCAGGTCCAGCGCCAGCAGCACGTGCGACGGCTCGACGTTCGTGGCCCCGCACGCCGCCCCCGCGCTGCACGCGATGCCGGCGGCGTCCAGCGCCGCCACCAGGTCGCGGGCATCCGTTCCGTCGAAGTAGATGCTGACGTTGTTGGCGAGGCGCAGCTCCGGGTGGCCGTTGAGGCCCGTGCCGGGGACGCCGCGCAGGATGCCGTCGCGCAGCCGCGCCGCCAGCGCGCCGATGCGCCCGCGGTCGGCTTCCAACTCGCCCTGCGTGATGCGCAGCGCCTCCGCCGTGCCGGCGATGCCGGCGACGTTCTCGGTGCCGGCGCGGCGCTGGCGCTCCTGCCCGCCGCCGTTCTGCTGCGCGAGGAACGGCACGCCCCGCCGCATGTAGAGGACGCCCATGCCCTTCGGCCCGCGGAACTTGTGCGCCGCCAGGCTCAGCAGGTCCACCTCCCGCGTCAGCTCGGCGAGCGGGATGGCGTTCGGCGCCTGCACCGCGTCCGTGTGCAGGGGGATGCGCTTCCGCAGCGCGGCGGCGCGCTCGCGCACGGCCGCCGAGATCGCCGCGATCGGCTCGATCGTGCCCACCTCATTGTTCGCGGCCATCACGCTGACGAGGACGGTGCGCTCGGTGATGGCGGCGGCGACGTGGCGCGGTTCGACGAGCCCGTGCCGGTCCACCGGCAGGTACGTCACCTCGAAGCCGAAGCGCTCCAGGTACTGGCAGGCGTGCAGCACCGCGTGGTGCTCGATCGCGGTCGTCACGATGTGGTTGCCGGCGCGCGCCTTCTTCTGCTGGAACGCGACACCCTTGATGGCGGTGTTGATGGACTCGGTGCCGCCGCTGGTGAAGATGATCTCCGCCGGCCGCACGCCCAGTGTGGCCGCGACGCCGCGCCGCGCGCGTTGCACCGCGTCGCCCGCCTGCTTCGCCAGCCCGTACGTCGCCGACGGGTTGCCATAAGAGCCGGTCAGGAACGGCAGCATCGCTTCGAGCGCCCCCGGGTGGAGCGGCGTCGTGGCGGCGTGGTCAAGGTAGATCAGGCGTGACATACGTGGATTGAGCGTAGATCGCCCCGGTGGAATAAGTAAAGCGCCCTCGGGCTAGACTGGACTGGTTCTCGGGGGGCAGGTCACCGCTTCGCGCGATCGTTCGCGGCCCGCGCCAGTTTGTCGGCGAAGTTCACGAGGCGAAGATCGGGATTCTCAGGATGCTCGAACGTCCCGTCACGCCTCACAAGCAGTAACGCCGCGGCGTCGTACAGGGAAGCCCCGTTGAGCTTGTACTCTACGATGCGCTCGCTAAAGATTCGGCGTCTGTCCACGTGAGAGCTATTCTCGAAGGCTGGATCGAGATCGGGCAGGCGTGGGCGCGTGATGGATCGTGTTGCGGGTTCATCACATATCACGAACACGAACCCCAGAACCGTGTCGGATCCGTGTTTCGCCCGGACGTCTAGACCGCTCCCAAGTGCTTCCTCGTACCGGTTGTTCTCGTTGTTCCCGTAGCTGTCCACCTGCGACTTGAACTCTACGCAAATGCGCGGGGCGCCCTCCGGGTCACGGCACACAATGTCCCACGACTTGGCAACACGGAAATGGCCGGCGACCACAGCACTAGGGTCTCGGAACGACTGCGGGATGTGAGCAGGCCAACCCAGGCTCGCGAACTCATCAGCTATGAGTCTTAAGAAGGCCTTATCATGCTTCGCCGACTGCGTTCCGGTAGATCGCGCCCCCCAGAAGTCTTGGACAGCGAGCGCGATCTGATCGTCTGAGCCTGCCCCGGTTTCCCGGACTGCTTGCTTCTTGGCGATCATGCCGCATCGACCGCCGTTGTGTACAGCCGCTCGTAGTCGACGGGGCTGAGGTC
>Ga0315281_10009286_pt1 | contig 13646 bp, 16 predicted proteins | sample YL17G07_0_MG_FD_204540 | JGI IMG/M metagenome (GOLD analysis project Ga0315281, IMG submission 204540) | Sediment microbial communities from Yellowstone Lake, YNP, Wyoming, USA - YL17G07_0 | ecosystem: Environmental > Aquatic > Freshwater > Lake > Sediment | place: USA: Wyoming | collected...
ATCCACAAAGAGTATGCAAAATCAGTTGCCTACGGTCAAAAAGAAATTTTCGAAGCCGCCACAACACTCGCACAAACAGAAGGCATGATAACAGCACCTGAAACCGCGCACAGCCTGAAATTCGTAATAGACGAAGCCCAGCGTTGCAGGAAAACTGGACAGAAAAAAGTGATTGCAATGAACTACAGCGGACACGGCCTGCTTGACTTGTCAGCTTACGAGCAGTATCTTGCCGGAAGCCTTGTGGAGTATGAACCGGTGAAAATTGAAGTGCCAGCTTTCAACCTAAAAAGGTGAAGGAACATTGACCACCACTGTTCTAAGATCCGAGAATGTAAACGTCAAAATAGCTTTGGTGCCTATCGATGACCTTAGGCCTCATGAAAAAGGCTCACCGTTGTACTTGGAGCTTCTCACACAAGAAATTCTCAGGGACGGGATGTTGAAGTATCCAGTGATTGCTGACGAAGAGACACACATTATCCTAGACGGCATGCACCGCTGGTTAGCTTTGAAAAGCCTCGGCTACAAATACGTGCCCGTAATGTTGGTTGACGCGTTTCAGAAGCCAGCGATTCGTGTTGGAAGGAAAAGAATTCACCGTTACCAGAACGATTTCAATGAAGAGATTACCGTTGACAAGGTTATTTCAACAGGACTCAGCGGCAAACTGATGCAACCGCGCTCTACCAGACACTTCTTTCCATTCTCTAAATTTCAACTCATCAATTATTCATTACACCTGCTTAGAAAAGGCGTGCCTTCCGACGTTTCACCATACCTCGCCAAAATGACCATAAAAGAATGTAGCTTAGCCATCCGCGAGTGGCTAGAAGAGATATCTGAGGAACTTGAGTTTCTCGACAAACGCAAGACGGAAGTGGAGAAGGAAAGAGAAGAATTCCTGAACAGAGTCAAAAGTTTAGGAAATGGTTTCTCAACTTCTCACGCTATCTGAGTCTAATCAAGCTAAGCAAGAATGCGCATAGGTTATTAGCAAAGAAATATTATACTAGCCGCGAGGCAGTTTGCGTGATCTCGATCAACGCTCCACAAATCGGCAAAGAAGAGATCGAAGCCGTCACCAAAGTTATGAAAAGCGGCATCCTGACTCATGGAATCGGCGCGGGTCCAATGGTCACAGAGTTTGAGAAAGCTTTTGCGAAATACGTGCAGGCGAAACACGCAATCGCCATGAACTCAGGAACATCCGCTTTGCACAGTGCACTTGCCGCGGCAGGTGTGAAACAAGGTGACGAGGTAATATTGCCAAGCTTCACGTTTGTCGCGACGGCCGAAGTCGTTATTTTCAACAGAGCCAAACCCGTCTTCGTCGACATCAACCCGGACACATACACTATTGCACCTGAGAAAATTGAGAAGGCCATCACCAAGAAGACCAAGGCAATCATGCCTGTAGACCTCTATGGAATGCCTACCGACATGAAGCCGATAAAAGAACTTGCTGACAAGCACGGACTGAAAATCATAGAGGATGCTGCTCAAGCCCACGGAGCCATGTACATGGGGAAACCTCCTGGCGCGTTTGCTGATGCCGCGTGCTGGAGTTTCTACGGAAGCAAGAACATGACCACAGGCGAAGGCGGAATGCTCACCACTAACAGCAGCAAAATCGCAGAGACAACAAGAATCATTCGAAGCCACGGAGAGAAACAGAAATACATGTCCCTCATGCTTGGACACAACTATCACATGCCAGAGATAGAAGCAGCAATAGGCACAGTGCAGCTGAGGAAACTGCCAAAGTTCGTTGCGAAAAGACGTGAAAACGCGAAAAGACTCAGCAAAATCCTAGAAAAAACGAAGAAAGTTCAGTTGCCAACGGAACGAGAGGGCTTCAAGTGCAGCTACTATCTCTACACTGTAAGGCTAAAAAACGCCAAGGCCGAAAAGAGAGATACGCTTATTGAAAAGCTAAAGCAAGAGGGAATAGGCGCTTTCATCTGCTACGTAAATCCTATTCATCTCATGCCCTACTACCACAAATATGCAAAACACAGGCTGCCCGTGACAGAAACCGTTTCAAAGCAAGTTTTCTCCTTACCCGTTCATCCAGGCGTCACACCCAAGCAAATAGACTTCATAGGCGAAACAACGCTAAGATTATTGTGCTAAGTCTTGCACGCTAGGTTTAAATAGAATCATCCTCTAGTATTGAACCCCCACCTTAACTGGGGTTTTAAGAGGTATCATTCATGCGGAAAACCAAAGTCATTATAATGGGCGCGGCTGGTAGAGACTTCCATAACTTCAACGTCTACTTCAGAAAAAACGACGCCTACAAAGTTGTTGCGTTCACCGCAACACAGATTCCTGGAATAGAAGGAAGAAGCTATCCGACTGAACTTGCAGGGCCAAAATATCCCAACGGCATACCCATATACCCCGAGGAAAACCTGCCAAAACTCATCAAAGAACACGATGTCGACGAAATTGTTTTCGCCTACAGCGACGTCTCACATGAATACATAATGCACAAAGCATCAATCGCTCTCGCTAATGGCACCGACTTTCGCTTGATGGGCCCCAAGACGACGATGCTGAAAGCAAAAGTCCCAGTGGTTTCAGTCTGCGCCGTCAGAACAGGATCGGGAAAGAGCCAAACTTCACGGCAAGTTGCCAAGATTCTGAAAGGCAAAGGCCTGCGCGTTGCAGCAATTCGGCATCCCATGCCATATGGAGACCTGCGAAAACAAGTCTGGGAACGCTTCGCCTCTTACGAAGACCTTGACAAGTACGAATGCACGATTGAGGAAAGAGAAGAATACGAGCCGCACATCGACAACGGCATAATCGTTTACGCCGGCGTTGATTATGGAAAAATCCTGAAAGAAGCAGAGAAAGAAGCAGATGTCATCGTTTGGGATGGCGGCAACAACGACTGGTCATTCTACAAACCAGATTTGAACATTGTTGTAGCTGATCCTCACCGGGCTGGAAACGAATTGACTTATCATCCTGGCGAAACAAATCTGCGCATGGCAGACGTCATAATAATAAACAAAGTTGACACAGCTGATCCGGAGAAAGTCAAACAGGTCAAAGAGAACATCAAGATGGTCAATCCCAACGCGACGGTTCTGGAAGCTGCTTCACCTATAACAGCTGACAAACCAGAAGCGATCAAAGGAAAACGTGTGTTGGTAATCGAGGACGGACCGACAATAACTCATGGAAACATGCCCTATGGAGCCGGCATGATATTTGCCAAAAAGTTCGGAGCAGCAACAATTGTCGACCCGCGACCCTACGCCGTCGGTTCAATCAAAGAGGCATTCAAGAAGTACCCGCACCTGGGTGCGATTCTTCCAGCGTTAGGTTACAGTGAAAAACAGGTCGCGGAGCTGAAAGAGACAATCGACCACACTCCATGCGACGTAGTGGTGATTGGGACACCCATAGACCTGAGAAGAGTAGTGACAATCAAACAACCCACTGTAAGAGTCAATTACGAATTGAAGGTTCTTGGGCCTGTGTCACTTGAGCACATCTTAGACGAGTTCATCAAGAGAAGCGTGAAAAAGTAATGAGCGACGAAAGAGCAACGAACAATGAAAAAGCACCAAGCAATGAAAAAACAGAAGTTGAAAAGGGAGAAGTCTCCCGTGTCAAAGTGAAATTCACGATCGAAGGCATGGGTGAAGCTGAAGGAGAGCTCGTACGCTTCTTGGCTCCGAGAACGATAGACATGATAGTCCGAAAACTCCCCATAGAAGGAAGAGCCGCCCAGTGGAAAGAAGAGGTCTACTTCGAAACACCCATCAAAATGGGAGAAGAAAAAGCTAAACCCACTGTTGAAACAGGAACAATTGCATTCTGGCCTATGGGAAGCGCCATATGCATTTTCTACGGAAAATCACAACCATACAGTCCCGTGAACATCATCGGCAAAGTAACTGGCAATCTGGATTTGTTTAAGCAGATCAAGAGTGGAACAAAAATCAGGGTTCAAGGTCTCTAATAGACCAGGGAGCTTTCTCTCCACATTTTAATGAGTCTTTCACATTCCTCTACTACTTCTTTTTCATGGCTTTTGCACTTCAATACCTCGAGAAACTCTATCCGTTTCTCGTCTGACCGCTTCTCTGCCTTTCCGCCATAGTAGAGTGTTCCTTCAAGATACTCTTTCATGTGGTTGGCTTTCTGCACAAAAACGCTGGCTGCATCAACCATGTTCTCCACAGTGTAATTATTCGCCCATAACATAGCTTCTGACTGGCGAAGCTGCGTCAAACCGTCAATCTCCTCAATGCTTCGGATGTAAGTTCTGAAAAAATCGTAGTAACCAGCAGTTTTGATGAGAGCAATTGCTTGCTTCACTTTTTGTTTGAAATCAGCACTTCCTTTGACCCTTAGGCGATGTTTGTATCCCTTGTCTATGAGGGCCTTGGCCTGTCTGACTTCGTCTTCAGTATAAATTCTAGAAGGAAAATCCAAGTAGATCTTGACCTTTCAAATCGCCGACAATCAGCAAAGGATATTGCAGACAATTGTGAACGAATCAGTCTACCCTGTATATTTTGATGTTGTGATTTCCCGAAACAAATGTGATCGTGCCATTCCCCTGCAGTTGATCCAGCAGGTCCTTGGCCGCGCTCATGCGAATGTTGAAACGTGATGCCACAGAATAGGGCGTCAAAACGTGCATTTTCTTCAGTTCGCCGATAGTCTTATCGCTCTTCGCGTCTGGCGGAACTACCGAAGAGGGCTTTCTTTCTTTTGGCGCTCCCGCTTTTTCCTTTTTCTTCTTCTCCTTGTCTTCAGCGTCCTTCTTGTCTTGAGTACGTTCAATCTGTTTCAGGCTTAGCTTCTTTTTGCCACCCATGTTGATCAGCTTCCACTACTGAAGTTTGAATTGTGGTTCTTAAGGGTTTTCTACGTTGAACCTGTTCTCGACCAAAATGCTCGTAGAATGCGGCGTCTGAACTTCTAGCACAGACTTTCCCAGTACTCTGCAGATTCGAGCCTAGAGCGGTAGAGGTATAGGCACTCTTAGATTGAGAATACGTGAAAAAAGAAGGGAGAAAAGTGGCAAAATGGGGCTATCTGCCCATGACTTTTTTGGCTGCGATTTCAATGTCCTCAGATTTTATCGTTTTTCTTCCAGCATGCATTGCAAAATCCAAAGCTTCTTTTGCTATTTTCACGCCGATATCTTCGAGCGCCTTAGCCAACTCTTTTGCTGCTGCTTCGCTTACTCTGTCTGCTCCAGCCTTCTTGCATAATCTATGCATTGGGGCTACGGCTAATTCTAAATCGACCATAAACAGTCCTCAGCAGCTTCTTTTTCTCTTTAAAGCCATATTTAACGTTTGTTATTCCTAATCCTTCACAAAAAGTCGCCCTCTGCTACATGGCTGCACCACTGCAGATGGCTTTCAGGTAAGCTAGACCAAGTCTTCTAACATTGCGAAGATTGAAAATCGCAATGTCTCTTAGGGCGTATGTCTTTTCCAAGTCGAGGATGAACGCATGACCTAGAAAATATCCTGTTTGCTTCTTTCCTTGAATGTCATACCAAGAACCGAAGAAATCCTTTGTTGCGGCATGCTTCTCTAGTCGTTCAAGAAATTCCTCTGCTAACCAACTCTTGTGTTGCTCGCACCAAGACAGCCATTTCCTACTTGACGCCATGTGCCATGTTTCCTTTCCAAGAATAACATGTTCACATCTCTGGGCGAATCCTTCAACGTAAAGTCGGAACAACGGATCATCGCTGGCGCTTTCGAATGCTTCCCATTCGTTGCGCCATTTCATGTGGACAAGGTGCCCCACTTCGTGGGCTACTACACCTTCAAGCTTGTTTTTCCTGTGCCATTTTTCCTCCGCAATGTTTTCCAAGCCCAGCAGGACCGCGGGCAGATTGTTGTACTTGGTTGCCCATCCTGCGCCACAGCCAATACCAACGTATATGACGAAGGCCACCTTGAAATCCAAGCCTAACGCTTTCATGGCCTCAGCATACGTAGGTTCGCACACGTATAGAAGGTTGTTTCTCGCTTCTTGCATCAGCCTGAAAAGTTGTGGTATGGACTGCAGAACTTTTCTGGCTATTTCTCGCCAGTCTACCTTCATCTCCTCGTAGTTTCTGACTTGCTTCTGCAACAGCTCAGGATAATTGTTCATGTACCGAGTCTGCCATAAAGTAACCTGTTCATCAACATTCTTAGAACATGAAGCTTTCCAGTAAGACAAGAAATTCCCATAAGTATCTATTAAGAAACATCGCCCTTTCATTGCTAACCACCACATTTCTTAGAAGAGGAAATAATAAAAGGCAACGCATCGTGAGTGGATGGTCAAAGTGAATCCGCCATGAAGTTCGTTGACGCACACATACATCTATCAGACGAAGAATATTCAGCGTGCATCGACGAAATTGTGGCAGAAGCCCAAGGCGCCAACGTCGTCGCTTTGATTTCCAACTCTATGGACTTGAAGACCAGCGTCAAGAGTCTAGAATTGGCTGAACGGTTCTCAGGAATGGTTTACGCTGCCTTGGGTATTCATCCTTGGACGGTCAACAACTTGACCGAAGATGAATTTCAGCAGACGTTAGATCTGATAAAAAAACACTCGAAAAACAAGTCACTAGTGGCAATCGGAGAAATAGGACTGGACTTCAAATACATGAACATCTGGGACAAGCAACTAAAGGTCTTCGATTCGATGCTGCACATAGCTGAAGAACTTAAGCTACCCGTCATAATTCACTCTCGAGGAACAACAACACAAATCGTTGACATGCTTCCATCATACAACGTCAAAAAAGTCCTGCTACACTGGTTCAGCAACCCGATAAGCGCACTTTCAAAGGCTGTTGAAAAAGGGTATTACATCTCCGAAGGCGCTCCAACCATTTATTCAAACGGAATACGTGACGTCGTCAGAAAAGTTCCCATAACTAATCTGTTGACAGAAACCGACGGCCCCGTACGTTTTTTCAAACCGCCTTTCCAAGGCAAGAGAACGACCCCCGCATTCATTCCAACAATTGTAAATGCAATTGCCGAATTGCAGAAATTGACACCTGAAAGCGTGTCTGAACATGTCACGAAGAACTTTGAGGCTCTCTTCGGGATGAAGTTAAGCCCGACGGGCTGACTTCTGACCGATTAGCGCGCGCAACGCGAACTTCCGATGGAAGTCATTCTAAACACTTTGAAGGAAAATGCCCTCGGCAAGAAGCTTTTTGAGATTGCAGAAAATCAGAGGCTGAAGGGGAAGTAAATAGAGGCATCTCGCTCTCGACATTGGAACTAGTCTCGGATCTTTCGCATGCTAACTAGGGCAAGTATTCCGCCGGCGATCGGCAACAGCCCTATCACAAAAGCCGCTGCAGCAATTTCAAGAGAGGTTCCAAAAAGTCTTTCAAGCACTGTTAGGGTTGCCAGATAGAGTGGAAGCCGAAAGAGACCGAAGATTATGCTCATCAGCGCGCCTAGCATGTAACTCCTTAACAGGATAAGCACGCCTCCCACTCCAACTGCAAATCCGCCTGCGAAAATCAGACTGCTCAGGATGTCTATTGTGTAAGCACCGTATAGACCTGGTGAGAACGTGTTAATGCTCCCGCCGATAATTATCAGGACTCCGCTGATTACGCTTAGGATGCCTCCGATAATAGCGCGGCGTGGCAGTCGAGTAATGGGTTTCACTCCGAGAAAATCCTTTACCGGATGTCTCAAAGTCAACGGCATCGTGATTGCTTCTAAAACGACGAGCACAATGCAGAGAATTCCAGTTGGATAGAATTGGGCGAACTGCGAAGAAACATCTGGGGAAGCTCCCAAGAGGAGAGATAAGTAGTACAGTGGGATCAGACTTCCGAACATTATCAAGGCTGACTTGGTTATGACCGTTTTCCAACTCCATCGCCTGCCAGTGAAAATCCCGAAGGCTGAGGCAAAACCGAGAACCGCGACGATCATGATGGGCAGGGATCCTGAGGAAAACTCGATCACCGTGAACGTCACCAATGGCGAATATCCTGAGAGAAACCAAAACGTTGAGACGGCAGCAGTGCAAAACTCTAGCAATGCGAGGAAGAAAGCTTCTCTCGGCATTTTCTCAAGTCTTCTCATTTTGCGGCGTTCCATTTCCCTCCATGACTCAATGGCTTCGATGGACAGCAGCGCCTCCTTTCCCGCGTCAGTAAGACCATATAGTCCATCCTCACGAACCGCTATGAGTTGTCTGAGCTTCTTGAGGTGATAGTCGAGGTTGCCGCTACTTTCAATGTCTAGTTGTCTCTTCAGAAATGCAAAGCTGGCAGGCTGCTTCTCAAGAATTCTCAAAATTTTTATCCGTACTGGATGGGAAATTGCCTCGAAAAGCTCTGCTGAGTCGCTCATTCAAGACTCCTCAAGACTCTCTTGTGGATACTCGTAGATAATTCTTGCATTCTTGACCAGAGCAAAATCACTAGTCAACAGTTGTAGACTGGATGGTCAAGAGAATAGGAGTTAAGTGCAACCAGCTGCTTGTGTGCATCATAGCGAGCGCGATTGTTTGAGTATGAACAGGATGATGCAGGCTTTCAAAATCGCAGGTAGCCTAGTGAGATACAAGATGAAGTCCCCTAGACCTTTCTTTGTGAGTTACCAGATAACTCTCCGATGTAACCGAAAATGCGTGTTCTGCGATGCGTGGAAGGTCAAAATTTTCAGAGAATTAGACACAAGGCAAGCAATGAAGATCGTTGGCGAACTTGGAGACCTCGGCGTCGCAGTGCTAGGCATTACAGGTGGCGAACCACTGATCAGAACAGACTTGGAAGAAATAGCCGCATACGCTAAACATAAAGGGATTATTGTTGGACTGAATACAAATGGTACCTTGCTGACCCAGGAAAGGGCGAAGTCCATATCAAGCGTGTTTGACACAGTCTTTGTTTCTCTGGACGGGTTTGAGAACACGCATGACAAAATTCGAGGAGAAAAAGGAACGTTCAGACAAGCTCTGGCCGGATTGAAGAACCTGCTTGCGGTAAAACGAGATTGCACTGTCGGCGTGAACTTTGTTCTGAATAACATCAACTACAAAGAATTCCTTCCATTCTGCAATTGGATCAAGGACCTAGGTGTTCCCGTCACGTTATTCCCCGTCGGCGGGAAAGACAAGTTCATTTCAGCCTACTCTATTCCCAGCAACGAAGTTGATGACTTCGTTCGAGACATGTTGAAGGAGAAAGCAAATAACCATTTTCTTGGGCCTTCAGAAAAGGTCATTGCACTTATCCCAAAGTTTGTGAAAGGCGAGATGCCGTACATCTGTGATGCGGGACGACTATACCTTGGTGTGTCTCCCATTGGTGAACTGCGCATCTGTCCGATCGGACCGGACTCTCCTGACTGGAAAGTCGGGTCACTTGTAACTTCTTCTATGACAGAACTGCTACACACGAGTCGCTTTCGTGAAGTACTTCAGGCTAGAGAACATTGCACGCCTTGCCTCGCAGGTTGCACAACGCCTTATTCATTGCTGTTTAGAGGTTCTGTTAAGGATCTCGCGAAAGAAGCGTTAACCGCTTACAAAATTATCAGCAAGTAAGTGGAGAATTGGCCGGACGTTCGTTTTCTGTCGATCTGCCCAACGAGATCGTGCCTCGCGCGCGGCACCAGATGTCTAGATGTAATGCGTATTGTTCTACCTTCTTCGGCATGGCGGACCAGTTCTTGTGTTCGCTTTAGCCTTTGCTCACCGGATTCATGGGTTCTGACATCGAGAAACTCTTTCGGCGTGGTGTATATTCTGTTCTGAATCTGAATTAGCAATGCTGCTTGTTCATCTTGTGGTTACACAAGTGTTTAATCCATAGAGAGGGTTGAGAATTGAGGTAGACTTGCTTTGAATAGAAGTAAAAAAGGGAAGTAATTCAGATGGGCCAGTCAACTGTCGAGTTTTCAAAAACAAATGTGGCACCACCATTACGAGGTTTGCATGTGGATGATGATGCTAGTTTCTTGAAAACTGGACTGAAAATTGTCTACGTGAGAATGTCGAGCTTGGTGATAGGTATTATGAGCAATCAGTCTACTATGTCCATGAGGACGCTTGCGGATTTATATGATTGACATTACCGAACGAAAGAAAACAGAAGCTTGGCGCGTAAGTGAGAAAAGATTCAGAACGTTGTTTGAGGAGGCGATGGACGCTATCTTCGTGGCTGATGCTGAAACAGGTATGTTGATAGACTGTAACCGTGCAGCAACGAAGTTAGTCGGCAGAAGCAAATCAGAATTGATTGGCAAACATCAGCGAATCCTTCATCCGCCGCAAGAAATCATAGAGAAAGGAATTAGCAAAACTTTCAAACAGCACCTTGAAGAAAAGGAAGGACAAATTCTGGAAACTCAGATCATTACAAAAACAGGAGAAATCAAAGAAGTCGCAATCAAGGCCAGTCTCATCGAATTTGGAGATAGGAAAGTCCTTCAGGGAATATTCAGAGACATCACAGAAGCTAAGCAGGCAGAGGCAACATCACGGAAATCATCGGAGCAGGCAAGAAATCTATTGGAGTTTCAGAACAAAGTCATTGACACTGCGATTGTGTGGATTGATCTGCTTGACAGGGAAGGAAATGTGACCTTGTGGAATCGTGCCGCGGAGCTTATTTCCGGGTATACTCGTGAAGAAGTCACTGGACACCGGAGGATTTGGGATTGGCTCTATCCAAACCCTCAATACTGTACCGAAGTTTTTGCCCGAGCCAAAAGGATTATCGACGAGGAACTTGGACTAAATTTTGAGACAGAGATTAGGTGCAAAGATGGAGCGTCCAAGACTATTTCTTGGTATACAAACAGCATAACCGACGGAAAAGGCAACCCCGTCGGCAGTATAGCCGTCGGTCTAGACGTTTCTCAACTGAAAAAAGCCGAGAGAGAACTACATGGAGCAATGGAAAAGCTTCAGGTGTTGAACGAAAAATTGCGAGTGGTCGGCGGACTTACAAGGCATGATGTGCGGAACAAGCTTGCTGCAGTTACGGGAAATGCTTACTTGGCAGGAAAGAAGCTTCCCGGGAACAGCGAAGTTCCAGATTATCTGAAGCAGATTGAAGCGTCTGTTGAAGAGGCTGTGAGGATTCTTGATTTCGCGAGGACTTACGAGATGCTTGGTGCTGAAGAGTTAACATATATCGCAGTGGAGAAAGCTGTTGATGAGGCGATTGCGCTCTTTGCGGACTTCAACGGCATGAAAGTGATAAACAATTGTCATGGCTTGACTGTCTTGGCAGATTCGTTGTTGAGACAACTTTTCTATAATCTAATTGACAACTCATTGAAGTATGGCAAGAAAACCACGAGAATCAGGTTGAACTACGGGAAAGCTGGACATGGCAAACTGAAGCTGATTTACGAGGATGACGGTGTGGGCATATCTGCTGCGGACAAGTCGAAGCTCTTCAAAGAGGGGTACAGCACTGGTGGAAGCACAGGCTATGGATTACATCTGATAAGAAAGATAGTGGAAGTCTACGGCTGGACAATTGAGGAGACAGGTGAATCGGGAAAAGGCGCTCAATTCACAATAACAATACCTAAGACCAATCAGAACGGAAAAGAAAACTATCAGATCGCCTGATCTCGCGCGAACTAGAAACGATTCATCTTGGCACACACAAAATCATGTTAAGAACTGCCGGTTTTTGGATTTAGCGCGCTAAAACTAGTTGAAGGGACAAAGGACCATGTTGATTGTCGTACGCAATGCGGTGTGGCTGTCTCTTGTGGTCAGCATGGAGAAAAAGGAGAAAAGCCATCCTGCAGGAAACAGTGAACCTTGCTATTAATGCAAAAACAATAATTAGCTCATAGCAGCAGTTCCCAAAACACGGTGCAGACCATCTGGTTGGCGCTGAGCGCGCGCACAAACACGCGCCCGAAGCATTTTGACAGGCCAGAGTTCAGTTTCCGCTAAACTGCTTTGTGTCTGCTATAGCCTTTTACGTGGACTGTTTTTGTCTTGTTTCCAGGTTTCCTTCGCAAATATGGTCGAATTCTCGGTGTCACTATATCACCACCGATCACACGTAAAGGGCTGTTTGTAGAAAAGGATTATGAACCGTCGTTTCATATCCACAATCCGTAGCACAGCTATGTTCAAAGTCAATTCGCAATGATCGACTTGACCGCATTCGTTTGAGGCCAAAAGTTCTTAACAATCACTCTAGATTTCTTTATGCTCACAATATATTCAGCGGAGAGTGGCAAGTTGCATCGTGGGCACGCAAGAGAGAAATTCACGGCTCGGAACAGCGATCGGCTACGTTCTACTACTGAAAATGATGAACAACAAGGCAAGAACGCCAGCTCCTGAGACGCGCACTCTTGAAGATTCAACATGAAAATACCGCAACCGCCATCAGAGATGCCGTCCCAGAGCCCTTAACGGACTATACTGCAGTATTGTGTGTGCTGAAAACCTAGGGGGAGGGGGTAGGTCTTTTTTGACTGATTTTCAATCAAAAACCATGTTGCTTAGTCCTACACCTCCTCGTTAGCAACGTCGCACAGGCTGAGAGCTCGAGCACAATTTGCCGATAGGCCATCTTCAGAAAAACATAAATGCAAAAAAAGAAAGAACCACAGCCAATGTCCTCGAATTCTATTGCCACATGAGGTTTGATGGTATCACTACTTTTTCTTTTGCTCGTAGGTCTCAGTCAGACTGCGATTGCAGGCGTAGGCATCGCCTCCAATCAACAGCTCAAATATAGAGTCTCCCGGACGAATCTCAGCGGCAACGACACAGAATTGATAAACCAACTCAAAGAACAAACCTATTGGATCAACGTCACGGTAATCACCATTTCCGGTGACCTCCTAACACTCAGCGCCGTGAGCTACAATTCAACAGACATCTCAAGCAATTCCACGATACTGCTCAACTTCGCAACAGGCGAAAGCTCGCCAGGAGGCGCCCAACGCATCTTTGTTCCCGCAAACCTAAACGCCGGCGACAGTATTTACCTAGAATATCCGAACAACCAGACTTTCACAATAAACAACACCGTCATAACCAACTACCTTGGAACCCCACTGCTAACAAATCTTCTTAGCTACGATGAAATCAAAAACAACTCCAACTACGCCACGGTAACAGCCAATGTGACAACCCATTGGGAATTCTATTGGGACAGAACAACGGGGGTTCTCGTCGAATTCAACTACACTGCATACACAAACCGCACAACTGGGAATAGCGATTCCCTTACGCTTGCCCAAAACATTGACCTCAAAATACTGTGAGCGACCCCTATGATCCCCGAGTTCCACTCCCTAATCATTCTATTCCTCCTTGTCACAGCCATAACAATCTCAATCGCCCACATCATCAGAACCTCTCCACATTCACAGCAAATTCAAAAAAAAGCATTAGCTCTGCTTACCACCCAAGTGCAGAATAGCCCAATGATTTACAGTGGCGAGTGAGCCAAGCGTGTTAAGACCGTTGGAAAACGTTAACGGGTTCTTCCTCCTTTCTTCCCTGCCAGTTATCTCCTCTCCGCGCCCACGCTTGTTTCGGATCAAAACTGAAATTCGTATGGGAAGGTTCATGCCGTTCAGACGAACGCTTCGTAAAGCATTCATGACAGTAAACCGGCTTGCCTACCG
>Ga0315281_10009287_pt1 | contig 13646 bp, 10 predicted proteins | sample YL17G07_0_MG_FD_204540 | JGI IMG/M metagenome (GOLD analysis project Ga0315281, IMG submission 204540) | Sediment microbial communities from Yellowstone Lake, YNP, Wyoming, USA - YL17G07_0 | ecosystem: Environmental > Aquatic > Freshwater > Lake > Sediment | place: USA: Wyoming | collected...
AACGGGAGCATCAGGTATCCGGCCTTGTCCTGGTGCGCCGTGTGGCTCAGAAGGATGATCCCCAGCACCAACCCGAGAGCGACCTGCGGCACGAACTTCGCCATCATCTTGAGGCCCTTGCTCTCGGGCTCCTTCAACTTGATCCAGTCGTCCATCAGGCCAAGCACGCCCAAAAAGAGCGTCACGAGAATGCCTAGGGCAACGTAGTACTGGTCGAGCCTTCCCCACAGGAGCGTTGAAAGAACTATCGCCGAGACAATAAGCACGCCGCCCATCGTGGGCACGTTTTTCTTTCCGCTGTTGTACTCTCTTAGGACGTCCGGATTCTTGTCAACGTTTTCGCGCACGCCCCGGCCGGCCAGAAACCTGATGACGCGCGGCCCGAGCAGAAGGCAGATGAGAAACGCTGTCATTGCGCTGCCAGCCGTCCGGAAACTCACATATCCGAAAATGTGAAACGGGTTGAGCCCGAATATCGTCCGGTTGCCGAGTAGTTCATACAGAATGGCATATAGCATCCTGCACCCTGCCGCGATTAGGGGGCGTCACAAGGCGGGGTTTGAGCGCCTGGATCAGCCCTTCAAGTTTTATATGCCTTGAGGCCTTGAACAGCACGACGTCACCCTCGTGCAGCAGATTTGCAAGCGTGTCCACGGCCTGCTCGAAATTTTCGAAATGCGCCGCCTGAATGCGTTTCCCGTTTTCCGCCGCGGCCTGGCTGACGTAGCGGCCGTCGCGGCCCAGCGTGAAGACGCAGTCCACGTCGCTGGCGCTTATCGCCTTGCCCATGGAGCGGTGGATGCTCCGCGAATCGCGGCCCAATTCCCCCATGTCGCCCAGCACCAGGACCTTCCTGCCGCTGGTCACGCAACTGTCCAGGAAAGCCACCGCCGCGCCCACGGAAAACGGATTGGCGTTGTACGCGTCGTTAATTATCGTAATGCCTTCGACGACTTCCTTCTGCAGTCTCATGGGCGGCGCCTGGAACGTTGCAAGGCGGCCCTTCATTTCCTCGATGTCGACCCCCAGCGCCTTCGCCGCCGCCACGGCCGCAAGCGCGTTGGACACGTTGTGCTTGCCGAGCACGGGCATCGTTATCGCGTGCTTTCCGTTGAGGACAAACCGCACCTTGTCGGGCATCTGCTCCGTCTCCTCGGCGTACCAGTCGCATTCCGGCGAGAAACCGATTGTCACGACGCGGCACGGCGCGGCTTCTTGCATGTAGTCGAACCACGCGTCCTCGCGGTTGAGAATCGCCATGCCGTTCTTGGGCAATGCGCGAACGAGGTCGGACTTTTCCCTTGCGACTCCTTCCGCGCTGCTGAGCCCTTCCAAGTGGGTCTGGGATATATTCGTAACGATTCCGATGTCCGGCTTCGACACGGCGGCGAGCGCCTTGATTTCTCCCGGACTGTTGGTGCCGTGCTCCACGACCGCCACCTTCGTATCGCTCTCGATTGAAAGCAGGGTCAACGGCACGCCGACATCGTTGTTGAAACTGAGCGGCGACTTGACGGCCGGCATCGACCCGCTGACTATGTGATATATCATGTCCTTCACGGTTGTCTTGCCGTTGCTGCCTGTGACGGCCACGATTGTGGCGTCGCGCTTTGCGCGGTAGTACGCGGCCAGATCCATCAGCGCCCTGCCGGTGTCGTCAACCGCGAGCACTGCGACGTCGACGTTTCTTGAAACCTTGCTGTCGCGGGCGACCACGACCGCCGTCACGCCTTTTCGTATCACCTCGCCGACAAAACTGTGGCCGTCGAAACGCTTGCCGCGCAGGGCAAAGAAAAGACCGCCGGTCGCCACGGTGCGCGAGTCGGTTGACACCCCGCAGACGGTTTTGCGCGGAGGTTTGCCGAACACCCTTGCATTTATCGCACTTGCAATTTCTTCAATTGTCAATCTAACCATTTTCAATATCCGACTGTGGTTTCTAGTTTGATGTTTGACTTACAGCCGCATACGGTCGTTCCGCGGCGTTCGAGAAGCGCGCGCGCGACTTCCCTGTCGTCGAACGGGATGACGCGGTCGGCGAATTTCTGGGTATTCTCGTGGCCCTTGCCCGCGATGAGCACGAGGTCGCCGGCCTCCGCCAGGGCTATCGCCTTCTCGATGGCGGCGGTCCTGTCCGGCTCGACGACATAGTTGGCCCGCGGGCTGAAGCCGCGTTTTATTTCTTCGATAATCTGGAGCGGGTCTTCGGTGCGGGGATTGTCCGAAGTCACCACGACAAGGTCCGACCATCTCTCTGTGGCGGCGGCCATCTTGGGGCGCTTGCCGCGGTCCCGGTCCCCCCCGCAGCCGAAAACGGTGATAATCCTGCGAGGCGCGAGTTCGCGCAGGTTCGAAAGCACGGTGTTGAGCGCGTCGTCCGTGTGCGCGAAATCGACGAAGACCGCGAAGCCGTCGCCCCCGTCCACGCGCTCCAGCCGCCCCGGCACGTTGGCAACCGCCTGAAGCCCGCGGACGATCTGCTCCGGCTTGACGCCGTATGCGCTGCACGCCGCGGCCGCGGCCAGCGCGTTGCTGATGTTGTGTTTGCCGATGAGTTTCAGTTTCAGTTCATTGCGACCCTTCGGCGTGTCCAAAATCACATGCGAGCCGTCGATGCCGCTGGAGATGATTTTCGCGCCGAAATCCGCTCCGCAGTCCATGCCGTACCACGTGACCTGCGCGCGCGTGCGCTGCACCAGCGCCACGCTGCGCGGGTCGTTGGCGTTGAGGACGGCATGGGCGGAATCGTTGAGCATTTCGAAGAGCATCGCCTTGGCCGCGAAGTACTCGTCCAGCGTGAGATGGTAATCGAGGTGCTCGTGGCTGAGGTTCGTGAAGACGGCGGAATCGAAATGCACGTCCGCCACGCGGTCCTGGACGAGCGAGTGCGACGAGACTTCCATGGCGCAGAACCTCATTCCCTTGTCAACCATCCGTCCCAGGAAACCCTGGAGTTCCGCTGAATCCGGCGTGGTGTTGTTCGCCTGCACGGCGGCCCCGCCGACGTTGTATTCAATGGTTCCAATGATGCCGCACGGCTTGCCGGCGTTCTCAAGAATCGACCGGATAAGATAGGTCGTTGTTGTCTTGCCGTTGGTGCCCGTAACGCCAATGACGTGCAGTTTTGTGGAGGGGTGGTCGTTTATCGCGGCGGCAAAGGCGGAGAGGGCCTTTCGCGCGTCATCCACGATAATCTGAATGAGGCTGCCGTTGAGGGCGAGGCGCTTATCGGAAACGATTGCGGCCGCGCCGGTCGCCACGGCCTCGGCGGCGTAGCGAGAGCCGTCCTCCTTCGTGCCGTGGACAGCGGCGAAGACGTAGCCGGGCTTCACGCGGCGCGAGTCGCAGGTTATGCCCGTTACTTCCACGTCTCGGAAGTTCATAATTTCACGATACCGTATGTGGTTGACGAGTTTCTGTAATTTCATGGCATTGCCCTTTGGATTATCTTCTTGGACGCGTGCGGGCCGCGCCATCGTCTTGTGCGGGCGTTTCTTCCGGAACACCCATTGCCCGAAGCGAGCGGAGTATGATCTTCGCGACCGTCGGTGCCGACACCGTTCCGCCGTAGTACGCGCCTTTCGGCTCGTTCATTGTAACAAGCACGACTATTCTCGGATTGCTGACCGGCGCATAGCCGACGAAATAGCCGACGAACAGTTTGTGGGACATTGTGCCGCCAGCCATTTTCTGCGCCGTGCCGGTCTTGCCGGCCATCGCGTATTCCTTGAGCCGCGACCTGTAGGCCGTGCCTTGCGGGTCGCTCACGACAAGCGGCAGGATTCCCTGCATCGTCTTGGCGGTCTCCGGACTGATGATGCGGTTCTGATTGTCAAGCGGCATTTCACGCACGACGTTGCCCTTCTCGTCGAGGATGGCCTTGACGAGCCTCGGCTTCACAAGATAGCCGCCGTTCGGGATGGTGCAGAATGCGCGAACCAGTTGGAGGGGCGTAACCGCGATTTCCTGGCCGAAGCCGACAGACGCGGTGCTGTACTTGGTCCAGTTCTCCCTTGAAGTGACCTTCCCGCCTATCTCGCCCGGAAGGTCGATGCCCGTCGGGGAGCCGAAACCGAACTTCAGCACCCACGGCCTCAGTTTCATCCCGGCCTGATCAAGAAGAACCCCTACCCACGCCGCACCGCGGTTGGATGACCTGATGATGACCTCCGGGAATTTCAGCCACCCTGACACGTGGTCGCCTATCTCGCGGCCGTTCACGGGACCGAAGCACTTGAAGGTTGTGTCCATCGTGACGACCTTCTCCTCCAGCGCCCCGCAGCCCACAATGGGCTTGAAGGTGGAGCCGGGCTCGTAGCAGTCCGTAATCGCGCGGTTGCGCCGCGCGTCCGCGAGCGACGAGGTCGGGTCGTTCGGATCGAAATCCGGGAAATTCACCATCGCCAGGATGTCGCCGGTGTAAGGATCCATCACGATGGCCGTGGCGGAAGTCGGCTTCCATTGCAAGTAGGCCGCCCTCAGTTCCTCCTCCACAATCTGCTGAATTTTCAGGTTAAGGGTGAGAAGGAGGTTGCCGCCCTTCTTGGGAGGAACTTCCTTGTATCCTTCGATGTTCAACTGGTTGCCCAGCGCGTCCACGGGGATGTCGCGGCGGCCGGGTTCGCCGTGAAGAATTTCGTCGTAATAGAGTTCCAGCCCTTCAAGCCCCTTGTTCTGAATATTCTCGTCGTCGTAGCCCACAAGGCCGATGATATTGCCCAGGATTTTGGCCTGGGAGACATAGACCCTGCGCGGCTCGTCTTTAAGCGTGAGGGCGGGAACGCTCAGTTCCTCGACTTTCCGCGCTTCCTCCGTGGTGAGGTGCCGCTTGATTCGGACATAGTAGTTGGGCTTGCCGTCGGGGGCGGTGTCGTTGTTGAGTTTCGCGAGAATCTCCTCGCTGTCCATGTGCAGGATTTGTGCGAGGGTGTCGGCGAGTTTTTTCCTGGCGCTGGCGAGTTCCTCGCTGTCGCCGGCCATCTGCGCCAACTGCCGCGGATTGACGGAGAGTGTCCTCCGCATTTCAGAGGTGGCAAGGGTGATCCTGGTGTTGCCGTCCATACAGAGAATATCGCCGCGGGGGGCAAGGTCCTTCACCGTGAGGATGTACTGTTTCTCCAGTTTCTTACGAAACTCCTCGGAGGCCAGTATCTGTATGTGGTAAAGGCGAGCAATCAGGAGCAGCAGCGGGGCGGCTATGAGCACGCCCGCGATCAACGCCCTGCGTTTCTGTGAATTCTCTAACGACATTCGCAATTCTCAGGGATCAACCTATTTTTCGCCAGGGACAAGGCGTTTGGCCTGTCACATGGCGGGATTCCCCTCTCTCAAAGACCATCCAGCGCAATCTCGGTGGGCGGTCGGATTGTTTCACATTTGTTTAACTTTATTTTGGCGGTTTGACATTCTATTTCAGGCGCCCGGGCCCGGAAACGCCCAGGCCCGGGGCGTCCGTTTATCCGCTGTACTGCGCTATTTCGCGTGTGTCGTGCCGTGGGGCGCCGGCAACTCGGGAGAGTCCGCGGGAGCCTCGGGCGCTAACGTGCCTCCACGTGTCGAAGTGGCCGGGGTCGCGCTCACACCCTTGAGTTTCGGGACGATGTAGATTTCAACGCGGCGGTTCTTGGCCTTGCCCACCTTGGTGTCGTTTGTGTCCACCGGCACCGTGTCGGCATAGGAGGCGACGTAAGTTTTATACTGCTCCCAACCGCCGAGTTCGTGCAGGAACTGGCGGACAGTGGCCGCGCGGGCCGCGCCGAGGTCCCAGTTGTCCCTGAAACCCGAGTGTGTTATCTTATCGCTGTCGGTGTGGCCGTCGATGCGGATCCACTCTATCTCAAAGTGGCCTTTCGTGATGACGTCGGATATCCGATCCCCGGCGTTCTGAAGAATCTTCCTTCCGTCGTCTTTCAGTTCAGACTTGCCGGAGTCAAACAGGACGTCGCCCTGAAGCGGGACGGCGACGCCGTTGCCGAACACCTTTGCATTGAGACCTTCCTCTATCAGTCTCTGTTTAAGGTCGGCTATCGTGGTGTCTTTCTCGCCAAGTTGGCTGTTGAGCGCGTCCAGCATCGCCTGGGCGTTCTTCAGGTCGCTGGCAACCCTGTCGTACTCGGCCTTCATCTTGTCGAGGCCCGCGAGTTGCTTCTTGAGGTCCTCGATCTGGGCCTGCAGGGCCTCTTTCTGCTTGACCAGGTCGTCGCGCATTTGCGCAAGTTGCTTCCACCTTTCCGCGGTGTAGGGGCTGCTTGAGCAGCCGGCCAGCACAATCAAAGAGCCGCAGAAGACAAACACCATGCTGATTATTACAAACCTTCGCATGATCCCCTCCGTTCAATTGGGTTCAGGAAAATGGTAAATATTCCAGTTACGGCACAATTGCCGGAATTTGCTGACGAAACGCGTTTCCGCTACTTGACCGCCGGGACGATGTAGATTTCCACGCGGCGGTTTTTCGCCTTTCCTTCCTTGGTATCGTTCTTGGCCACGGGCGCGGTCTCGGCGTACGATGCGATGTAGAGTTTATACTGATCCCAGCCGCCGAGGTCGTGGAGGAACCGGCGGACAGTCATGGCGCGCGCCGCGCCTAAGTCCCAGTTATCCTTAAAGGAGTCGCGCGATTTCACCACCTGGTCGCTGTCCGTGTGGCCGTCGATGCGGATCCACTCTATGTTGAATTTGCCCTTCGTGATGACGTCGTTTATCCGGATCCCGGCGTTTTGGAGGACTTGTATGCCGTTGTCCTTCAGCACGGCCTGTCCGGAATCAAAAAGAATGTCGCCGTCAAGCGGAACGGCAACGCCGTTGCCGCGAATGGTCGCGGTAAGCCCCAGGGCATCCTGGAGGTCCTTCTGCAGGCGGGCGATCTCCTTGTCGCGATCAGTGAGGACCTGCTCATGGGATGAGCGGGCGTCCGCCAGTTGCTTCTGCAGGTCCGCGATTTTGGCGTTGGCGTCGGCCATTTGACGTTTGAAATCCGCGTCCAATGCGGCCTTGTCCTGCTCAGTCTGCTGGTACTTTTTCTGGAAATCCTCGGCGGGCTTCCTGGGCGGAGGCGTACTACAGCCCGCGGAGATGACAATAACGGCGGCAAGCGCGGCCGCCAGCGCTCTTGACGTGACTCGCATTTTCCCCCCTGACTCGCAATAGGTAAGCGATACGTTCAAACAGTAACTCCTCTGCCTTCACACCCAGCGCCACCGCGTTTCCTTAAGACCTCCCTCTCTCGTTGACCATGTATTGCAGGCTTAATCGGCAAGTTTTGACAGCGCTATTTTTTGCCTGGGCTTGAGGTCGTTCTCGTTCTTTACCAGCCCGAGGCCGTGATTCAGTTCGTAGAGCGCCTTCCACTTTTTCTCATCGCCCAGAACCGTACGGGCGATTTTCCGGAAACCTTCGCCGTTCTTCACGACATAGGTTTTGTATGACCCCAGCGCGTCTTTGCCCGCCGACGCAGCCGCGCCTTTGGATGCCTTTGCATCCCTTGGAGGCGGACTGCTGATCAAGGCGCCGGGCGCGGGAGTCTGGCCCTGCTTGGGAACAAGGGTCGTCTGGCCCGGCCTGGGCGCGGCGCCGGCGTCCCTTGGAGAGGTTGCCGGCCTGGTGTCCGTGCCAGCAGGCTGCGCGGAAGATTTGACCGGAGGCTCAGGCGGCTTCGGAGGTATTATCAGGATATCACCTTGTCTGAGTTTGTTTGGATTCTTGTCCGGGTTCGCCTTCGCGATGAGGTCCGCGTAGCGGCCCGATCTGGCGCCGTAGTATTTCTCCGCGAGATTATAGTAGTTGTCCCCCGGCTGGACCGTGTGCTGTTTCGCCAGGGGGTCAGCGGAGAGAGGAGACGCGCCTGAGGAAGTCGCCCGCGTACCGGACGTGGCGCCGGTCACGGCGGCGCGAGTGCCCTGCGCGTCAATCTGCAAAGTCCGAGACGGGGACCCCGGCGTGGCCGAATGGTCGGGCGTGAAACCTGCCGACTGGGTGGGAGCAGAGGTCGTCCTTCCCGCATCCGGGTTTGTCTTGCCGGCGTTCTGATCATTCTTCGCCTGCCCGCCGCTGACGTCGATTGGATCGCCGTCTTTTTGACCACCCCCCCAGGCGCTCACGAGAAACGCCAATCCCACCATTAGCGCAAGAAGCGCACCGAGTCCGATATAAGCAGATTTCTTCATGTTCTACTCCTCCCGACTTCGCTTTAGCAATTCCTTCCAAAAAATAACGCCCCGAAGAGCGAGGCACGCCGCCCGGCGCCATCACTGCCCGGGCGGATTGAGGCCCAATTTGTACTGCGCGTTGAGTTCCTCCAGGTTCTTTTTTTCCAGTTCGGGCATCGTCGCAAGTTCGACGTTGGCATTCTCGACGCGCTTCTGAAGGTCCTCCCTGTTCCTGCTCAGACGCCCCATCTCGTAGCCGATTTCCCTGCCCTGCACCTCATACCACACCGTCGCTACGCCAAGCGCCGCGGCGCAAATCACGATGATGATGAAGTGATGAAGACGCATGTCTTTCACCAAAAATAAAAAATCCCGGAATCCCCCCGCCGCTCCCATGCCGCAACATGTTTCGCGGCGATTCAGGTTCTCTTTGCGGCGCGCAGTTTCGCGCTTCGTGAACGCGGGTTGAGCCGCGTTTCCTCATCCGAGGGCGTTACCGGTTTCCGCGTCAGTATTTCAAAGGCGCCGGCGTTCGCTTTTTCGCGAAAAGCGTTTTTCACAATGCGGTCTTCAAGCGAGTGGAAACTGATGACCGCGATACGCGCACCCGGCCTCATTACTTCCTCCACGTCTTTCAGCGCATTCTCAAGGCATTCGAGTTCCCGATTGACGAGAATTCGGAGCGCCTGAAAGACGCGCGTGGCCGGATGTATCCGGTCGTGCCGGCGCGGCGCCGCCCGTAAAATTGCATTAACGAGATCTGAAGTTGTGGCGAGGGGTTTGCGCTGCCGCGCCCTCACGATCGCCCTCGCGATCCCGCGCGCGTAACGTTCCTCACCGTACCTTTGAAGAATTGACGTTAAACTTTTTTCGGAGAGTTGGTTCAGGTAATGACTGGCGGGTTGACCTGTCTCCATGTCCATCCGCATGTCAAGCGGGGCCTCGCGCAAAAAACTGAAACCCCTGTCACCTGTCCCCAGTTGCATCGACGAAAGGCCCAAGTCCAAAAGCAGCCCGTCGATGCGATCTACATTCAACTTTTTTAGTATCCCCCTGAGATCCTCGAAGTTTCCCCGGACGATACTTGTCCTGCATTCACGAATTTTCAGTTTTCCCTTCGCCTGCTCCAGAAAGGCCGGGTCGCGGTCAATCCCAATCAGCGTCCCGTCCTTTCCGATTCTCTTCGCAATCTCAATCGCGTGTCCTGCCCCGCCCAGCGTTGCGTCCACAAACGTCTGCCCGGGAGCCGGCGCGAGATACTCGAGTGTTTCCTTCAACAACACCGGCTGATGGGCGAGGTCCACTTCTTCACCGACCTTTTCCGGTCACGCCAGGCCCGCGTACTTAATGAGGGCCGCCATGTGGGGGCTGAACTCCACCGTGCCCAGCGAGGGCGACAGCGCGTGCGCCTTCTGCAGGCGCGCTATCACGAGGGCCAGGTCGCCGCGGACGCTCTCCAGTTCGCCCTCAGGCATCCGCTCAAAATCAGGGAAAAAAGAAAGCGCCCTGGAGATGGCGCAGTTGTCGGCAGTGAGGCCGCGGCTGTGTGACGCCGCCGGACCACTGGTAAAATTCCTCATAACTTCTCCTCCCCTCGCATGAATTTCAATTCGACTTCTTCGATTCCTTGTAGATTTCCTCGGTGAGATTCTCGAAATCCTCGAGAACCCGAGCCTGGTACTCATTCCATCTCTGGGCCGACCAGATTTCCATTCTGTTCTTCACACCCAGAATTACCACATCCTTCCCCAGCCCCGCATATTCCACGAGCGTCGGGGGCAGCGTTACGCGCCCCAGTTTGTCGCACGTGCAAAGGGTCCCGTTGGCATAGACCAGCCTGCTGAAGTGCCTGACGCTTCCCGCCATTTCCTTGGCTTCCGTGGCGGCAGTGACGGCCCCCTCCCATCGCTGCCACTGCTCCGGCGTGAACATCATCAGGCACCTTTCAGGGCCGCGCGTTACATAAAATGAGGCCGCTTCAATACCGGTTTCAAAGAGCGCGCGGAACTTGGCCGGCACTACAACCCGGTTTTTCTCATCCATCGTCTGGTTGTACGTGCCAATGTAGCCGCTGAACATGACTTTTCGCCGCGCCTGGTGTTCCCCTCTCAGTTCTTACTTGCAAATTGCCGATTTTACGTTAATATTAGTGTGGGGAGATTAACAATTTGGACAGCGCTATGGGCCTTTAGTGACTGATTGACGGGCGTTTGCGTGTTCTGCCAAATGTGTATAACCTGTTAAAAACCCAATTTTTACCACTTCTTACCACTTAGTGCCAGAATTATACCCTCCCTTCCAATATCCGTCAAGGGATATTTTTTTATTTTCTTTCGATTTTTTTTCGCAACCCATGGAAATCCCTCTAATTGCAGCATTAATTGGTAGATACCACAATATATGGGGTGTGCCCTAACGCACGTTAGCCCTGCAAATGTTTCCCCGAAATGGATAAACATTGGGTGTGATTATTGCAAGTGCAATGTTTAACAGTTGATACGGCAAAGTGGGAGATTATTCCCGTTTTCCACCGAGCACTTGGGGGGATTGTGGAAATGAAAAGGCGGACGACTAATAGCGCCCGCCTTGACGATTGAGGTTGGCTCTGCCCGCATGGGCAAACGGTTGTTTCTTTTACTTAATCACCTTGATTTCATCTCCCTGGAGGATGCAAATCTTGCCGTTCACCACTGCGGCGTCGGGGGCGACCGCCCCCCCCTGTTCGAAGCGGTACAGTTCACGGTTATTTCTGTAATTCACAACCCTTACAGTGTACGTCGTAGTCGGCCCCTGCTTACCATCCCCCTGTACCTGATTCGCACTTGTAACCACCAGATAGTCGCCTGCTATCCTGAAAGGTTTCCCGTAACCGGCTTCCTGACCGACCTGCAGTTGCCCGCAGAGCAGATCGCCCGTGCGGGCGTCGTAGAGGCTTGCAGCGTAAATGTTGTTGCCCCACCCGACGAGGCACATGAGGCCGCCGTAAAATGTTGCCTTCTGGACACGCATGCCTGGTTGTATGGTTTTAACAAGTTTTTGGCTCATGAAATCGACAATAACGGCCTGAGGCCAATTCTGCGTGTAAGTGACGATGAACCTATCGGAAGCATCGATCTGATAGAAGTTCATCTTGTCGGCCTGCTTATATACCACCGCTCCGCTGTTCAGGTCAACGGCGGCGAAACCTCCATCCTGCGGGAAGGCAAGCAGAGTTCCCACCAGCGCCACAGGCGTTGTGCCGTTGTTAACGTTCGCGTCAAGTTCCAGGCGTCCTTTCTCCGCGCCGGTGAGAAGGTCATACAGGTGGCAGACATAGGGGTTGACCTCCATTATGGCAACCGTATCCGCTCCGACCACGACTTCACCGATGTAGCCCTTCTGCTTCAGGGGGATTCGCGCGACAGCCTTTCCGTTGGACGGCTCAAGTATCAGGATCCAACTGCCGGTGTTGTCGGTATCGACAACGCCTATCAGGTCCTTCGACCGCTGACCGAGCAGCGCGTTATTCGTGATATTGTTCGTTCCCATGACGCTTCTGGCCCACAGCGTTTCTCCCGTCTTGCCGTTTATGCACTTGATTTCAGTGCGGTTCGGCCGGTTCTGGTCTCTGGTCTTCAGTATTATATTTCCATCGCCGGTGAACAGCGCCGCCACAATGCTGCCTGAAAGGCCCGTCGGCATTGCGGTAAGAACCAGGTCCGCCTGGCGCGCCTCGTTGCCTCGGGTGTAGTTTACTTTAACCCTGTCGCCCGACTTAAGGGCGGCCAGCATATTGCGACAAGACTCCAGCGAATCAACTGGTTTCCCGTTTACGGTCCTGATAGCGTCGCCCACGCGTAGGCCCGCCCTGTCGGCCGCCTGGCCGGGAACCACAGTCTGAATGACTGCCGAGCCGTCGTTGCCTGGGGCCAGTTCGACGCCAAGCCAGGCAGCGCCGGATGTCGTTGTCCAGACCTTTTCGCCGGTCTCCGGATTCCAGCACTCTATGCACGAATTACGCTTGATAAGCAGTTTGTCCGCCAGGTGCGCCGGGCGCCGGCCATCCGGATCAAGCAGTTCGTTCCGCACGACATATTTGCCGCCGAAGGAAAGGTCATCAAGTTTGATGGTGCGCGATGGCTCCGGCTTCTCGTTCAGTGGGACGCTGCTGGCGCCAAGAGCGGAACTCGCATCAAGTTCCTTCATCTTTTCCTGCGCGTATGCCGCAACGGAGAGCGATTTGCCGTCTATGTCGGCCTGATACTCAGGCGGCATGGCGGCCAATCTCTGGAGCGCCTTGCCGGCGGAATAGTAATCGCCCCTGTCAAGCGCCAGCCGGTACACCTTGAGATTCGCGGGAATGCTCTCTTTTGCTTTCGTTGCTCTCTCGCAGGCTATGTTGAGCACCGCCACCACCATGCCATTGCTCTTTTCCTCCTCGAACCGTTTGGCCGCGCGCATCAACGCCTCGAAGGAGGTGAGGCTGTTCGGGTACTGCTCGTATACGCCGAAATACGCCCGCAGGCTTCCGGCTTGCTCCGCGTCCGCCAGCGCCTTAACGGCATGGGCTTCCACTTCGGAGTACAGTGCGCGCCCGTGAGCGCTGATTATCGAATCGATGTGGCCGGCGGCCAGCGTGGCGCTGGATTGAGAAAGCGCGCCGGGGGTCTTCGAAAACGCCTGAGGGAAATCGGAAATCACCTTCTGGTAGGCGGCGATTGCCGCACGCAACGCGGGTTCCTCGTCGGACTTCTCGTTAACGGTGCCCAGGTTGAGCCACGCCGCCAGCCGAGCCTCGTCGTTGGTGGCACTCTGTAGAGCAAGTTTGGCGTACTTCAGCGCCTCCTCGGATTTCTTATCCGCTGCACTCTGGGTTGAAAAGGCCATGTAGCACTTGAACAACTGCTCATTGATGAGATCGCGCAACAACCTCTCCCCGTACCTGGAGTCCGCTTTGGCCAGAGCGAGCGCTTTGGAAAGGTCCGTGAGCGCTCCGTTGTAATCTTTTCCGCCCACAAGCGCCTCGCCCCGCCGGTACAGCAGTGTGCTATTGTCGGGGTCTTTCGCGATCTCCTTGCTCAATCTGTCAATAAGTCCGGGGCCGTTGAAAGCCGCGATGCCCAGCATGTTCACGACATAAAGCGCCTCTTCGTTGAAAAGAAGGTTGCCGGGCCATAGCCCCTGGTCGGCCCATTTCAGCACCTCGGTAACTTCCTGGGTCTGCCGGTCAAACCTGAGCAGTGAATCCATCGTCGATATGTAAAGGTCGGTCTTGGTAAGCGCGGGGCGGCCCGCGGGTATTCCCTGCAGTTCCTTGCGCGGATTCAGCAGTTTGCCCGTTTTCTCGTCAATCACCATCACGCACTTCTCGATGACAAACACCTTGCTGTCATCCACGCCGGCAAGGTAGCACATGTCCGGCAGTTTTTTCATCCACTTGACCTCGCCGGTCGCGACGTCAAGGCAGTAAAGGCGGGTGGAATCCTGGGGAAGCACAATGATATGCCCGTTGACGGCAAT
>Ga0315281_10009288_pt1 | contig 13645 bp, 13 predicted proteins | sample YL17G07_0_MG_FD_204540 | JGI IMG/M metagenome (GOLD analysis project Ga0315281, IMG submission 204540) | Sediment microbial communities from Yellowstone Lake, YNP, Wyoming, USA - YL17G07_0 | ecosystem: Environmental > Aquatic > Freshwater > Lake > Sediment | place: USA: Wyoming | collected...
CATCCTGGGGCTGTAGCCGGTCCCAAGGGTATGGCTGTTCGCCATTTAAAGTGGTACGTGAGCTGGGTTTAAAACGTCGTGAGACAGTTTGGTCCCTATCTGCAGTGGGCGTTGGAAGTTTGAGGGGGGCTGCTCCTAGTACGAGAGGACCGGAGTGGACGAACCTCTGGTGTACCGGTTATCACGCCAGTGGTATTGCCGGGTAGCTAAGTTCGGAAGAGATAAACGCTGAAAGCATCTAAGCGTGAAACTTGCCTCAAGATGAGACTTCCCGGGGACTTGATCCCCCTAAAGGTTCGTCGAAGACTACGACGTTGATAGGTCGGGTGTGGAAGTGCAGTAATGCATTAAGCTAACCGATACTAATTGACCGTGAGGCTTGATCCTATAACCTTAAGTGGCTTGAAAGGGGCTAGAGGCTGGGGACTAGGGGCTAGAAAAGCCTAAGTCCAAAGCACTGGCCAGATACAATCAACACCCAACTTTACTTCTTTCGTTTTTAGGCAGGTGCCTGGTGCCGGTGACTTTGGGGTTAAACCCCTAGCCCCTAGCCCCTAACCCCTGCCACACAAGTTACGCTTGGCGGCCATAGCGAGTTGGACCCACTCCTTCCCATCCCGAACAGGACAGTGAAACGACTCAGCGCCGATGATAGTGTGGTTCGCCCATGTGAAAGTAGGTCACCGCCAGGCACCCAATAAACAACAATGCCCTCCCAGTGAGGGCATTGTTGTTTCCGCTCGCTGCACATTCCATTTCAATGTTTGTCACTTGGTCTCCATCAAGGGAGGCCGTCTTCGTTTGACGTATAATCAGCATTCATCGAATCAGTCAGTCAGGTATGAACAAAGCATTTGTCAAAGAGGACGCGGACGATCAGGACGAGTCATCCAGCGTTCCGGTTGAGCCTTCTGCCCAGGGAATAAATTACATTACCCCGTGGGGATACGCGCGGCTGAAAAAGGAGTTGGACCACCTGGCTGGTGTGGAACGTCCGGAAGTGGTGAGGAATGTTTCCTGGGCTGCTTCGAACGGCGACCGCTCGGAAAACGGCGACTACCTTTATGGCAAAAAACGATTGCGCGAAATCGATCGGCGCATCCGGTTTCTGATCAAGCGCATGGAGGCCTCGCAAGTCGTGAATCCGCTGGAGCGGGATAACGTCGATCAAGCGTTTTTCGGCGCTACGGTTACGTATGGCAATGCAAACGGCGAGACGACCACAGTGGCCATCGTCGGCACGGATGAGGTTGACTCAACCCGCAAGCACGTCAGTTGGGTTTCGCCGATTGCGCAGGCGCTGCTGAAGTCCCGCGAGGGCGATCTGGTGAAGTTGCGTACGCCGGCGGGAATCGAAGAGCTGGAGGTGCTGGAAATCAGCTATCAATCTCTCGCAGAGCCAGAGACCGTGTAGTGGTTGGTTAACGTGGAACGTAATTCCCTCCTGTGAAGTCCATCATTTTTTCCTTGCTGCGCAAACTTTCCGATGGAGAATTCCATTCCGGGGAGGCCTTGGCTCAGGCCCTGAACGTCTCGCGTACCAGTATCTGGAATGCGCTCAAAACGCTGGAAGGCGGCGACATCGTGATCCACAAAGTGCGGGGGCGGGGCTATCAGTTGCCTGAGCCGATGCAGTTGCTGGATCTGGGTATTATCTTGTCTGCGCTTTCCCATCAAGCATCGCTGTTCCAGGTGGAAATATTGGAAACGGTGGAGTCTACTAATCGGCTGCTGATGCAACGGGCCGCGGCAGATGCGCCGCACGGCAGTTGTATCGCGGCGGAAATCCAGACTCAGGGGCGCGGCAGACGTGGGCGTACCTGGCACTCCGGGTTGGGTGGCGGCCTTACTTTTTCAGTGCTGTGGCGTTTCAATCAGGGCCCCGGGTTGCTTTCTGGCCTGAGCCTGGCCGTGGGTGTGGCCCTGATTCGCGCACTGCGCGAGGCAGGCGTTACGGATGCTACACTCAAGTGGCCGAATGACGTATTGCACAACTTTCGAAAGTTGGCGGGGATACTGATTGAATTGCAGGGCGATGCACTTGGACCCAGCGCCGCAGTGATCGGGATTGGCCTGAATCTGAAAGTGTCTGATCAGATCAAGGATCAGGTCGATCAGGCGGTGGTGGATATCTATTCGGTTAGCGGTGCTGCCCCATCTCGCAGCATTTTGCTTGGCCAGATATTATCGAATTTGGCTGAAGTCCTTCTTGAATTCGAAGAGGGCGGGTTTTCGGCAATGCAGGAGGAGTGGAGTCGCTACCATGCCTACCATGGCAAGCAAGTACAGCTGAGTCTGCCGAATGGGATAAGGCACAGTGGCCGCGTCATGGGAGTGGCGGAAGATGGCTCGCTCTTGATTGAAACTAATTCTGGTTTGCAGCGATTTGGCGTAGGGGAAATCAGCTTGCGTGGAGTGGCCCAATGATCCTGGCGATTGATGCCGGAAACACCCGCATCAAGTGGGGATTGCACGATGGTCTCGCATGGGTAGCGCAAGGCAGCGTGCCCAAGAGCGAGGCGGTGCGCCTTGGAGTGGACTGGCGCGGTTACGCAGCGCCGGACCGCATCGTCATCTCCAATGTGGCGGGCGAAAAAATAGGTTCCGAACTGGTCGTGCTGTTCAGGCACTGGCATGCCAACCCCGTGTGGGTAGAAGCACGCGCCACGGAATGTGGCGTGAACAGCCGCTATGAAAATCCGGCCCAACTGGGGAGCGACCGCTGGGCAGCTTTAATCGGCGCTCGCGCCATATGCAGTCAGCCCTGTTTGGTGGTGACGTTGGGTACGGCAATGACAGTGGATGCGCTGGCTGCGGATGGGACGTTTCTCGGCGGCGTCATCGTGCCGGGTATTGCCCTGATGCACGATGCGCTCGCGCGCCGCACTGCGTCTTCAGCGCTGCACCAAGCGGCACAGTTGAAAACCGGAATTTTTAAATCCTTTTCCACCAATACGGCCGACGCGGTGCATAGCGGTTGCCTGTTAGCCCTTTCCGGCGCGGTGGAACAGATGGCAACCGAATTGGCAAAGAGCGCAGGGCAGCAACCTCAAGCAATTCTGAGCGGGGGCGATGCCGATTTGTTGCAGCCCTTGCTTAACATGCCGGTGCTGCTAGTGGATAATCTGGTGCTGCAAGGCTTGCTCAAGATTGCACAAAAAGAGAGTGCGCGATGAAGTGGATATTTTTTCTGTTGGTGCTGGCAAACCTGGCACTGCTTGCATATACGCAACTGTCTGGTGGAGCCAGTGTTGAGCCGAAAGGTGCGCACCAACCGTTGCACGCCGAACAGGTTCAGATAATTGGTCTGAATCAACCGAAGGCACCCGCCTCGCAGTCTGCAGCGGCTCGCAAGAATCATATAGCCCAAGTGCCCGCCGTCAAGCTGTCCTGTCTGGAGTGGGCCAGTTTTTCCGGCGCAGAGTTGTTGCGGGTACAACAAGCGCTGGGCGACTTGAAGTTAGGCGACCGGCTGAGCCAGTCACCGGCAGAACAAGCGCCAAGTTATTGGGTTTATATTCCCCCATTAGGTACGAAACAATTGGGGGAAAGGAAAGCGGCCCAGCTAAAAAATATCGGGATCAAAGACTACCAGTTGATCCAGGACGCTGGGCAATGGCGCTATGCCATTTCCATGGGCGTATTTTCAAGTGCCGAAAACGCCGACAAATATCTGGCAGAACTGCGCGCTAAAGGCGTTAAATCAGCCAAATCCGGACCACGCGATCTCCCGTTGACAGTCCTTACCATCAAGAATGCGGATGAAGCGCTGATGGCAAAGCTGGTGGCCCTCAAACAAGGTTTTGCGGGAACCGAATTGAAGGCGGTTGAATGCAAGTAGCAGTACTCATACGCTCTCAATCGTTGGAACAGAATCAAGGCAAACGCTTTCCCATTCTTTGCGAGCCATGCTCGCCAAAGCACCTGCTATATTTAAATCCGGGTGACAATTTCTAACCGGCAGCGAATACGATTCGCTCAGGACAAGATCATGATCCGTAATCCAGTCGATATCGCCATTCGCGTCAGTCCAAGGCTGTCGGCGCTGATTGAAAGCCGAGTCAATGATCCTGACGCCAACGAACCACCCTCCCTGGGGGCGGTCCGTGCGTACCTTACCGGTTTGCTGCCGCCGACTTTCGCTGCTGCCGAGCGCATGCATCACTTTGATGTCAGCGAGTCCCCGCTTGACGAGTTGAATGCGCTGATTGAGGAATATGGCGTGGAGGCACTGGCTGCCGACTTTATAAAGAGCGTGGGCAGCGAACCGCTTTCCCGGGTGATAGAGGCAGTGATGAACGACGAAAACCGGGAAAATCCGCCCACGCTGGCAGCCATAAGGGAAGCCATTGTGGCCGGCCTGGGTGCTCGTCTCGTGGGCGAAGGCGTGCTGGATGAGGACGAGGACGATGCGCTGATGGCGGAGATCGAAAGCTTGATCGAACGCTTTGGCGCGGATGCCTTGGCGGAAGACCTGCTGCGTTACGAGTAGAAACCGCAGCAGGAGACAGCCCCCCTATTCGGGGCGCATTTCCCCTCTGCGCACCCATATCCCCCGTCCCTCGCAATGCAGCAGTTCGCTGCCACTCAGCAGGTACTGGCCCACTGGAAAGGCCGCATTGTTGAAATAACAGCCACCCGTTTCGAGTTCCTGGTCTAGCGAGATATCTGCATATTCATCGAAGATGGGTGAGTTCTTGAGTTCGGGGTCGGGGGCGCCGACTTGATTCACGTGATTGGTCATGATTCTGCTCCCTGTATGTGAAACTGGATCATTGTTTCAATGGTGCGTCTTGCGGCTCGATGCTCTCCACCTGCGGGATGGCTTTGTTCGGATGCTGCTTGAGTATCCGCTTCAATTCGTCATCCTCCGCAGCGCCATAAGCGCCGCTCTGCTGCACCTCGTTTTCAACGAGTGATTCCGCGGGCGCGGGCGCGCCGCGATCCAGTCCGGCTTCGGCCGCAAGCCAGTCTTCAATATCATGCCCATCGCCATAGCCCCGCTGCTCGTAACGGTAGTAGGCCGCCTCCCGGATCATGGCATCGCGCTGCTCCAGACTGAAGGAGCCGTGCCAAGTAATGTCAGGATTGTCGCGTTGGGTAACCGGTGTCTTTGACTGTCTGTTCATGTTTTCATCCTCCATCAATTATTCAATAAAATCGCACCCTTCAAATTCACTCTGCCTGCTTTACCCATTGCCCTTTATCCGGCAGTTGCGCGAAGGATTTCCTGATTTCGGTCAATTCGGCCAAGTGCGCCGCAACCCTTAGATTCACGCTGCCTTCGGGGTAATTGCCTGAGGCATCGGCTTCCCCCGCCGGTACTCCGGTAAGGAGGGTAACCGCCTGATCGACTGTTTCCACCGGATAGATATGAAAGCGGCCGGCTGTGGCGGCCTCCACCACATCGTGGCGCAGCATCAGGTATTTGACGTTGGCAGTGGGGATCAGCACTCCTTGTTCGTCGCTCAAACCCCGCGCGGCGCAGATATCGAAGAAGCCCTCGATTTTTTCATTAACCCCGCCGATCGCCTGAACCTGGCCGGACTGGTTCACTGAGCCGGTCACGGCCAGCGATTGCTTGATCGGCGTGTCCGCCAGGTTGGAAAGCAGCGCGCACAATTCGGCCAGGGAGGCGCTGTCGCCCTCGACAAATCCATAGGACTGCTCGAATACCAGACTGGCGGAAAAGGCCAGAGGTTGTTTCCTGGCGTAGCGTGCAGCGAGGAACGAGGACAGGATCAGTACGCCCTTGGAGTGGATGGCGCCGGAGAGCTTCACCTCGCGCTCGATATTGACCATATCCCCATCACCATAGCGGGTGGTGGCGGTGATGCGGGTCGGCACGGCAAAGGCGAATTCGCCCAGCTCGATCACCGACAGCCCGTTCACCTGCCCCGCTACTGCACCTTCCGTGGCAATCACCAGGGTGTCGCGCAGAATCTCCTCATATAGCCGTGCCCGCAGCCGGTCCAGCCGGTGTATGCGGGTGTCGATTGCCTGTTGCACTGCGGCGCTGTCCACCACGGCGTGGCCCGCCTCGTGCGCCCAGAAATCGGCCTCGCGCAGCAGGTCGGCCACGCTGCGCATGTGGGTGGAAAGCCTTTGTGCATCGCCTGCCAGGCGCGCGCTGTGTTCGATAATCCGCCCCACTGCGCCGCGGTCGAACGGTTGCAGCCCCTCTTTGCGGGTCAGCGTGGAAATCAGCCGGGCATACAGCAGATTGGCATCGGGGGTGCGCTCAATGCGATCCTCGGAATCCGCAGCCACCTTGAACAGTTCATCGAACTCAGGGTCGTATTCCTGCAGCAGGTAATACAACAGACGGTCGCCGAACAGGATTATCTTGGTGTCCAGCGGGATGGGCTCGGGCTCCAGCGACACGGTGCTGACCAGGCTGTACATCTGCCCGAGCGATTCAATGTGGATTTCACGCGATTGCAATGCCCGTTTCAGGGCCTCCCACGCGAACGGTTGCATCAGCACCTTGCGCACGTCCAGCAGCAGGTAGCCGCCGTTTGCCCGGTGCAGCGCACCCGGCTTGATCAGGGTGAAATCCGTGACCAGCGCGCCAAGATGGGCGATATGCTCGACCCGCCCGACCAGGTTGCTGTAAGTCGGGTTATCCTCGCTCACGATAGGCGAACCGGGCGATGTGCCGTTTGTCACCAGTGCGTTCACCTGATAGCGGTGAAAGTCCTGGCGGGTGATGATATTCAATCCGGCAATCGTGGCAGATTCCTCCTGCTTGCGGAAATCATCGGCGTTGTCGACCATGTCCTGCTGTACCAGATCGAGATATTTCAGCACCTCGGGCAGATCGGCATAGGTTCCCCGCAGTTCGTTCACCAAGTGGCCAACGGTTGACAGGGTGGTTTCGCGGTCAAGCTGCTTGATCCGTTCGTGCTGTTCCCTGCGCCACTGCGGCAGTTGCCGCAAGGCTTTCTCCAGCTTATCCTGCAGCCCGGAAATTATTGTCTCTACGCGCTTTTTTTCCTCTTCAGGCAGCGTCTCGTATTCGGCGGGTGGGATCACCTCATGGTTGCGGGTGGGGGCGAAAGCGAAACTCTCCGGCGTGCGCAGCAGCATGATTTCCTGCTTCTCAGCTTCTTCTCCCAGCTCCTTGAATAATTGCTCTCGTCGTTGATTGAACTCTTCATGGATCGCCTCGATCCTGGTGCGGTAATCGTCGCTCTCGAACAGTGCCGGGATGGTGGTGCGCAATTCCTCCACCAGTTGCGCCATGTGGCGGCGCAGTTCGGCGCCTCTGCCTGGCGGCAGTCTGAGTGCCTGGGGCTGGTGTGGCTGGGCGAAGTTATTGAGGTAGCACCAGTCCGAAGGTGGGTTCTCCTTGCGCGCCCGCTGCTCCAGAACTTGCTGCACCATACTGCGCTTACCCATACCGGCGGGGCCGAGCACAAACAGGTTATAGCCTTCGCGGCGGATACCCGCACCGAAGCGCACCGCCTCCATGGCGCGCATCTGGCCGATAATTTCCGCTAAATCTTCCAGCTCAGCCGTGGTCTCGAACCCGAACTGTTCAAGATCGCAGGGCTGATAAAGCTGGAGCGGTTGCAGCGGGGAAAGGGTAGGCATGTTTATTTGAATAGGGTTGGTTTTTTAAACTTGAATAGCGGCACTGCAAGGGAGCCCACATCGCCCATCCGCTCTTCCAGATGGCGAGGGCTTTAAACTGCCTTTTCTTCTGGTCAGGTCAAAGCATGGCCATGTCCAGCCGCGTTATTTGAAACGGGAAGCGATGCGATCCAGCGCACTGCGCATTTCGTCCCAGGCCTTTTCAGTGCCCCCTTTCAAATCTTCCCAGGCGTCTTCAGTGCGCAGGCGCAGTTCCTGTATTTTTGCCTGGGCTGTTGCGCGCTTGTCGGAAAGCACCTCAAGTTGTTTCTCATAGTCTGCCCTGAGTTCAGTTTTTGCTTCTTGCGCCTTCGCTTTCAGCTCATCGAGTTTCGCGTCCCACTCCTTGAGTTGCGCCTCCAGCTTTTGTTGAAACTCCTGCTTTGCAGTCAGTAACGCTCCTTTACCTTTGGGCTGCTGCAAAATGCGGTCAATTTCCGCTTCTGCATCAAGCCAGTCCTGCGCGGAATCGCCCATCACGAAGCCGCGTCGTTCGGCATGAAAATAAGCCGCTTCCGCGATCATGTGATAGCGCTCTTCAGGGGTAACGGTCTTTCCTTTCTGGGCCTCACCGGCACTCTTTGTGGGCTTTGTGGCTGTCGTGGATTTTGCTGCGGATGTGGATTTAACTTCGGGCATGGTATTCCTCCTGCGTTTCGAGTGAATCGAAAGTAAACCCCCTTTCGGGCACTGGCTCGCATTTACGCCCCCTTGAAAAAGGGTTAAATGCAGCGGCTTATTTCTTTATAGGTAAGGGGGCGGGATATTCAAGGTGTTTTGCGGCGGGAGCAGTCCGGCAAAAGTTGCACTGCGCATCTCAGGGAAGCGGGCCTATAAATGCCACCAGCTATTGCGGTGTTCGCCAGATTTGCCGCGCAGCTTCTGGTAAAGATCCCGCTCCTCCGACGAGAGGTGCTCCGGGATATGCACCCGGATGCGCAGGTAAAGATCCCCGTGCTGTTTGCCGCCGAACTCCGGCAATCCCTTGCCGCGCACACGCAGTACGGCATCCGGCTGGGTGCCCGGCGGGATGGTCACCTCGGCGGTGTGCCCCAGAGTTGGCACCTTCAGCTTCGTGCCGAGCGCAGCATCTGCCACCGCGATCACTTCGCTACGCCAGAGGTCCGCACCATCGCGCTCGAAGCGCGGGTCGGGTGCGCTGCGCACCACCACGAACAGGTCGCCCGGTTGCCCGCCCGGTTCCTTGCTCGGCATGCCGCGTCCGGGAATACGCAAGGCCATGCCTTCCTCCACGCCGATCGGAATTGTGACGCTCAATGTCTCTTCGTGCTCCTTGCGACCGGTACCGCCGCAAGCCGGGCAGGGCTTGTCGATCATGACACCCTGCCCAGCGCAGGCGGGGCAGACGGTGATCTGCTGGATCACGACATTGCTTTTGTCACGGGTTTCGCGGTGGCTCTTGGTCTGGTGGCCGGTGCCGTTGCACGTGCTGCAGGTGCGGGGCTGGGTGCCTGCTGCCGCGCCGCTGCCGTGGCAGTCCGAACAGGCGGTTTGATAGGGCAGGTGAATTTTTTCTTCTCCTCCAGATACCACCTTCTCCAGCGGCACGGTCAATTCGACCTCGATGTTCGACCCGCGCACCGGACCGGCTTGGCGGCGGTGGAAAAAATGATCGAACAGCCCGCCGCCCGGGCCGAAATCGAAGTTAAGGCCACCGAACAAATCCTCGAAATTGATGCCGCTGAATAGATCTTCGCGGCTGAACCCGGCGACGCCTTCAAATCCACGTGCATCGTATTCGGCGCGTTTTTTCGGGTCGGAAAGCACGGCATACGCTTCGGCAATTTCCTTGAAGCGCTCCTCGGCACCCGCTTCCTTATTGCGGTCGGGGTGGTACTGCAGGGCGAGCTTGCGAAAGGCGTCTTTGATCGCCTTCTGTTCGGCATCTTTCGGAACGCCCAGCACTTCGTAGTAATCGCGTTGGGGGGTGGTGATGATCTTAGTTTCCCCAGTTGGGTGGCCAGTAGAAACCGTCTTCCCTCATCCCCTGCCCTTCTCCCGGTGGGAGAAGGGAGTAAATCCCCTCGCCCACCGGGAGAGGGGTAGGGGTGAGGGAGCGGGGCATGGGTAATTGCATTGTGCTCAATCCGGGTAATTCAACGGAGGCTTTCAGATGATGGTTCTTTCACATGACCACGATACTAATGCGCTTCGGTATACTCCGCGTCCACCACCTTACCGCGCGGCCCGGAACCGCTTGGCCTGGCTTCTCCGGTAGTTGCGCCTTGCTCGGTTTTCGCCCCCGGATATGGGGTCTGTGCGTACACACCGGCACCGGGTGTCTGCGAATAAATCACCGCACCAGCCTCCTTCAACACCTTCTGCAACGCATCCGGGCGATCGGTGGCAAGCTGGGCATCACGTTTGGTTAATGCTTCTTTCACTTCGCGCAGCGCAGCCTCGATTCGTCCCTTGAGTTCAGCGGTGAGCTTGTCACCGAAATCCGCCAGCATCTTTTCCGCCTGGTAGCAGATGGAGTCGGCGGCATTCAGTTTGTCCACCTCCTCGCGCCGTTGCTTGTCCTGTTCCGCGTATTGTTCGGCTTCCTTGATCATGCGCTGCTTTTCGGAATCGGAAAGCCGGGTCGAACCGGAAATGCGGATCGACTGGGACTTACCAGTGGCGGTGTCCCTGGCGGTCACATTGAGGATGCCGTTCGAATCGAGATCGAACGTCACCTCGATTTTCGGCATGCCGCGCGGCGCCGGAGCCAGGCCGTCGAGATTGAATTCGCCCAGGCTGGTGTTGTCCGGGGCCATGGGGCGTTCGCCCTGAAATACATGGATGGTGACACTGGTCTGCATGTCTGCGGCAGTGGTAAAAATCTCGGACTTTTTCACCGGCACCGGGGTATTGCGCGAGACCAGCGGCGTGGCCACGCCACCCAGGGTTTCCACACCCAGCGTCAGCGGGGTCACGTCCACCAGCACGATATCGCCCACCTCGCCCGACAGCACACCCGCCTGAATCGCTGCCCCGGCGGCAACGCATTCCATCGGATCGACACCCATTTCCGCCTTGCGCCCAAGCATGTCCTCGAAGAAAGCGCGCACTGCCGGCATGCGGGTCGGCCCGCCCACAAACACAATGCGATCAATATCGCCGGGCTTGACGTCGGCATCGCGCAGGGCCTGCTCAACCGGCCCACGGCAGCGCTCGATCACGGAGCGCACTACCCGTTCCAGATCGGTGCGCGTCAGGTCCAGCTCCAGATGGCGCGGCTCACCGGCTGCGGCTGCGATGTACGGCAAGCTGATATGGGTGCTGGTGCTGGCGGTGAGTTCGATCTTGGCCATTTCCGAGGCTTCGAGCAGACGCGCCGCTGCCTTGCGGTCGCCGCGCACATCGATGCCGGACTCGGTTCTGAAGCGGTCGGCCAGGTATTCGAAAATGCGCTGGTTCATGTCGGTGCCGCCGAGCTGGGTATCCCCCGAAGTGCTCTTGACCTCGAACACGCCTTTTCCGAATTCCATGATGGTGACATCCAGCGTGCCGCCGCCGAAATCGATCACCGCGATGCGCAGTTCCTGCCCCAGCCGGTCCAGCCCATAAGCGAGTGCCGCTGCGGTAGGCTCATTCACCAGCCGCGCCACCTCGATGCCGGCGATGTTGCAGGCATCCTTGGTGGCGCTACGCTGGTTGTCGTCAAAATAAGCAGGGACAGTGACGACCGCCTTGGTCACCGGTTCGCCCAGAAAAGCTTCGGCATCGCGCTTGATTTTCTGCAACAGGAAAGCCGAAAGCTGTTCCGGCGAATACTCGTTATTGCGCAGGCGCACCTTCTCGCGCCGCCCCATCTGCCGCTTGAAAGCAGTGGCGGTCCCTTCCGGGTTCGACGCCGCCTGCCGCCGCGCCGGCTCGCCGACCAGCACCTGCCCATCGGCGGTGAAAGCGACATAACTGGGGAACGCCTTGCCGCCCAAACTCACGCCTTCAGCGCTGGGTATGATAACGGGGCGCCCGCCGCGCAACACGGCAGCCGCAGAATTGGAAGTGCCGAGGTCAATCCCGATGATGGCCATATCCTGATCCTTATCTCACGATTTAAGGATAGCAGTGGAAAGCCAAATGGGAAGGTAGGGCGTGGGTCGGGCTTTGGCTTGTAGGGGCGGTATGTTTACTGAGGTTGTTGCGGCTTGATTCGAAAGGGTGCTGCTTGAGCAAACGATGCAGACCCTTTGAGACTTGCGGCGATCGCCCTAGCTGGCTATTCATGCGCAAAACAGCATTTAGTTCAGCACACAACAACAGGGGGCAGGCTACGGTTTACCGGTGCCACCAAGGGAATCTGTGGTCTGTCCCCTGTTGATGTTACCGCCGTCACAGCATTGGCGCCGCTGCCTGTGGTTGTGCCGCCACTGGTGGAAGCTACCACCGCAGATGATGCACCGCAGCACCGTGCCGCGTCGCATTACCTATGGGCGATGTTGCTGGCGCGTATCTATGAAACGCTGCCGCTGGTCTGCCCGATTTGTAAGTCGCCGATGCGGATCATCGCTTTCATCACCGATGTCGGTACCGTGCGGAAGATTCTGGATCACCTCGGCGAATCAGCGCTGCCGCCGAGAATCGCCCCGGCACGCGGGCCACCGCTATGGGAGGCCGCAATGGCTTCGGAGTACGCCAACGACCCCGTATGGGATATGTCGGCACGGCCAGAACCTGCAGAACCTGCGTTCGAGTTTGATCAGCGCATCGCCTGGTGAAGAGCAATTTTTCCTCGCCCTAGGTGCGCTTGTGCGTGGGGTTTAGCGTGCGTCGATTTTTGGCGTTGACGCGACCAATTCTTACCGTGGGAATGGGCGAGGTGCAGAATCTGTCATGGTTTTGACGATGAAAATCGGATTGGCGAGGGGATGTGGGGCGAAGTAATTTGACTTGTGCGCTTGAATTTCCTATCCTTTTTTCGAGAAAGTCCAAATGAAATCCATAAAGCCTTTCGGACAACAGAAATATTAATCAACGACAAGGGATACATAACATGAAGAAAATTTCTATTCTGGTCGCAGCGCTGCTGGTGTCTTTTGCAGCAAGTGCAACCCACGCCGCGCCAGTTTCCTATAGCTTTGGCGGGGTCACTTCCACTGGTATGGGAGCAATAGCCGCTGGAACGCCTTTCATAGGAACATTTTCCTATGACCCGAGTGTAACTGGCGTGACAAGCCACTATTACAACGTGGGTGCCACCCAGACGCTGTTTGCCAATGCGTTTTCGGCGCTGACTTTGACCATCGGCGGCGACACTGTGACAGGGGGAGCTCCGGGAACCTTGGCTCTATACAACAACTCTCTTGCTGACGGCGCGTTACATGGCGTCGCCACCGGCGACTCACTCTGGACCTATGGCTATAACGTTCTGCCGCTTCCTTCAGCTGGTAGCCTTGCGGGATTAAGTCCGATCGGTATCTCTCTCGGATTGATCGACCGCACGGCCACAGCCTTCAACCCGGGTCTGAACCCCGTGTTGCTACCGTCCTCGCTCTCTCCGTCCAGCTTTACCTCGGGGGAAATTAGGGTCTATACCACCGGCGTTGTTTATACCTCATATCTGAGCAGTCTTGCTCCAATAGCCGCCGTCCCAGAACCCGAAACCTATGCGCTGATGCTGGCCGGTCTCGGTCTGGTTGGCTTGGTCGCCCGCCGCAAACGCGCCAACTAACTAGCGCTAGAAATTCGTCGCAGATCTCGCTTCGGCGGGGTTTGTTTTTCTGCTTCAGGTGCAAGAGGGCCGACAAGCGGCAGTAGCCCTTACTGCCGATTCCCGTCAGGATCGCGGCGTTTGCCAACCCCCGGCGCCAAACGATGGCTCACCCGGCATTATTTCTTCCCGCCCTTGCCCTTGCTTGGCCGGCCGGTTTTGATTTTCTCCACGCCTGCCAGGCGCGTCTTGAGTTGGGCTGGGCTGAGTGCGCTGAGGGCCTTGAGGCCGGCGCGCAGCAGCTCGCCTTTCTTGGCGCCTATGCCGATTTCCGCGCATTTTTTCTTCAGT
>Ga0315281_10009289_pt1 | contig 13644 bp, 12 predicted proteins | sample YL17G07_0_MG_FD_204540 | JGI IMG/M metagenome (GOLD analysis project Ga0315281, IMG submission 204540) | Sediment microbial communities from Yellowstone Lake, YNP, Wyoming, USA - YL17G07_0 | ecosystem: Environmental > Aquatic > Freshwater > Lake > Sediment | place: USA: Wyoming | collected...
GTCCGCTCCTGCGGACGTAGCCGCCGCACTTTCGCCGGACGGCGAAACTGCGCGCATCCTTCCGACGCCACTCACCGGAGCACCCGCCGGAGAACGGGGACCGGGGCGACCACCCAGCCCGTCGCTTCTCCATCCCGCGAAGAGGGACCGCCAGGCCGCGTCCGCCGCCTTGCGCTTCGCGCCCTCGATCGCGGCCGCGGGGTCCACGCCCGCGGGGCACGCGCGACTGCACTCGCCGATCCCCGAGCACTCCCAGACGCCCTCCCCGGCGGCAAGGTGGCGGGTACGGACGGAGCCCCCGCGGTCGCGCGAGTCCAGGTTCCACCGCACCGCGGCCGCCAGCGCGGCGGGGCCGAGGAACCCGGGGACGGACCCGGCGACCGGGCAGGCCGCGTGGCAGAGGCCGCAGAGGGTGCAGTTCGCGAGCCGCGCGTACCGGTCGCGCTCGGCCTCGGACTGCACCGGCTTCTCCTCCGCCGGCCCCCGGATCAGCCACGGCATGGCCGCCCGGAGCCGTCCTTCGAAATGGGAGAAGTCCACGACGAGATCCCGGACGACGGGAAAGTGCGCGAGCGGCTCCACCCGGACGGAGTCCCCGAGCGTCCCGACCCCGACCGAGCACGCGAGCCTGGGGAACCCGTCCACCATGACGCCGCACGAGAACCGGCACTCGCCGCCGCACTCGCGGAACGCGAGCGACCCGTCCAGCCGGTCGCGGACAAAGACCAGCGCATCCGTGAGCGTCATCCCCGCGGCCACGGGCACGGCAGCGTAGCACTGGTCCACGGGCACCGCGCCCTCGCCGGGCGCCATCCGCCGGACCGTGATCGCGATCGTGCCGGCCATCAGCCGGATTCCCCCGGCCGCCATTTCGCGAGGTTCACGGGCGCGAAGTCCACGCGCGGCCCGGAGGCGCTCCGGTGCACGAGCGTGTGCCGCAGGAACCGGAGATCGTCCCGCGCCGGGTGGTCGGACCGGACGTGGACTCCCCTGGTCTCCTGCCGCGAGAGCGCGGCCTGCACCGCGGCCGCCGCGCAATCGAGCTCGAGGTCGAGTCCGAGCGCTTTCACGAGCCCGGCGTTCCAGCCCGGCCCCCAGTCGTCGGGCCGGACCCGCCCGAGCCGGGCGCGCAGTTCGGAGAGTTTCGCCGCGGCCGCCTCGAGCCCCGCCGCGTCGCGCGCCGCCCCGCACCCCTGCTCCATGGTCTCGCCCAGCTCGCGCCCCAGGTTCTCGGCCCGCTCGGTGCCGGAGCTCCGGAGCAGGCCCCCGATCCGGCGCGCCTCGTCCGCCGCCTGCGCCTCGATCAGGGACCGGTTCACGGGAACCCGGTCCGTCCACGCCGCCTCCTCGCCCGCCGCGCCGCCGAAGACGAGGGCGGCGGCAAGGCAGTTGCCCGGAAGCCGGCGGGCGCCGTGGACGGAAGGACAGCTCCCGTGGCCCGCGGCGAAGAGCCCCTTGAGCGGAGCGCGCCCCCGGGAGTCCGTGGGCACCCCCCCGATCCGGTCGAACTCGGGGTCCTTGAGCGGAACGCCCGCGCGGTACGCGAGCGCGGCGACCGGCCCGCCCGCGGCCAGCACCACCGCGCGCGCCGCGACCGCGAGCACCCGGCCGGTCCGGATCTCGACCATGACGGCGCCCGCGACCGCGCCGTCGTCCTCGACGAGTTTCGTGACCATCACTTCGTCGTACCGCACGATCTCCTCTCGCCCGAGCAGGGCCAGGAAGAGCGTCCGGTGCACGTGGAATCCGGTTTTCTCGCCGGCGACCGCGACCCGGGCGGCGGACATGCCTGGGGCCGGCCGGAGCGCGATTCCGCCCCCCAAGTCCCGGCTCCACGGGCACCCGGCACGGTCGAGCCGGACGACTTCGGCCGGCGCCGCCGCGGCGAAGGAAAGGACGGCATCCTGGTCCGCGAGGAAGTCCCCGCCGCGGACGCTGTCGAGCGCGTGGGCCTCCGGCGAATCGCCGGCCCCGAGCGCGGTGGCCACCCCGGGGTCGCCGGGAACCGGGCCGAATGCGGGAAGGGAGCGGGAAACGAGGGCGATCGAGGAGCCCGGAGACGCTTCGGCGGCGGCCGTCGCGGCCCGCATGGCCGCCACGCCGCCGCCGACGATCAGGACGTCGTGCGCGACTACTTCCACTCCGGCGTCAGGCCGGGACTATGCTCACCACCGACCGGCCGCGCGCGCGGCCGAACCTGACGACGCCTTCGCGCAGGGCGTAGAGCGTGTCGTCCTTGCCGATCCCGACGAACCGGCCCGGGAAGAACTTGGTCCCGCGCTGGCGGACGATGATCGCGCCCGCGCCGACGGCTTCGCCGCCGAAATGCTTCAAGCCGAGCCGCTGGCCCGGGCTGTTACGCCCGTTCTGCGAACTGCCTTGTCCCTTCTTGGATGCCATGAACGGTACTCCTTCCTGGCTTTCTAGCCGCGCACGATCTCGGTCACGCGCACGAGGGTAAAGTCCTGCCGGTGCCCGAGGGTTCTCTGCCAGCCCTTCTTTCTCTTGAACCGATAGATGCGGAGTTTCTTCCCCCGCCCGTGCTTCACGATCATGGCCTTGACGCTCGCGCCCGCGACGAAGGGCCGGCCGACCTCGACGGCCCCGCCGGAAGCCAGCAGGAGCACGTTCGGGAAGACGATCTCGGCCCCGGGATCACCCGAGAGCTTCTCCATCCGGAGCGTCTCCCCGGCGGTCACCCTTACCTGGTTCCCGCCGGAGCTGACAACGGCATATTCCGCGGCGTCGTTCATGGGAGGACCCATTATGGCCGAAGGCGGGCCCTTTTCGCAAGGGGCCCCACTTGCGGACGCAAGTGCGTCGAAGGTGTCGGGTCGGTAGCTAGGCCTTCGACCAGAATCAGGGTTGGAAGGGTTTGCCCGTGAGCGACTGCCAGGCGCCCAGGAGTTCCGGGGACCGTTGGTCCCGCGCCAGCCCCTCGCGCAGGACCGCGATCGCCTCGGAACCCCGGCCCAGCCGGACGAGCGCGTACGCGAGGTTCCTCCGCGCGTTCGCGTTCCCGGGATCGTACCCGATCGCCCTCTGCATGAGCGGGACGGCGGCCGCGAGCCGGCCCGCATTCGCCTCGATCACGGCCAGCGAGTCGCAGAGCCGCGAGGTCTTCCGGCCCCGGCGCTCCGCCTCGAGGAAAGCCGCGCGCGCCTCCTTCGCCCGGCCGAGCTGGAGAAGGATCCCGCCGAGCCGCTCGAATGCCGCCGGGCACCCAGGCTCGCGCGCGACCCGGCCGTAGACCTCGAGCGCCCGGGGAAGCTCGTCCGCGAGCTTCCCGGCCGCCGCCGCCTTGTTCACCTCGCCATCGGTCGCCGCCAGGAACTGCTGGTCGATCCCGGGCCACGTCACGGGCGGCTCGCCCTTCACGGGCGCGAGCAGCTCGTAGAAGTAGTAGTCATCCTCCTCGCGGCGCGCGAGCCCCGCGGAGGCCGTCCAGTACGCGATCCAGCGCCGGCCCGCCTCCGGCGAGAACGAGAACGGCTCGTAGCTCGTCTGCATGAGGAAGCTGTTCTCCTGCTCGTCCAGGACCCACCGGATCCCGGCCTGGCGCATGCGCCGGGCGATTTCCCCGGGCGTCCGCGATTCCGCCGCGAACCGCTCGATCAGGGGCGTGTCGAAGAAGGACTGCACGATCGCGCGCGGGCCCCAGAAGAGGTTGAGCCCGTACTGGTCGGCCACGAGCATGCGGCCGCGGGCGCCCCGCCACCAGTCCCGCGCCCGGATCGTGCGCGCCTTCCCCGGCATCCCAGCCCCAAGGTAGTCGTCCGCCGTCTCGCCGCCGAAGACGACCCGGACCGCGTGCGTCGCCTCGAACTGCATCCGGAGCGCGTAGGGCACGTGGACGACCGCGATCGCGGCCGCCGCCCATACCGCGAGGCGGCCCAAGCCCCCGCGCCGCGCCAGGCCCCTAGCCGCGTGCGCGCACGCGAGCGCGGCCGCGGGCCAGACCGGAAGGAGGTAGCGCACCTGCCGCGGGATCAGGTGCCAGAGGACGAAGTAGGCGAGCGTGGCCACGACTGGAATCCTGGCGGCGGGCACGCTGCCGGCAATTGCCAAGAGGGGGAGTCCCCAGAGGAACCAGCCGCCCATCCCGGCGCGGGTATCGAGACAGCCCGTGTTCCGGATCGTGACGTCCCACGGCCGCGCGAGGAAGCCGAGGACGCCGGGCACTGTCGCTGGTCCCGCGTCGTAGCTCGCCAGCTCCCGCTGGTACCGGGCGTGGTTCGCGGGCCCCCACCAGAGCGTGGGGAAGATGCCTGAAAGGAACGGCGCCACCGGGTTGCCCGTGAACAGGAGGTTCCGCACCCCCCACGGGCCCACGGCGACGAGGAAGGACCCCGCGAAGAGACCCCACGCCCCGGGGCGGGCCCTTCTCCACGCCAGGATCGCGGCGACGAGTGCCGCCGCGAAGACGCCCGTCACCTTGGTCCCCGCCGCGAACGCGCACAGGACCCCGAGGAGGACGGGGTTTCCGCCTTCGGGCCGGGCTCGCCCTTCGACTCGGCCTGCGGCCTCGCTCAGGGCAAGCGTCAGGTAGCACGCCGCGCCGAGGTCCACGTACGACCACATCATCACCAGCATCGTGTACGGGATGAGCAGTAAGGCGGCGGCGGCCGCGAGCGCCCACTCGTCCTCGAGCGACTCGCGCGCCCAGCCCACGAGCGCGGCCAGCGTCAGCAGCCCGAACCCGAAGTGCGCGAGCTTGGGGAGCGCGGGCGTCCCCGCGAGAAGCCGCGCCAGCAGGTACTGCATCTCGAGCAGGGCGGGGAAGCTCGCGAGGAAGTGCCACGGCATCGCGAACACCTTGTGCCGGTCCGCGTAGGCCTCCGGCTGGCCCAGGTGGTGCGCCATGCCGTCGAAGCTCGCCTCGGGACCGAGCGATCCCGTGAGCGCGACCAGGAGACCGGCCGCGATCAGGATCGATATGGGCAGGCACCGGCCGCGAAGCGCCCAGCCTGCGGAGGGGGTCCGCCACCGGCGCAGTGCCGCGACGGCGGCGACGACGACCGTTACCCGCGCAACCGCGGGGTGCGCGAGCCCCGCCAGCCCGGCGCCCAACGTGCCGAGGCCCAACAGGCCGAGCCCCGTCGCGACCATGGTGACAAACGCGACTCCCGTCCCCGTCATCCACCGGCAGAGCGGACGCCCCGCTCCAAGTCCGGCAAGCCCGACCAACGCGAGCAGGGCGACCAGCCCCAAGTGCTTGATCCACGCGACGAACGCGGCGCCGGGCGGGGCCGCGACCCACTCCCCCAGCGCCTCGCCGACCTGCGCGAGGTTCAGCGGGTTCCTGCTGAACCAGTTCCACCAGACGAGGAGGGTCCATCCGACCACGAGGAGCGCGGGGACGGGGTCGACCCGCGGGATCGCCACCGGCACGGGGTTTCGCCGTCCGGCGGAACCCCGGGGGTCGCCTCGACCCCGCGTCACGGCGCCGCGGGAGGGGTTCCGGTCCATCGCATCCATAGTTCATTAAGCTCGCCGGCGCCGGGGTCGAGCGCGAGGCCCTCGCGGAGCGTGCCCAGCGCGGCGGCGCGGTCCTCGAGGTTCCAGAGGACGCTGGCCAGGTTGCGGCGCGCGTCGATGAGGCCGGGCTCGATCGCGAGCGACCGGCGGAACCGGCGCACGGCCTCGGCCAGTCGGCCATCCCTGGCCGCGACCACGCCCAGCGCGTCATGGAGAACCGGGGTGTCGCGCCCCGCCCGCTCGGCCGCCAGGAGGGCGCGGCCCGCCTCCTCCATCCGCCCCTCGCGCAGGAGCACGGAGCCCAGCCGCTCGTACGCGGTCCCGCACCCGTGCTTCTCGGCAGCCGAGCGGTACTCGGCCTCGGCCTTGGGCAACGCGGTTGCGACCGTCCCCGTCTGCTCGGCGTACTGGAGGTCCCAGTCGGTCGCCCCCAGCCACTGCTCGTCGAGGCCCGGCAGGACCGAGGCCGTCGCCCTGCCCGTGGGCGCCGCCGCGATCCCGTAGACGTGGTACCGGTCGTCGATGCTGGCCGCCAGCGCCGTCCGCGCGACCCAGAACGCCCGCCACCGCGCCGCGGCCCCGTCGTCGAACGAGTACATCTCATATACGGCGTGCATCGTGAACCCCCCGAAGGTCGAGTACAGGATCCGGGAAGCCCCGAGCTGGCGGATCTTGACCGGGATCCGGCTCTGGCCAGCCGCCTCCCGCGCCGCCCGCTGGACCAGGGGCGTGTCGAACACGGACTGCGCGATCGCGCGCGGCCCCCACAGCAGGTTGAGCCCGTAGTGGGAAACGACGAGCGTGCGTCCCGCGGCCGGATGAAGCCGGAGCCACTCCGCCGCGCGGACCGTGTATTGCTTCCCCGGCAGTCCGCGCGCGTGGTAGGCGTCCGGCGTCTCGGCCCCGAACACGACCGGCAGGGGGTTGATGACCCAGTGTTCGCGCTGGAACCCGCCCGCAACGCCCAGCGCGAGCATGAGCCCGGCCCCCCACACCGGGATCAGGGCCAGCCCCCCCCGCGCCGCGACCGCGCGGAGGGCGTGCGCCGAGGCGAGCGCGGCCGCGGGCCAGACGGGCAGGAGGTACCGCACCTGGCGCGGGATCAGGAACCACAGGACGAAGAACCCGAGTGCGAGCCGGGCGGGCAGACGGGCCGCGGGAACGGAGAACAGAGAAAGGAGCGGGATCAGCCACAGGAACCACGCGCCCATGCCCGCCTGCTGGTCGAGCACTCCGAAGTTCCGGACCGACGCCGACCACGCGTGCGCGAGGAGCGCGATCGCGCCGCCGACCGGGGCATGCCCGAGCTCGTAGCTGCCCAGCTCCTTCGCGTACCGCGCCTGGTTCCCGGGGTCCCACCACAGCACCGGGAAGATTCCGGACAGGAACGGCGCGACCGGACTGCCCGCGAACGCCCAGTTCCGGACTCCCCACGGCGCCGCGGTCAGGAACGCGGCGGCGACGAACCCCGTCCACGCGCGCCGCCCTGCCCGGCGCCCGAGCAGGACGGCGCCGACGAGGACCGGGGCGAACACGCCCGCCGCCTTGGTGCCCGCGCACAGCCCGCACAGGACGCCGAGAAGCGCAGGCGCGGCCGCCCCCTCGCAGGCGGTCATGAGCGCGAGCGTGAGGTATCCGCTCGCCCCGAGGTCCACGTACGCCCACATCATCACCGTCTGGACGTAGGGCAGGAGCGCGAACCCGGCCGCCGCCGCCAGCGCCCACGCGTCGGGGAGCGACCGCCGGGCCCACGTTATGAGCGCCGCGATCGTGACCAGTCCCCAGCCGTAGTGCACGAGCTTGGCGAGGGCGGGGCCGCCCAGAAGGATGGCCAGCAGGTACTGCATCTCGAGCATGGCCGGGTAGAGGGAGAGGAAGTGATACGGGAGCGCGTGGACCTTGTGGGCGGAGGCCCAGACCGACGGGTGCGCCAAGTGGTGCGCGAGCGCGTCGAAGCTCACCTCGGGGGCGAGCGCGCCCAGTAGCGCGAGGAAGAGCGCGATTGCGATCGCGGCCGTGAGAACCCAGCAATCCGCGGCAAAGGCCCACCGCCACCCGGGGAGACGGACGCGCGGGACCGCCTTGAGCGCGGCCGCGACGACGAGGAGCGATGCGGGGCCGCGGAAGAGGAGGCCCGCGAACCCGGCCCCGAGCACTCCGAGCCCGATCGCGCCCGACCCGACAGCGATCCCGACCAGTCCCCGGGCCGGTCCTCCGGAGCCCGCGAGCCACCGCCGGACCGGCGCCCCCGCCCCGGCCGCGGCCGCGGCCAGCAGGGCGAGGAGCGCGAGCCGCCCCAGGTGGTCCCCCCACGCCGCCAGCGCGGGGCCGGGCTGAATCTTGGCGAACGCGGCGAGGGCGATGGCGACCTGGCGGGGCGAGACCGGGTTCCGCGGGATCCAGTTGGCCCAGACAAGGAGGCCCCAGCAGATCGCGGCGGCCGCGACGAGCCGGGTCGGGAACCTGAATCCCGTGGTCTGCTCCATGTACGGCCATGCTACCCCCCGTCGCGCCGGCCCCGCAATGCCCGCGTGCTAGGATGCAGCCATGCCTGCTGCGCTCGCGGTCTGGGCCGCGATCGTCGTCCTCAACTACGCGCTCTCGCCGCATCACCTGCCGGCGGTCTCCGACCTCGTCCACTACCTCGTCCCCCGCCACGGCCGGTACTCGTTCGAAGTCCTGGCCTCGGGCTGGGGCTCGCGCGCGGGGGCGGCCGCGGCCTGGCTCGCGCTCAACGCCGCCCTCCTGGGCGCGGGATCGGGCGCCCGCCGGTGGATGGGCGTCCGGCCGGGCTGGATCCGCACCTGGCTCATCGGGTTCGCGCCGGTCGCGCTCCTGGCCCTCGGGCTGGGGCTGTGCGGCCTCTTTTCCCGCCCGCCGTTCCTGGTCGCGCTCGCGGCCGCCGCCGCGCTCGTCCTCCGGTTCCCGCCGGGCCGGCCCGCCGCGCCCGCCGGCTGGATGCTCGCAGCCGCTCCTTGCCTGATCGCCCTCCCCGGCGCGCTCGCGCCCGAGATCGTCTTCGACGCCCTGCGCTACCACCTCGCGCTCCCGGATCTCTACCTCAAGGCGCACAAGGTCTTCTACCTGGACCGGTTCCTGTTCGGAACCTACCCGCAGGGCATGGAAATGCTCTACGGGCTCGCGCTCGCGTTCGGGACCACGGTCACCGCGAAGCTCCTCGCGTGGGAGTGCTTCGTCCTCTCCACGATCCAGCTCTGGGGCTGGCTTCTCCCCCGCCTGCCGCGGGCGCAGGCATGGTGCCTGACGGCCGCGTTCTCGGCGATGCCCTTCCTGTCCGTGCACTCGGCGACCGCGGGCGTGGACCACCCGTTGATATGCCTCGAGCTCGCGGGGTTCCTGATCGTGCTGGAACAACTCGAGGCACCGCGGGCGCGCCGGTGGCTCCTCGCGGGCTGGCTCCTGGGCACCGCGCTCGGGATCAAGTACCTGGCCGCGCTCGGGATCGGGGGGATGGTGGCCGGGCTCCTGTTCGCCGCGCCGCGCATCCTGCTTCCGGGCGCCGGGTACGCGTTCCCGGCCGCGGCGGCGGTCATGGCGGCGTGGATGGCCAAGAGCTGGCTCACGACCGGAAACCCCCTCTATCCCTATTTCTTCGGCCGCTGGCAGTTGGAGCCCGAAACCTTCCGGCTCCACCTGGCCTGGGTCCCCGAGTGGCGCGCCCTGCACCCGGTCTGGTCCGCGTGGGCGGGCCTCGTCCCCGTCTCGCTCACGCGCGGGATCTACGACGGACTGGGCGAGGCGCTTTCCCCCGCGCTCTTCCTCGTCATCGGCGCCCTCGCCGCCGCCGCGAAGCCGCTCCCCCGCCCCGCCCGGTTCCTGGTCGCGGCCGCGACCGCGATGTGGTTCGCCTGGCTCTGGAGCGCGGGCGGCATCTACCGTTACCTCGCGCCCCTGTACCCGGCCGCCGTCCTGCTCGCCGGCTCCCTCGTTCCCCTGGTCCGGGTCCCCGCCCGGGCCGTCACCTGGACGCTCGCGCTCTGCGCCGCAACCCAGGTGATCCCCCTCGTCGGCGCCGCCGAGCGCGGGTTCTCATCGCCGGCCCTCCTGCTGGGCCGGGAGTCCGAGCGCGCGTACGTCCTGCGCGTCATGCCCCCCGCCGGCCGGTACATCCCGGCCATCGCGCGCGGGTGCGGGACCGCCGCGCCGGGACGGCTCTACGTGCTCGGGGACCCCAAGGCCTTCTACGCGCCGGGACGCACCCTCTGGGAGTTCGAGCTGGCACCGTCGCTCCTGTTCACGCTCGCGACCGATTGCCCGTCGGCCCGGCGCATGCGCATCGGATTGAAGGGACGCGGGCTCACGGCGATCCTGTACTCCGTGGGCGGCATGATCTCGATGGTCCGGATGTCGGGCGCCGGCCTCTCGGGACCCGCGCTCGACCGGCTCCAGGCCTTCTGGCGCGACTGGACCGAGCCCGCCTGGACCGACGAGCACCCGGACGAGAACAGCTTCTACCACTGCTACACGCTCCGCGACCGGCCCGGGGCCTTCGTCCCGCCCGCGAGCGAGCTCTGGTACACGCTGCCGGGCACCGAGGTGGTCACGAACCCCGTTGACCGCGATCTCGACGCCGGCCGCTGGGCGGAGGCGCGCGCCGCGGCCGCGACGCTGGCCTCCCGGGAACCGGGATTCGCCCCGGCCTGGTACCGGGTCTGGATGGCCGCGCGCCGGATGCCCGGCCGCCCGGCCGCCGCGGATGCCGCCGCCCGGCTCCGTGCGCTCGGATTCGAGAAGCTCCTGAAGTAACCCCTGATCCGCACAAACGAAAGGAGGAGGCGGACTGATCCGCCTCCCCCTTGAACTGCCTGACGACTCTGCGGCTTACTTGGCCGCCGGAGCCGGCGTCGGGGCCGCGGCCTTCTTGGCCTTGACCTTCTTCGCGTGCTTGACCTTGAGCGTCTTGATCACCTTCGCGGCGTCCGCTCCCTCGTAGCAGACCGTCACGGTGTCGCCCGGCACGATGTCGGCCAGGGTCGCACCCTTCTTGCCCTTGCCCGGCATGACGACCTTCGCGGTGGCCGGAATCAGGTATACCGACACGACGCCCTTCAGGTCCTTCAGGCTGATCTCGCCCTTCGCCGCATCAACCGCCGTGACTTCGCCCGTAATCGACTGAGACTTCGAGCAAGCCTTGCTCTTGGGCGCATCGGCCGCGAGGGCCACGCCCGCGCTCACCATCAATGCCATTGCCGCAATCAGAACTTTACGCATCTCCGTGATCCTCCTGTGATTCAAACTTCTTTGATCGCATCTTCGAACCCCGTGCACTCCGCTCAGGCCGGAGGCCCCCTCGACGATTCCGTCCGCCCGCGCGGGTCCTGTCCCGCCGGCCGGACGTCCTCGCGCACTTCCGTGCGCGTCCCGCACGACGGGGGCATGAACCCCGCCTCCGGGAGCACGCCCGGCTGGACGCTGTCGGACCCGTCAGTGTCCGCGAGCTGGCCGGCTCGGTCCGCCGGAGGCACCGCCCGCAGAAGCTTCCTCGGCCCAACCGGCCCCAGGATCGCGAAACACACGACCGCCGTCAGGGCCATGCGGACCCCGGCGGCCTGCCAGCCCCGGATCGAAACTCGGTGGTTCATGACTTGCCCCGTCACGGAGCCGTGGGCAGCACGTCCTGTGCGTTCAACTGGTCAACGAACGTCTTCAGGGAGTCGTTTTCCGGGTGGAGCTCCAGCGAGCGCTGGTAGGCCTCCAGGGCCCCCGCCCGGTCGTTCAACGAGAACCGGCAGTTCCCGAGCAACTGCCAGGCCTCCCAGTATCTCGGGTCGGCCGCAACCGCCGCCTGCGCCCGCGCGGCGGCCTCCTCATACCGCTGGGCGGTGTAGAGCTCGACGCCCTCCCGGTACGACCGGTCGGGCGTCAGGGCCGCGGGCTTGGCCGGCATCTCGGTCGAGGTAGCGGCCTCGGCCGCCGCCTTGCGCTTGGGCGACCACGAGAGGCTCGCGTACTGGGCGCGCCCGAGCTCGCCCACCGAGCCGTAGGCGTAGTCGAGCCGGAAGCCCATGAACTTGACCCCGAGCCCCGCCGAGATCCCCGCGCCCGCGCCCGCGGCCCGGATCGCGCTCAGGAATCCGACGCGCGCGAAGAGGATCTCGTTGAGTCCCGCCTCCGCGCCCATGGTGTAGTTCACGGGCTCGCCCCGCTGGTACGCGATGATGTCTCCCGAGAGGAGCATGCGGACCTTCGGGTACCAGCCGGGCTCCTCCCCCTCGATGGGGACCGGCTCCCTGGTCATGTCGAACCCGAACGCGAACCCGAGCTTCGCGGAGGACGGCAGGGGCGGCCTGCGTCCCTCGAGCGAGCCCGAGTAGCCCAGGTTCTGGACCGCGAGCCCGATCGAGAGCCGGTCCGGCACCGCCTCGTACGCCGCCCCCGCGTCGATGGCGCCCTCGGAGACCCCGGAGCCCGCGAGAGCGTGATGGAAGAACTTGAACGCAATGCCGGTCGAGACCAGCTCCGCGACCCGCAAGCCGCCGCCGACGGTGAACCCGAGGTCCGAGGCGTCCACGGCCGCCGCGAGCCCGCGCGTGCTCTCGATCGATCCGTAGTTGAGCATCTGCACCGAGACTCCCGCCGTTCCGTTCACGGGGAGTCCCGCCCATCCGGCCGGCACCGGCACCGCGGCGCCGATGTAGGAGTAGTTGATGCCCGCGACCCAGACGAGGTGCGAGAGCATGGCCGAGAAGCTCGACGACCGCGCGAGCCCGGCGGGGTTCCACTGGAGGGCGGTCACGTCCGAGACGACGGCCACGGCCGTCCCCCCCATCCCGGCCGCGCGGGCCCCGGTCACGAAGTTGTACGCGTCGAGCGCGGTCCCGCCGGCGGCATGCGCCAGCTGGCCGACCAGGAGCAGACCCACCAGGATTCTCATGCGACCCCCCTCATCTTACCGCCACCTTCACGGTCTCGTTCAACCCCCCGCCCTGGATGTGAATAATGTACACCCCCCGAGCCACCGGGAACTCGTCCTCCGTCTTCCCGTCCCACACCACTATGTACTGCCCCGATCCGACAGGCGTGAGCCTTCGCAGCGTCCGGACCAGCCGGGCGGAGGCGGTGAAGACCCGGACCGTGATGGGCGAATCGTTCGTCGGCGCTATCCGGGCCAGGACGATGTCCCCCCGCCCCGGGTCGAAGACGTTCTTGTCCGTGGCCAGCCCCGGCGAGGTCAGCAGGGGCGGCAACGTCGGCCCCGTCGGGGGCGGAGGCGCCGGCGTCCCCACGCCCATGATGTAGACCGTTCCCGACGGCCGCAGTCCGGAGGTCACGTCCAGCCGCACCCCGTTCGTCGCGGGCGCGTACCTCCCCAGGGAGGGACGCACTTCGGATTCTAGGATTCCCCCCGGACGGCGGGGGTCATCCCTCAGGCTGGCCGGCCGACGCCTTTCGGGGAGTGCCAGCATCCTTCACCCTCTTCCACCAGTCGCCAAGGGGACCTTCCTCGGCCTTTTTCGTCAGGTAGGCGATCTCCTGCTCCGCGCTCATGCCGCGCGTCTCCTCGATAAGCCGCGCCTGCGCCCGGTCCTTGAACGCCAGGCAGTCGAACGTCTTCCTAACCGTCGGCCGGCTCATCCAGGTTAACCTCCATGGGCGATATGATCGTCAACGCCCCGTACCCGTTCCGCGCGTTGACCTGATTATACGCCCTTATCCGGTCCAGCCTGACGATGTGCCTGAAGTTCCACGAGCAGATGGCGTCGGCCGAGGCCACCGACGCCGCCGCAACGTGCGTCGCGTCGTAGGCGGAAGCCGGCCCGATGATCCCGGCATTCAGGTAGGCATCCCGAAGGCTCCTCACCCGCTCGTTCACCGGCACCCGCTCAACCGATTCGACCGGCAAGCTCGTGAAGATCGAACGAACCGGATCGGGCGCCTCCGCCAGCTCGTTGATCACGACGTCGCTCACGAGGAGAACGATCCTCCCTTCACGTACCCAGTCAAGCAAGCGACGGGATGCGGCCGCGAACTCCTCGTCGAGGCATCCCCCGATCACGGAAGTGTCCACGCATACGCGGAATTGCGGCATGTGCAGCCTACTATAGCCCTTCCCCCCACTCACCTCACGACAAGCGCGGCGGCGTGCGCCAGCCGGGCGGTCAGGAGCAGACCCACCAGGATTCTCATGCGACCCCCCTCATCTCA
>Ga0315281_10009290_pt1 | contig 13644 bp, 9 predicted proteins | sample YL17G07_0_MG_FD_204540 | JGI IMG/M metagenome (GOLD analysis project Ga0315281, IMG submission 204540) | Sediment microbial communities from Yellowstone Lake, YNP, Wyoming, USA - YL17G07_0 | ecosystem: Environmental > Aquatic > Freshwater > Lake > Sediment | place: USA: Wyoming | collected...
CTCTACACCATGAAATGCCCTCACGAGAAGCGGGATCAGCTCGTTACTGTCACGACGGCGGACCTGTTCCCTCTCGATCAAGCAGAAGCAGCACTTGCGGAGGCCGCGCGTCGTCACCCAGGCATTGAGGAGGTGCGTCCGACCGGGATGCCCGCGTAGTTGCGTTGAAAGACGAGTTTTGCCGGGGTACACAAACTTCGCGCTCTATGCGCTAGACAGCGCGTCGCGCTTACGGCTCCGGGTCCACAAGTCCCCTACCGGTAGTCAAGTTGTGGGCGTCCCACCTTGCGCTTACCGGGACCCTTCGCTACACTCCCTTTCGAGTGCGCCACTCGTGCGCGAAGGAGCTACAATGGCGGGCAAAGCCAAGGCCAAGGGTCTCGTCCACGTCACCGTGCGGCCGACGCACAACCCGACCGGGCACCTCACGGGATGGGTGGCGGAGGAAGGCTCGGCGAAGATGAAGTGCGCCATTACGGCGAAGACGGTGCAGGAGATCCAGCGGACGATGCAGGCTACGGTCCGCGATCGGGTCCGCAAGGGCTTCAACGTGGAGTTGAAGGTCCACGACACCGACGGCCGCCTCACGCGGCATGTGAAGTACGCAGCCCGCAGCGGCGCTCTCACCGAGCTGACGGTGCCCGCGCGCAACAACAAGGTCGCGAAGGCGGGCAAGGCGACGAAGACCCCGTCGAAGGGCAAGGGCGGCAAGGGGGGTAGGGGCGTGAAGGCGCTCACGGCCTTCCGCAAGAAGGTCGACGCGTACATCGCCGAGAACCCGGGCACGGCGTACAAGGACGCGCAGCGGATCGTGTCGGGCAAGAAGAAGGCCCCTGCGAAGGCCGCGAAAGCGGCGAAGGCCGCCGCAAAGCCGGCGAAGACGAACGCCGCAAAGGGCAAGGCGAAGGCCGCGAAGGGCAAGTCCGCGAAGGGCACGAAGGCGCTGGCGGCATTCCGCAAGAAGCTCGCCGCGTACAAGAAAGCGCATCCGGGCGTGTCGCACGCCGACGCGCAGCAGATCGTGTCCGGCAAGAAGCGGGAAGAGAGCAAGCCCTCGAAGGCGGCGAAGGCGAAAGCGGCGAAAGCGGCCAAGGCCGCGAAGCCGAAGCCCGCGAAGGCGAAGGGCGGCAAGGGCACCGCCGCGCTCGCCGCGTTCCGCAAGAAGCTCGCGGCGTACAAGAAGGCGAATCCGGGCGTGTCGCACGCCGACGCGCAGCAGGCCGTGAAGGCGGGTGGAAAGCCGGCCAAGGCGGCGAAGGGCAAGGGGAGCAGGAAGGGCAAGGTTATCGGGAAGCTCGGTGCCATGCCGATCCACGAGAAGCTGCCGGGCAAGGGCAGCAAGGGGGGCAAGGGCGCGGCTGCGCTCAGAGCGTACAACAAGAAGCTCGCGGACTACCGCGCGGCTCACCCCTCCGCGACGATCGAGCAGGCGCGCGCGGCGGTGTCCGGCAAGGCGAAGCCGAAAGAGGCCCCGAAGAGCAAGGCAGCGAAGGCAGCGAAGGCTGCGAAGGCTGCGAAGGCTGCGAAGGCTGCGAAGGCGAAGCCCGCGAAGGCGAAGGGCGGCAAGGGCGGAAGCGCGCTCAAAGCGTACAACAAGAAGCTCAAGGCGTACCGCAAGGCGCACCCGGAAGCCACGATCGAGCAGGCGCGCGCGGCGGTGTCCGCCGGCAAGAAGGCCGAGAAGCCTGCCAAGGCGAAGCCCGCAAAGGCCGCAAAGAAGGGCAAGGGCAAGGGTGGCAAGGCGAAGGCTGCCAAGACGGCTGCGCCTTCGATGCCGTCGATGAGCGAGGTCGGGAAGAAGACGAAGGCGGCGTAGGGCGCGCGTCCGCGCGTCCTCGCACCTCTCACACTTTCGGTCTCGGAGTACATGATGGCGAAGGGAACTGTCAACGTCCACCTCCGACCCGTGATGAACGACGCGGGTCGGTGGGTCTGGAAGCTCACCCGACAGTTCGGGGACGCTGTCCATCACCTGGAGGGTGAGAAGGCCACGATGCGGCAGTCCCTGGTGACCACCGTCCAGGACGCGTACAAGAACGGCTACAAGGTCGTGGCGACCAGCGTCGATCAGACCGAGAACGGCTACCGCGCGACGTACGAGCTGGGCAAGGAGATGATCGAAGAGGTCATCCACTCCGATCATGTGCTCGGACCCCGTTGCTCGGACCTCCCGAGGCCGCACAACGCGACGGTCGCTCGGCGCGCCGCTCTCCGAGGCAAGCCGCAGCCGAAAGCTGCCAAGCCCGCCAAGGTCGCCAAGGTCGCCAAGGCCCCGAAAGCAGCGAAGCCCCCGAAGGCCGCCAAGCCACCGCGGAAGCCGGCCGAGCCCGTCACGAACGGGAAGCCCGCGAAGCCGAAGCGCAAGCCGCCTGCGGGAGGCGTTGACGCCCTCGCGCGGTACCGCGCGGAGGTCGACGCGTACCGTGCAGCGCACCCGGGTGCGTCGCTCGTCGACGCCCGCGCCGCTGTGAAGACGGCCCGCGCGGCCGCCGCGGCTGCTGCGGAAGCCCCAACGGCCCGCCGCGTGCCGACGCCGAAGCCCGCAAACGTCAAGGTGCCCACGCCGAAGCCCGCAGGCCCCAAAGTGCCGAAGGCTATCCAGGCGCTGATCGAAGCGTACGCATCGGATCCAGCGTCCGGCGTCTACAACCTGCTTGCTGGGATGCCCCAGCCGCAGCGGCTCGGGGTCAAGGGTCTGCTGGTGCAGAACAAGTACAAGGCGATGGCGCCGGCGGCCGTCGTCGCGGTTACGATGGCAGCAGTGGCTGCCCTCACACCCGCGAAGGCGCCCAAGGAGGCCCCGGTGAAACCGCCCAAGGCACCCACGCCCGCACGCCCGCCCGTCCCGGTGCGCGCCCCGACGGCACCCCCCGCGCCTCCCCCGATGGTCGCCGCACCGCGCGTCCCGACGCCGCCGAGGGCTCCGACTCCGGCCCCAGCCCCCACGCGCGTGCCGACGCCGAAGCATGTGACGGCACCGACGGCGGTGCCGCCGCCGCCGACGCCGCGGGTCACGGCTCCCACGGCCGTCCCGCCGGCAGCCGCGGGGCCAACGCCCGAGGAGATGGCAGCCCTCAAGCAGGGCCTGGGCGAACTCAAGTCGCTGTTTGGGGCCTGACCCGTGGCTCTAACATACGAGCGCTTCATCGCATGGCTGGAGGAGGTCGCGCCCGTCGTTCCGGGCCTTGGCGTCGTCGCGGCGATGACGCGGAAGTACCCCGCCGTGGATTTGCTGGTACGCGACGTCTTCGATGCCTCCTTCCTTGCCGTAGCCGAGACGAAGTTGCGGAACCCGGCGGTTCAGGCGGCGTGGATCCCCCGAGGGATTCCCATTCCGACTGAGTTCCTCCCGCCGGTGAAAGCGAAGGTGGGTCTCGCGGAAGCGAAACGGCTCGTCATGGCGGCGATCCCCGTCTGGCTCGAATCTGAGCGCGCGGCCGCCGCAGGACTTCGATAGCGGAGCCGTCACCTCGCACGTCAACGGCGCCCGAGGTAGGAATCTACACGCGGAGGCGACGACGTGAGCGAGGCCGAAACCGAAGCGCCCGAGGTGGAAGGCGGGGTCGATGCCCCGCGCAACACCGGCGTGGAGTCTCCCGAGGCGTGGGACCGGTTCGTCGCGTTCGCTGAAACACAGACGGGCGATATCGAGCCCGGCGTGCTATGGACAGCCTTCGCGGCCGCACTGCGGAAACATCCCAGTGCGCTCCGGTCCGTGTTTGAGGAGGCCCTCCATCCGAAGCCCACCATCGAGGCGCCGGTGAATCCCCCACCGGCCACGGTGAACTACGACGACTGGACGGAACCGAAGCGGCGGGCGGCAAACCTCGATGCCCTACGCGTTCTCCGGCGCCTCCAGAACGTGCAGGAGGTCGCGTCGTCCATCGACCTCTCGTACCTGCGCGCGTACACGGGCTGGGGAGGCATCGACGTCCGCCAGCTCCCTGCAGATCCAATCCTGTTCCCCCCGGAGTACGTGCAAGGGATCGAGGAGTGGGCGACAGCCGCGTCGCGGGGGCAGGTCCCGGCCTCGGGTGTGTTCGCGGGTCTTCGGCACCAGTTCTTCACGCCGCTTACGGTGTGCGAGGCGATGTGGGCGCTCGCGCGTCGCGTGTCGCCGTTCTCCCCCTCGACGGCTTTGGAGCCGACAGCGGGTATCGGGCGGTTCCTGCAGGCGACCCCCGGGGACTTCGACGTGCTCTGGACCGCCGTGGAGAACGACCCGCTGCTGACGCAGTTGATCCAGGCGGCATACCCGTCGGCGGACGTGACGGAAGCGACGTTCGAGCGGTTCTACCTCGCGGCGCGCAAGGCGGGGCGGAAGTGGGACCTGATCCCCATGAACCCGCCGTACGGCGAACGGCCGATGCGCGATCGGGAGACCGACCGGGAGGGGATCGGCTGGTCGAACCACAGCTACTTCGTCGAGCGCGCGAGCCAACTGCTGCGCCCTGGCGGCGTGCTCGTTGCGATCACTCCGGCGAGTGAGATCCTGGGGACAGACGTCGAGAACCTCCGGCTGCGCCAGTGGCTGTTCAGCCGAGCGCACTTCGCGGGCGCGGTGTTCCCCCCGTCCACGATCTTCCCCTACGTCAACCCGGGCATGAGCGCGTTTGCGATCCACGTGTGGGTCGGGCTGTCGCCGGACGCCCCGCGGCGCCTCTCGTTCGAGGACCAGCGGATCGTGGAAGGGGGGTACCTCGACACGTTGTTCGAGGGGCAGAATGTGATCGGCGAGTGGGTTGAGGCGGTCGAGGGCGTCCGGTCGGTCCGTGGGACCTTCGATCCAGCTCAGGTCGTCGGCGCGATGCTGCGGCCCCTCGGTGTGACCGACCTCGATGCGATCAAGGCGTGGCGTCGCGCGAACCCGGCCGAGGCCGCGGAGGTGATTGTTCCGTCGCCCCCGCCGCCGCGCGAGGAAGCGGAGGGCCCGAAGGCACGCAAGACGCTGATGAACCGCAAGGCAGCACGCCCCTCGGCGCGGCGTGCTCTCACGGGCCCTGTGGCGTTGACGCACATGACGACGGCGAACTTCGGCGTTGCCGAGGAGGCGGTGGCGTTCGCGTACCGCGTGCAGCGGTTCGGGGCCCTCGCGGCGCTGGGCGATCCCGCGAGTCTGCAGATGGCGGAGGGCGGACGCGCCGAACTCCGCGCGGATCTGGAGGAGTTCGTCCGGCGGTACGGGAACCCGCATGCGATCGACGGCGTGGCGGACAACCCGATGTGCGGCCCGCTCCTTGCGGTCGTTCAAGCGGGGGGAGGCTTCGCGCCGGTGCTCTCGCGAGCGCTGTCGTTCGGGGACAACCCCGTGCCGGGCTCGGACGTGTTTGGGATCATCGACTGGTACAGCCAGCGCTACGGGGTCTGTACGGAGCGCGACCTCGCGCGGCACGTGCCCGCGGCGGACGTTGAAGCAGCGTTGCCGGACCTTCTCCTCTCCGAAGCGTACGCGGTCGAGCCCCGTGCCGAGGAGAACTGGTACTACCGCAAGGCGGACTACCTGACGGGGGACCTGTACGCGAAGCTCGATGCCGTGGAGGCGGCGATTGGAGGGGCGCCCGGCGAGGGGATGCGTGAGAAGCTCCAGTGGCAGAAGGGCTTCCTGCTCATGGAGATCGACCCCCGCGGCCTCGTGGACATCACGGTGACGCCGCGATCGGGGTTCGTACCGCTGGAGTGCCTCCAGGCGTACGCGATCGAGTCGATGTCGCGGGGTGGGATGGTGGCGGACGTGGAGTTCCGCATCGAGCAGGGGCTCCTCCGTGTGGACACGAAGGGCGGTGTGAACGACGTCCAGAAGGACTGGCTCCGCCGGTTCCTTGGGTACTACAACCGGCAGTTGTCGGTGGTCGACCCGGACGAGGAGGAGGCGAAGCGAACGGACGTGTTCCAGACGGCGGACGTGAGCCTGCGGCTCAAGCTCGAACGGGACTTGGAGGAGAAGTTCCAGCAGTGGCTTGCGGTCAACGAGTCCTGGCGTCTGCTCATCGAGGACAAGTACAACCGGTTGTTCCGCGGACACCGCATGCGGGAGTACGGGGGCGAGCCGCTCGGGCTGGCGCGCAACTTTGGGGGGCAGTACACGCCGCAGCTCCATCAGAACGCCTCCGCCCGGCGCGCTAGCGAGAAGCGCGGCGGGATTGTCGCACTGGACGTCGGCGGAGGCAAGTCTGGCGTTGGAGCGGTAACAATCGCGAATCTCCGGCAGCAGGGCCTCATCCGGCGGCCCCTCGTGGTGGTGCCGAACAACATCATCTTCAAGTGGTACAAGGAAATCCGGCGATATATGCCGGACTACCGCGTGGGGATCATCGGGTACTCGCTCAAGGGGGGCGGCGTCGGGGCTACGCAGGACAGCGCGTCGGAGCGGTCGGTGAAGTGGCGGAAGTTCGCCGAAGGCGCGTACGACGTTCTGATCGTGCCGTACAGCAATTTCGTGAACGACATCGCGTTGACGGACGCGAGCATTTACAACGTGCTGTCGAAGATCCTGTGGCTCCAACGGAAGCTCGGGATTGATGCCGAGGAGCGGCGGCTCGTCGAGCGGCGGATCGAGTCGGCATACGCAGAGATCCGAGATCGGGGGGACAAGATCCAAAAGCTCGTGGCGCGCGGGGCGGCCAAGGACGACGATCGCATCGGGGTGCACGAGAGGATCATCGCCACGACCCGTGAGAGCATCGAGCGGTGGCGCGAGAAGCTCAGCGAGCCGTCGGCATCGGAGATCGAGCAGGTCCGTACGGACATGGAAGGGATCACAGCGGTCAAGCCGTTCCGCCCGCGCATGAAGGCGCAGAAGCCGTGGGCGCGCTCATGGAAGAGGCAGGAGCTGCTCGATTATCTGATCGAGGTGGGCTTCGCGGGGGAGGCATTGAGCCTGGAGACGGGCGAGGTGTTCCCCGAGAAGGCCCGGCAGTTCGTTGTCGGGGACGTCGGGGACCTCGAAGCGATGGCGCGCTTCGACTGGAAGGGTTCCGGGAAGGCATCGAAGGAGCGGCTGGTCGAGGTGTTGGCGACGTTCTTCCCGCCGATGGCGGGGGGCACCGTGCCCCGACCGGGGCTCATCACGTTCGAGGAACTCAACGTCGACTTCATGGTCGTCGACGAGGCGCACAACTTCAAGAACGTGTGGTACCCGGTGTGCCGGCTCGGCGTGGACCGCATCAGCTACATGGGGTCGTGCGGTCAGAAGATCAAGCCACAACCCTGGGATATGTTCCTCAAGTGCCAGTATCTGCTGGCGTCGCGGGGCAGCGATGGGGGGGTGCTGCTCCTCACCGCGACGCCGATAAAGAACGGGCCCATCGAGATTTACAATCTGCTCTCGCTCGTGTCGCGTCACGTCTGGATGCAGCGCGAGGTGACGTCGAGCGAGGAGTTCGTCGATCGGTACTGCCGGCTCGGGCACGAGGTCACGGTGAACCCGAGCACGTTCGGGGCCGAGATGAACCTCTCGATGTCGGGGTTCCAGAACCTCGACGGAAGACCATCGACGACCTCCTCGCGATGGGAGTGCTCAAGAACGTCCCGAAGACGCAGTCGACGCCGGTGCCGGTGCAGATGGACGATCGCCAACTGGAGATTTACTCGGAAGTCCGCCGTTTGATCAAGGAAGAGATGAAGGAAGCCGAGTCGTCGGGGGCGAAGGGCGGGATGATCCTGCTCCAGATGGACTTCCTGTCGAAGGCAGCCCTCGACCCCCGGTTGTTCAAGGACGACATCCGGGAGGTGACCGCGGTCGTGGTGGAGCAGGCAGCGGTGGCCGGTCGGTACAAGCAGTGGCTGGACGGCGGCCGCCGGGGGAAAGAGCCCAAGGCGCCGCTGCCGCCCGAGACGACCGAGTTCCTCCAAAAGCGGCTGAATATGCTGCACGACCTCGGACTCGATCGGATCGAGGAGGAGTACGCGGAGAGCGGTCGGATCCTGCCGAAGTACGTGGAGCTGGCGCAGTACGTTCGCCAAAATGCCGCTTGTGGGCACATAGTCTTCGCGGACTACAACGATTGCCACAAGTACATCGCCGAGGCGCTGGTCGCGATCGTCGGTGCGGACAAGATGCCCCTGTCGCGGATCGCCATCGTGACGGGCGACCTCTCGCCGGAGGAGCGGGAGCAGATCAGCGTGGACTTCAACGGGGCCGACCAGGAGATCGACGAGGCGACGGGCGAGGTGATCACTCCCGCGAAGGAGCCCCTGTACGACGTCATCATCGGTAACTCGCAGGTGATGTCCGAGGGCATCGACCTCCAACGGCGGACGTGCGCGATCCACCACATGACGCTGCCCTGGGAGCCGGCGACGCTCACGCAGCGCAACGGCCGCGGGGTGCGTCAGGGGAACACCCTGGAGGCGGTGGCGCTGCGGTACTACATCGCGGAGCGTAGCTTCGACGGGTACAAGATGGACATGGTCATCGGGAAGTCGGGGTGGCAGAAGACCCTGTACGATCCGGGCGTGCGCGAGATGGCGAACCCCGCAGCCGCGGGGCTCACGCGCGAGGAGGCCATGATCTGGCTCGTCGCCGATGACCCCGAGGAGGCCAAGAAGCTCGTTGCGCAGGTGCAGGCGCAGAAAGCCGAGACCGTCCGCAAGCAGCAGCGCGATGAGGCGAAGGCGGGCTTCACGAAGCTCGTCGAGCAGTACGAGAAGGCGCGCCAGAACCCGGACCCGTCGACGCGCGCTGTCCTGTTTGAGCGCGCCGATCGGCTTGCGGACGAGCTTCGTCTTCAGTCCGATGATGCGCTGCCGAACAAGGACGTCCTCGACATCGCCCGTGACTACCCCGTGTTCTACGACTTCGACACGGGGGTGTTCTTCCACCAAGGCGAGTACGTGTGTTTGGGATCGGCACACCCCGATGAGGCGCGCATCCAGCGCCACGTGGAGGTCATGCGGATCGACCCCGCGAAGGGCGGCGCGTACTTCACCGTGCGCGGGTTCGGTCAGCCGCGAGCGCACGGGGACTTCGCGGTCACCGGCATCCTCGGGCGTGGGGTGAAGGGCCCGGCGCGTCGTCTACCCCCCGAGGAATGCGGACCGTGGGACGTCGCTCAGGACGAGCAGCGCATCCTCGATCTCAATCTCGGCGTCGCGGACTTCCTCGACCTCGGCGTCATCTTCGACCGCCTGGGCGACCGCTTGTGGCGACGTGCCGTCGAGGACTGGACGGCCGAGAGGTCGCGGGGTGACCGCGTCGTGGACGCGGACGAGATCGGCATGACGCCCCTTGTGAAGGGCGATGCAATCCTCCTTCTGCCGAGCAACCGCGTGGAGGGCGCGACGTCGGCAGCGCGGCGCCGGGACCTTCGGCGGTGGCTCCTCGACTCGGGGTACACGTTGCTGCCGCCCTTGAAGCGCGCGTCCTGGGTTCTGCTCAGCAACGCGCTCCAGCGCGACAACATCAACGTCCTGCGGCCAACGGGACACCTCCCGTACAACGCACCCGAGGCGCCGTCGGGCTTCGTGCCCAGCCCGCTGCGGCTCGATGGATCTGAGCAGCCGAGTTCCGAGGACGCCGCGTTCGTGCGGATGGTCCGCAACTGGTTCCGCCGGCCCGAGGGTGTCTCGCAGACCGCCCGCAAGGAGTGGCGCGCGGCACGAGTACGCAAGGAGAAGCGCGCAGCCGCAGAAGCGGCCGCGGTGGAAGAGGCGACGTGATCGGCGTTCGGGCGGATCTGCGCAGTGTTGAGACTTGCAGTAACGGTTTTCGTGTAATAATGAGCGCCTGACAGGAGTGCGCCATGGTCGAACTGCTGGGCCTGAGGAGCAAGAAGGGCGCCGCGCGGCACCGCGCGGCGCGCGAGAGCCGGCTGGACTGGCGTGAGACGAAGGTCGCACACCGCCTGGAGACGCACCCCCACCACTGGCACGCCTACGGCAAGCAGGCGCGCCTTGAAGCGCAGGAGGGCCGCCTTCATGCCCGCGACGCTCGCGCGGCGGGTTTCGAGTTCGACGGACCGACGGTCGTGGGGCACATCGACGACCTCGTGGGTGCGTACGGCGGTACAAGTGAAGCCTTCGACCGAGGAACCCGGCGTTCTACCTTTGCGCTATCACCGGCGGGGTTGCCGGCGATGATGGCCGTACGCTCGGAGCCGGCAGGGCGCGCTTTCTCTCGGTTTCTGGAGACAGACCTCTGGGGTAACGTACTGCCCAGCACGGAGAGAACCCTGGCGACCCGATCTTACTCCCACGAAGGGGATTACGAGGTCTACGGGTTTCAAGTCGCGAATCCCTCGGATGCCAACGATCTCCGGCGTTGGTATAAGGAAGGGCTGCCTGCTGCCGTCGCAATTGCGGACGCGGAGAACGTCGCGGCAGCTTTCGATCCGCGGATCGGGATGCTTTGGTTCATCGACCCCGTAGCAGGGGCGTACGAAGACTTCAAGGGACTCGTTGTTCACGTCCCAGCAAGCTGACCCCGCGCACGAAACCGTCACGAACACCCCGTAGTTCAATCGGGCGCGTCAGTTTCTGTGGACGACACGTCCCTCACGGGGTACGAGTAGCACATGCCGTCGTACGGGCGGTATGTGTTGAAAGGCGTGAGTCCTTGGCAACGCGAGCGGTCCGGTGGTGCTCAAACCCCTGGAGCCGCTCGCTGCATAGATATAAGCAGCGCTTTCGTTAGAAAAGCGCGGCCTGACACCTCCGTTGCGAGGCGGTCAGACCATTCAGTCTCCGAACCGCTCGCAAAGCGGTCTATGGAGGCCCCTGCTACGCGGGTTTTCGCGAGGGGGGTCGCACCGGGGTAACTCCCGGTGTATGCGTTGAAACGTCATCGCGATCCGCAGGCTCGCGCGGCGGCCACAGGGTCGCACCGGGGTAACTCCCGGTGTATGCGTTGAAACCGGACTCAACCCGAACTGCGAGGTCGTCTTCCTGTCCGCTGGTCGCACCGGGGTAACTCCCGGTGTATGCGTTGAAACATCGAGATCCTGGCAGGACTGATGAGCCGCGGCGCCGTCGTCGCACCGGGGTAACTCCCGGTGTATGCGTTGAAACGAGCGCGTACCGGCACCAGCTACGTGCTCTGCCGTGGGGGTCGCACCGGGGCAATACCCGGTGTATGCGTTGAAACGGTCCCCTGCGCGCGTTGAAAGAAACAGGGCTTCGCTCTTGCCTACGCCGTGCTTGCCATGGCCGCAGTAGGCTTCGGCCTGCTGCATGCGTTGAAACGCTCCCGATTGCCGTCGTTCGTCCCATGCGGAGGGTCGTCGCAGAGGGCTTCGGCCCGCTGCATGCGTTGAAACGCGAGCGCGCCGAGGAGACCGGCCCCGCAGGGCACTGGCCGCAGGGAGCTTCGGCCCGCTGCATGCGTTGAAGCGTCGATCACCGCGACGGCGGTGTCGGAATCGGCACGTCGCAGGGAGCTTCGGCCCGCAGCATGCGTTGAAGCATCGTGCAGCCGCCGACCGGCCACGACACCTGCTCGGGCGCCCGCGACTCCTCCAGATTGGTCGTACCGGGGGCATCTCCCGGTGCATGCGTTGAAATTGCTGGCACGCCACTTTGCGCGCGCCGCGTTGGCCTCGTCGTACCGGGGCATCTCCTGGTACGTGCGTTGAAACCGAGTCGGCGAGCGCCGGATCGATGACGAGGGCCGGCTGGTTGCACCGGGGCATCTCCCGGTGCGTGCGTTGAAACGCAAGCGCGGTCTGATCAAGGGCCGTCTTTCGATGTGCGTTGAAGTGGGCGGCGCGCGTCGCGTGGCGCGGAGGCCGACAGACCATACCCGTCGCGGTACCAGCCGGCTCCACGTAGCGCGAACGATGAGGTGCTGACGCACTTCGTTGTCGGTCCGCCACACGTGGGGCAGGCGGGTGCCGCGGTGTCCACCTTCGCGAGGACCTCGAACCGGTGAGCACGAGGGCCTTCAGGTGGACATACGCGGCATTCGTACTCGTAGATCGGCATAGGGATCATGCCCCGGTCGTGTGCACGCGGCGCAGCGCGATAACGCGCACCGCATGCGTTGAAACGTAAATCGGCACGGGTCAGCCTGCAGTGACACGCCGGCGATGGGGCGTGCTCTGCGAGGGCTGCGTGGGAGCGCGGGTTGCGCGGGTTGCGCGGGCCGCGGCATGCGTTGAAACGAGCTGGTGAACGAGGTCGGCGGCAACGTCTTCCGTCTCGTCGCTCGACAGCGCCTCGCTCAGCGCGTCGTAGCCCTTCTTGTCGATCTTCGTGAGGAGATCACGAGACATGGCGCACTCCGCGGGTGGGGGTCGTCGCCACTGTAACACGCTTTCGGCGAGGTTAGGATCCGCCGCTCGATGCCGGCCGCGGCAGAGGTGCGCTAGGGGGGAGGAGCCGCGGGTAGGTAGTAGTGCGCGAGGCCCGCGAGGCCCACGAGGTTCATCGCGACGATCGCAAGGCCCGTGAACACCATCTGGAACTGCGGGCTGTTCCACAGCCGCTCCATCCAGCGATCGCGTCGATCGGTGGCATCCTTCGCGGCCTGTCGCGCTTCCTTGTCCAGCGCGTTGCGGTCCTCCTCGGCCTTGGCGAGGCGCTCCAGCGCAGCGATCGCGCGCTCTGCGGTCTTCGTGTTCGCGTCCGTGGACTTCTCCACGGCCTCCAAGCGGAGGTTGTTCGTCGTGACCACTTCGGTCACTTCGGTCATCCACTTCTGGACGCTGTCGGTGTTGGGCACGGCGCACTCCTCGCAGTAGGGAACGCCGTCGTACGGACGGCATGCGTTGAAAGAAACGGTACACGTCTCTTCGCGGACGCGCCAGCTAGCGAAGCGTGTTACGCGCGAGCCCCGCGGAGAGCGGCGCGGATCGCCGCGACCGTGTCCGTCGGGTGCGCGTCGAGGACATGAAGGACGTCCGCGGCGGTCGCGCTGGGGGATAGGAACGCGGCCGCCGCGGGCGTCAGGAACCACTGCCGGAACTGGTGGTACTTCACGAGGTCTTGGAGGCGCGTGATGAGGTCGCGGAGCGCGTGGTCACCGCCGGACTCTGCGATGGCCCGGAGTCGGATCCGATCGGCGTCGATCACCTCGACCTGTCGCTCGGCGGTGCGCGCGCGCTTCTCGGTGTCTCGCAGTCGGTCCTGCATCCGCTCGCGCGCCTCCTCCCGGGCCTTCTTCTCGGCGGCTTTGATCAGGGCCTTCGTCGCGGTGGTCAGCTTCGGTTCGAGCTTCAGCGTCTTGATCACGATCTGCTCGATCACCGGCAGCAGGTGCGACGTCGCAATCCCGAGATCCTCGCGTTCGGAGATGAACTGCTCGTTGTGTTTCTCGCCCATGTGCGGGAGGTGCGCGATTTCATGCGACGCGATGTGGTGGATGAACGATGCGATCGCCCCCGGGCGGTCCCGGTGCGCGCGGAACGCCGCTTCAAGGCCGTCGGGGTTCACCAGCACGAAGTTCGAGAACTTGCGGCTGCCGGCCTCCCCTTCGGACGTCGCCATCGCGCGCACTGTCGAGTCGAGGATGAACCCCGGCCGGAACTTGAGGCGGACCTTGCCCTCTTTTGCGATCAGCTTCGTCGAGAGATCCCACACGACGAGCGCGGGGATGTGCTTCTTGGCGTTCTTGACGAAGTTCTTCGCGCGCCGGCGGTCGTAGTTCTTCCGGCTGATCTTCACCGCGCCCGCCCGGCCGAACGGGTTGATTGCCTTGGCCTGAGCCTTGAC
>Ga0315281_10009291_pt1 | contig 13643 bp, 9 predicted proteins | sample YL17G07_0_MG_FD_204540 | JGI IMG/M metagenome (GOLD analysis project Ga0315281, IMG submission 204540) | Sediment microbial communities from Yellowstone Lake, YNP, Wyoming, USA - YL17G07_0 | ecosystem: Environmental > Aquatic > Freshwater > Lake > Sediment | place: USA: Wyoming | collected...
GCTCAGGGTATGACTGCGGGCCTGATTCTTCGCGCTCATCGTGATCGTTGTCTCCATCGGTGGAGACTGACAAAGTCACTGATCAGTTGGGACTGACGGATTCACTGAGCAAGGACACCGCTCCGGCGTCCGGACGAGCGCCCATGCTAGACTCCGGCCGCCTCAGTGCCACCGCCTGGAGGATCTCCGCGGCCTTGGAGGACCAGCACCACACCGCGGCCTTTGACGAGTCCGGCCAGGGGCGTGACGCCATCCTGGTCGAACGCGCCCGTGGCGGCGACCTGTCCGCGTTCAACCAGCTGGTCGAGGTGCACCAGGACCACCTGTTCGCGCTCGTCGCGCGGATGGTCCCGGATCGGGATCAGGCCTCGGACGCCGTGCAGGAGGCGTTCTTCTCCGCCTACCGCAACCTGGAGTCCTTCCGCGGCGGATCGGTCCGCAGTTGGCTGAACCGGATCGCCATCAACGCCGCCATGGACATCCAGCGTGCGAAGAAGCGCCGACCGAGTCAGCCCTACCCGGAATTCGAGGACGAGAGCTGGCAGCCTCCGGCGGGCCCCGAAGCCGATCCCGAGCGGAGCGTCATGGAAGCGGAACGGGGCCGTGCGCTCACGGACGCGCTCGCCCGCATCGGCGGCGACCAGCGGTCGGCGATCGTGCTGTTCGACGTCGAGGGGTACGACTACGCGGAGATCGCTGTGATGACCGGCGTCTCTCTCGGCACCGTCAAGTCCCGCATTCATCGCGGTCGCCTGGCCCTCCGCTCGATCCTCGCCGACCGGATGGAACTCTTCCGTGATTGAGGCCGTCTGATGCCCGTGTCCGACCAGCCATCACTTCACGTGCGCCACGACGCCTTCGACGTCGCGCGGCTGGCCGCCGGCGACGTCCCTCCCGCAGATCGGCTCCGTATCCGGTCCCGGGTCGACGGCTGCCCGGAGTGCCGGTCGCTCCTGGACGACCTCCTCGCGATCGCGGCCGCCTCCGTCCTCCTGCCGTCCCCGGGGCGGACCGTGGACTTCAGGCTGACCGAAGCGGACGCATCCCGGCTGCGAGGAAACGCCGTGGCGCGCTGGCTGGGACGCATGGCTGGTCCACGATTCGCGTTCGTGCAGCCGCTGGGAACGGCCGTCGCGGCACTCGGTGTCGTCGGACTCCTGGTCGCCACGGCTCCCTCGTTCGCCCGGACCCCGTCCGTCCCCGTCGAGCTCTCTGGGCCGACGGCCGAGTCCCCCGCGTTCAGGGCCGAGCCCAGCGCCGCCGGCGGCTCGCTGTCCGCGCCTGCCGCCGTCCCTGCCCCCACTGGCGGGTCGTCGCTGGCCGACAGCGCGCCGGCCACCGCTGGCCCGGCGGGGGTCGCCGGTCCGGCGACGGCAGCCGGCCTGGCGAGCACGGAACCGTCTCCCGCAGTCGGTCCGCTCGGCGCGGCCGCGCCCGTCACGGCTCCGCCGCGCATCGCGGCGGCTCCCGTTGCAGCCGTGCCGGCGGCAGGTGCCCCGACCGACTCGGGCCTCTCGGCCCGGTCGAAGGATGCGGCCGCGAGCCCGGCTACCGAGGAGGGGCCGGCGGCCGGTCCGGAGGCGCTCGGGATGTCCGCGGGGGCGCCCGACCGACCGGAATGGCAGCCGTTGCTGGCGGGCGCGTCGGTGTTCCTCGTCTTCGCGGGGCTCGGACTCCTTGCCCTGCGGATCGGCGCTCGCAGGATCCGGCACGCCTGACCGATCGCGGGCGGCGCCGGCCGTACACTTGGGGCGATGCCACGCCGACTGCCGGGCTCTCCCTGGACATGCCGATGAAGCGCCTGATGCTGCTCGACGGCAATGGGCTGATCTATCGCGGCTACTTCGCGCTGCCGCCCCTGACCACGAGCCAGGGAGAGCTGGTCAACGCCGTCTTCGGCTTCTGCAGCATCGTGCTGCGCGGGTTCCAGGACATCTCGCCCGACTACGTCGCGATCGCCTTCGACCTCCCCGGCCCGACATTCCGGCACGAGGCCTACGCGGACTACAAGGCGACCCGCCAGCGTATGCCGGACGACCTTCGCGACCAGTTCCCGAAGGTTCGCCGGATCGTGGCCGCGATGGGAATTCCGGTGCTGGAGATGGCCGGCTACGAGGCCGACGACGTCATCGGCACGCTCATCGTGGAGGCCGAACGGCGGGGCATCGACACGACCATCGTGACCGGGGACCTGGACATGCTCCAGCTGGTCAGCGAGCGGACCAGGCTCATGACGACCCGCGGTGGCGTGCAGAACACCGTCATCTACGACATCGCCCAGATCGCCGAACGGTTCAGTCTGCGGCCCGACCAGATGCTCGACTACAAGGCGCTCAAGGGGGATCCCACGGACAACATCCCCGGCGTGGCCGGCATCGGCGAGAAGACGGCCTCGAAGCTGATCGCGACGTGGGGCACGCTCGACGCGCTGTACGAGCACCTGGACGAGGTCACTCCCGAACGCCTCCGGGCCCCCCTCGCCGAGGCCAGGGAGCGCATCCTGGGGAGCCGCGAACTGTTGCGAATCGTCCAGGATCTCCCGGTCTCGCTCGACCTGGAGGCTGCACGGCTCGATCAGTACGACCGGGACGCCGTCATCCGGCTCTTCCGTGAGTACGAGTTCCGGACGCTGATCGACCGCCTCCCGGCGCTCGCGGGCGAGAGCCCCGATGCCACCCGGGCAACGCTTCGCGACGCCGGAGAGGGCGGGTCGTTCCCGGCGGCCAGGGTGGCCGGACGGCCGCACGGCTGGGGGCCGGCACGGGAGGGTGGGTTGCCGCCGCCGCCATCGCCGGCGCGACCCTCGGCGCCATCACCGCCCTCGGCGCCACGGAGGCGGGCCGCCGGCCTGCAGCTCTCTCTCGACTTCGACAGCCTGGGCCGTCAGGGCGGGGAAGCGACGGGACCGATCGATCCGGTTCAGTCCGCCATGGGTGGCGTGCGGGGTGCGGCTCCGGCGCCGTCGCCGGCCGAGCACGCCGCCGATCCGCGTAGCGCCCTTGTCGGCGCGATCGCTGATCCGGCGACCGTCGAGATCCTGTCCGACGCCGGGGTCGACGAGATCGCCGCCTGGCTGCGGGCGCAGCCGGAGCTCGGCGTGGCGCTCATGCTGGATGATCCTCGACCCCTCAAGGGGACCGCGCTCGCGCTCGCCGTGGCGGGACCTGACGGGCGCTGCGTGGCGGCAGAAGGCGAGGCCGCCGTGGCTCGCCTCCGCGTCCTCGTCGAGGAGAGCGGGATCCCGATCGTCGGCCATGAGGTAAAGCCGCTCCTGGTCGCCCGCATCGTCGCCGACCCGGCTGCGCCCGCGATGCCCGTGGCCTTCGACACCCAGATCGGCGCCTACGTCCTCAACGCCTCGCTGCGGAGCCAGGCCATCGCCGACGTGGTTGCGGAGCGGCTGGACCTGATCATCCCCCCGCCGGCCGCGGGCCTGCCGCCCGGGGCGCGCGCCGGCCTCGACGCCCTGGGCGCCCTGGCCGTCCGGCCGGCACTGGAAGAGGCGCTGGAGCAGGAGGGGCTGGCGCGACTGTACCGCGAGGTCGAACTGCCGCTGATCCCCGTGCTGGCCAGGATGGAGGCCGTCGGGGTCGCCCTGGACCGCGCCGCACTCGACGTCCTCGACCGCGAATTCGAGGGCGAGATCGGGCGCCTCCAGGCGGAGATCTGGGCCGACGTCGGACACGAGTTCAACCTGGGCAGCCCCAAGCAGCTCGAACAGATCCTCTTCCACGAGCTGAACCTGCCGACGGGCAAGCGGACCAAGACGGGCTACTCGACCGACGCCACGGTCCTGGAGGAGCTTCGTCCGGCCCACCCGATGATCGGGAAGCTTCTCGAGTGGCGGGTCTACACGAAGCTGCGCTCCACCTACGTCCAGGCCCTGCCGACGCTGATCTCCCCCGTGGACGGGCGCCTGCACACCACGTTCCACCAGGCGGTCGCGGCGACCGGGCGCCTCTCGTCGTCGGATCCGAACCTGCAGAACATCCCCATCCGCACCGACCTCGGCCGCCGGATCCGGCGGGCCTTCGTCGCCGGTGCCCCTGAGCTCACGCTCCTGGCGGCCGACTACTCGCAGATCGAGCTGCGCATCCTGGCCCACGTCTCGCGCGACGAGCATCTCCGGGACGCCTTCGCCCGGGGCGCGGACATCCACCGCGAAACCGCGGCGCGGGTCCTCCACAAGGATCCCTCGCAGGTGACCGCCGGCGAGCGCTCGATGGCCAAGATGGTCAACTTCGGCCTCGCCTACGGCATGAGCGATTTCGGCCTCTCGAGCCGGGCGGGGATCTCGCGCGAGGAGGCTCAGGCCTTCATCACCAACTACTTCGCGACCTACTCGGGCATCAGCTACTACATGATCGGGATCAAGGAGCAGGCCCGGGAGCAGGGGTTCGTCTCCACGCTGCTGGGGCGTCGTCGGGCGATCCCGGAGCTCCAGGCGCGGAACGCCGCCCTCCGGGGCGCAGGCGAGCGGATGGCCATCAACATGCCGATCCAGGGAACCGCGGCCGACATCGTCAAGCTGGCGATGATCCACGTCGACGATCGCGTCCGCCGGGCCGGGCTCCGCGCCCGGCTGCTGCTGTCCGTCCACGACGAGCTGCTCTTCGAAGTCCCCCGCGATGAGGTCGAGCGGCTCGCCCCGATCGTCCGCGAGACGATGGAGGGCGCCCTTCCCCTGGATGTTCCCCTGACGGTCGATATCAAGGTCGGCGACAACTGGGAGGCGATGACGCGGCTCGCCGGCCCCGGCGACGCGCACGTCGACGTGGACGAGGAGCCGGACGACCTGGCGACCGCCGTCGTTGCTGGTTGAAGCGATGCCCGAGCTGCCGGAAGTCGAGACGGTTGCCCGCGACCTGCGCGGGCTCATCCTCGGGACGGGCATCGTCGACGCACGGTGCGACTGGCCACGGACCCTGCGGACCCATCCTCCCGACGCGTTCGCGGCGGCGCTGCGGGGCCGCACGATCGAGGGGATCGGCCGCCGGGCCAAGGAGCTCCTCGTCGAGCTGTCGGGCGGGCTGATCATGACCATCCACCTCAAGATGACCGGCCAGTTGTTCGTGACGCCGTCCGACGCTCCCGCGGACGGACACGTCCACCTGGTCCTGGACCTGGCCGATGGGCGCCAGCTGCGGTTCCGGGACATCCGCAAGTTCGGTCGGGTCGGGCTCTACCGGCGCGACGAGGCGACCGGCGAGGCGCTGGTCGAGGGGAGCGGAGCGGCGGTGTTCGGCGGTCACGGTCCCGAGCCGCTCGGCGATGGCCTCACGGTTTCCAGGTTTCGCGAGCTGCTCCGGGCGCGACACGGCCGGCTCAAGCCGTTGCTCATGGACCAGACGTTCCTGGCCGGGATCGGCAACATCTACGCCGACGAGGCGCTCTGGCGGGCCAGGCTCCATCCGCTGCGGGGGGCGGCGTCCCTGCGGCCGGACGAGGAGCGCCGCCTCCACGCCGCGATCCGGGAGATCCTGGGAGAGGCCGTGGAGCGGCGTGGCAGCTCGGTCGACGACTACACCGCCCCCGGAGGCGACGGGACCATGCAGGAGCGCCTGCAGGTCTACCAGCGCACCGGCGAGCCATGCCCGCGGTGCGCGCGGCCGATTCGCCGGATCGTCGTGAGCGGGCGTGCGACGCACTTCTGCTCATGGTGCCAGCGGCTGCCGGTCCAGCAGCAGGCAGGCGCGGCGGCGATCCTGGATCGCATGACACCGGCGCGGAACGGGGCTCCGGCCCGCGATCTCCGGACGCGGACAGAACGGACCCGGAGCGCCGCGGCCACCCGCCGCGATGCCGCGCGTGCCGGCGTGAGCCGGCCCGTGAGCACCTGAGATGTCGCTCCTGCGTCTCTCCGGCGTGGTCCGCGAGATCGGCAGCTTCGTGATCCTGGATCACATCAGCGCCTCCATCGCGCTCGGTGACCGGATCGGCCTGGTCGGTCCGAACGGAGAGGGGAAGACGACCCTCCTGCGCCTGATCGCCGGCCCTGACGAGCCCGATTCCGGTGAGATCGTGCGCAAGAAGGGCATCTCGATCGGCCTCCTCTCGCAGGAGGCCCACCTCGACGAGGCGTTCATGGCCTCGCCAACCGTCCGTTCGGCGGTCCGGCGTGGCGCGAGCCACCTCGAGACGATGGAGTCGCAGCTGGCCGAGCTGGAGCGTGCGCACCGGGTGACCGATGGTGAGTACGAGGAGCTGCAGCACCGCTTCGAGGTACTGGGCGGCTACACCCTGGACCAGCGGATCGACGAAGCCCTTTCCGGACTCGGGTTCAGCCCGGCAGAGCGGGATCGACCGCCGCGGTCGCTCTCGGGTGGGGAGCAGACCCGCGCCGCCCTGGCCCGGCTGGTGATTGCCAACCCGGACGTGCTGCTGCTCGACGAGCCGACGAACCACCTGGACATCGACGCCCTCGAGTGGCTTGAGGAGCATCTTCGTCGCCGCGAGGGCGCGCTGCTCGTCGCCTCGCACGACCGGGCATTCCTCGACGGGACGGTGAACCGGATATGGGAGCTGCGCAGTCGGCGCCTGACCGTCTTCCGCGGTGACTACAGCGCCTACCACCGACAGCGGATCGAGCGGGACGAGCAGTCGGTCAGGGCCGTCGAGACGCAGGCCGGGGAGATCGCCCGCGAGCAGGAGCTGGTCCAGCGATACCGGAGCCAGCGCAAGCACGTCAAGATGCACGAGCACGAGGCCCGCCTGGAGCGCCTGCTGGCCGACCGCCACGAGGCCCCGCGAACCGGCCGCAAGCTCGCCATCCCCACGAAGGCCCTCGGCGGCGCGGCGCCCGGGCGCTCGGGCACCGTTGTCGTCCGGGTGGAGGACCTGGCGGTCGGCTACCGGACCGAGGCGGGACCGGTTACCGTCGCACGGGCACCCTGGTTGACGGCCCAGCGAGGCGAGCGGATCGGGATCGTCGGGCCGAACGGGGCGGGCAAGACGACGCTGCTGCGTACGATCGCCGGTGACCTGACACCGCTCGACGGAGGCCTGTCGTTCGGGTCCGGCGTCCAGATCGGCTACCTCACCCAGCTGCGGGAGGCGGCCATCGCTGGCGAGACCGTGCTGGATGCCCTCCTCGCCGCGATGCCCGTGACCGCCGGCGAGGCCCGCGGCTACCTCGCCCGGTTCCTCTTCCGCGGCGAGGACGTGCAGAAGGAGGTGCGGCTCCTCTCCGGCGGCGAGCGGTCCCGGCTCGAGCTCGCACTGCTGGGGATCACGCCGGCCAACCTCCTGCTCCTTGACGAGCCGACGAACCACCTGGATATCCCGGCTCGCGAGGCGATCGAGGCGTTCATCCGGGAGTCGCCCGCCACGGTCCTGGTCGTGAGCCACGACCGGCGGCTGCTCGAGACGCTGTGCGACCGGCTCTGGGTGGTCGGCGACGGACTGGCCGTCGAGTTCGATGGCGGCTATCGAGCCTGGCGGGCCGCCATGGGAGAGGGCTGGACGACACGGGGCGCGGCCGAACTCCAGGCACAGCGGCTCCACGGGGCGACACGACGCGCGGCGGCCGGTCCGGCCACCCCCGGTACCGCCACCCCCGCGCCCGCCGCCGGGGCCAGGCCGGCCGCCTCGTCGGTGGACCAGGCGCCTCCCCGTCGGCGGACGATTGCTCCTGCGCGTGGCTCGACGCTCTCCAAGGATGCGTATCGTCGGCAGAAGGCCGCCGTTGAGGGAGAGCTCACAAGACTGGGACTCCGACGGAGCCACCTCGAGCTTGCGATGGGGGATCCTGCCGTCCGTTCGAACTTCGTGGAGCTCGGCCGGATCACCAGCGAACTCGCCGACGTGGAGCAGGCACTGGCGGCCGCCGAGACCACGTGGCTGGACATCGAGGAGCGAGCCCCGTGACCTCGGGGGATGGCCGCAGCGTGGCGGGCGCGCCGCATCGCCATGGTCCGCTCCGGATCGGCATCACGGGCCCGATCGGCTGTGGCAAGTCCACCGTGGCCGGCTGGCTGGCCCGCCGGGGGGCGCGGGTCATCGATGCCGACGTGATCGCCCGCGAGGTCCTCGCACCGGGCGAGGCCGCGCTCGCGGCGGTCTTCGACCGGTTCGGAGAGGGGCTCCGACGCCCGGACGGATCGCTCGACCGAGCAGCCCTCGGCAGGCTGGTCTTTGCCGACCCCACCGCCCTGGCCGTCCTCGAGGGGATCGTCCATCCGCTGGCCCACGCCCGGATCCTGGACCAGCTTGGCGAGGCAGACGGCTCGGAAGCCCCCGCGGTCGTTGTCGAGGCGATCAAGCTGATCGAGGCGGGCTACGCGCCCATCCTGGACGAGGTCTGGCTGGTCACGTGCCACCCCGAGGAGCAGTTCCAGCGCCTGGTGGCCCGGGGCACCGATCCGGCCGACGCGCGGCAGCGGAGCGAGGCGCAGGCCGGCCTCGTTGAGCGGCTGGCCGGGTCTGCCACGCGCGTCGTTGACACGTCGGGCCCGCTGGACGCTGCCGCCCGTCGCGTCGACGAGGTGTTCGCCGATGCCCTCGCTCGCCATACCGCGCGTCGCGGCGTCATCCGCGAGGACCTCCCCGGCGGCGGATGAGCCGCGGGACCGAGCGGCGCCCTACGGCGAGCTGCTGGGCGCGGGCGAGGCCGGCGTGGGCATCGGCGTCGGCGTCCCGACGATCCGGGGGGACGGGACCGGGCCGCTGGCCGCCGGATAGACCTGGGGGATCGGAAGGCCGTACCGCTCGATGATGTCGTTCGTCGTGGCGCCGAGCTTGGAGGCGTCGACCAGTCGCGTGTCGATCTCCGGCCGGAGGGCCATGCTGAACGAAGCGGTGCCGCTGGCCTGGAGATGGGCGACCTCCTCGGCCACCTGCTCCGTCACCTTGATGACATACAGCGACCCCGTGCGGGTCAGGATCGGGACGTCCTGGTAGGTCACCTTCGTCGACTTGTCCTGGTAGAACACGCCACTGTCGAGGAGTGTCTGGGGCACGATGACGGTGGCCGTGACGAACATGTCCACGTGCGATCCGACGGTCAGGATGCCACCGACGGCCCGGTCGTCCGGGACCTCCACGGATACGGCGCGCCAATCGGGCGAATCGGGACCGACGGTCTCCTCGGGGCCCAGGATGGCCACGGCGCCGGCCGCGCTGAAGGTGAACAGGTTCGACGTCACCAGCTGCCCCTGCAGGATGGTCACTCCCGACACCCGGCCGATCACCTCGGCGGGGGCCGTGAAGACTCCCTGCGCATTGGTCGCGTCCGCGGGCACCTCGCGGACGATCACGTCCGCCGGTTCGATCGGCTTGCGGGCGGCGATGGTGCGGGCGGCGACGACGACATTGACCTTCGGGATGACCGTGGGAACCGTCTGCTGCTGCGCCCGCTGGATCAGATAGAAGGAGGCGCCGCCCGCCGCGAGGGCGAGGATGACCCCGACGAAGATGATCCGGCGACTCCGGTTGCGTCCTTCGCTGAACCCGGAGCCGAGGTCGAGCTCGGGCTGGGCATCAGACGACTTCTTGCCGCGGCGGAGGGAGGGCATCGATCAGTACCAGGGAACGAGGCGGCCGACGAGGCCACGGGCCAGGCGCGCGTCGCTCTCGTCCGCGTAGACGGGGGTGATGGCGTACCCGGAGACGGAGTTGGCGTTCGTGGACGTGACACGGAACACGACGAAGCCCTCGATGTCGACATAGTTCTTGCTGGTCCCGGCCGTAGCGACGTTGAACTGGATCGGGATCAGGTGGGTGACCTTCTGGCCGGCGGAGTTGGTACCCGAAGCGCGGAGGGTCAGATTGTACTGGCCCGGGCCAAGGTTGCCGGCGTCGATGGTGACCGTGACTGCCTGCCTGGCATTGGAGTCCAGTTCGAAGGAGTTCGGACTGATGCTGATGCTCCCGATTCCCGCCGGCAGGGTGGTCGCGGGTCCCGGGCCGCCCTCCACCGTCAGGTGCACATCGCCGCTGAAGGCGCTTGCGCCGTTCCCCGTGGTGAAGGTGGTGGAGGCAGAGGCGCTGACTCCGGTCGATGCGGTCGTGATCGTGATGAGGGAGTCGTTGTTCGAGAAGTCGCGGGCGACCCCGCCGACGTTGATGGCCACCGGGTTGTAGTGATCCGTCAGGTACGGGCTGCCGGAGTGTCCCAGGACCCAGATGGTGTAGACGCCGGTGGGGGCAGCCGTCGTGTTGAGGTGGGTCCAGGTGACAGTGGTCTTGGGCGTGGCCGGCTGGGGCGAGAAGGTGATCGGGTCCATGGTGCCTGTGCTCAGCGGGTTCGCGGAATCGCTCGGGTCGGCGAAGGCCGTCGTGGTGACCACGCCCGTGAAAGAAGCGTTCTTGTCCACGGTCATCTTGATCGTGTTGCTGATGTCCTGGCTCGTCCCGATGGAGACGCTTCCCGGCACGCTGACCGTGAAGTCCGGGATGGTCATCACGACCCCCGAGTAGACGGCGACCAGGATCTCGTCGCCGGGCGCATAGCGGGCCGTGATGTCGGCCACGACGATGCCGGCCGAGTTGCCGTCCATGATCCCCACCTGGTCATTCGGATCTGGCGGGGTCGTGGCGGGTGGGAAGTCCGGCCCGGGGTAGCCGACGGCGATCCAGCCTGCCTCCAGGTTCTTCAGGGCGTTTGGCTGCGTCCCCACCGTGACCCCGTTGTAGAAGACGTTGGAGTTGGCATCGGAGAAGTCCCGAACGTCGAGGGCGACAAACCCGCGAAAGTCAGCCGCATTCGACGGTGCGGCGCCCTGGCCCACCAAGACGACGATCGGCCCGTGATGCGATGGATCGTTGTTCGGAGTGGACGAGCTGAACGCCGACCCCACCGATGGGCTGACGCGCAGGGAAGCGTCGCTGGTGGAGCCGAGGCACGACGTGTCGGCCGTGGAGGCGAGGTCCATGAACTTGGCCGTGTTTCCCGGGCATGGAGACGCGGCGCCGCTGGATGGCCCGGGCGCGTTGATGTAGTGGCGCAGGGCCACCGGGACAAGGTCGCCGTGCAGCTGGACGAGCGACCGCGCCAGGATGGCGGCGTTGTTGAGGCCGACGACTCGTCCGAAGGTGTAGCCGATCGAGTTCTGGATCGCCGCCCGGACGCTCCCCCCGCTGACCAAAACGCCGCTGATGAGGGAGCTCGGGTCACCCGCGTGGCCGGCTGCGTAGACGGGCGTGCTCGAGGCAACGATCGGCTGGCCATTGGGGTCGCCGGCGAGGTTGCCGTTGAGCACCGCGAGCGCATCGGCGGCGGCCTGGGTGGTGGTGTTGCCGCGCGACAGTGACGCGGCGCCCGCCAGCGCGGCGGCGTCGGTTGCGTTCTGCAGGAAGCGGCGCTCGGCGTAGAACCGACCCACGTCGAAGGCGAGCCCGGCCGCAGCCATCAGCGCCGTCAGGCCGAGGGCGAAGATCACCAGGACCTGCCCTGAGCTACGTGACGTGGGGTGACGGCTACCGTCCAGGCGTGGGGCCCTCACGCGAATCCAGGGCGCGCGCATCAGTTGATCACCATCGTGACCTGGCTGCTGAGGAGCAGCCGCCCGCCCGAGTCATGCGGGAGCAGCCGCCCGATGAACGGGATGATCAGGTCCTGGTGATAGGTCGCCGTGATCGTGATCTGCTCGCCGGTCCGCGGGCTGCTATCCGTGATGCCTGCCGGGATCGTGTAGGTGATCACGAGATCCCCCTCGGTGAATGTGAGGCCGTTGTTGCTCGAGGTCCACGAATTGCCGGTCGTGAACTGCGGGGCGGACTTGCTCAGCAGGTTCATGGACGCGAGGACGGTGGTCTTGATGGCATCGTTGCGCGAGGTGTCGTTCTGGGACTTGGACCGCGACCGGTCGAAGATGTAGATCGTCCCGTCGCGGGCGCCTTCGCGCGTGGCGTTGGTCAGCGTCACGTAGCTGTTGAAGATGAAGCCGAACTGGATCACGCCCAGCAGCACCAGCATGACCGGCGTCAGGACGAGGGCGAACTCGACCAGGCTCTGGCCGCCCGTCTCCCCGCGCCGGCTGCTGAGCGCGCGGCGGCGCCCGCGAGCGCGCGGCGGCAGACCCGCATCAGGCGCAGTCGAGCGGCGTTCGGGAGCGGCCGAGCCGGGTGGCATGGTGGTCGCAGGCGACCTCCGTGGTAGAGACAGCACGTCTCCCACAGTGTGGAAGCAAACGCGCCGCAGGGGAATGCGCCAATCGTCCTAGCTGGGCGTCGCCGTTGGGGTTCTCCCTGGTGCTCGCACCGGGCCCGGCCAGGGCAGCGGCATGGACACCCGAACTCCCGGCACTCGAACGCATGTTCTGTAGCCGCGCGTGCGTGGTATCGTGCTTCGATGCCCGAGTTCAAGCTGACGGCCGACTTCCAGCCCACCGGCGACCAGCCGCAGGCGATCGAGCGCCTGGCGGCCGGCCTGGCGAAGGGCCTCAGGCACCAGACGCTGCTGGGCGCAACCGGTACGGGGAAGAGTCTCGCGCCGGACGAGCCGGTGCTTGTCGGCCGCGAGGACGACTACGGCGACGTGACCTGGAGTGTTGAGCCGATCGGTGCGCTAGTCGACGCCGAACTCGCCCAGCGTCGCGTGTGGAGCGACGATCGCGGAACCGAGGTGGCATTCTCGGCGGTCGATCGGGCAGGGTTTGTGGTCATCACGGTCGACCCGAATTCGCATGCTGCCTGCGTGAGGCCGATCACGGCGTTCTCCCGGCACGAAGCACCGCATCAGCTGTCGAAGGTCACCACGACGGACGGCCGCTCGGTAACCGTCACGGGAGACCACAACTTCGTCCGGCTTGGCCCCGGCGGTCGACTCGAGGTCGCGCCTACGACAGCCCTGCAACCCGGCGATCACCTCCCGTTGCCCGCTTCGCTCCCTGCGCCCGCACGGCCGCTTCGGCGATATGACGTGGCACCAGGGCTCAACGGCCTTGGCGCCTTTGTGACGGGTCCCGAAGTGCTTGGTCGTGAAGTTTCGCGGTCTGGCCGCTGGAATCTCGCCATGGGACGCCGCGCTCGGCTCGAGGAGGTCGGCCCGGGTGGCGTCGCGGTCCTCGAACGGTTTGGCGATACCCGAATCGGCTCGCGGCGGGGTGCGCGCACGCTGCCCGCGAGCCTGGCGTTGACGCGGCAGATGCTCGTTCTGCTTGGGATGTTCGTCGCTGAGGGACATGTCGCTGACCGGTACGCCACGCTCACGCCCGGACCCGAAAGCATCGATCTCGCCCGAGAGCTGCTCGATGCGTGCGGGGTGGCGTTCTTCGAGCGTGGCCGAGATGAGCTGGGACTCGCGGGACAGGTCGTCGCCGAGACGCTTCGACACCTCTGCGGAGCTCACGCCGCCGAGAAACACCTCCCGCCGTTCTGGCCGAATCTCGACGATGCGGCGCTCGGCCGTCTGCTTGCGGGCTACTTCGAGGGCGACGGCTGGGTCGAGGCCCGCGGGGCCTCGGTCTGCGCGGTCACGAAGAGCCAGCGGCTGGCCTCCGAGCTTGGCTATGCCCTGCTGCGATTTGGGATCGTCGCCCGGTTCGGCCGCGTCCGGAAGCGCGCGGTGGGAACTTCGCACGCGGGCGGCCACTACTGGACGATCTCGGTGCGTGGCGCCGAGGATCTGGCGGCGTTCCACCGACACGTCGGATTCGTCGGCGCTCGGAAGAAGGCGCGGCTCTCGGAGCTGCTTGGATCGGTCG
>Ga0315281_10009292_pt1 | contig 13642 bp, 8 predicted proteins | sample YL17G07_0_MG_FD_204540 | JGI IMG/M metagenome (GOLD analysis project Ga0315281, IMG submission 204540) | Sediment microbial communities from Yellowstone Lake, YNP, Wyoming, USA - YL17G07_0 | ecosystem: Environmental > Aquatic > Freshwater > Lake > Sediment | place: USA: Wyoming | collected...
GGCCATTGCCGACTGCAGGACGTTGAACTTCTCCGACATGTCGCTGATCGGCCGGAAGAAGCGCTGCGAGTACTGGAGGAACGCCACGAGCGCGCCGAGCGTCAGCGTTCCGCCGACGACGCGTCCGCCGCCGTACCAGATGATGAGCGCCGAGGCGAGCGTGGCGACGACCTCGATCGCCGGATAGAAGACCGCGTAGTAGAAGATCGACTCGACGTTCGCGTCGCGGTGCCTGCGGTCGATCTCGTCGAAGCGCGCGAAGTTCAGCGCTTCGCGGCGGAAGAGCTGCACCGTCGCCGTCCCGGTGATGTTCTCCTGCAGGAAGGCGTTGATGCGCGCGATCCAGCCGCGCACCACGCGGTACGACTCGCGGACGTGGCGCCGGAACCACTGCGTGATGAGCGCGATGAGCGGCAGCACCGCGAACGCGACGAGCGCGAGCGGCCAGTTCATCCACAGCATCACGCCCATGATGCCGAGCAGCAGGAAGACGTCGCCGAAGATCGTGACGACGCCGGACGTGAAGAGATCGTTGAGCACGTCGACGTCGGACGTGACGCGCGTCATCAGACGCCCCACCGGGTTGCGGTCGTAGTAGCGCAGGTCCAGCCGCTGGAGGTGGCCGTAGATGGCCATCCGCAGGTCGAACATGATCCGCTGCCCCGTCAGCTGCATCGTCCAGGTCTGGACGTATTCCGCGGCGAACGCGACCGCGAGCACGGCCAGGTAGACGCCGGCGAGGCGGTCGAGGCCGGCGAGCTGCCGCACGGCGATGTAGCGATCGATGGCGACCTTGATCAGGTACGGCGTGACCAGCGAGGCCGCGGCGCCGGCAATGATGGCGACCAGCGCGACCGCGACCTGCCGCCAGTAGGGGCGGAGGTACTGCAGCAGGCGCCGCATGAGCCGCGCGTCGTAGGCCTTGCCGAGGATGTCATCGTCCTGGAGGGACATCGAATTGGGTAGTTGAGTCGTTGGGTAATTGAGTAAGTGCGATTACCCAATGACCAGACTACCCGATTACTCAATTCACCTGTTGATCATCGTCAGGACAACCTTTATGCTTCTGTGGCCGTCCAACAGGAGACACGCATGGGTGAGAGCAAATCCGAAATCCTTCAAGGCACGCTGGACCTGATGGTCCTGCAGACGCTGGACGCGATGGGGCCACTGCACGGGTACGGCGTCGCGCGGCGCATCGAGCAGATCAGCGAAGACGCCCTCCAGCTCAATCAGGGCACGATCTACGCCGCCCTGCTCCGCCTCCAGCACCGCCGCTGGATCTCGGCGAGCTGGGGCACGTCGGACAACAACCGCAAGGCGAAGTTCTACGCGATTACGAAGGCCGGACGCCGGCAGCTCGCCGAAGAGACGGCGAACTGGGGCCGCATCGCCGGCGTGATCGGGCGGCTGCTCCGGCTGTCGGACCGCTAACCCATGCGCACCTTTCTCTGGACCCTGGCGTCGCGGTTGCGCGGACTCTTTCTGTCCGCGCGGCTCGACGAGGAGTTCGAACGCGAAGTCGACGAGCACATCGCCCTGCTGACGGCCGACAACATCCGCCGCGGCATGACGCCAGACGAAGCGCGCCGCGCCGCCGTCGTGCGATTCGGAGGACCAATGCAGATCAAGGAACAGCAGCACGACGACCGCGGCCTGCCCTTCGTCGAGACGACGCTGCAGGACATCCGCTACGCGCTGCGTTCGCTCGCGAAGCACCGCGCGTTCTCAATGGTCGCGATCGCGACGCTCACGATCGGCATCGGTGCCGGCACCGCCGTCTTCGGCATCGCGGGCGCGGTCTTGTTGCGTCCCCTGCCCTACCAGGATCCCGATGCGCTCGTGCGCGTCTTCGAAACGAATCCGCTGAAGGGCTGGACGCGCAACATCGCATCGCCTGCGAACTACGCCGACTGGAAGACGCAGAACACGGTCTTCACCGACGTCGCGGCCTACGAGCAGTTCGACTCGACGGGCAGCGGCGCCAGCGACGTGTTTCTCACCGGATTCGGCGAGCCGCAAGGGCTCAAGTCCCTCGGTGTCACCGGCAATCTCTTCCGCGTGCTCGGCGCCGCACCGCAGCTCGGCCGCACGTTCACGGATGAGGAAACGTTCGAGGGCAAGGCGCGCGTCGTCGTGCTCAGCTACGGCCTCTGGCAGAGCGCGTTTGCCGGCGATCCGGCGATCATCGGGAGGACGATCACGCTCAGCGGCCGCACGTACGACATCGTCGGCGTGATGCCGCGTGACTTCTTCTTTCCCGGCCGGGACGTCCAGCTCTGGCTCCCCGTCGCGTACAACCCGAACGTGTTCATCAATTCACGGCGGCCGCACTGGCTCGGCGTCGTCGCGCGGCGGCGGACCGGCGTCTCGCTGCCGCAGGCGCAGGACGCGATGACGAGCATCGCCCGCGGCCTCGAACGCCAGTATCCCGACACGAACACCCAGATGGGCGTGCGGCTCGAGAACTTCCACGACAGCCTCGCGTTCGAACCTCGCCCCGCCCTTCTGATGTTGTCCGGCGCGGTCGGCGTCCTGTTTCTCGTCGTGTGCGCCAACATCGCCAACCTGCAGCTCGGCCGCGCCGTGACGCGATCCCGCGAACTGGCGATCAGGCGGGCGCTCGGCGCCGGGCGCGGGCGGCTCGTGCGGCAGCTTGTGACGGAGTCGCTGGTGATCTCGGTGGCCGGCGGCGCCATCGGTTTCGCGCTGGCCGCCGCGGCCGGCACGCTGCTCTCGCGCTTCGCGGCCACGGCGGTGCCGCTCTTCGCCACCGTGCGTGTCGATCAATCAGTGGTCCTGTGCGCGGTCGCTCTGTCGCTCCTCGCGCCGCTCGTGTTCGGCGTGCTTCCGGCCCTGGCGTCGTCGCAGCCGGACGGACTGAGCGAGCGCGGCGCCACCGCGTCCCGGTCGACCGGCGCGCTCCGCAACGGGCTCGTCGCGGCCGAAGTGGCCCTGTCAATCGTGCTCGTCGTCGGCTCGTTGCTGCTCGTGCGCAGCCTGCTCCGGCTCCAGGACGTCGACCCGGGCTTCAACGCCGACCGCGTGGTCGCGTTCACGCTCACGCTGCCGTCGGCGCGGTATCAGGACAGTAGGGCTCGGTTCCTGGGCTTTCGCGAAATCGAGCGCCGGCTACGCGAGCAGCCGGGCGTGCAGGCCGTCGGCGCGACGAGCACGCTCGCGTTGCGCGGGTACACGTGGACGGGCGACTCGACGGTCGAGGGACGCGCGCCAACGGACTACGAGCGCGAGCTGCGCCACCAGTCGGTGACGCCCGACTATTTCAAGGCGATGGGCATCCGCCTGCTCGCGGGACGCTGGTTCGACGATCGCGATGCCATCAATCAGCCGCTGGTCATCATCGTCAACGACGCGCTCGCGAAGAAGTACTTCCGTGGCGCGGATGCGGTCGGCAAGCGGATCACGTTCGGCCGGCCGCAGGACAAGAATCCGTGGATTACCGTCGTCGGCGTCGTCGCCGACGAGAAGCAGGACGGCCTGGACAAGCCGGCGCAGCCGGCGGCCTACGCCAGCATCGCGCAGATGATGCAGAACCCGCTGACGTTCGCGATGCGCACGTCGAACCAGACGGACACCGCAATCGCGCTCGCGCGCCAGCAGGTGGCCGCCGTCGACAAGGACCTGGCGCTCACCGACGTGACGACGATGCAGAGGGTCGTGGACGAGTCGATGGGCGATCATCGCTTCCGCACGACGCTGCTGTCGGCGTTCGCCGGCATCGCGCTGTTTTTGGCGGCGCTCGGGATTTACGGCGTGCTGTCGTACTTCGTCTCGCAGCGGTCGAGAGAGATGGGCATCCGGATCGCGCTCGGCGCGCGGCGGTCCGCGCTGTTCGCCCTCGTCATCGGCCAGGGCATCCGGCCGGTCGCCGCGGGCGCCGCCATCGGACTCGCCGGGGCGTTCGCCCTCACCGGACTGATGCAATCGCTGCTGTTCGGCGTCCAGTCGATGGATCCACCGACTTACGCCTTCGCCCTGGCGCTGCTGGGGGCCATCGCCGTCACGGCCTGCGCCGTCCCCGCGTTGCGCGCGACACGCGTAGATCCCCTTATCGCCCTCCGCGACGAATAAGACGAAGCCACCACGGAGGACACGGGGGAAGAAACCTCGCACCTGAAGGAAGAAACCGAAGTATCGTGTGGCCCGGAGAATGGCTATGAGACTACTTCTGGCTACTGCGTTCGTCCTGTCGATCGTCTGCCTCGCCCGCCCCGCGCACGCCCAGCTTGCGCCGCCCAACGCGGCCGGCATCACCTACGGGCACGTGCACCTGACCGTCAAGGACATCGAGGTACAGAAGAAGCTGTGGGTCGATATCTTCGGCGGCGTCTTCGTCCAGAAGGGCCCGCTGGCGGCGATCAAGCTCCCGAACATGCTGATCGCGTTTCGCCAGGCCGAGCCGACGGGCGGCTCCGAAGGCACCGCGATGGATCACTTCGGCTTCAAGGTGCGCGACATCGCCGAGATATTGAAGAGCTGGCGCGCGGCGGGATACCAGGTGACGCGCGAATTCACCGGCGCCGAAGGTTTCCCCAACGCGTACTTGATTGGGCCCGATCAACTCAAGATCGAGTTGCAGGAAGACAAGACGCTTCCGGTGAAGGTCTCGGGCTACCACATTCACTTCATCATCGACACGGACCTCGCGAAGCTGCGCGACTGGTACGTCGACACGTTCGGGCTTGTCGCGAAGCCGCGCGGGACGATTCCGATCACCGCGGATGCGCCCGGCATGAATCTGTCGTTTCAGACGTCACCCAAGCCGACGGCCGCCACGAAGGGCCGGACGATCGATCACATCGGGTTCGAGGTCACGGACTTGGCAGCGTTCTGCAAGAAGCTCGAAGCCCGCGGCGTGAAGTTCGACATCCCGTTCCGCGAGGTCCCGGCCATCGGGCTGAAGATCGCGTACATCACCGATCCGTCGGGCGTCTACATCGAGTTAACACAGGGGTACGACAAGTACTAAAGACGTGAACCACGAAGGACACGGAGGGCACGGAGGAGGAAGACTAATACCGTTTGTGTTCCTGGCCGCGCTGTACCTGGTTCGCACGATCGCGGCGGCTCCAGGACCGGGCGCCCACCTCGGCTTCGACGGCATCTGGAACTCCGCCACCGTCACGCCGCTTGAACGCCCCAGGCAGTTGCAGGACAAGGCCTTCTTCACGCCGGAAGAAGCCGCGGCGTGGGAACGCCAGGTCGCCGACAGCAATCAGGAGCCTTCGCCCGAGGCCGCCTCGAAGAGTCGCGGCACCGGCACCTACAACACGGTCTTCCGCGAGTTCGGTACTCGCACCGTCAAAACACTCCGCACGTCCATCGTCACCGACCCGCCCGATGGCCGCATTCCCGCGCTCACTTCCGCGGCTGCCGACGTCAAGCGCCGCCGTCTCGACGCGCAGAAGAGCCTCGAGAGCGCCCAGGATGCGGGTCTGCAGGATCAGTGTCTGGCGTTCCTCACCGCCGGGCCGCCGATGCTTCCCTACTCCTATAACAGCAACTACCAGATCGTGCAGACCGCGCATGCCTTCGTGGTGCACGCGGAGATGATCCACGACGCCCGCATCATCCATCTGGACGGCCGCCCGCATCTTCCACAGAGCATCCGGCGCTGGATGGGCGATTCGGTGGGCCGCTGGGCCGGCGACACGCTCGTCGTGGACACGACGAACTTCAACGACGCCGGCGGCTTCTACGGCGAGGCGGGCGGCAACTTCGGGTGGGACCGGAATCTCCACGTGGTCGAGCGGTTCAGTCTGCTCGACCCCGATACGCTGCTCTACCGGTTCGAGATCGACGATCCCACGGCCTTCACAAAGCCCTGGAAGGGTGAACTGACGATGGCGCGGTCGTCGGGACTCCTCTACGAATTCGCCTGCCACGAAGGCAACTACTCGTTGTCGAACATGCTGAGGGGATACCGCGCGAGCGAACGCCAGGGCGCCGTCCCGGCAGTGCGCTGAACCTCGCAAGCGGACCTACACCGTCGCGACGGCCTGCACGGCCCGCCCCGCGAACTGGCTGTGATACAGCTCGGCGTAGCGGCCATTCGCCGCGAGCAGCTCGTGATGCGTCCCCCGCTCCACGATCCGGCCGTGCTCCATCATCAGGATCACATCCGCGTTGCGGATCGTCGAGAGCCGGTGCGCGATGACGAATGTCGTCCGTCCGCGCATGAGCTCCGCCATCGCGCGCTGGATCAGCACTTCGGTGCGCGTGTCCACGCTGCTGGTGGCTTCGTCGAGAATCAGAATCGCGGGATCCGCGAGGAACGCCCGCGCGATGGTGAGGAGCTGCTTCTGCCCCTGTGAGAGGTTGCTCGCTTCCTCGTTGATCGGCGTGTCGTAGTTGTCCGGCAGCGTCCGGATGAAGTGATCGGCTTGCGCGGCCTTTGCGGCCTTCACGATCGCCTCCTCGGTCGCTTGCTCGCGGCCGTAGGCGATGTTCTCGCGGATCGTGCCCGAGAAGAGCCACGTGTCCTGCAGCACCATGCCGAACATCCGGCGCAGCGCGCCGCGCTTCAGCTCGCGGATGTCCACGCCGTCCACGCGAATTGCGCCGCTGTCCACGTCGTAGAACCGCATCAGCAGGTTCACGAGCGTCGTCTTGCCGGCGCCGGTCGGGCCGACGATCGCGATCATCTGCCCCGGCGTGACGTCCATCGACAGGTCCTCGATGAGCGGAACCGTCTCCTTGTATCTGAAGCTGACCGCGTCGAACTGCACGGCGCCGCGCGGGCTGGCCAGCACCTTCGCATCCTCCGCGTCTGGCGTTTCTTCCGGCTCGTCGAGCAACTCGAACACGCGCTCGGCCGAGACGATCGTCAACTGAATCGTGTTCGCGATGCCGCTCAACTGCGTGATTGGCATCGAAAACTGACGGCTGTACTGGATGAACGCCTGCACGTCGCCGATGGAGAGCGCGCGACGGGTTACGAGCACGCCGCCGATCACCGCCACCAGCACGTACGCGATGTTGCCGGCGAACATCATGGTCGGCATGATGATGCCGCTGATGAACTGCGCGCGCCACGCGCCGTCGTAGTAGGTCTCGTTCAGCGCGTCGAACGTCGCGACGGATGTCTTTTCGTGGCCGAACGCCGTGACGATCGTGTGGCCGCCGTACATCTCGGCCACGTGACCGTTCAGCGCGCCCAGCGCCATCTGCTGCTTGACGAAGAACTTCTGCGACCGCTTCGCGATGCGCGCCACAATCACGATGCTCACCGGCAGGGTGAGGACGACCACGACCGTCAGGATCCAGCTGATCGTGAGCATCATGACGATGACGCCGATGAGCGAGAGGACGGAGGTCAGGAGCTGCGTGAGGTTCTGCTGCAGCGTGCCGCTGATGCTGTCCAGGTCGTTCACGGCGCGGCTCATCACTTCCCCGCGCGTCCGCGCATCGAAGAACTTCAGCGGCAGCCGGTCGAACTTGGCCTCGACGTCCTGGCGCATCGCGTAGACGGTTTTCTGCGCGACGTTCGCCATCAGGTACTGCATCAGGTACTGAAAGCCGTTGCTGATGACGTACAGGCCAATCAGCCCGAGCAGGATCCGCCCGACGTAGTCGAAGTCGACCGCGGCGCCCGGCACGCGCGCCGCCTTCGCCACGAAGCCTTCGAAGATCTTCGTGGTGGCCATGCCGAGGATCTTCGGACCCAGGACGCCGAACACGGTCCCGGTGGCGCCCGCCAGCGTCACGACGACCAGGCCCGCGCGGTGCGGACGCAGGTACCCGAGGAGCCGGGTCATCGCGCCCTTGAAGTTCTTCGCCTTCTGCGTCGGCATGCCGAGCCCGCCCATCGGCCGGCCGCCGAACATGTCCCGCGGCGGCGGCGCCGGCGGATGCGATGGTCCCTGCGGCTTCGAGGGCGCGCTCATGCCACCTCCTCGAGCGAGACCTGCGACGCGACAATTTCCCGGTACACCCTATTCTTCTCGAGCAGCTCGGCGTGCGTGCCGATGCCGACCACCCGCCCCTCGTCCAGCACGACGATCCGGTCGGCGTTGATGACGGTGCCGACGCGCTGGGCGACGACGAAGACCGTGGCGTTCGCCGTTTCGCCCTTGAGCGCGGCGCGCAGCTTCGCGTCGGTCGCGAAGTCCAGCGCCGAGAAACTGTCGTCGAAGACGTAGACATCCGGCTTGCGCACGATGGCGCGCGCGATCGAGAGCCGCTGTTTCTGCCCGCCGGACAGGTTGATGCCGCCCTGCGAGATCTGCGATGCGAACGTCTCCGGCAGGGCGTCCACGAACTCGATCGCCTGCGCGACGGTTGCCGCGTGGCGGACCTCCTCGTCTGATGCGTCGTCGCGGCCGTAGCGGATGTTCGCGGCCACACTGCCCGTGAAGAGCACGGCCTTTTGCGGGACGAAGCCAATCCGCGCGCGCAGATCCGCCTGCGTCATCTCCCTCACGTCCACGCCGTCCACGAGGACGCGCCCCTGATTGACGTCGTAGAAGCGCGGAATCAGGCCCGCGAGCGTGGACTTGCCGGAGCCCGTGCCGCCGATGATCGCGGTCACCTCGCCCGGCAGCGCCGTGAACGACACGCCGGTGAGCGCCGGCTCCTCGGCGCCCGGATACTGAAACGTGACGTGCTGGAATTCGACATGGCCGCGCATCGTGGCGAGTTCGGGCTGCAGCGGCCTGGCGGGCTCCACGATCTCCGGCACGACCTCCAGCACTTCGTTGATGCGCGCGGCCGATGCCGACGCGCGCGGCAGCATCACGAACATCGCGGTGACCATGAACACGGCGAAGAGGATCTGCATCGCGTACTGCAGCGACGCGATCATCGCCCCGACCGGCATCATGCCCGCGTCGATCCGGTGGCTGCCGAACCAGATGATGGCGATGCTCGTGAGGTTGAGCATCAGGATGAGGGCCGGCATGAGGAACGCGATCAGGCGGTTCACCGCGATGGCGGTGTTCGTGAGATCGAGGTTCGCGCGATCGAACCGCTCGCGCTGATGCGCGCCGCGGTCGAACGCGCGAATCACGCGGGTGCCGCTCAGCCCTTCGCCGAGCACGAGGTTCAGCCGATCGATCTTCAGCTGCATCGCCTGCGACAGCGGGGTCGCGCCGCGCATAATCAGCCCGAAGACGAGGGCCATCACGGGCATCACGGCGATCAGCACCCACGCCAACTGCGTGTCCTGCGAGAGCGCCAGGATGACGCCGCCGATCGCCATCATGGGCGCGGTGATCACCATGGTCAGCATCATGATGAGCATCTGCTGGACCTGCGTGGTGTCGTTCGTCGTCCGTGTGACGAGCGAGGCAGAGCTGAAGCGGTCGAACTGGTGGATCGAGAAGTGCGACACTCTGGCGAAGATCGCGCCGCGGAGGATCCGCCCGAATCCGGTCGCCACCTTCGACGCGAAGTAACTGCCGGCGATGGCGCACAGCGTGGCGGCGACCGACATCACCAGCATGAGACCGCCGGTCTCCAGAATCGCGCGCTGGTCGCCCTTGACGATGCCCTTGTCCACGATGTCCGACATCAATCGCGGCAGCAGCAGAAAGCTGATCGACTGCGCCAGGGCCAGAATCAGCACGATCGCGACGTAGCCCCGATAGGGCGTGATGAGACGGAACAGTTTCAGCATGGGTGGTTGCTGCCTCAACGCGCCAGGCGCTCGAAGGGCGGGCGTCGAATTTACCGGAAGACGGCGGGCAGCGCCAGTCTCGTATAATCGCAGCACGTTGGCCCTCACTCCCGGCACGCGCCTCGGCGTCTACGACATCACCGCGCAGATCGGCGCCGGCGGGATGGGCGAAGTGTACCGGGCGACGGACACGACGCTGGGCCGCCAGGTCGCGATCAAGATCCTGCCGGACGCGTTCGCGTCTGACCCTGAACGCCTCGCGCGGTTCGAACGCGAGGCGAAGACGCTCGCATCGCTGAATCATCCGCACATCGCGGCGATCTACGGATTCGAAAAATCCCCTTCGACAGGCTCAGGGCAGGCGGTCGTGCACGCCCTCGTGATGGAACTCGTCGAGGGCGAGGACCTTTCACAGAAGATCGAAGGGCTGAGGGCTAAGGGCTTAGGGCTGCCGATCGATGAAGCGCTGCCGATCGCCAAGCAGATCGCCGACGCGCTCGAAGCGGCGCACGAGCAAGGAGTCATCCATCGCGATCTGAAACCCGCGAACATCAAGGTCCGCACCGACGGCACGGTGAAGGTCCTCGACTTCGGCCTCGCGAAGGCGGTGCAAGGGGACGGGTCTCGGAGTCAATCCGGCCGAGACCCGTCCCCGTTGTCGATGTCGCCGACGCTCTCGCTCCACGCCACGCAAGCCGGCATCATCCTCGGCACTGCCGCCTACATGCCACCGGAGCAGGCACGCGGGAAGAACGTCGATAAGCGCGCCGACATCTGGGCGTTCGGCGCCGTGCTCTTCGAGATGCTCACGAGCCGCCGCGCCTTCCCCGGCGAGGACATCACCGACACGATCGTCTCGGTCGTCAGCAAGGAGCCGGACTGGAGCGCGCTGCCGGCCGCGACGCCGTCGGGCCTTCGGCGGCTGCTCGCCCGCTGTCTGAAGAAAGACCCGAAAGCGCGGATGCGCGACATCGGCGAGGCGCGCCTGCAACTCGAGGAACTGGTCAGCGGCGCACCCGAGGAGATGCCCGCCGCGGTCGTCGCGCCATCAGCACTCGCGCCGCCCCCGCTCTGGAAGCGCGCCGCTCCCGCAATCGCCGCGGCCGTCGTCGCGGGCTCGATCGTCGGCGCCGCCGCATGGGCGCTCAGGCCGACGCCTCCCGCATCACCCGTGACGCGCTTCGCGGTGCCGCTCGGCGAGGGTCAGCAGTTCTCGGCGAACAACAGCCGATACCTGGCCGTCTCGCCTGACGGGACGTGGCTCGTCTACGTGGCCAACAACCAGCTGTACCTGCGGTCACTGTCGGACCTCGAAGCGCGGCCCCTCCCGGGCACACAGCAGACGGCGACACCGGCCACGCCGGTGTTTTCGCCCGACAGCCGGTCCATCGCTTTTTCATCTTCGGCGGATGGCGCGATCAAGAAGATCGCCGTGACCGGTGGCGCGGCGGTTACGATTTGTCCGGCTGACATTCCGCTGCTGGGGATGAGCTGGGACACTGACGGGATCGTCTTCGGTCAGGGCAGCAAAGGCATTCTGCGCGTCTCGGCGAATGGCGGCCAGCCGGCGGTGATCGCCAGTGTCAAGGCCGGCGAGGTGGCGCATGGCCCGCAGGTGCTGCCGGGCGGCGAGTGGGTGCTGTTCACCCTTGCGACGGCCGCGACGGCCGCGGGCTGGGATAAAGCGCAGATCGTCGTGCAGTCGCTGAAAACGTCCGAACGAAAAACCCTCATCACCGGCGGCAGCGATGCCCGGTACGTGTCGACCGGGCTTGCCTCGCCGAAGCGCGACGAGCGCGACGGCGGGCACATCGTCTACGCGCTCGGCGGCGTCGTGTTCGCCGTGCCGTTCGATCTGCGGCATCTCGCGGTCACGGGCGGACCGGTGCCCGTGATCGAGGGCGTCAAGCGAGGGAGCGCAGGCAGTGTGGGCACGGCGCAGCTCAGCATCTCCAGCACCGGGACCCTCGTGTTCAGCCCCGGCCCGGTCACGTCGTCGGCGGGGGGATCCGATCTCGCACTGATCGATCGCAATGGGACGCCGCAGCCCTTGAGGCTGCCGCCTGCCGCGTACGAGCACCCGCGGCTGTCGCCGGATGGGAAGCGGATCGCTGTCGGCAGCGACGATGGCAAGGAGGCCATCGTGTGGATCTACGACGTGTCGGGCGCCACGTCGATCCGCCGGCTCACGCTGGGCGGCCGCAATCGCGTGCCGGTGTGGTCCGCCGACGGCGAGCACGTCGCGTTTCAGTCGGATCGCGAGGGCGATCTCGGGATTTTCTGGCAGCGGGCCGACGGCACCACGGCGGCGGAGCGCCTGACGAAACCAGACAAGGACACGGCGCACGTCCCGGAATCGTGGTCGCCTGACGGCAAGACGTTGCTGTTCAGCGTGGGCAAGGGTTCCAGCTATTCGCTCAAGGCCTTGTTGCTCTCGGACAAGAAGGTGATACCCGTGGGCGGCGTCCAGTCGACGTCTCCGCCCGCGGCGACTTTCTCGCCAGACGGCAAGTGGGTGGCGTACTCGGTGGCGGCGACCGGAGGCGCCGGGTCGCTGTTCGTCCAGCCGTTTCCCCCGACCGGGGCGACGTATCCGATCTCGAAAGGTAACGGCTTCCATCCGACGTGGGCGCCAGATGGGAAGGAGTTGTTTTACGCTCCGACAACCAGCACATTCGCCGTGGTGAGCGTGACGACGCGGCCGGCCTTTACGTTCGGCAACCCCGTGCCGGTACTGAAATTCTTCCTGGAGCGCGGCCCGACGTTCGAGCGGAACAACGACATCACGCTCGACGGCAAGCGGTTCCTCGGCGTCGTCGCCGCCGGGCAGAGCACCGCGTCTGGCGCGGCCGCGGCGCCGCAGATTCAGGTGGTCTTGAACTGGTTCGAAGAGCTGAAGGCGCGCGTGCCGACGAAGTAGGGGCGGAGCTTGCCGGGACGACAGACGGAACGATGAAGACCTTGACGAGGATGCACTCGGTGATTCGACCATTACCGGTCGTGTTTCTGTTCCTGGTCGCTCTGTGCCTGGTTCGCACGATCGCCGCGGGTCCCGGTACCGGACCCGGCGCCCACGCCGGCTTCGACGGCATCTGGAACTCCGCCACCGTCACTCCGCTCGAACGTCCGCTGCAGTGGAAGGACAAAGCCTTCTTCACGCCCGAAGAAGCCGCGGCGTGGGAACGCCAGGTCGCCGACAGCAATCAGGAGCCTTCGCCCGAGGCCGCCTCGAAGAGTCGCGGCACCGGCACGTACAACACGGTCTTCCGCGAGTTCGGTACCCGCACCGTCAAAACACTCCGCACGTCCATCGTCACCGACCCTCCCGATGGCCGCGTTCCCGCGCTCACTTCCGCGGCTGCCGACGTCAAGCGCCGCCGTCTCGACGCGCAGAAGAGCCTCGAGAGCGCCGAGGATGCGGGTCTGCAGGATCAGTGCGTCGAAGCTGCGGTACGGCCTGCTTGGGGCCAAGCTCGGTGACGCACTGAACTTCCAGTTCGACAAACTCTCCGAGACCTCAGACACGGACTGGTGCTCAAGCGTGATTGGGATGCTGGATACCACTCCGCGCCCGAAGGGTAGTCTGCTCCACGTCGTGATGCACCACGAACTCGCCGCAGCACTTGCCGACGTGTTTCCAGCGTTTCGGAAGACGGCGTGAGCGCTCGCGAAGTCGCCGCGCTGATGACGACCATGACGACGACTCGGTGTAAGCGAAGGATTACTTATAACCGAGCCATCAACCTGCTGAATCGGAGCAGGCACAGGCACCCGGAGCAACGGTAGTCGGCTACTTCGTCGTGGTGGCATGCGGCAACGAGAAGATGTGAGGCGAAGACTGCACCCCGGTGTGACCACCGGATAGGTCGTGGCTTCTCCGGCACCCGACCACGTTGGGACCGTCGCCTGAACGCTCGGCCGGACTCAACCCGCAGGGTCGGGCAGAAGGGTAGAACACTTATGGAACTGGCACCCTACGCAGACGACCCCAACAGTGTGGCGGTG
>Ga0315281_10009293_pt1 | contig 13642 bp, 14 predicted proteins | sample YL17G07_0_MG_FD_204540 | JGI IMG/M metagenome (GOLD analysis project Ga0315281, IMG submission 204540) | Sediment microbial communities from Yellowstone Lake, YNP, Wyoming, USA - YL17G07_0 | ecosystem: Environmental > Aquatic > Freshwater > Lake > Sediment | place: USA: Wyoming | collected...
CGTGGCGATCACGACCACATCGATGTCTTTGCGGTCGAGAAGCTTTTTGTACTGCGCGAAGATGGTTTCGATTTTGCCTTCGGTGCGCTCCTTGGCGCGGTCGAGGTGGCCCTGATAGCAGTCGGCGACCACGACCAGGTTCGCCTGTCCGGTCGTTTTGGTCGCCTCCATCAGAATGTGGCCGCGGATGCCCGCGCCGATGTATCCGACGTTGACGCGGTCGGCGGGGCTGGCGGGTGGCGGCATCGGCGCCGCTTCGATGGGAACCCATTTACCGTTGAGCAGAAAACCCATGCCGGCGACTCCCACGGCGCTGCGGCGAATGAAGTCACGGCGCGTTAGATCACGATATGAAGACATTGTTTTTCCCTCCTGGCGGGCATTGGCATGACGGGGATTTTGGGCGGACGTACAATCCACACTTCCCTGCTGCGAGGAACACTCTATTATTAGCGCTCTTACCGGGCCGAGTTCAACTGGAATATGCGGCGCCGGCCCTCTAGCAGTTTGTTGAAAATCGTCTTGGGTATGTCATGCTGAGCCCTTCGCTTGTCATTCTGAGGGCAGCGAAGAATCTTTTTCATTTCCCTCTCAGGGTAAACTCCGCGAAGCATCTCGGCATTTGAAGAATCAATCAAATGCGGAGATCCTTCGTCGTCCGTCGGCTGACGGACTCCTCAGGATGACAGATGCAGGCGTATTTCAACAACCTGCTAGGCGATTCGATTTCGTCGCCGATTTGCACCCTCGTCTGTTATGCTTTCTGGGGCTTGTCGAAAACCTTTTCCGAGGAGCTTATGCCGAGTGACCCGACGAAGCAGCCGAATCCACCCTCCCAGCCGCAGCTCGCCTACCGGAATGAACGCTTCCTGGAGAGCAGTGATGCCCGCACGCTCCGAATCGTTGCCGAGTATCTCGAGCCCCAAGTCCGCCTGCGGCGCGCCGGGGTTCAAAACACGGTCGTGTTTTTTGGTTCGGCGCGCATCCTGCCGCGTGACGAAGCACTGACGCGCCTGCGCGCCCTGGAGCATCGGAGCGGGGGTGGTGCGCCCGCCAGCGCCGCCGAGCTCAAGGCGGCGCGCACCGCCCTCCAGATGTCGCGCTATTACGAGGAGGCGCGCGCGTTGGCCAGCCTGATTACCAAATGGTCGCAGTCGCTCCGCAATGGCAGCCACTTCCTGGTGGTCTGCTCCGGCGGCGGGCCCGGCATCATGGAAGCGGCCAATCGCGGTGCGTTCGAGGCGGGCGGCATCTCCATCGGCCTGAACATCAAGCTCCCCCTGGAGCAGCAGCCGAATCCCTACATCACTCCCCACCTGAGCTTACTGTTCCGTTACTTCTTCATGCGCAAGCTGTGGTTTGCACAGCCGTCCAAAGCCCTGGTCGTATTTCCCGGCGGCTTCGGCACCATGGATGAGATGTTCGAGTTTCTTACCCTGACTCAGACCCATAAACTCGGCCACCACGCGACGATTCTGCTCTACGGCTCGAAATACTGGAAGAAGCTCATCAACTTCCGCTGGATGCTCGAGACCGGCACCATTGAGGAAGACGATCTCAAGCTGCTCCGCTTCGCTGACACTCCCCAGGAAGCCTTCGGGATTTTGAAGAAGCAACTAAGTCGTGAACTCGGATTGCGCGGCGGGAAACGGCGCCCGTTCGTGTAAGGCAGTAAACAGTTGGCAGTTAGCTGTCAGCTGTTAGCATCCCGCTTTCACAATTCACTATTCGCAATTCTCCAGCGTTATAATTCCAACTGGGTCTGATGCGCGACGTACGCCGCCCGACCGGCCCTCGCCAACTCCTCAGGCCCGGAGGCCGCCATGCAATTCTTCCGCGAATCAATGCTCGAACTCATCATCCAGACATCCACGAACCTGCCGCCCGACGTTCGCCAGGCCATGGCCTGGGCGCTCAAAACCGAGGCGCCCGCGACGCAGGCGGGCCAGGCGCTCGCCATCATCGGCCAGAACATCGATATGGCCAGCGACGACGAAGGCCCCATCTGCCAGGACACCGGCATGCCGACGTTTGAGATCAAGACGCCCGTGGGCGTGAACCAGTTGGCGATGAAGAAGCAGATCCTCGACGCCATCGCGGAAGCGACGAAGCGCGGCAAGCTGCGCCCGAATTCCGTGGATTCCGTCACCGGCAAGAACAGCGGCAACAATCTTGGGCCGGGGACGCCCATTCTCCACTTCGAGCAGTGGGAAGAGCCCGACATCGAAGTCCGACTGATCCTCAAGGGCGGCGGCTGCGAGAACACCAACGCGCAGTATTCCGTGCCCTGCATGCTTGACCACCTGGGCCGCGCCGACCGCGACCTGGACGGCGTGCGCAAGTGCGTCCTGCACGCGGTTTGGAAAGCTCAGGGACAGGGTTGCGCGCCGGGCGCCGTGGGCGTTTGCATCGGCAGCGACCGCGCCGGAGGGTATCACCACGCCAAGCTGCAACTCTTCCGCACACTCGACGATGTGAATCCCGATCCCACGCTCGCCAAGCTCGAGGCCGAGATCATGGATGAAGCCAACAAGCTGGGCGTCGGCACGATGGGTTTTGGCGGAAACGTTTCATTGATCGGCTGCAAGATCGCCGCCGCCAATCGCCTGCCCGCGTCGTTCTTCGTCTCCGTGGCTTACGATTGCTGGGCGTACCGGCGGCTGGGCGTGCTGCTCGATACGGATTCCGGCGCCATCAAGAAGTGGCTCTACCGCGATCCCGAAAGGCCCGTCGAGAAGCTGATGGCCGCGGGCGCGGGATTCCAGCTGTCAGGACGAGAGGTTCGATTGGAGGCGCCGCTCAGCGAGGAGACGGTGCGCGCGCTCAAGGTGGGCGATGTGGTGCTCATCAACGGGCCGATGGTCACCGGGCGCGACGCCGCTCATCATTACCTGGGGGACCACGTTTCGCCCTACGATCTGCGCGGAGCCATCCTCTACCATTGCGGCCCCGTGATGCTGAAGGTGGAGGGCAAGTGGCGGACCAACGCCGCCGGGCCGACGACGAGCATTCGCGAAGAACCCTACGAAGCCGACATCATCAAACGTTTCGGCCTGCGCGCCGTGATGGGCAAGGGCGGTATGGGCACCAAAACCCTCGCCGCGCTTAAGGAGTTCGGCGCGGTCTATCTCCACGCCATCGGCGGCGCCGCGCAGTTCTACGCACGCTGCCTGCCCAAAGTCCATGCGGTGTACCTGCTCGAAGAACTGGGCGTCCCGGAAGCCATGTGGGTCTTCGAGGCCAAGGATTTTGTCGCCATCGTCACCATGGACGCCCACGGGAATTCGCTGCACGAGGACGTGTGCGCAACGACTGGAGCGGAGTTGGAGAAGGTCGGGACTCGGGATTAGTGATTCGGGGTTCGGGGTTGGCGTATTCGCAACAGCCTGCGCCAGCGCACGCTTTGCACTCACGCATGTCGGAGAACCGCGATGTGTGCCCCGCCCCTTAAGTGAGATTGACCCTCGCTGGCGGCAGGAACACCAAAGTGGCCCTACTGGCTGAAGAACTAGTCGAAGAATGGCTGAACCGCCAGGGTTATTTCACGATCCGTGGCGTAAAGCTAGGCGTTAAGGAGATGGACCTATTGGCAGTCCGCGTGGGACCGAGCGGTTTAGAACGGCGGCAGATCGAGGTTCAAGCGTCGAGTCGTCCGGTGAGCTACATTTCGCGAGTACCCGAAGCCGTTCAGCGGAAGACAGGACGCCGTGCCACCAGCGCAAAGGTCCGAACGGATTCCCAGCTTCGCCAAGGTGTCCGGGAGTGGGTCCAGAAGAAATACGATGATCGCAAGAAACAACGCCTACGTGAGATGCTTGCAGCCGGGCCTTGGTCGCGCGAACTTGTGGTGCATGTCGTGAAACACAAGCAGGAGCTCAAGTTCTTCAGAGAAGCAGGCATCAAAGTTCTTCGGCTGTCAGATATCGTCGACGAGCTTAAGAACCGTAGCGGAATACTCAAAGCAGCCAGCGGTGCGGATTTGGTCGACCTTGTGTCGATGACTATCCGAAGGAGGCGGGGCCACCGCTGAGCAAGCATGGCAGGGATTGATTCCGAACTCCGCGGAGCTTGCCCTCACCCGTCCCGATTTCATCGGGACACCCTCTCCCAGGGGGAGAGGGCTGGGAAGGAAATGACAAAGTCGCGGAAATAACGAACATGTCCGCGCAATTTACGAATTGCGGAGCCGGGGCGGGAGGCTAATCGTCGTCGGGCAGGGATTCTTCGTATTCTTCCAGGGCGCGGGCGGCCCAATCCGCTTTGTTCTTCAGGACGCCGAGTTCCACTTCGAGGTCGGGCAGCAGGTCAAGGTAAGCAGGACTTCCACGCTTCAGGCGAGCAAGTTTGGTGCGGATTTGGCGGACCCGCCCGTACCACTCGTCAACTTCATCGAGAATCCGTTCGATAGTTGAAAGGCTCGGCGCAGTCTTTGTACTCATATCACCACTCCCTCTTCAAGCGGCGGCTAAGGTGCTCGATAGCCTTCTTATGATCTGCAATCTCGTCGAGCCAGCCGGCGATCAGGCCTTCGTCGGGATTGTCCTTACTCCGTTGCCGACGAATTTTCTCCTCGTGCAGTTCTATGACCCGTTGATGGCCTGCGATTTTCTTCCGCAGATCCTTGTTCCGCCCCATGCGACAGCCTCATTATATCAGCAAGCACGGTAGCGCAGAATCGGCCTTCAACCCGTCAGCTGACGGACGGTTCTTACTCAATCCCCAATTAAAAGCCGCGAGCACACAAACCATGTCCGCGCTACCACTCTTCACAATCTAGTTAACGGAAGAGGAGCGCCGCGAACTCGGCCAGGTTGCGCCGCCAGACCTGCCAAGAGTGCGCCCCCGGCGTCTCGATATCCGTGTGATGAACGTCCTTCGACTTGAGCCATTCCCGCAGCTTGCGGTTCATGTCGATGAGGTGGTCGTCCGTGCCGCAGGCGATCCAGAGCAGGCGCAATTGCGAGTTGGCCTTGGAGTCGAGCCCCGCAAAGGATTTGTCGAAGTCTTCGTCGAGCCCGCCCGAGCTGAACGCTCCCACCCAGGCGAAGCGGTCGAGCGCGTTCAGGCCGACGAAGAGCGATTCCGCGCCGCCCATCGATAGTCCCGCAATCGCCCGGGAGTTCCGGTTCTTCGAAACGCGGTACGAACTCTCCACCGCCGGAATGACTTCCTGAAGCAGGGCATCCCGAAACCTTTCGAAGTTCCGCTGGCGGAGGCTCGCGTCATGGAACGCCGCGGCGAACACCGGGGTGGGCTGAACGATTTCCGGCGCGCCGTAACCGAGTGGCATCACGATCAGCATCGGCTTCACCTTGCCCTGCGCGATCAGGTTGTCGAGGATGACGTGGGCGCGGCCCACCGCCGCCCAGCCGCTCGCGTCGTCGCTGTAGCCGTGCAGAAGATAGAGAACAGGATAGCGGGTCTTCCCTTTCTCGTCGTAGCCCGGTGGCGTGTAGACGTAATAGTCGCGGTCATCGCCGACGAGGCGCGAGTGATAGAAGTGGTGGTGAATCACGCCGTGGGGCACGTCGTTCACCTGCCAGGGAATGCTCGCCGCGCCGGGCACCAGCACCATGCTCTGAGTGTTGAGCAGGTTGGGCTTCATCAGGGGATTCGTGGGGTCGATCAGGCGTGCGCCGTCGGCCACAAACGAGTAGCCGTAGTAATCGGGCGCGAGCGGATCGGTCGTCGCACTCCACACGCCTTGCTCGTCTTTCTGCATGGGCAGCGGCTGCCTCATGCTATCAATCGCCACCGACACTTCTTTCGCGTTCGAAGCGCGAAAACGGAAGGTGATGCGATGGTCGGATTGAACCTCCGTAAAGACGGGCGGCGGGGGCTGCTGAGCGAGCGCGGGAACGGCGGCTGAAATCAGGAAAAGCACAAGCTGCGAGTTCGTGAATCTCCGCCGAGCGGAAAGTCTGGAAAGACAGAGCATGGTTGGCCACCTCAAGGCCGGTCAGTATATACCCTCAGCGAATGCCCGCGGATAGGCGGAAATTTGCTGCCTGGATAAGCCTCGCGGCGCTGCGACCCGCGCTCGCGGGGTCAGAGCGATGGGGGCGGCGATGCGCCGCTATTCCGCGCGCTTGCCTTTCGGGTGCTGGCCGGGCAGAAGGAACGTCTTAATCAGTTCGCCTTCGCCGCAGACGGTCATTCCCGAGAAGCGCTTGTACCATTCTCCCTCGGGAACTTCCGGCTCGGCGTCGAGCCAGCGGGCCAAGAGCACGAGTTGATCGGCGCTGAACTTGCGAGATTGAATTCGGTCGAGGAGATGTTGGAACAGTGCGGGCGGGATGTTCGCGCGGCGGACTTTGGGCATCGAAGCATCCACATGCCGGCCTGAAGGCCGGCGCTACATCTAGATCCCGTAGAAGCCGCGCGTGATGCGCTCGCGCAGACGTGCGGCCTCGGCTGCGTCTTTGGCGGCAGCGAGTCTTTTGGCCAACAGGCCGAGTTCTTCAGGCGACAATCGATTGCCCTTGCCTTCGAGCGAGGCAAGTTCCGGCGTTTCGAGCGACACTTCTTCGCCGGTGGGCTTGCGCGCGATGACGCGGGCGCCGATAATGGCCTGCCGCACGAACCAGTGATAAACGGCGAGCGCATTCTTGACCACCTCGGTCCGCTTGGTATGCGTCAGCTCTGCGACCTGGTCGACAAGATCGGACTCACCTTTGGTGAACACGGGTTGAATTCGAGAGTTACTCATATCTCCTCTTTTTCAACTCAAGAATGCATCACAAAAGAGTAATTGTCAACACCCCAGACGGGGCGTAGGGCACGAGGGCCGCTTCCGGCGAGGTGCTACTTGCCGAGCCACTTGACGTAGTAGAACGTCATCGGCGCTGGCGACTTGTTGACGATGCCGTGGAGGTGGTTCGAACCCACGTACAGGACATCGCCCGGCCCGACCGTCATCACCTTCCCGCCCAAGGAGACCTCCGCGTGGCCGTCGGTGATGATCAGGACTTCCTCTTCGGGGTGAGTGTGGGGCGGGTGCGGTGACTGCCCGGCCTTGAGCTCGAGGCTGCCGACCGTGAGGCCCTTGAGCTGTTCGGTGTTCCCTTCCCGGTACACGCGCAGGTCGCCAAAGGGCTGCGCGTCGAGTTTGGCTTTCTCTTTTGCAACAACGCCGTCGGGAATCTGCGCGGCCTCGCTGCGCGCGGCGAGCGCCAGCCCCGCGGCCAGGGTCTGAAGGATTGTGCGGCGGTGGATAGAAGCAGACATGGTAATTATTCCTTTCATGATGCTTAACTAGGTTCGATTCCCTCTCCCGTTCCGACGGCGCCAGCTAACGCGGAGTTGTACCAGAATCCGTCAGCTGACGGACGGCTCTCTCGGCCTTTCAACGAAGAGCCGCCCCGATCCATCGGGGCGCACCCTCTCACTTAAGCGGCGTGAGCTTGAGGTGGCGATAGAAAATCTCCGCGCCCTCGGACTGAAACAGGATCTTGCCGCGCGCGGGACTCGCGCCCGTGCCTTCGTTGACGAGCTTGCCGTTTACGTAATACTTGACCGTGTCGCCTTGGGCGATCAATTCCAGCTTGTTCCACTGCCCGTGCGGCTTCTCGACCTCGCCCGCAGGGTCGCGGTAGCCGACCACGTCCTTCCAATCGCCTTTGCCCTTGCGGTCGATGCGGCCCTCGGTGTGGGCCGAACTGCCGGCCGTGATCGTGGCTCCATCCACCAGGATGATGTCGCCCGTGCCGCCTTCGATCACCTGGAACTCGATCGACTTCGGCCAGATCTTATCCGGCCCGACAAAATGGTAGAGAATACCGCTGTCGCGCGCCTTGCCTTCGCGCGGCGCATGCGTCTTCTCGCCCCACTTGAACTCGGCGGTCAGGCGATAGTTTTCGAACTCGCCCTCGGTGGCAAAGTATCCCATCGCCGTGCCGGAGACGTGGATCATCCCGTCGTGCACGGCGAAGATGCGATTGGGGTCCTGGTTCTTTCCCTGGCTCTCAATCCAGGTGTAGAACCCGTCGAGGTTTTTCCCGTTGAAGAGTTTGGTCGCCTTTCCCGCGCGCGGTGCGTTTTGGGCGGCCAGCGCGGGCACAACCATCAGGATCACGATCGCAGCAAGGAGTATTCGCTTGTTGGTCATGGCCCGAAGTCTACCCAAAAGCACTTTGGAGCGCCAAGGAAATTTGAGCGTCCGGCCTACGGTTTCAATTTCGGGATCCAGCGCGGGACGGTCCGGCAATACTCCTCGTAAGACGCGCCGAATTTCTTCCGCAGCGCGGGCTCTTCGTAACAGATCACAAACAAATGCGTCGCCAAAACGGCAAAGAGCGCGAAAGCCAACACGCGGCGGGATTCAAAGAAGATGCATTCCCCGAGCAGCACGCTGACGACGCCGACGTACATGGGGTTGCGGACGTGACGGTAGAGTCCGCCCGCCACCAGGTTGCGCGGCGGGTCGATGGGCGCCGGCGTCCCCAGCCCGACGCGCGCGAAATCCCACGCGCATCGAAGGTAGAGCGCCGCGCCCAAAACGATGAGGGGAATGCCGAAGTAGCGTGCGGGGCCAAGGTGGAAGTCGCCTCCCGGCAGCAGATAATACGGCACTACCACCGTGACTGTGTTGGGAACAAGAATCGTGAAGACCACAGTTCTAGCTAAAGGCCCGACCCAAGGTTGGCTCATGCTTCGGCCCGTATGAAGCGCCAGCGGCCCAAACCCCACCGAGCGCCCCGCTCGACGATAATACATCCTCGCGTGCCCTTTGCCCCCCTCGCCTGGCACTAGACAGCGCCGACGCCCGGTGCGACAATTTGTTTTAGGGGCGACTCGTATCTTCAAGGGGGAATCTATGTACTTCGAGCAGTTCTATCTGAGCTGTCTTGCCCATGCCTCGTACATGCTGGGTTCGGAAGGAGTCGCGGCGGTGGTTGACCCGCAGCGCGACGTGGAGATTTACCTCGCCGAAGCCGAGAAACACAACCTCAAGATCGCGCACATCATCGAGACGCACATGCACGCCGACTTCGTTTCCGGGCACCAGGAGCTGGCGGCGCGCACCGGCGCCAAGATTCACCTCGGCGTGCAGGCGGGCGCGACGATCCCGCATGTGGCGATGAACGACGGTGATGAGATTCGCTTCGGCCGCTGCGTCCTGCGCTTCCTCGAAACGCCCGGGCACAGCGTGGACAGCGTTTGCGTGCTGGTGACCGACCTCGCCCGCTCGCCCGACCCCTGGGCCGTTCTCACCGGCGACACGCTTTTTATCGGCGAAGTCGGCCGGCCCGACCTCTCTCCCGGACGCACCGCCGAGGAGCTGGCTTCGATGCTCTACGACAGCCTGTATCAGAAGTTGCTGGAACTTTCGGACAACGTCGAAATTTATCCCGCGCACGGGGCGGGCTCGCTCTGCGGGCGCAACATCAGTCCCGAGCGGCACTCGACGATCGGCAAGGAGCGCACGTTCAACTACGCGTTGCGGCCGATGAGCCGGGAAGCTTTCATCACCTTGATCACCGCCGACCTGCCCGAGCGTCCGGAATACTTCTTCCACGACAAGGAAATCAATCGAGCCGGAGCGCCCGCGCTCGCCGAAGTTGCCCGGCTCACTCGCCTCGGCCCGCAGGAAGTGCTCAAACGTCAGGCGGCAGGCGCCATTGTGCTCGACACGCGGCCCGCGGCACAGTTCGGAGCGGGTCATGTCCCCGGCTCACTCCAAATCGGACTGCAAGGCCAGTACGCCTCCTGGGCGGGAATCCTGGTCGGGCTGGGCCCGCAGTTGGTGATCATCGCGGAAGACGAGAAAAGCGCGGAAGAATCCACGATGCGCCTAGCGCGGGTGGGAATTGAAAACGTCGCCGGTTATCTGGACGGAGGCCTCTTCGCCTGGCAGCAGGCGGGATTGCCGCTCAATGAAGTGCCGCAGATTTCCGTGCTGCAACTTCACGAGGAATTAAGCGCGCACCCGGAAGGAATCCAGTTGCTCGACGTGCGCCGGCCGATGGAATGGGACGCCGGACACCTGGAGCACGCGCGCTTGAAGCCCCTTCACCAACTCCGCGAATCACTCGATGATGTCAATCGCGTCAAACCCGTCGCGGCGCTCTGCCGGAGCGGCTACCGGTCGTCCATCGCGACGAGCATTTTGAAGGCGGCCGGGTTCGAGCAGGTCATGAACGTCACCGGCGGCATCGACGCCTGGCGCGCCCACGACTTGCCGCAGGTTGTTGCGACTCGATAGTCGCAGACATCAAGGGTGATGTTTGCGCACCTGCCGAAGCGCTTGCAGTCGGTAAGCACGGTTGATCCGCGCTCCCGCAGAGCGGGATCATGCGTGGGTTTGTCCTACAAGCGCGGGCGGAAGCTCCATGGCACAACCATGGGGACGCTACGCTGGTATTTTATGTAAGGTTCGCCGAACTCCCCTGCCAGGTCCCGCTCCTCGAGCCATGTGGCCACAACCATCCAGATGGTCCAGAGGACATTAAACAGCAGGCGGTCCGCCGTCACATCGGGCGAGGCCCAGATCATCAAAAGGAAGAAGGCGTAGATGGGATGCCGCACCCATCGATACGGCCCGCGGATGGCGAGGGGCGTCGCCAGCACTGGCGTCCCCCGAAGATGAGCCAGAAGAGGTCTACTGCCAATCGGATCGAAAAACCTCAGACTGCCAAAACCCCAGACCATGCCGGCCATCGCCACGAGAAAGGCACCACGCACCAGCCAGCGCAGAGGCTCGTCCAGCGAGAGAACGCCCAGGCGCGAGGGCTGCCACAACACAGCCAGCAGCAACAGCACCACCCCCGAAGCAATCGCATAGACCACCGAGTAGTAGCAATCCGGAATCACCGCCGCGAATCTCGCGCGAAAGGACCGGCGAATCATTCCGCTGTGCTGCAGGAAGAAGAGAGTCGAGAGCAGCGCATCGAAGGCGAGCGCGATTGGCGGTGCCAGCTTCAAATCTGCAATAGGGTGGGGTCCGGCCCAAAGGAACACGCCGAACAATCCCAAAGAGGCACACCCCGAAACATAGGCAAGCACCAGCAGGAAGTAGGAAAGGATTCTTGACGGTCCCATCTTAGCGGCGATTTTACATCGCGTTTATTCTCCCGGCAGTTCGTCCCGTCAATAAAAGCCCACGGCCTGCCTGCGCAGGCAGGTGCCAAACCCGTGCCATGGCTACGGCTGCAGGCGGACTTGTGTCGCCACCAGGGTGGGAGGAAATCCGCTGGTGGGGCCGGGGCCGGTGAAGCCGCTCTTGATGAGGAGGCCGCGAACTTCGACGATATTGTTCACGGCGAGGCTGGAGACGTTGGTCAGTCCGCTTCCAAACGCCGTGGCGCTCGACGTGCTGACCTGCACCGATCCGGCAAGGCACAACTGGCAGTCTGCACTCAAAGGGCGAAGGAAACCGGGAGGAAGGCCCAGGATGCTGGGTAGTTTGTCGATCGTGAAGTCGGGGTCGTTGGCGGTGTCCGCCACGCGCCCGGAAAGGGTTGTCTGCTTCAACCTAAGGCCGTCGGCTTGCGCTGTGCAGAGGTCGGCGACGGTCTTACACCCCGTCGTCGCCACGAAGAGACTATCGGCGGTCACATCGAGCTTGAGCTTCTGGCCGGCGAGAAGATCGCTGCCCGCGTCGAAATCCGTTGCGACGACAGGCAGATCGCCCGCATCCATGCGAAATACCGCGGTCAGCGGATCGAAACTCACGGTGATAAAGCTGCCGGTGGGAACGGTGGACAAGTTCTCCCGACTTTCCACGAAGAGGACAAACTCCGAGGCCGTATTGACCTGAAAGACAGTTCCCTGCAGCCGGGCTGCGGTGGCCGCGCCGACGAGTTGGATCTGGCGGGCAAAAAACCCCACCGCATTCTGCGCGTTGGTGCGCGCGAGGATATCCACCTCGACGATCTGGTTGTTGGCGAAGGTAGCGCAGGTAATGTCCTTTTCCGCAGTCGCGTCGGTCGGCTCGCCGATTAGAGTTGTGCTGTCAAAACTGATGTTGGCAATCGCCGCGCCGGTCAGCGAATCGGTCAGCGTGAAGCTGCCACTGTCGGTGGTGCAGGTCTTCGTCAGGCTGCTGACTCTTCCCTTCCTGGCGGCCAGATCGATGATGGGCTGCTGGGTGGTGAGCGGCAACTGCACCAAATTCACCACCGGCGAAACTCCGGTGACGGCGGTCGCCGTGGACTGAATGGAGTTGTTGGCGTTAAAGTCCAGCACGAAACCGAAGCTTGTGTTGTTGGCGACCGTCAGGCCGCTGGAAAAAGTGGGCGTGAGGCTGCTCGCGAGGAGTGGCACCGTCAAATCCGTGAGTTCCTTGATCGTCCCGTCGGGAAGCATGACTTTCAAATCGTAATCGCTGAAGGTGAGCTTGACTCCGGCGTAAGTCCCCACCTGAACAGACTTTGAACTCAGGAAGGCGGATCCCAGTTGAAGGCCATCCAAGTCAAGGCTCAAGGGGGAGTCGAGAAGCGACACTTGCGGCGTGCCCTGACACTCACCCGCGGTTCCCACGGTGGGGCAAAGCGTTGCCCCGCTGAGCGTGATTTCGAATTTCAGAACGGAGGTGCCGGCGGGCGGAGCGTCGGCGATGAAAAAATAACCCGTCCCGGAAGACGTCCCGACGGGAGGCGGGGAAGTCCCGCCGGCACCTCCACAGGATAAGCTTGCCAGCGCAAGTGCGAAAAGAGGCGCGCTCCACGCCACCTTACGCAAACCCGAAATCTGCATCAAACACCCCCTGATGAGTGCCGTCTTGACGCCTTCCCCAAAACTCGCTCGTAGAATACCACTTTTCTGCCCCTGTGGCATTCAGGGTAATAGGGGGTGGGTGGTGGCTGATGTTGGTTTTGTAGCGCCGGGCTTAAGCCTGCCTGCGGCAGGCAGGCCCGGCATGCCGGCCTGAAGGTCGGCGCTACGCCAGAGGCGCAGAGAGAGGTCACTGCGCGCGGGTGGCGGCAGGCTCGGCGACACGTGCTGTCCGGGCGGCCTTAGCTTCCGGCTCTTCTTCGGGTGCGAGGTTGGCCCGAAACGAACGGTCAATGTCGATGGGGACAGGAATTACTTCACTGATTTCCTTGCCGGTGATTTTCACCTTCAACATCAGGCCGCGATGCGTTCCGGGCGACTTCTGATCGAACACAAAATTGCCCAGGCTGTAGGCGATCCACCGGCCGTGGTACTCCTCGACGGGCTGAACGACATGGGGGTGGCCACCGACCACCAGATCGGCGCCGGCGTCAATCATCTGGCGGGCGAGTTCCACCTGTTCGCGCTGCGGTTGTGCAGCGTATTCCACTCCCCAGTGCAGGGCCACAATCACCAGGTCGGCCAGAGGCCGCGCAAAACGGATGTCGGCCATCACACGGTCCGGGTCGAGCCACGCGACCCCTGGTTTGTCCGGCGCCGCGGTCGCCTCCTTGGGCTCGATGTTCACGTACGCGAGGAATGCGAGTTTGACGCCGCCGCAATCAATCAAAACAGGGTAGTGCGCTTCGAGGTCGTTCGCACCTGCGCCCACGGGCAGGATTCCGGCCGCGCGCAAGCGCTGCTGCGTGTCGAGCAGCGCCGGAGCGCCCCAGTCGTAGGCGTGATTGTTGGCCAATGACATCACGTCGAAGCCCGCGCGCGTCAGCCCTTCTATAACTTTCGGGTCGGCGCGAAAAGAGTAGAGGTG
>Ga0315281_10009294_pt1 | contig 13642 bp, 15 predicted proteins | sample YL17G07_0_MG_FD_204540 | JGI IMG/M metagenome (GOLD analysis project Ga0315281, IMG submission 204540) | Sediment microbial communities from Yellowstone Lake, YNP, Wyoming, USA - YL17G07_0 | ecosystem: Environmental > Aquatic > Freshwater > Lake > Sediment | place: USA: Wyoming | collected...
CGGTTCTCCTGGCCCCCCGCCCGGGCCGGGCCACTGGGCGCGGCGGGGGGGGGGGCCTACCCCCCCCCCCCCCCCCCGCGCCTCCTCACTTTGGCCCTTCCTTCAGCGACTCAGCGACGGCGACGAGCTCGTCGCGGCTGAGGTCGCCCAGGACCACTACCGCGATACCGCGCTCCTCGTCGCGAATCCACAGGTGCGCGGCAGTGTAGCGCGTCCTCGCGTCGATGACGATGTGGGCCTTCATGCCCCCGAAGAGCCCACTCGTGAGGGTCACCACCTCATCGTTGAGCCCGCTGTTCTGGCCGATGGGATCCTCGATGACCCCACCTTCGTCTCCTGTGACGCCGAGCTCGTCGATTTGGAAGCTGTCGACCGCGAACGACCAGAGGCCGCCGCGGTAGACCACCGAGGTCTCCGGATCGTTCGTGTAGCCGACGCCCGTCTTGGCCGTCGCGTCAGCGAACGCGAACCCGTCGGGCATGGAGCCGGCGACGATCGCCGGCCGTCCGATCAGATCGACGAAGCGACCGAGTGGCGCGCGGCGGCAGTCGTAGTCGTGGGCCGCGCGAGTCATGGGGTCGTCATCGGGGTTGACGATTGCGGTCCGGACGGCCCGGAACATGGCCGATTCGTCATGGGCGCCGGCGGCGCCGACCTCGAACGCGACGACCCGATACTCGATGACCTTCCGGTCGCCCCGCAGCTCCACCGTGTCGAGCGGGAAGCCGGTCTCCTTGTCGACGGTCAGCACGACGCGGTCAGCCGTCAGGGGATCGTCGGCGACCGGTGGAACGGCGAGCTCCAGGCGCCACGCGCCGCGACCGTCGTAGGTGACGCTCTCGGCGGGCGCGTCGCTGTCGGCGATGAGAGCGCGGATGACACCGACTGAGCGCAGGTCGACGTACCGCGGTTTGAGCCCGTAGCTGGCCGGCAGCCCGGTCTCGAGGGCCCCCGTGACCGTCGACGTACCGTCCCAATCCTGTGGGGCTCGCCACGAACCGTACTCCAACGCCGCGGCGTCGAACAAGGAGCCGTCGACCTCTCCGGTTGGGTCATTCACGACGGTCAGGGTCCGCAGATAGTTCCCTCGGGTGTCGACGACGACGTGACGGTGGTCCTCCTCGGCGGGATTGCCGTTGGGCTCGAAGAAGGTCGTGACGATGTCCGCCGTGACGGTCATCAGCGTCTCCCCGGCATGATCCATGCTTGCGAGGACGTCGGCCGCCGTCGCGTTGGCGGGCCCGGCGCTCTTCACCCCCGGGAGGCCGAACAGAACGACGGCGACGATGAGCGCGACGGCCGCAGCTACGGCGGCGAGGACGGCTAAGGGGGCCCGGCGTCGAGTCCACCACCCGGTGCGCTTGCCCACCAATTCGGCCTCGGCGTCGTTCGCGCGCGCCGCGCCGGCCGCCGGCTCCCTGTCCGCCTCGGCCCACAGCTCCCTGAAGAAGTCGTCACCGTGCTCCGGGAGGCCCAGGTCACGGAGGGCCTCACCGAGTTCCGTATCGTGATACTCGCTCATCGTTCCTCCTCCGCGCGCCCGGCCGCGAGCGCGGTGCGCAACGCGGCGCGCGCGTGAGCCAGGCGCGAGCCGAGGGTGCCGACGGGGACCCCGAGGACCTCCGCGGCCGAGCGGTAGTCGTAGCCCTCCTGGTCCACCAGGACCACGGCGGCGCGCTGTTCGAGCGGCAGCTCGGAGAGCGCCGCCGCGAGGGCCGCGCGCCCGGCGAGTCCATCGATCGCGTCGGGTCCTCCGTCGGCGACGTCGCCGGCTTCGTCCAGCGGCAGCAGGGTTGTGCGGCGCTCACGACCGATCTCGTCCACGCAGGCGTTGTAGACGATGCGGTAGAACCACGAACCGATCGCCGCCTCGCCGCGGAAGTCCCTGATGCCGCGCAGCGCCTTGAGGTAGGCGGTCTGAAGGACGTCATCCATCGCCTGGCGATCGCCCAGCAGCCGCCAGGCGAGGCTGCGCATCTGCCTGTCGACGTGCGTGACGAGCGCCTCGAAGGCCTTGCGGTCGCCTCGGCGCGCCGCCGCGATCACGCTGGGGTACAGGTCTGTAGGCGTCCGGTCCACTGCCGCGGTCAGCATAGGTCATCACGCCCCTCACGCCGGCGACCTCTCCATGCGCGTCCCACTCGCGTACCTCCACTGCCGTCCCTCGCTCTCCTTCGGCTGACGCGTCCCGCCCGAAGGCGTGCGGCTTTCGGTGGTCCTGCATGGTTTGACCGGCGAAGGGCCGCATTCGCTCACGGTCTGCGGGAGTCGCGCTGGCGTAGAATCGAGGCATCCGAAAAGGCGAGGGAGCCATGGGTGTCCTTGAACTGAAGAACGTGTCGTTGACGCTGGGCGGCAAGCCGATCCTGAACGACCTCACGGTCGACTTCTGGGAGGGGCACATCCATGCCCTGATCGGACCGAACGGGGCCGGCAAGTCGACGCTGGCGAGCACGATCATGGGGCTCCCCGGCTACACCGACATCGCCGGCGACATCCTGCTCGACGGCGAGCGCATCAACGACCTGTCGGTCGACGAGCGCGCTCGCCGCGGCATCACGCTCTCGTGGCAGGAGCCGGCGCGCTTCGAGGGCCTGCGCGTCGACCGCTTCATCTTGGCCGGGGCGAAGGACAAGAGCACGGAGACGGCGCGCCGGGCGCTGATCCGGGTCGGCCTCGACCCGGACAAGTACATGACGCGCGCCGTCGACCGCACGCTCTCGGGCGGCGAGCGCAAGCGCGTCGAGCTGGCCTCCATCCTCGCCATGGAGCCGCGTATCGTCCTCATGGACGAACCCGACTCGGGCATCGACGTCGAGGCCCTCAACCGCATCTTCGACGCCCTCGCCGACTTCAAGGAACGCGGCGCCACCGTGATCATGATCACACACAGTCAGGAGGTGCTGAAGCACGCCGAGCACGCCTTCCTGATGTGCAACGGAAGCATCCTCGACAAGGGCCCCGTCGATCGTATCGACGGGTATTTCGCCGACCACTGCGTCCCGTGCGACCACGAGAACCTGCCCGACGCGCAGGAGATCGCCGGGGTGTCGGCGTGAGCGGGCGCGGCCCGGCCGGGCGGACCTCTTGAGCCCCACGCCGCAGCAGGTCGAGACGGCGCGCGAGCTGCTCGCCAGCTTGGGTGAGCTCGGGGGCCACGTCACCGGTGACGACATCGCCCACCTCGAGGTGCACGGCAACGAGGTCGTCGGCGCCCACCTGGTGCCCGGGCTCGAGGTCGACGTCGACCAGCTCGAGGACGGCATCAAGGCGCACATCCACCTTAGAAGGAACGTGCGGATCGAGAAGCCGGTCCACCTGTGCTTCGGCATGTTGCCCGAGGAGGGGCTGCAGCACATCGTCATGGACGTCGAGGTCGAGGAGGACTCGTTCGCCTCGGTGCAGGCGCACTGCACGTTCCCGAACGCGGTCGACATCACGCACAAGATGGACGCCGTGGTGCGCATCGCGCCGGGCGCCGCCTACGAGTATTTCGAGCGGCACCTGCACGGGCGTGAGGGCGGCGTCCTCGTCGTCCCCAAGACGGAGGTCCACGTCGGCGAGGGCGCGCGCTTCAAGACCGAGTTCGAGCTGATCAAGGGGCAGGCCGGCGTGATCGACTTCGACTACGACGTCGACTGCGACGCGCGCAGCCTGCTCGACATGATCGCCCGCATCTGGGGCCGCGGGCACGACCGCATCACGATCCGCGAGACCGCTCGCCTGAACGGCGAGGACGCGCGCGCCGTCCTGCAGACGCACATCGCCGTCAAGGACGACGCGGTGGCCGACGTCTACAACTCTTTGGCGGCCAACGCGGCCGGGGCGCGCGGGCACGTCGACTGCAAGGAGATCGTGCAGGGGCGCGCCACGGCGAAGGCCGTCCCAATCGTCGTGGTCAACGACCCGCGAGCGCACATCACGCACGAGGCCGCGATCGGCAGCGTCGACAGCAGACAGCTGCAGACGCTGATGGCGCGTGGCCTCGACGAGGAGAAGGCCACCGACCTGATCATCGAGGGGCTGCTCGGCTGAGGCGCGGCCGGGCGATCACCCGGCCGCGCCTCATGTGGCCCCGCTTTGGGCGTGGCCGGCTGCGCCCGCCGGCCGTTCGTCACCTCAGTCGACCGGCTCCAGCGACTCTGCCGTCCGGACAAGCTCGTCGCGCGAAAGGTCGCCGGCCACCGTCACGAGCAGCCCGTTCTTCTCGAGCCAGAGGGCGGGCGTGCCCAGAGGCGGCAGCACCAGATGAGCTGTCGCGCCGGCGAAGGCCCCGTCAGTCAGCTGGACCGCTTCCGGCTCCTCGATGCTGCCGCCGCACAGCGCCATGTCGGAGAACGGATACTCGAGCCAGGCGGCATCAACCCCATCCGTCGGTCGCGTCGTGACCGTGACGTGGAGGAAGCCCCGCCGATAGCCGAGCGAGAAGACGTCGTGAAACGCCAGCGGGCGGGTCTCGACGCCGTCGGGCGTCACGACCTGGCAAAACCACGAGTTCCGTGCCGCGACGGTCACACGCTCCAGACCGTAGCCCTCGGGCGGCTGGTCCAGCTTGAACGGCGAGTAACCCAGCAGCGCGGGCGCCCGAGACAGCGTCACCTCTCGGAAGCCCCAGTCGGTGCGATCCGCGTCGACGCCCGCGGGGAACTCGAGCGTGAAGTCCTGGGGGGAGACGGGGCCGTCGAGCTTGAGGTGACGCAGCTCGTAGAGTTCGACGGGGTCGCCCTTGAGGTACAGGACGGTACGCAGGGGAAAGCCGGTGGCGGCATCCACGGTGAGCGCCACGCTGTCCGCTTGCACGTAGAGCGTTGCTTGGTCGGTGCCCTTCGTGGGCATCAGGATGGGCGTCACGTCTGCGGTCACGGTGAGCGTCGGCCGGCCTTCGAAGGTGGTGTCGGTGACCCCGCCTCTCTCCAGCGCCGCCCAGGCGGCCAGCGGCATGGGGAAGGGACCGCGCCATTCCACGTAAGTGTCCGGCGGGCCGGGGGCATAGCCGACGTCGTCGTAGGCGGTGTACTCCGCGGACTCGCTCGACGTGCCATCGGGGGGGCTCCAGTGGTAGGACGGCTGGTAGATTCGGGAGCTGCCCGTGCGCCAGTCGACGGTCTCCTCGATGCGCGTGGGCGGTGTCCAGAAGTCGGGCTTCACGTAGATCCGGGTGGGTGTGCCGTCAGCCGCGGTGGTGTCGTACTGCACGATCTTGCCGGACGGGACGTTGAACCAGCTCCAGCGGCCGTCCGCTGTTATCACCACGGTGCGTGGCTGAGTGAGCTCGACGCTACCCTGGACCGACATCTGGTCGCGAAGCTCCTCGCCGGTGAGCGGACCGGTGAGATTCGAGCTATCGAACGGCCAGTTGACCGTCGCCTGGCCCCAGACGAGCTCGGCGCGCACGGTCTCGAAGGACGCCAGACTCCGGCGCGCCTTCGCCACGACCTCTGCCGCCTCGGCCGACGGCGGGTTGACGGCCTCGCGCACCGTCTCTCTGCCGACGAGGGCGATGACGGTGACCGCAGCCGCCACCGCGACGGTCGCCGCAGCCGCCATGAGCACGTCGCGGCGCAGGAACCACGGCCGTCGGTTGTCTCGCGTCACCGATCGGGGCAGTCGTGCAGCTTCTTCGCGCAGGCTCGTCAAGAGCGTCTCCCGGTAGCCCGCCCCGTGGGCCGGCGGCTGTTCGGCGGCCTCAAGGGCGGCCCTCAGTGTGGTGTCATCGTGCTCGTTCATCGCTCCTCCCCGTCGTTGCGGGGTTCATCGAGCACGCGGCGAAGGGCCGCGCGCGCGTTCGAGAGACGTGAGGCGACTGTGCCGGTGGGGACGCCCAGGATCGAGCCGGCGGTCTCGAGGTCGTACCCCTCTTGGACCACGAGGAAGACGGCGGCGCGCTGGATGGGAGAGAGCCGCTGCAGCGCGCCGCGAAGGTCGAGACGCGCCGCGACGATGTCCGCCGGGTCGACCTCGAAGGCTGGGCCGGCCGCGGAAGATGTGCCGGGACGGGCGTCTTCGTCTTGCCCATGGCGGTGACGCAGTTGGTTCACGCAGGTGGTGTAGGTGATGCGGTAGAGCCACGTCCCGACGGCAGCGTCACCACGGAATCCGGGGAGTGCCCGAAAGGCCTTGATCGCCGCCTCCTGGAGAGCGTCGTCCATGGCGTCGCGGTCGCGCAGCACGCGGAAGGCGAGCGCACGCAAGCGGTGGTCGTAGTGGTCGAGAATCGACGCGAAGGCGTCCGCGTCACCGCGGCGCGCGCGTTCGAGTGTTCGGTCGTCGACTTCGTCCCGGTCGCCGTGCGCGCTGCGCGTGCCGCGCTCTTGCCTCACGATCTCCACGGCAGTCACGTTCGACACGGCCCCTCCCGGTGTCCTGCTCGCCCGTTCCCCACGCGATGGCTCTCTTCGCCTGGTTAGACACGGCGCAGCGGCAGGAGTTTCACTCCGACGCTGAGCCGGGCTTGGGCCGGGCCGGCGACGCCCGCCGGCCCGCTGTCGTCAGCGTCGACAGCAAACAGCTGCAGACGCTGATGGCGCGCGGCCTCGACGAGGAGCAGGCCACCGACCTGATCATCGAGGGCCTGCTGGGCTGAGGGCGGAGCGGCCGGGCCTCAGCCCGGCCGTCCACGCCCCGTGTCACGTCACTCGACCGGCTCCAGCGACTCGGCCGCGCGGACTAGCTCGTCGCGCGACAGGTCGCCGGTCATCGTCACGAGCAGCCCGCCCTGCTGGACCCAGAGGGCCGGCGACCCCAGCGGCGGCGAGATGAGACGCGCCAACGCGCCGGCGAACGCCCCCGCCGACAGGGTCACGGTCTCGGGCTCATCCACGCTGCCGCCGGCCAGCGCCATGTCGGTGAACGGGTGGGACAGCCACTCGGCATCGACCCCGTCAATGGGCCGCGCCGTCACGGTGAGGTGGAGGAATCCCCTCCGATAGCCGAGCGACAGCACGTCGTGGAACGAGACCGAGCGGGTCTCCAAACCCTCCGACATCAGGGCTTGGAAGTGGCGTGAGCTCGCGGCGGCGGCGGCTACGCGCTCCAGTTCGAAGCCCGCCGGCGGGCTGCCCGGCCTCAGTGGCGTGTAGCCCAGCTGGTCGGCCGCCTCTGCGAGGGTCACGTTGCGGAACCCGAAGTCCATGCGCTCGACGTCGACGCCAGCGGGAAAGCGGAGGTCGAAGTCCTTCGCGAACACCGGCACGTCAAGCTCCAGGTGTCGGAGCTCGTACAGCTCGGTCGGCTCGCCCCTCAGGTACAGGATGGTACGCAGAGGGAACCCGGTGGCCGCGTCCACCGTGAGCGCGACGGTATCGGCGTCCGTGAAGATGGTCGCTTGTGTGCTCCCGGCATCTGGCACGATCAAGGGTGTGACGTGCGCGGTGACGGTCTGTGTGGGGCGGCCCTCGAATGTGGTGTCGGTCACCACGCCTCTCTCAAGGGCCGCCCAAGCCACTTGGGGCATGAAGACGGGGCCGAGCCAGCTTTCGCTCGGATCTGGGGGACCTGGGGCCAGTCCCACTTCGTCTATGGCGGTAGCCGACGACCACTCGGGGCCTGACTCGTCCTCAAGGGAGTACTCGGGCTGGTACGTACGCTCGGTCCCCCTGCGCCAGTCGGCCGTTTCCTCGATGCGCGTGCGCGGCGTCAGGTAGTCAGGCTTCACGACGACCCTTCGGGTCGAGCCGTCCGCCGCCCCCGTGTCCACGTACCTCCAGATCTTGCCGGAGGGGTCGTTAAGCCAGCTCCAGCGACCGTCGGCGGTGACCACGACCGTTCGCGGTTGGCTGAGATCGAGGCCGCCCTGCATCGACAGCTGGTCGCGAGCCGCATCGCCGATGAGCGGTTCACCGGCGAGCGCCCCGCTGTCGAAAGGCCAGCCGACGTTACCCATGCCCCAGACGAGTTCTGCGCGCAGGGTGGTGAACGTTGCGAGGCTCCGGCGCGCCTTAGCGACCACACGCGCCGCTTCGGCGGACGGCGGGTTGACGGCCTCATGCACGGTCTTCTGGCCGACGAGGGCGATGACGGTGATGGCAGCCGCCGCGGCGGCCGCGGCGGCGGCGACGGCGGCCAGGCGCAGCCAGGGCCGCCGTCGCCGTTCCGGCGGCTCGGCGACGTCGGGCTCCGCCGCAAGCCGATCGGTGAGAGCTTGCCAGAATCCCGGTCCGAGCTCCGGCGGGTCGAACCGTTCAAGGGCGCGCCCGAGCTTGGCGTCCGGCTGGGGGGACATCGGGATCGGCCGGTCCGTCATCGCTGGGCCTCCTCGTCATCAGCCTGGAGCGCGGCGCGAAGCAGCTGACGCGCCCGGAAGAGTCGCGAAGCGAGGGTGCCGGGCGCGATGCCGATCACTTCGGCCGCAGTGGTGTAGTCGAGTCCTTCGCGGTCGACGAGCAGCAGTGCGATGCGCTGCTCGTCGGAGAGCGCCGCGAACGCCGCATCGAGCGTCATGCGGGCGACGACCGCGTCTTCGGGGTCAGGGCCGGTCGGCACCCGGAGCTCGGTGTCGTCGACCGTGACCTCGCGCGGCCGGCGCCGCAGGTGATCGACCGACGTCGTGTACGCGATGCGGCAGAGCCAGGTGCCGGCGCCGGACTCGCCACGGAACGACGGCAGGCCGCGGAAGGCGCGCAGCGCCGCCTCCTGCAGCACGTCCTCCATCGCCTGGTGGTCGCCCAGGACCTGCCAGGCGATGTGACGCACGCGCCGGTCGTAGAAGCGGAAGACCTCGACGAACGCGTCGCGGTCGCCGCGGCAGGCGGCGGCAAGGACGGCAGGGTCTACTTCGTTCGCGTCCACGGCTGACGCATTCGTATCGTGGAGCGCGAAACCCTTGGCCGGGAGTGTGGCGGTCGCGATCATCATGCCCTCGTCCCGTCTGACGCCGGGCGAGGGCGTTTCTTCCGTCCTGAGATCCCGTATCTACTCGAGTGGCTCGAGCGACTCGGCGACCGCGACAAGTTCGTGGGCCGTCGCATCGCCTGCCACCGTCACGATGAGCTTCGCGCCGTCGCCGCGGGCCGGGACGACCACCCAGAGGTGCGGGTACGCCCAGGCGCCGACGACGATATGAGCCTTCAGACCGGCGAGCGCGCCGCTCGTGAGTCTCGTCTGGCTCGGCCGGGTGCGCATGAGCAGCCACGCAAGGGTGTTCTCGAACGGATCCGCGACCATACGGACGTGCCCGTTCTCGTACACCATGCTCTGCGCGAAAGGCCGCGTGCTCACCGAGAGCTCGTCGAACCCGCGGCGCCAGGCGAAGAGCGCGGCGGGCAGGGCAAGCGCGTTCCAGAGCGCATCCGCTTCGGGGTCCCGCCACTCGCGGCGCGCCAGCGCCGTGCCGCGCGGGACGAACCCCTCAGGGACGGCGGCGGGGACGTACGCCGCGAACGGCAGATCGGCGGCGATGTCGGGCGGGGAGAGCTGACGGTAGCCGGCGTCGTAGCTTCGGCGGGTGGCGCCGACCGGCGGCTCCGGCGCGAATCGGGACGGGTCGATCTGCTCGTCGACGACGAGCCCGTCGACCCGCTGCTCGACGATCACCGCTCCGTTGCGAGTCAACGTCCATCGGACGGGAACCGCCGTCTCCTGATCGACGATGAGCTCGACGCCGTCCGCCTTGCCCGGCCACTCCTCGCCGCCCTGACGCGCCGCCGTGAGCGTCCAGGCTGGGCGGCCGCGATAGGTGGCGTCGGTCTTCTGGCCGGTGCGGAAGGCGTCGACGGCACGGGCGAAGGCGCGGAAGCGCAGGGCCTCGACCACGCCGGCGTCGGGTGCTCCGATGGGGGCGTCGCTCCACTCGGTGAAGATCGCCTTGTCGACGGCCTTCCACTCCCGCGTCTCGACCAGACGCCGGCTCGCGCTGTCGAAGGCGAGCGTGCGGACGCCGTCGCCCCAAGCGGCGGGGCCCTTCGCGGCGCTCGCCTGTGCCCAGTCGCCCTGATCGTCCATCCAGAACTGCGTCGACGTCTCGACGTACCCCTTGGCGGGGTCGCCGCCGAGGGCGCCGCGATCGACCAGGACGCCCTGGACCGTCCGCAGGTCGCCCATCGCCGCGACGACGCGGGCTGTGACCTCCGCCGCGGTAGCCGGCTCCGGCTGCGCGGTCTTGGCGCCCGGCAGCCCGAGGGTCACCACGGCGACAACGGTGGCGGCGACTGCCGCTGCGGCGAGCGCGGGGCGCCACCAGCGCCGCGCGCGTCGCGGCTCGCGCCGACGCGAGGCGCGATCCGCCGGCTCGGCTGCGCCGGCTGGCTGGGTGGCCCCGGTCTGCTGCGCCTCACTCGGCGCCGCCTCCGTTTCGAGCTGCGCGTCCAGCGACTCCCAGTAGCCGGGCGCGTGATCGGGCGTCGCCATCGAGCGCAGCAGGTCGCCGACGCCCGTGTCGCGCCCACCGGGCATCGCGTCGCGCCCGTCGGACGAGACGCTGCCCTCGTCGCCCATGGCGCCGCGACCCTTGTCGCGCTCGTCAGGCATGGTCGTCCTCGTCCGCGGGTCGCGCGGTCAGAGCCCGGCGCAGGACGGTGCGCGCGGCGTTGAGCCGGGACGCCACCGTGCCGACCGGCACGCCGACGATCTCGGCGACGCGCGCGTAGTCGAAGCCCTCCTGATCGACGAGTGTCGCCACGACGCGCTGCTGCGGCGTGAGCAACGCGAGCAGCGCGTGGGCGGCGTCGGCCTCGCCGACGATCTCGGCTGGGTCATCGCCGTGGGCGGCCCCCGCTGCGCCTTCGGGCAGCTCGTCCGGGGGGTAAGGGTCGACGGGACGGCGCTTGCGGAGGTGGTCGACGCAGGTCGAGTAGGTCGCGCGGTAGAGCCACGTGCTCAGGGCCGCCTCGGCGCGAAGGCCGGGCAGCGAGCGATACAGCTTGAGCGCGACCTCCTGCATCACGTCGTCCATCTCGTCACGGTCGGCCAGCAGGCGGTAGGCGACCAGTCGAAGCAGGCGGTCGTGGTGGCGCAGGAGCGCGGCGAAGGCGTCGCGGTCGCCGTGCACGGCGGCGGCGAACACCTGCGTGTCGACATCGCGATCCTCCTGGTCGGGCCGTGGCGTCTCCGCCGGCCGGCCGGTCTGACCAGACAGACGCGGCGTCGTCACTCTGTCTTCACCGTCTCTCCGTTCCATCTCGGCCGCATCGTTGCACAACGTCGCCCCAACGGGTATATCTTCTTCACACGTGTCTGTGCGTTCGGCCACGACCGTAGAGACGTTCCCCGTCATTCAGGGGAGTGCTCGCGGAGGAGTCCTCGGAGGGGGTGTCTCCATGAGGCGTTGGGGGGGTCTGGCGGCGGTGTGTGCCGTCTTCGCCGTCTGGCTCGCGAGCGCCGGTCCCGCGGCGGCCGGTCTTCGCTACGGCGCCCTGTCGTACAGGCATGGCGCCGAGCGTCCGAACCTCGACTACCGCGTCTTCTGGGGGGTCGTCGACGAGTCCACCGTGCGTACCACGAGGGTCATGATGCGCGTCGTCAACCCCGAGCGTCCGGGGTCGTCGCGCAACTGGGTCTCGATCACGGTGCTGGTCGGGGGGGTGCACCCGGACATGGGCGAGAAGTCGTGGGACGGCCACGCGGAGTGGGCGGCGATCGCCCCCGGCTTGGGGTCTTCGGAGGAGGCGAACGTCAGCACCCGCGGTGCGACCGGGGCTACCGTGGTCTGGTCGTGCGAGCTCTTCCTCGGTTCCGGTAGCTGGAAGACGCGTTACGTGCCGGTCGATCTGCGGTTCTCGGAGCGGTACGAGACGTGGATCAGGGTGCGCTTTCACGCCCCGGGCAGGGCGCAGTACTGGTTCCGCCTGACGTCTCCGTTGGGCTGAGCGCCTGACCGGCACCGCCCCGGCGGCGCGCCTACTTCGCGAGGTCGATCGCCACGGCGAGGACGATCACGGCGATCCACAAGCCGCAGAGGATCGCCGGATTGCTCGCGCGCTGGCGGGTGGGTGCGCCGGACGGCTCGCGCGCCCCGGGATCGGCGCTCTGCTGTTCCACGGTCAAGCTGGCCCCTTCTCTCGTGCTGCTCTCTCATGCTTCCCATCGGCAGCCGGGCCTCGACACTGAAGTGTCGTCAGGGCTGGGGACGACCCCTGTCGTCCGTGTAGCGGCTCTCACGGACGCCTCGCGAGGCACCAGGTGTCCAGAGCTGGCTGATGTGTGCCGATGAAGGGAGCGGCGCCGCCGGTCCGAAGTGAAGACCGACGACCGGCGCCGCCGGCTTCAGTCCGGTGCGCCGCGGCGCTCAACCACGAGAGCCGCCGACAGGGAGGCAGTCACATGCGACGCACGATCACGCTGGTCCTCGCGCTCACGGTCGTGACCGCCGCAGCGATCGGCATCGCCGGCTGTGGCTGTAGCAACGAGGACATCGCCAGCCCGACCAGCCAGATCGATATCGCCAAGGACACGTCCGTCAAGGCGAGCATGGTCTCCATCCAGGCCGGGATCCAGTCCTACATCGCCACGTCCCAGGCTGCCCCACCCAAGGCGACGAAGGATGTCATCGGCGCCTTCGTGCAGCCGTGGCCGCAGAACCCGTGGACGAAGACCGACATGACCGAGGGCACCGACCCGGGCGATTTCACGTACACGCCGGGTCCGGGCACCAGCTTCAAGCTCGTCGGTCACCTCTCCGGCGGTCGCGACTACGTCAAGCAGTAGCTCTACGTCCGGCCTTGCCGGCGCCGTCGCTCTGTGTCGCGACGGAAGGACTTCATCGGGCCGTCGAGCAGGCGCGGCACGGCCTTGGGCAGGACCTTGACGATCATGTACACGGCGAGTCCCATCACAATCACGACGGCGGCGATGTACCCCAGCGGATTGCCGATCGCGAGCGTGTACGCGAGCAGTCCCGCGGCGCCCAGGTAGACGAGCAGCAGGGCCCAGGTGGGAGCGCGCTTGAAGACCGCCTCGGACGCGCGGAACGTGACGATGAACAGAATCCCCAGCGTCAGGTAGACGGCGAGGAGCACGACGGCGAATCGCGTCACGCCGGGTCACTCCTCTGCTCGATCGTCATGCCTTCAGTCTACGTGGTCGGCCTGAGCGCCGTCTCAAGGCCGCGCGCCGGACGTCGCGTCCCTTGCGCAGCCGACCGATCGGCCCCGTCGGACGTCACGTCCCTTCCGCCGCCAGCTCATCCCTCATACAGCGTCGGATGTCGGAGGACGGTAGAGTGTTCGCGGAGCGAGCCGACGCAGCGGGCGAGCGGGGGTGACGACGTGGCGGAGCCGGGAATCCGGACGCGTATGGGCGACGATCGTCCGGTCGCGTCCGCCGACGTTCGGGGAACCGTCACGGGCGTCCTGCTCGGCCTCGCGGTCCTGGTGGTCGCCGCCGGCTACGACCCCCGCCTCTTCGCCGCGAACTGGGTACCGCGTGTGGCGCTGGTGTATCCGCTCGTGGCGGTCATCGCGCTGGTCTGGCTGGGTGCGCGGCGGCCCGCCCTCGGCCTTCGGGTCGACCTGCTGGACCTGACGGTCGGCGCGTTCTGCCTGTGGCAGGTCGTCGCCGCGCTCGCGGCGCCGGTACCGCTGCTCGCCTGGTTCGGCGCCTACAACCGTCTCGGCGGCGCCGTGTGGTGGCTGGCGATGGGGGCGTTGCTCGTGGTGGCGGGGGGCGCGGGTCGCGCGCCCGCCCCCCCACCACAAAAAAAAATGGTATG
>Ga0315281_10009295_pt1 | contig 13641 bp, 18 predicted proteins | sample YL17G07_0_MG_FD_204540 | JGI IMG/M metagenome (GOLD analysis project Ga0315281, IMG submission 204540) | Sediment microbial communities from Yellowstone Lake, YNP, Wyoming, USA - YL17G07_0 | ecosystem: Environmental > Aquatic > Freshwater > Lake > Sediment | place: USA: Wyoming | collected...
AGCGAACTTACGATCTGCCCCAAAACACGTTGGCCCGGGAAACGAACGGGCGGGCAGCCTCCGGGGGGTTTTTATATTGACGAGTCGATGGGTGCTACTATAATCAGCATAATGAAAGGCTGAGAGTGGTTTTAGAACCTCAAGAGTGGCCGGCAGGTCAACCATCAAGGGAATGGTTGGCCGTGTTGAAATGGGCTGTAACAGATAACATATTTGTGGGCAACATATTGGCAAAATTTGCGGCCATTCTGGGTGTGATCTTCCTGGTGGTTTCTCCGGCACCGGGATCTTCCACTTCCATTGACGAAATACTCAACGGCGATTACGAGGCGATGGAACAGCCCTTGTCCCCCGATGCGGCGCCCGGTACGGTCGCGACGGTATCGGCTAAACTCGGCTATTTGTGGACCCTTCCGGACAACTGCCATGCGATGGTCCTGATGGGCAACTTCCGCCTCCAACTTCCGGAAAAGACGCTGACCAGTCAAGATGCCGTGGTCTGGATCACTCCGTCCGAGAAGGCAGGCATTCCCGTGAAACGGATCGACGTTTTTATGGAAGGCGGCGCCCAGGTGATCGAGGCATCCGGAACAATCAAAGACGATCAGGTTCTGTATGTCACATTCTATACCTCCGCCAGGATCGAATTGGCGGGCGATGACCTGACCAGCCGAAACGGCTCCAATCTGCCGGTCTACCAGCGAGCGTTGCAGGCCAAATCGAAGGGTATTGCCCCAACCACCCAGGACGCAGGCCAGATGGTTGTTCACAGCCCGACGTCTCAGCCGGCAAAGCCGGAAAAACCTCGAACGATTACCATTCAGGGAAGTTTCGTCGCAGGCCCGAAAATCGACGACATTCCGGTGCTCATTTTCCAGGATGGGGTCTATCTTATTCAGTCGGGCGAGGCGGGCAGCGAGGTGACCGAGCTGCGGGCCAAGAACGCCGTAGTGTTTCTCAAGAAAGAAGCGATGAAAGGGCAAGGGCCTGACAAAGAAATTCCTGCCTCGCAACCCGGCGAACACCTGCGCCAGCGGTACGAAGCATTGCCCACCGAAGAAGAGGCGGCGAAACGCGCAGCGCCCCAGGGTCCTGCCGGCATCAGCGAAAAAGTGGCAGCCTCCGCCGTCTATCTTGAAGGCGACGTTGTCTTGACACGGGGATATCGTCAAATTCGAGCCGACCAAATTTATTACAATCTCGAAAACGCGAAAGCGTTTATCTCCAACCTGGTGGCCAGCACCTTCTCCGCCGAGCGGGGAATTCCCGTCTATATCCGGGCGAAAGAGGCCTACCAGCTTTCCGATCGCAACTATGTCGCTAAAGACGCCAAGATCAGCACGTCGGAATTCTATACCCCCAGCTATTATGTGGGGGCGACGACGGTCTATTTTGAAGACCGCACGGAACGCACGGAAACCGGCGAACAGATCAGTCTGGCGGCAGGACGCTTCCAGGCCTACAACGCCGCCCTCAACGTCGAGGGTCTGCCGATCCTATACTGGCCCTACCTGCGCGGTGACTTCAAGGCGAGCGAGACAGCCATTCGCCGGATCCGTTTCGCCTCTGACAGCAAGTTCGGAATCACCGGCGAGACCGCCTGGCAACTGTTTACCCTTCTTGGCCTGGACGAACCCAAAGGGACCGACGGGACGCTGCTGCTCGATTACTATGGTGATCGTGGACCGGCGGCGGGGATCGATCTTGACTATGAAAGAGACGCCTTCTACGGTCTGATGCGCAGCTACTGGGTCCAGGACACCGGCGTGGATAAATTGGGAGGGATACGCGGCGACGTCGAACCCCCAGATGTCAATCGCGGGCGGTTTCTCCTGCGTCACCGGCAGTACCTGCCCGGCGATTGGGAAGTGACCACCGAGCTGAGTTATCTGTCCGACCGAAATTTTCTCGAGGAATATTTCAACTCGGAGTTCAACGAAGGTAAAGAACAGGAAGCCTCGCTCTACGCCAAGAAGCCGCTGGGCGAGAACACGATCTTTTCCGGCTTGGCGAAGTGGCGGATCAATGATTTTCTAACCCAGACCGAGTATCTGCCCGAAGGTCGGCTCGACGTTCTTGGCAAGAGTTTCTCCGATGGGCGACTGATCTGGTTCAGCGAAAACCGCCTCGGCGACGTCCGCCGCCGCGTCGACCATGACGTACCGGACTGTCTGCTGTGGCTGATGCCGCCGCTCGACAGCACTCGAAGCGTATTTCGAGGCGATACCCGTCAGGAGATCGACCTGCCGATCGATCTTGACCCCTTCAAACTGGTCGGCTTTACGACACTTCGCGGGACGGCTTGGGATGATTCTCCGTTCGAGGGCGGGCTGCAACGGATCTACGCAAATTACGGGTTGCGCGGCAGCACATCGCAGTGGCGTGTTTTCGACAATGTGGAGTCTCGACTGTTCGATCTTCATCAGTTGCGACACGTTATGGAAGAATATTTTACCGTCTGGGCGGCTCATACGAATGTGAATTCGTCTGAGCTGACGCCTTTCGAGCAGGGCATCGAAACACTGGATGACGTTGACGGTGCGAGTTTCGGCTGGCGGCATCGCCTTCAGACCAAGCGGGGCGGACCCGACCACTGGCGGAACGTCGATTGGCTGACGCTGGATCTGCAGGCAGGCTTTTTCAACGATGCTGAGACGACCAATGGCCAAAATCGCACTCGCGGTCAGACCTTCTTTTACAGGCCCGAAGAGTCCATCGCCAGCAACTATGTGTCCCTGAATAGTACCTGGCGAATATCGGACACCACGGCATTGTTGTACGACGCCATTGTTGACGTGAACGACGGCCGGCTGGGTTCTTCCGGTATCGGGCTGCATATCGATCGCGATCCGCGGTTAAGCTGGTTTGTCGGTCATCGATTTATAGGACTGACCAATTCCAATTTGCTCGGATTTGGCGCGAATTACCGGCTGAACCCGAAGTACACCGTATCTGTGCGGGAAGAGTTCGATCTGGATCAAGGTCGCAATGCCAACATCGCTGTGACCTTGGTGCGACGCATGCCAAGATGGTATTTCGCGGTTACGCTCCAATTCGACGACACTGAAGATGTTAATATCGTGAACCTTTCCGTCTGGCCGGAAGGCATTCCCGAATGGGCGATTGGAACTCAGCGTTATACCGGTCTGGAGACATCCACGGGGTTGCGACGCTGACGCCACACTAACCCACACGTGGCAAAATCAGGGGGCGAGCTGACTCTTGCCGATCAAATGGCATTGTGGAAGAACTGATCGACCCAAAGCTTGAGGTTGGGCCACTCTGCGTTGATTGCCGCCAATTGGATGAACAATCCTGTCTTTAACGCAGTCGAAGTGATGATATCGAATGCCTGTGCCGACGGCATCGCACAACCCCCGACCGCAAGCCATGTTACGAAAAAAAACGCACGACAGAAACGCTTCAACACCGAACCACCTCCCAAACCCTCCGACGGTCATAATCTCTGTTTTCGCAGCTTCCGATAAAACATGGCGAACAATGAGACAGACCCCATATCCGATGTCACTGCGTCGGATATGGGGCCTGAAGTTTGCAAAGTAGACCGCAATGAGTCTACCCCATTAGCCAGGCGCAAACCCGGCTATCCCTGCGGCACACTAGACACCGGTAAGACCGTTGAGCAGACTCGTCAGGGTCGGAATCTGGGTCGCCAGGCCCAGCGCCCCGGCAATGATACCCGTGTTGATGATGCTTGTGGTGACGTGGTCGTAAGCTGCAAAGTTTCCACAGCCAACACAGGCAAGCGCGCCGGCAACCGATGCCAACGAAAGTAGCGTTCTCTTCAACATTGTAGTTTACCTCCAAATAAACAGAACCCGAGAACGAAAACTAGGCGTATTTTCGACGCAAACAAGACGTCCGTCAAGAAAAATATTACGGAAAGTGTATCGAATCCAAGGGTTTCCCGGGCAACTGATTTTCCGCTGCCTCGCCAAATAATCAGAAACGGTAGATAAATAAAGTGCCACCTTGGTCAGGCCGAAATAAATATCGAGGCAGGTCTCTTGTTATTTATCAAGTGCAGGGACTTTGACGGGAGCAGCAGTACATGATAGCCAACCTTTATCCGGATCGGCGAATTGAACCCCGTTTGCGTTATGCCTGGGACACCCAGGTTTTTTTCCCATCCAACTCGAAAGGCCTTCTGGCGAGAATGGTCGATTTGAACAGTCGAGCGGTGGCTCTGCTTATGCGCCGTGACCGGTATCTTACTCGTGGCCAGAAAATCGTCCTCGGACTGATGTATCCACGAATCATCGCCGGCGAGTTTGACATTGTCCACCATCACGTTGAGGCTACGGTCACGAGAAGCGAGCAGTACAACGCAGACCTTCATCGTGTGGTGTTTCAGTTCGGTCAACCCCTGGAGGAATGTCCGGGAAGAGAAAATGAATACGTAAGGCATTGACGATCGCAGACTCAGACCCGATCAGGGAAGCCGTTCGTCCTGATCCGAATCGTGCTCGTCGTCGGTCTCACCATATTTCCAGCGATCCTGTTCCTGAATGTCGTCAATTTCCCGTTCCAGGTATTTCATCATCTTTTCCTGCAACGGAGCAAATTTCTGGTAATAGTTCAAGACCGATTGGTTACCCCGCAGAATCATATCCAGCTTCAACAGCATCCATTTTTGCAGACACTCAGGCTCCTTGATATTTCCAAAGGGATTACACCCGAACTGCATCCGGCCCAGGTTATCCTTAACGCAGAATTCGCAATCTTGGCATTGCAACATTGGCTTTCATCCTGTATACTTACAGTTTAACGTGACGGATGCCGACCTCGCTGGCAATTAATTATACCGCTTCCAGCCGCTGTGTGGGCTATAATAAAATAATTAAGGCAGAGCGTCCTCAGAACGAAAATAACTGGCCCTTGAACGTCCGATCCATGTTTATTTTCCTTGCTGCAATTATAGTGGTGCTCTTTTTGGCCGATCAGGCCGGGGCATGGGGTGTAGCCACTCATGTCGAGCTCACCCGCATGGTACTCGGCGATCTGGCTGGATTGAGCAGCGGCTTGGCAGGGTTGATCCTGGCTCACCGTCGCGAATTCATCTCGGGCAACATCATGGCCGACGTGATCATGGGCAAGAAATTCAGCAGGCGGCGTCGCCGTTCCCACCACTGGCCGGCAGCCAAGAGGCTGCTGGATCGTGCCGAAGACGACCGCGGTCGGGCGTTTGCTTACGGGTTCATGACCCACCTTGCCGCCGATACCGTCGCCCACAACCATTATATTCCCGAGTTGATCCGATCGACGGGTTCGACGGTGGCAATGGGCCACCTCTACTGGGAGATGCGCCTCGATCAGTTGGTCCGCCCGGAATACCGAATGTTGACGGTTCAACTGCTGCGGGTCAGAGAGGCTCGCCTTAAGCCATTGTTCGCCGAACACGTCTATCCCCAACTGATGTGGTTTGGTCTGAATCAGAGTGTTTTTGCCCGTGTCCACCGATTTGCGAACGGGCAGGGGTTCGCCAGAGCCGTCGGGATCTGCCAGGATCTTTCACGTTGGCAGCTTGCTTCAGATGCCTTTACCGACTACAGGGACCAGGCCCGCGAGAGGATGATCGATCTCGTCCGGAACGGATCGGAGAGCAAAGTCACCCATGAAGATCCCAACGGGCATGCCGCTTTGAGACTGCTCAAACGTCAGAAGCCGCTTTGGCGAAATCCCCCAGCAGCTCTTCCTTGCGGAAACCAATGACTGACGGCCAATGGAAGGCATCGGCCGAAGGGGCTACTGAAGGAGCAAGGCAAGAAGAAGCCCCAGGCAGACAGCGAACATCCCTCCCAGGATCGTCACCCACAAGAGAAGCGAAGCGATCGGCAGTTGGCGCAGATGGTCAATCTTGGTCGCCTTGTAAACAACGGCCACGATAAGGACGATCGGCAAAAGCATCCACAATCGATGGCTGTTGAACGAAAGCGGCTTGAGCAGAATTGTCGCGGGGGCCGCCAGAGTTGTCAGTAGGTTGAAGCAGTAATATCCCATCACGAACCCGCCTGATTGTTTCCTGTTTCTATGAGAGCTGTTTTGTCCAAAACATCCAGAATGACCAGAACATTGAGCAGTCCAGCCACGCCGGTATAGATCGTTGCCAGATCCAGGACTTTGCCGTATGCTGGCATCGCGCCGGGCAGCCGACCGATAAGACTCAAGAAAATGGCAGAAGCCCCGTCAAAAATCTGGGCGAAGAACCAGGCTGTATTCTCGTGGAAATTGACCGTGCTGTAGGCGCCCCCGATGATCGCACCGGTCCAAAAGCAAAGTGAGATCGCGCAGAAAAAGACAATCGCCTTGCCTCGCTGGCCGATGTACCAGTGACCGGCTCCGGGGATCAGCCAGGCCAGAACGGCGGACGAAATGACCTTTCCTGACAGTTGTATCCTTACGCTCCGGCGAGGGTTAGGGGTGTTCAATGTTGGATCCTCAAGCATCATCGTTGCGAGAGCGGACAACTGCCGCCCGCACAGGTATTGGCGCCACTCGGACAGGTTGCCGTACCACAGGGCAGATCCTTCGCACCGGAACCTATCCCAAACGCACTGAGCTGCTGGCTGGCGATACCGTCGCAGTCGGGGCAGGCTTCCCGTGAGTTCTTGACCATCTTCGGCTTCAGCATCTCGAAGCGCCGGCCACAACTTTGGCAAAGATATTCATAAATCGGCATGATATCTGTCCTCTATCCTTCTTGGCTTTTTTCGTCAGCCTTTGCCTTTTCCATATACACATATATACCGTCAGCGGCCCAGTTTTGCGAACGCTTCTTTTCCCACAGCACCGTATTCGATAAGAAAGCCGGTTGAACGAACATCCAACCGGCTGGTCAAAGGGGTCAAAGCCACATCGTTTTACTATACGCAGTCTAGCCCGTCTTGATTTCGATCTTTCTGGGTTTGTTTTCCGGTCGTTTGGCCAAGGTGATCGTCAGCATACCGTCTTTGAAGGTCGCGTTGACGTTGTTCGCATCCACAAAACTCGGCAGACGAAAGTTCCGGCTGAATTTTCCATAATGGCGTTCGCACAGATGGATCGGCCCTTTGTGTTCGGGGGCTTTGTTTTCACCTTCGATCGTCAGAACGTTGTTCTCAAAGTTGACTTTGACATCCTGCGGCGAAACACCGGGCAACTCCATTTCCACATACAGGTTGTTCTCATCCTCCCGGATATCGGCGCGATGCCAAGATCGGTACCCGTCCCAATTGCCCATAACCCGGTCCACCATTTGATCAAGTTCGTCAAACGGATTGGCCCACAGCCGGGGCAGGTCTTCATATTGTCTGATAACTTTTATTGGCAACATCGTCTCATCTCCTTTCTTTCTACCGCTGAGGCGTTGGTCGTTAGCCTGCGCTTGTTTATTATGCAACTGTCGTGCCAAACATGGATAACTATAACACTGTGCGATCACAGCAGTTAAGTGCTTGTTCCGCCTCAGGAGGGATCGCCATGACATGTTGACAGGTTTGACACTGTTCGATTGCCCTGTCAAAGTGACTGAGGTATAGTAGCGTCAGTGACGTAAGCATAAAACTCTCTGGATTGGTCTACTGACCCACGGCGGGACAGGTTATGCTGGAAAACTGGTTTCGACGGCACCAAAATCGATGTAGCCTCATTTTGCATGCGGGGGGTATCCCCTTGACCCTCTTGGCGATCCCCGCGCTGATCCTTGCGATTGCTTGTGATCAGAATTGGCTTTATGGCTTGGCGGCGACGGTTCTGATCGTCGGATATGCCCTGCAGTTTATCGGTCATGCGGTCGAAGGCAACGATGCCGGCGAGGTCATTCTTATCAAGAAGCTTCTCGGCCGGCCTTATGTCGCCGTCGTGGAAGAGTGCAGAGAGGAGAAGAACGATGGACGATCGTGCTGAACACGCTCTGGATGTCATTTGTTCACGTCACAGCCATCGCAGGTACAAGCCGGACCCCGTTCCTCGTGACGTCATCGAGAAAATCGTCAATGCCGGGCGTCTCGCTGCGACCGCGCGGAACGTCCAGCCATGGCATTTTGTTGTCGTTACCGATGAAAAAACGCGCAAACGACTGGTCGAAATCAACGATTACGGCGATTTCATTGCCGAAGCCCCCGTCTGCATCGTCGTTCTGTGCGACGACACCAAGTATTATCTGGAAGACGGCAGTGCCGCCACCCAGAACATCCTGCTTGCCGCTGAAGCGTTGGGGCTTGGTGCCTGTTGGGTCGCCGGCGACAAGAAACCGTATGCCGACAAAATCGTCAAACTGATCGGCGCCCCCGGCAATATGAAACTCGTCTCGCAGGTGGCGGTCGGCTATTCCGCAGATATCTCGGAACCTCGACCCAAACGGCCCTTGAACAACGTCCTGCACTGGGAAAAATTCTGACTCAAATCACTTCCACCGCTGTGCCTGGTCCGGCTGAGAGTTCCTTGTCCGCCCGACCCTGATTGACAGCAATCTCGAGCATGCCGGCAGAACCGAGGTAGGAAACCACGTGTCCCCGTTCGACGTCGGCAAAGACACGCCGGACGAGGCCGATCGGCTTTTCGCCGAGGCGAACCTGGCAGACCTGTTTGGCCCTGGCAAAGCGATGGAGCTGGTCGGCGGTGATGTTTGTAATGAGATTGCCGTATCGGTCAACGTGAATGACCTGGCCGCTGATGCCCGAATTGTTCGTCTGGCACGCGGGGATATCCAGCAGCGATACGTAAGACTGTCGCGGGCCGACCTGATCGGGGTTCAAGTCCCTGGCCAGATGGGCCGCCACCGGGGCGAAAATGTCCCGGCCGTGGAAGGTCGGCGAGATCGGCTGGCAAAACAACGATTCATTCGAAACGACATTGACCTGCTCCGCCGGGGAGGTCTGTTGGACAAACGTGATCAGCCCATTATCGGGCACCAGAAACATCTGGCCGGCATATTGGGCCAGAATGATCTTACGGTCGGTGCCAACCCCGGGGTCAACCACCGCCACATGGATGGTCTTGGGCGGAAATGTCCGCCAGATCTCCCGCAACACGAGCGCGCCCGAGACGATATCGTGGGCGGGAATTTCGTGGGTGATATCAACGATCGTCGCCTGGGGCGCAATCTGATAAATAATGCCTTTCATGGCCCCCACGTAATAGTCGGCCCAACCAAAATCGCTCGTCAGCGTAATTACCGCCACAGTATAATCCTACAGTTGCAGGAACGGAAAGATTCACTTACAATCCGGTACGAACAGACGTCGTTCAGTCCGGCACAAAACCCTATACTAAATTTACAGGAATTGCGGGATAATGGCTAGAGCCTACATCAAATCGTTGTCCGCGGGGCAGTTTGTCGACGGTGAGGTTTACCTCCTGGCACAAAAGGACCTGCGGAGCACCACGCAGAAATCATTGTACATTCATGCCGTCCTGGCCGACCGGACCGGACAGATTCTCGCCCGGATCTGGCAGGCGTCGCAGGAATTATATGACCTGCTGCCCCAGGATGGTTTCGTGCGGGTACGGGGTCGAACTGAGAGTTATAAAGGAGCACTGCAGTTTATTGTCGAGGGCATCGACCCGGTGCCTATCGAGCAAGTTGATCTGGAAGAATTCCTGGCGAAGACGGACCAAGACATCGACCAGATGTACAAACGTCTGCTGGATATTCTTCGAGGCATAAAAGATCAGCATCTGCTTTATCTGGTCAAGCAGTTTGTCAGCGACGAGCCGCTGATGAAACGATTCAAATCGGCACCGGCGGCGATCCAGATGCACCATGCGTGTATCGGTGGATTGCTGGAGCATACTCTGAACGTGCTGGAACTGGTGTTGCTGATCGTGCCCCGCTATTCTCAGATCAACCCGGACCTGATGCTTGTCGGCGCGTTTTTACACGATATCGGCAAGACCCGCGAACTGACCTGGGACAGCGTGTTCAAATATACGGAAGAGGGCCAATTGGTCGGACATTTGCTGATCGGCTCGATGCTCGTCGAGGAAAAAGCGAAAGCGGTTGCCGCAGAGCTTGGCCGGCCGTTTCCCCTTCGCTTGTTGCAGGTGATTCAGCACATGATCCTTTCGCATCACGGGGATTACACGTTCGGTTCGCCCAAGCTTCCCATGACCACCGAAGCGATCTCGCTGCATTATCTGGACAACCTCGACGCCAAGCTTGATATGGCCCGCCGGCAGATTGCCGAATCCGACTCTACCGATCCGGACGCCGATTGGACGGGATATATCAAAGGTCTGGATCGAAAGCTGTTCAAAGCGGACGTTTTCAAGAGTTAGATCGTCCCAAGTGGATGGTTTACGGACGCAGCAGATTTCACGTCGGAGGAGCCCATCACTTTTTTCGTGAAGGTGCAAGCCATCCGCCGATAACGATAACCAACAGCGTCGCCGGTTCGGGAACAAGGTCATAATTCGCCAGGTCCCCGGCAAAGTTCAACGGCGCCGGTGTGCCGATGCCGTAGTTTCCTGCCAGAGCGCCGAGATCGACCAGATCGACATCACCGTCATCGTCGAAATCTCCACTCGACCAGACGGCGCCGCTGGGGGTGCCATAAGCGCCGGCAAGGCTGCCCAGGTCGGCGAGGTCGACGTCGCCATCACCGTTGGTATCCCCAGCCACCAGGACGGCCGTTGTCCCCACGAGGGTGCCTTGGAGCCGGATCGTCCCCGTAAAACCGCCGGAAATAGGGAGCGTCGCGTCGACGGGCACGGTCAGCGTCGCTGTTGTCCCGTTCAGCGCGATAAGCCCCGCTGTAGCTGAGTTCGCCACGATTTCGCCCGCCAGGTCGTCCCGAGCGCTTCCAAGGATACTGCGATAATCCGCATATCCCTGAAGCACCGTCGCGTCGATCAGGCTGCTGTTGAACCCGCCGCCGCTGACCGCGAGCTGGCTGCTCGTCAGATTAAGCATAAAATCGCGCATGGCTGCATACAGTGTTCCAAACAAACCCATATTGGCTTTGACGCCGTAATCGCCCGGCGCCGAACCACTGACGCCGCCGATACCGGGCTGCCAGGTTCCGTTCACCGCGGCGTCCACGGAGGCGCTTGAGAACTGCAGCGCATTCGGCAGGGCTGCGGTGTGGAACGGTCCGGAGACGACAGTGTTCATCGGGCCGGAATAGGTCGTGGTCATACTGCCCGCAGCCTGTTGCTCGAGCGGGTAGCCCTCAACTGCGCCGGAGACGGAAATGCTGCTGGCGGATGGGTTCAATGTCCAAGTCACATTTCTGCCGGCTTGCGAGACGTTCGAACCCAACAGCGCCGATACCGCTCCCAGAAAAACAAAGAATCTATGCCATCTTCTCATGCTAACTCCTCTCGATAAACAGTCTCTTCTTTCCCTTTTCACGTCCAATCGGATCCAACGCGCACGAGTAATCAGTGCTGTCATTAACTGCCAGGTTAATCTATTGGGCGCTTTTTGTCAAGCCCCTTGGCCGAATTTTTCGATGGATTGCCGCCACGAACGGGGCCGGTATTAGGGGATCGAAAAATGCCCTGTCACTCACAATCCCCGATCAAGATGTGGTCTGCTTCGGCGCACTGTAAAAAGCAGCGACCGGCGGTCGCTGCTTTATTGACAGAAATGACCGCCGGTCGCATTTCTTCTCATCGTGCGGTTGACGACGATTTCCCGTTCACGATATGGGTTTGTTATTGTCCTCTCCGCCGACCGGCCTCAAGCAACACGAGTCGAAGACGGGTGTTTGTACCGGTGTTTGGATCCGATCAGGGCATCAATGGCCAAGTCTTCGTCAAGATCAGGCCAGTGGATGCCATACCCCGAGGGGGAGATTACAGAATGGTTTCTTGCCTGGTCAACCGCGTTCGCCAGGAGATCAGAGTGCTCTGACAACTTGCCGGTGTAGTTTCTTCCATCGACCGTCAAACAAATGAAGTCCCCTTCTGTTCGGACGCTTTCCACATTGTGATATTTTGACGTCATCAGTCCTCCCGAAACTTCTCTCACTGCGATACGATGTGTGTTCGGAAAAACTCAGCGATCCTGGACTTGCCTGCTTGACCGCTGGCGACCGAAAGAGTCAGCTCGACCAAGCCCTCTTCGTTACCGTCGATCTGGATGTCATTGATCGCCAGAAACACGATAGCCGATGCGGCGCCGGTGCGTTTATTGCCATCGAGGAAAGGGTGATTCTGCACAATATGGTAGAGGTAAGCCGCCGCCATCTCAAAAATGTCGCCGTGCAGGTACTGCCCATCGTAGGCCATTTGAGGCATGGCGATAGCGGACTGCAGAAGACCTATGTCGCGTGTGCCTTCCGTGCCGCCATAATGCTCAATCAAGTTGCGATGCAGCCGCAGGATGTGCTCGAGATCAAGAAACAACGGCGTAGACATAAGCTACTCCGCCAGGTTCTTCATAGCGTTGCCGAAGCGTTTGTGGACCATGGCCACGGCGTCGTCGAATTTCTTTTCCTCCTTAGCGTCGCGCACAGGCGTAAGCACCAGCGATCTGCCGTCGGAGATGATCTCAAAGGGTGTATCGGGAGTAGCCTTGAGTAATTCCAGGATCGGTTTATCGATCACCATCGCATAGCTGTTTCCATGTTTTGTCAGTGTCTTGATCATCGTTTTAATCTCCCAAGGCTATATACACAGTATATCCATCGTCAATACATCCGTCAATCTGAAACTTGGCCCAGGAAATCCCCCACGTTGGCGGGAAAGTGGAGAATTAAACGTATGGATGTCGGAGATTCAGGTCTTGGAGGCCAAGGCGAACTTTGCGCGTTCGGTCTTGATCTCGCGCAGGATCGCCGAGCAGAGCGTATCGGCGGGCGTCTTGCCGGCACGAACGGGGCCGGATACGGTCTGATCCAACGCATTGAAAAAAGCAGCGACCGTCGGTCGCATTTCTTTTCATCGCACGGGTGCCGACGGTTTCCCGTCCACAACGCGGGTTCGTTATTGCCTTCTCCGCTGGCGGAGGACCGCCAATCCACCCAAACTCAGTAAAGAGAGCGTGGCCGGTTCGGGGATAGGCTTGAGAAGACACGCCCGTTGGTAACCCTCGGGATTAATCCCCCAACCGAGGATCACCCCATCGTCAGTCATTCTATAGGCCACAGTCAAAACCCAGCCGCTGGAAGGGTCGATGAGACTGTTCAGGTCGATGTTGTTGCCGGCGCCCGTCGGGTCGAAAAGCGTGGCACGCACGCCAATGGAACGGTTATAAGCCCGGCCCACAATCTGTCCGTTGTTGTTGATAGAAAATGCCGTACTCATAGCCCGATCGCCGCCGAGGGTTCCAAGGTTGATATTCTTACCGGCGCCTGTCGGGTCGAAAAGCGTGGCACGGCCGCCGTAGGGACTACCATAGGTATCAGCCTCGCCGACGAGCTGTCCGTTGTCGTTGATGAACAGGACCCTGCTGGAATAACCACCGGCGAGGGTTCCAAGGTCGATATTGTTCCCGCCGCCCGTGGGGTCAAAAAGTGTGGCGTGCCCATTGCCAGAACTGTCCTCAGCGACACCTGCAATCTGTCCGTTGTTGTTGCTTGAATAGGCCCTACTAGTGCCACTCGCCATAAGTTCTGATACAGGGCTAATCGGGCGCCACAAGGTGCTGCATGCAGCCCAGAATGGTCTCGACGATTTCCTCCATGCCACCGGAGA
>Ga0315281_10009297_pt1 | contig 13637 bp, 7 predicted proteins | sample YL17G07_0_MG_FD_204540 | JGI IMG/M metagenome (GOLD analysis project Ga0315281, IMG submission 204540) | Sediment microbial communities from Yellowstone Lake, YNP, Wyoming, USA - YL17G07_0 | ecosystem: Environmental > Aquatic > Freshwater > Lake > Sediment | place: USA: Wyoming | collected...
CGGGGGAAATCAATCTTGAGAAAGGGGGCGTAGCGCTCGCGGTACGCCGGACTGTGGAAAACGGCGTACATGTAGTGGAACACATCTTCCGGGCCGAACGTTTTTCGCAGGTTGCCTCGTCCTTCAGGGGTAAATGACATGGCAAACCGACGGCCGATATTCTCGACAAACTCGCAGGCCAGATTCGGCCGCCGCCCGTTTTCATGCGCCACGAGCATGTCTGGAACGTTCCCATTCGGGTAGAGATAAAGGGGGAAAAGGTAGTTCACTTCCTTGATGGAAACGGTGTGGAGTTGAATGAGGTTCGATGAGCAGAAGACGTGTTCGAAGCCTCTGCCGATTTCGACGCCTCGCGTCGTGCTGAGTCCGATATTCGGCCCCGCCAGCATGTGAGCCATGACTTCGGCGCGGGGCATGCACAGGAAGCCTCTCGAATTGCCGGTGTAATATGTGAGTCGAACGTCGAAGGGGCGATACTGGATTGGATGAAGAAAACTCTTGCTCGGCCCCGATTGCTTCAAGTCCTGTTGCGCAAGATGCACTTTCCAGTCGCGCGTATCGGGGCCTAGTTGAAATGCTTCGCGCCCCTGTGCCGCCGTCATCCCTACAAATTTCTTGATCCTCGCCCAAAGTTCATCCTCGCGAAATGCAATCGCGAAATCGTCCCGCGCCGTCGCGATGCCGAGCGAGTAGACCGGCATCGCCTCCGTCACCTTCCATCCAGCTTCATATTCCTGAAGCAATTCGGAATCCTGCCGAACAAACAGATAGAAGGGAGTTTGTGGCTTCAACTTTTTCCACTTTGTCGCCGCGACATTGCTTTGATAGAGCTCATGATACTTGCCGCCGATCAGATCCTTCGTTCCGTCCGGGCGTTTTTCCCAGACCTCGCGGAGCCCCCACAGATCGCCATAGCGAACCATCGCCGCCTTTTTTGCGGCCTGCTCCTTGCGTTTCACGAATATCCCTATAGCGACGCCCTGCATGATGTCGAAGACGTTTTCATCTTTCGATCCATCCGGCGCGGTTTCCTTCTTCTTCGAGTTGCCGTGCAGGTTGAGAATGTAGATGTCGTCGAAGGTTTCCATCAAACTCTGGCGCATTCCGCGAAACGTCGGGTTGTCCAGGTAGCCGTTGTTGCAGATGAATGCCAGAATCCCGTAGCCGGTGTTTTCTATGCGCCATTGGGCAAAGCGAATGAACTTTACATAATCATCGTTCAGCCACTTCGGGTTGCGTTCTCCCAATGGCTGTCCATCCACTTTGAAATAGTCGCCGGTGGGCTTGCCGGTGGTTCTGTCGTGACCGCGCAGCAAATCCGCGATCCAGGCGCTTTTGTTCTCGGAATGCCCCGAATAAGGCGGATTGCCAAGGACGACCATCACCGGCGCCTTGTTCTTGATGCGCCCGGCGGCGTTGGCTTCTTCGGCGATGAGGTTGGCGAAGAGCGGCAAGTCTTTGTGCTCGAAGGCTTCTTCGAGCGTGTTGGTCAGATAGACGTGGAGGCGTTCGCCGCTATGGAAGGTGTAGCCCGTCTCGGCCAGTTGGATGCCGAGTTTCATGTGGGCGACGGCGTAGGGGGCCATGAGCAGTTCGAAGCCGAAAAGACGCGGCAGGAGGTGTTCCGAGACATAAGAGTCCCATACGCCGCGCATGCCGTTGTCCATGATGTGCTGGTGTATCTGATCCACGACGCCATGGAGGAAAGTGCCGGTTCCGGCCGCGGGATCGAGGATCAGAACGCGGTGGGTCTCGCCGGTTTTACCGAGGCGAGGTTTGCCCTTCACGCTTTCGTCGCTCTTGTAGAGCGGGACTTTCTCGTCCGAGGCCAGGCCGTCGGCGATATTGAAGTCCTTCTTCAGGATGTGGTCCACCGAGCGGACGATATAGGAGACAACCGGCTCGGGGGTGTAATAGACGCCTCGCGCCTCGCGCATTTTGGGGTCGTAGGCGGCGAGGAAGGTTTCGTAGAAGTGAACAACGGGGTCTTGCTGGCGGGTGCGCCGTCCGAAATCGCGCTGGATTTCGGCCATGTCGGCGCGGCGGAGCAGTTCGGTCAGATGATCCACAGCCCACGTTAAGCGGCTGTCCAGTTTCGGCCCGGCGATGTATGTGAACATCTCGCGCAAAAACGGGTTGGTTTCGGGCAGGTCGAACGCGGCGGCTTCGCGGGTGAACGCGCCGCGCGCGGGTTTGTGATTGCAGCAGGCGGCGAACATGCCGTAGCAGATCGTCTGGGCGTACATGTCGGCGAAGGGCGCCGGTTCCAGATCGTGGAGCAGAACGCGGCGGAAAGCCGCCAGTTGCGCGTGCAGGGCGCCGGTCTTGGCGTCCTCATTCTCAAAGGCGCGGACGATAACGTCACGCAGAATGTCCGCCAACCGCGCCATGCGGCCGGCCAGTTCGCGCGGACTGCGGACCGTGGGGAGCGTGGAACTGAAAAACGGCTCCATCACCTTGCGGAGTTCCGTTTCGGCGTCCCGTGTCTTTTCCAGTTTGCCGTTTTTCCCCACGCGCGCCAGGCGCGCGCTTTCGGCGAACTCTCCGTTTCGGTACCACCGGAATTCGAGATAGTCCGTCAGAATCAGATTCGACAGTCCTTCCCGATAGCGCTCCATCTGTTCGGTTTTTTCGACTTCGTCGAGATTCTTGCCGATGTCCTTCGCTTCGACGTAGCCCAGGGGCGTTTGGCCCCGGGTCACGATGAAGTCCGGCGCACCGCATTGTACGCGCTTGGGCTCGTTGGTGGCGGTAACGCCCTTGGCGAGCGATTCGAGCAAGAGGCCCAACGCGGACCGGTAGGTGTGCTCGGTGGCATTGCCCGCCGAAAGGTGCTTTTGGATTTCTTTGAGATATTCCTGGACGGGATCAACCGGCATGCGAGAGCGCTCCAATCTCAATCGAACTTCTGATAAACCGGAGTTCTGAGGTGTCTGGTGTCTGGTATGCCCGCTATTCCTTTGAGGCGTGGGCAAATCGCTCGAACTGCCTGAGTTTCCCGGGATCACCCAGTATCTGAAGAAGGCGGCTGGCTGCCTGGCTTGGATGACGTATCCCTTGCTCCCAACTCTCCACACTCTTGGGTGTGACATTGATCAGGACCGCAAATTGCCTCTGCGTCAGGCCCAGCCTGGCCCGTATCCGCCGGACTTCCATTTGCGTATAGGCGGGCGGAGGGTCCGGCAAAGTCACGCGGGTTGCCCGAGCGCTGCCGCTCCCCCGAATGTATTCGATACCTTCGAGCAATCCTTGGGCTATCTCCGCAGCGAGGGGAGACAAACGAGTCGTTCTGTCGTTTCTCCAAGTCTTGCCATTGCTAGCCTTGGGCTTTCCCATACTTAGTCCCTCCGTGTATTGCCAGAGACTCCCGTCGAAGCTGACGCGCCATTTCACGCAACCGCTTCTTGTCGGTGGAGGACAGGTCGTCCCTCTCGTCTTTCCCGTAAGCGAGAATCAGGAATATCCACCGGATTTCCGGAATCCAGAGATAGATAATCCGGCACCCCCCTCTTTTCCCCTGTCCCCGTTTCCGACTCTGCCAACGGGTTTTCCGCAACGGGGCGCAACCTGGTATCACGTCCCCTGCTCCGGGGTTGCCGGCCAATTGCATCTGAAAGTCCCGGAAGTCGTCATCGCCCGCAAAGAGAGCGTCACGACGCTTCATGAACACCGGCGCCTCGATGAACAGATACTCCATCTCTCTGCCCTTTGCAACTCCTACTTTGTAGGAGTTCGCTTCCTCGCATTCACATGGTGTTGGGCTTTCACTAGCCGTACCTGACACTCAAAACGTATCTGTTGACCCATTCCCCGCACCTATGCGGCAGAGACGGCTGGGAGGGAGATGGGTTGGGTCGCGCCGGTGAGGGAGATGGAGGCGGCGAGGCGGTCCTCTTCGGCAGTGTCGCCGGTGCGGACGGGAATCTCCGGACCCAGCCCGCGGGTTTCGCAGTGTTCCACGAAGGGACGGATCATCCTGGCCCACCGCCAGAGGGCGGCCGGGGCGTGGGCTGGCTCGGCGCAGCGGGCGTCGCTGCCCCGCTCCCCCGCCGCGAGGGGACGGTATTGCTGCAGGACGTAGCGGCGCGCCCCGCGAATCCAACGCGCGATGGAAAGAAGGTCCTCGCCCCCGAGCTGCGGGACCACGGTCGTGCGGAACTCATACTCGACGAAGTCCTGCATCAGGATCTGGATGCTGGCGTCCACGTCGTTCAGGTCAAACCCGGAACCGCACATCTCGGCATAACGGGCGCGCGGCGCCTTGACGTCCATCGCGACGTAGTTCAGGAGTCCGTCGCGGATCAGGCGGCTCAGGACTTCCGGGTTGGAGCCGTTCGTGTCGAGCTTGACCGCATAGCCCAGCGCCCGCACTCCGCGAATGAAGCTCTCCAGGCCTTTCTGCAGCGTGGGCTCTCCCCCGGTGATCACGACGCTGTCGAGGAATCCCACCCGCTCCCGCAATGTCCGCAGGACGGCGGAGTTGTCGTAGAGCGCTCCCGGCGCCGGCATGGAGACGATCCGCCTGTTGTGGCAGAAGAAGCAATCCATGTTGCAGCCCGGCGTGAAGATCACCGCCGCCATCCGGCCGGGATAGTCCACGAGCGAGCATTTCTGGAAACCGATGATGTTCATCTTGCGGCGAGCTCCGGGATCCGGAATTTCTTCCTGTCCACGTATTCCTGCTTTTTGCCGTCGTTGTAGTTGGCGACGGGCCGCAAGTAGCCGGTGACGCGCGACCACACTTCCGTTTCCGCCTCGCAGGTGGGGCAATGGAAGTGCTCGCCGCGGATGTAGCCGTGGTCCTGGCAAATGCTGAAGGTGGGCGTGATGGATATGTAGGGCAGTTTATGCCGGTGGAAGATCGTCTGGATGAGCTTCTTGCACGTCTCGATGTCCTCGATGCTCTCCCCCAGGTAGAGGTGGAGGACCGTTCCGCCGGTGTAGAGCGACTGGAGGTCGTCCTGGAGCGCGAGGACTTCGAAGATGTCGTCGGAGTATCCCACGGGCAGCTGGGTGGAGTTGGTGTAATAGGGCGTGCCGTTGCCCGCGGCGATCATCTCGGGATAGCGCTTCTTGTCCAAGCGGGCCAGACGGTGCGAGGTGCCTTCGGCCGGCGTGGCCTCGAGGTTGTAGAAATGGCCCGTCTCTTCCTGGATCTGGGTGAGCAGATGCCGGAGATACTCCATGATCTCGCGGGCAAACACCTGCCCTTCGGGGCTGGCGATGCCCGCGCCCATGAAGTTGAGCAGGGCTTCGTTCATCCCGATGATCCCGATGGTCGAGAAATGGTTGTACCAGTATTCGCCGGAGCGCTTCTTGACGTTGCGCAGGTAATGCGCCGAATAGGGATAGAGGCCGTTATTCGTCTGTTTTTCGATCACCTTCCGTTTGACTTCGAGCGCGGTCTTGCCCACCTGCACGAGCTGCCACAGGCGCGCCCTGAACTCTTCCCTGGACGAGGAGAGGTAGCCGATCCGCGGCAGGTTGATGGTGAACACTCCCACCGAGCCGGTGAGGGGGTTGCTGCCGAAGAGCCCGCCGCCGCGCTTTCGGAGCTGGGTGGTGTCGAGCCGGAGCCGGCAGCACATGGAGACGGCGTCCTCCGGAGAGAGGTCGGAGTTGACGTAGTTGGCGAAGTAGGGCACGCCGTACTTGCAGGTGATCTCCATGAAGGAGTTGACGGCGGGAAGATCCCAGTTGAAGTCCTTGGTGACGTTGATGGTGGGGATGGGGAAGGTGAAGACGCGGCCCTTGGCATCCCCCTCCATCATCACGTCACAGAAGGCCCGGTTGAAAATGTCCATCTCGGCCTGGAACTCGCTGTAGGTCTCCGGCATCGGTTTTCCGCCGATGATCACGGCCTCGCTCCCGAGGATTTTGGGAACCGTGATGTCGAACGTGAGGTTCGAGAAGGGGCACTGGAAGCCGACCCGGGTGGGGACGTTGAGGTTGAAGACGAATTCCTGAAGCGACTGTTTGACCTGACTATAAGTCAAGTCGTCGTAGCGGATGAAGGGCGCGCAGTAGGTGTCGAAGCTCGACCACGCCTGGGCCCCGGCCGTCTCGCCCTGGGTAGTGAAGGTGGAATTGACGATCTGGCCCAGGAAGGCCCGGAGGTGCTTGGCGGGTTTGCTTTCGACCTTTCCGGGAACCCCGCCGAAACCGTCAGTGAGAAGCTGGCGCAGGTCCCACCCGGCACAGTAGGCGCCGAGGAAACCCAGATCGTGGATGTGGGCATTTCCGTCCTCGTGGGACTGGCGGACTTCCGCCGGGTAGATCTCGTGGAGCCAGTAGTTCTTGGTGAAGGCCTCCCGGACATAGTTGTTGAGTCCGTTGATGCTGCGTTGGGTGTTGGCGTTCTCCTTGATGCGCCAGTCCTGGTTGTCCAGGTAGCCGGAGAACATCTCGATAGTGGCCCCGATAAGGGCGTTCGTCTCGCGGGCGCCCTTGCGCTTTTCGCGATAGAGAATGAACGCCTTGGCGGTCTGGGCGTGGCCTTCCTTGATGAGGACGCGCTCGATAAGATCCTGAATATCCTCGACTTCCGGGATCTGACCCGAGGTTTTTTCCAGGGCAAGAGCAATGACCTGGTCGCAGAGCTCGCTGGCTCGTTTGAAGTCGTCTCCCCCACAGGCGCGGGCGGCCTTGAAAATGGCCCACGCGATCTTTTCCGGATAGAACTTCTCCACCCTGCCGTCGCGTTTGCGGATGCTATCGAACATGGCTGTACTCCTCACGGGCACTGGGAACAAGAAATGTGGAACAGGAACGCTGAACGCCTCAACAGGAGTTAGAGCAAGAGCGTTACCGTAAAGCTGCTTCGCCGTCTATCGGGTCCTACGCACAATTAAATGATAGATTCCATTTGTGGCTGACTGGACCAAAGCCTCCTTTCAGCCAACGAAACACAACATATAGTACCTTGGGGCAAAAGTCAACACAAAATATGGGGGTCCCTACCCCTCTCTCCGATCGGGCGCTAGACATTGAGAAATGGCAACTTCCGCTTGCGGACGGAGAAAGAGCTTCAAGCATGCGCAAAAAAAGATCCCCGTGCTTCCCCTCGGAAAGGGCAAAATCAAGGGCGAAACCGGGGCGGAAAAGGGGGAAAAGAGGGTGATGGGGACGTTTCGGGCCTCTTTCCCCCTCCCCTGCCCGGCGGGAGGCGGGATTCCGGCGGGGGAGGGCCAATAGCGGTTTGCGCTGCGAGACGTTAGTACTCTGTCAGGACAGCAACGATGTAAGAAGCCCGTTGTCAGGATGCGGTATATGTACAACGTCATTAGGACTTGCAACTGTTTTCGTCACTACTTCTTTCCCGGGGCCGGAATCCAATCCGACTCCCTGTACCTGTCCTTGAGACAGGGCAATCTTCGGTCCGGCCGGGCTGTCCGGATCACCTTCAGGTCCTTGAAGATGATCTCGACTTCGTCTTCCGGATCAAACAGCAGACGGTGAACGTAGCGGCTTTTCGCTGTCCAGAGGAACCGCGAGCCATTCTCTCGTGAAGAACCTCATCTCTCTTTCCTTGCCGCATTTCCACCAGGCCGAACCACAGGGGATTGGCCGCTAAGCCCCGGGCGCGTCTGCAAGTACAATAGCGCCGGAGTGAGGCGAAATCAACGTCGGCGCAAATCCGGCTCGCGCGCGGCGCACAAGACCCTTTGTTTCCTTGACAGTCCCCCTTTTCTTCCTGCATAATCCAATCGTCGGGCAAGGGGGCGGGGGCGATAGGGTGCTCGCCCCGGCAGTCCGGGCCGAAGCCCGGGATTCCCAGGAACCTCCCTGCCCAAGTCCACGCGAAAGGTCCATTCCGATGGCCGCTGAAGGTCCCGTCTCTCAGCTTGGCGATTCCCAGGATCGCGACGCCCAACTCGATGCCCTTCTTGGGGAGAGCGAACAACTCTGCGCCGACAAGCGGTATGACGAAGCGATCGCGCATCTGCGCGCCGTGATTGAGCAGTATCCCGATTCCCCTCTCCCCCACCATGCGTTGTCCGTGGTCTGCCTGATGCGTCTCCGAGAGGACTACGAGTACCTGGAGGTGTGGGAAGACCTGGCCGACGACGAGGCGCACTTCGATGCGGCCGTCAAGGAGGCGGAAGCCGCGCTGGACCTGGATGAGAAGTTCGTGCCGGCCCGCAACAACCTGGGGACGCTTTTCGCGCTTCGGGGATGGTGGGAAGACGCCATCCGGCAGTGGGAAGTGTCGTTGACTCTTGAGCCCGGCCAGTCCCAGGTGCGCGAGGAGATGTCTGACGCGCGCAGACACCTTGGAGAGTGAATCGTTGGCCTCTACCACACTCAGCAACAACCTCCTAGTAGGCGCCCGCGAACCGGAGAAACCCACGGTTCTCATTCTCGACGAGCAGTCCTCTTCCCAGGAAGTCCTCAGCGGCTTTTTTTCGGGAGAAGGTTTTCTGGTTTTGTGTCTCGACTCGACAGGGGATTTCCTCCGTTTTCCTCCCGTCCGTTGCGCCGGTATCCGGTTGATCGTTTGTTCCACGACCCATCCCGATCTCGCCTCGCGCGATTTGCGCCGCTTGTTTCTCGCGCAGTTCCCGCTGGTGCCGGTTATTCAGATTGGCCGGACCGGCGGGGAGTGCGGCGCGGAGAGCGCGGACGGAGTTATCGTGACGGCATCTCTCGATCGTCCTCCATCCCCTGAGGCTCTGTCCCGCGCCCTCGAGGCCAGCGGCCGTTTTTCGGAGATCGTGGAGGAGCGTGTCGAACGGGAGCTTTTCCTCAGGCAGGGGCGCTATCTGGAGGAGCCGCTGGCGCGTATTCTGCACGATCTTAACAACCAGATTACGGGCCTGAAAGGCGGGGCCGACCTTCTCACCTTTGCCACCGAGGGGATGGAGGACTCGGCGCGCCAGCTGAAGATGCGGCGGTACCTGGATCAGTTCGTTCAGCCTAGCCTGGCGCAAATCGAGCAAATGATCCGGGTCTGGCGGCAGTTGCGCGAGGGCCGGCTGCGTTCCAGCGGTCCATGTGAGGTCCTTCAGATCGTTCGGCAGGCGGTTGCGGTGGTTGTGCCGCCCGCCCACCGGGGCCGGGTGGAAATCCGTATGCCGGGAGAGGGCCGCTCTCACGGAGAACCCTTGATGGTCCTGATGAACGCGAGCCAGCTGACGTTCGGGCTGGCCCATATCGTGCAAAACGCCTTTGAAGCAACGTCCGGCCTCGAAGAGGGACGGATCCTCATCCAAATCGGCGAATCCGACGACGAGATGTGTTGCATCGAGGTCTTCGACAACGGTCCGGGGATCCCGGAAAGCGAACGGCTTCGGATCTGGCGCACTTTTCATTCGACCAAGGGAGACCATCGCAACGGCTTGGGGCTTTCGATCGCCAAGCAGGTCGTGGAGAAATACCAAGGGCAGATCGAGTGCGTGCCGTCGCCTTTGGGGGGGGCCGGCATCCGTGTTCGCGTGCCCAGAGCATCCCGGAAGCCCCCGTCCGAATCCGTCTGACGCCGGTGGCGTTGACCGCCGGCCGGCCCGCTGGGACGCCGGACTTCGCGAAGAGCCGTCCCATTTCCCCGTTTTTCGGAGGTATTCCCCATGTATAGCCGTTACACGATGCTTTCCAGGAAAACGCCCTTTCTGGTGTGGGGATTCCTGATGTTGGGCGCGGCGGCTTTCTGCGTCCTCCCGCCCGAGCTGGATCCGGCCAATTACGTGCCGAACGCCAAGAGCGGCGTCAAGCTCCTGCCTAGGAAGCGGCAACGCCCCCCTGAGACGAGAACCGATGACCGGCCCAGCACTCAGATCGTGAACCGTCCGGCGCCCAATGTCCCGCTGTATCTTCGGTTTCCTCCCGAACAGGTGGTCGTGGGTCAGATTGGCGATGCCTACATTCTCACGCGGCGTGAATTGACAGGCATGGTTGGCACTCCCGTGAGTCCCGACATCCTGGCCCAACGCGACAGCGACCCCTTGATCGCGCAGGAAATCGAGCGGAAGATGGACGAAGCCGAAGGGAATGTGCTGTATGAGTGGGCGGTTACCAAGGCCTTTTCGCTGCTTGCCAAACAGAAAGGCGTCCAGGTCTCGGAGGAGGAACTCAACGCCCGCACGAAAGAGGCCAGCGAGGGGATGCCGATGGGGCCTTCTTCCGGACAGGGGCCCACAACAGCGTTGGTGGTGGATCCTCAGGTGCTGCGCGCGGAAATGCGCGACGGGCTCATGGCGGACAAGTATATCCAGCAGGAAGTGCAAAGACTGGTTCCCGAAGCGAAGTTGCGGGCCATCTACCAATCCAATCCCGCCAGGTTCATGGTTCCCGCCCAGATCCACGTATGGCAGATCATCCGGCTGCTTCCTCCCAATGCGAGCAAGGAGGAGATTTCGGATCTTCGCAAGGCCTTCTACAAGGCTCGCAAGAGGGCGGCTCGCGCCGGCGAGGACTTCGAGAAGGTGGCCCTCGAGGAAAACCCGCGGACCGACGGCAAGCCTTTCAACGGAGACATGGGCTGGGTGGACGCCGGTTCAGGGTTGCCCCCGAAACTCATGGAGGCCGTCCAATCCCTTAAGATCGGCGAGGTCAGCGAGATCATCGAGACGACAGGAGGCACGGAGTCCCCAATGAGTCTCAAAGTTCTCAGCGGGCGGCTTGCCCCGTCGCAAACTTCAACGGGTTCGGGCGGGGCTTTCCACGTCCTGCGGTTTACCGAGCGCCGGGAGGCCATGGGCGCTACTTTTGACAGCTTCGCTCGTCAAAGCGTGTTGGACTACCTTGTGCTCGACTTCAGAAAAACATACGGCGACTTGATCGTCAAACAGGCGCCATTCCCCATTCTCTTGAACCCCACGGGCTTGCGCCTCATCAATGAACCGCTCAAGAAAGCCGCTCCCCCGTCCAGCATTGCCAACCCAATTGCAGGAAACCCCTCCGGGATACCCGGGAGCGTCAATGGGATTCCCGGGAATGTCAACGAGTTGCCCGGCAACAGCGGCGGGGCGCCGGGAAACAGCGCTGGGGGCCTTGGGGGAGTCGTGCCGCCCGGGAGGTAATCCCCGTCAGGTTGCGGCGCCTCCCTATCTCAAGAACGCCACGCCAGTCCATGCCTCGCCTCCTTTTGGTAAATCCCTGGATCACGGACGTGGCCGCTTTCGACTTGTGGGCCTGGCCGCTGGGGTTGCTCTACTGGGCCCGCCGCCTGAGAGAATGGGGCTTTGAGACCGGTCTGATTGACTGCCTCGACCGCGCCCATCCCGCTCTCGGCGGCCGCGGTCCCCGCGCCAGGAAATTCCACACCGGCAAGTACTACGCCCGGCCGTTTGAGATCCAGCCCGTTCCCGCCGCTCGCGCGGGACGTCTTTTCCGGCGATATGGACTTCCGCCCGAAGCCTTCGAAAACGAACTGCGGGCGTTCGAGGAACGGAAGGGCGAGGAGGGGACGTCCGGAGAGCGGGCGTGCGGGAAGCGAGCGTCCGAGGAGCGGGCGTGCGAGGAGCCGAAGGGCGAGGAGGGGACGTCCGGAGAGCGGGCGTGCGGGAAGCGAGCGTTCGAGGAGCGGAAGGGCGAGGAGCCGAAGGGCGAGGAGGGGACGTCCGGAGAGCGGGCGTGCGGGAAGCGAGCGTTCGAGGAGCGTGGCGGGTCCCCGCCCGACGCCATTCTCATGACCTCCCGAATGACCTACTGGTATCACGGCGTGCGGGACGCCGTGGCGCGTTGCCGCGCACATTGGCCCCGCGTTCCCATCGTTCTCGGCGGCATCTACGCCACGCTCTGCCGGCGCCACGCCCTCGCCCACAGCGGCGCGGACGAGGTTCTCGCCGGAGACGCGCTCGAGGCCCTCCCCCGCTGGCTCGCCCGCGCCTTTCCGAAGAACGCGGGGCGCATCCAGCCGCCGCTGCCGGACCCCGAGACTTGGCCCGAACCCGCCTTCGATCTTTGCCACGCGCATGGCGCCCTGCCGGTGCTCACCTCGGTGGGCTGCCCGTGCCGCTGCACCTATTGCGCGTCGAGGCAGCTCGCGCCGCGCTATCTCCGCCGCAGGCCCGAATCCGTTCTGCGGGAGATCGCGCGGCATCACGAGCGTTGGGGAACCACGGATTTCGTGTTCTACGACGATGCGCTCCTCATGGATTCCGAACGTTTCTTCGAGCCGCTGCTGGACCTTGTGATCGCCTCAGGTATCGCGGTCCGCTTCCATACGCCAAACGGACTGCACTACACGAAGATCACGCCGGGTCTCGCCGGGAAGATGCGGCGCGCGGGCTTCACCACGCTTCGCCTGAGCCTGGAGTCTGTCGAGCCGCCGCAACTGGCCGCCTGGAACCGCGAGGGAGAGCCAGGCCGCTTCACGAGGGCCGTCCGGGCGCTGCTGGACGCGGGGTACGAGCGCGGGGACATCGGCGTCTATATCATGGCGGGCATGCCGGGTCAGAAACCGGAAGAGGTGGAGCGCGCGATTGAGGTCGTGCATGCCGCCGGAGCGCTTCCGAAGCTCAACGAGTACTCGCCCATTCCCGGCACCGAGGAATGGCCGCGCGTCCTCGCCGTTTCGGGACCGGAGATCGAAGAAGAACCGCTCTGGCAGAACAACAGCCTCTACTACACCCGGCCCGAAGCGTTTTCCGCTGAGGCCTTCGAGCGGCTGAAACGGCTCGCGCACAGCCGCGTCATTTGAACCCGGTGCGGGAGAGACCGGCGACGAAGAAGCGTTGGAGAGCGAAGAAGAGAAGCACGACGGGCAGGACGGCGATGGTGGCCGCGGCCATGAGAAGGTGGGAATTGCCGCTCATTTCCTCGTTGAAGGTTTGCAGGCCGACCATCAGGGTCCGCATGTCGGGGCTGGTGGTGACGATCAGCGGCCAGAGGAGCGAATTCCACTCGCCCAGGAAGGCGAAGAGGGCCAGCGTGATGACGGCGGGCTTGGAGAGGGGGAGCATGATCTGCCACAGGTAGCGGAAACGACCCGCGCCGTCAATTTGCGCGGCGTCCCAGAGCTCGTCCGGGATGCCACGGAAGAACTGACGGAGCATGAAGATTCCGAAGACGCTGGCGAGCCATGGCACAACCAACGCGGGATAGTTGTCCAGCCATCGCAAACCAAAGGAGTAGTCAGGTAACGCAGAGAGAATAAGAAAGTTTGGAATAAGCAGGACTTGTCCGGGAACCATCATCGTCGCGAGGACGAGGTAGAAGAGCAGGTTCCTGCCGCGGAATCGCATCTTGGCAAAGGCGTATGCCGCGAGGACGGACGTGATGAGCGTGCCCAGGGTTGTAAGCAGCGACGTTACGCCGCTCACCCAGAAGTACCGCGTGAAGGTGACGGGATTCTCGGGATTGCCCTTTGCGGGCGCGTTCCATGCCTCGACGTAATTGCGCCACTGGGGCCGGCGTTCGCGGCGAATGCCGCTCCCCTTCACCGTGTAGTAGGCGGACTGATCCTGCAAGCGCTTCACGGGCGCCACCACGAGGGAATCTTTGCGGCGGATCTCGCTCCAGGTCAGGTTCCCCGCCCGGATGAGACCGACCTCAATCTCGCTGGTGGCGGCGGGGCCTTGAGCGGCGGAGGCCCGCGGACCGGCACTGCGATTCGCCGCTGCGGAAATCTCTCCCGAACGCGGCACGGAGACCTCTCCCGGTTTTGTGGGCGGAGGGGGGGCGAAGTACTTGGTTCC
>Ga0315281_10009298_pt1 | contig 13637 bp, 10 predicted proteins | sample YL17G07_0_MG_FD_204540 | JGI IMG/M metagenome (GOLD analysis project Ga0315281, IMG submission 204540) | Sediment microbial communities from Yellowstone Lake, YNP, Wyoming, USA - YL17G07_0 | ecosystem: Environmental > Aquatic > Freshwater > Lake > Sediment | place: USA: Wyoming | collected...
GCGCCGACCGCTCGGCCCAGGTCGTGCAGGGCTGGCTCGCCCGGAAAGGCCTCGAATTCCCGGAACTGGTAATGGAAAATGGCTCGGGGCTGTCGCGCGCAGAGCGCATCAGCGCGGCGAATATGGGCAGGCTGCTGCTGGCGGCCTATGCAAGTCCGGTGATGCCGGAGTTCATCGCCTCGATGCCGATGGTCGCCTACGACGGCACCATGAAGCGGCGCCTGAAGTTCGAGCCCGTGGCCGGGCAGGCGCACATCAAGACCGGGTCGTTGTCCGATGTGCGCTCGCTGGCGGGCTATGTTCTCGATGCGCGCGGGCGGCGCTTCGCGGTCGTGTTCATCATCAACCACCCGAACGCCGGTGCGACCCAACACGCGCAGGATGCGCTGCTCACCTGGGTATATGCGGGGCCCGGACGCTAGCGCGGGCGGACACTGCTGCGCGCGTGCCGCAGCAGGGGAAAAAGGTCAGGGGTTCAGGCCTTGCTTCGCGCGATAACAATGCTTCTGGATCTTGCCCGGAAACTGATCGACGCGGCTGCCCGTCCGTACTGCCCACGAAACCGCACAATCCTCGGCCGGCTCGAACTTGTAGGCGGGAGGCACGGTTTCCAGGTGGGCAAGCAGCACGCGTGCAGTCGATTCGGTGGCGCCCGAAAGCGGAAACAACCAGGCACCCACCGAACACCGCCCCACGTCCAGCCCGAATTGCTTCACCTTCCCGGCGATTTCGCACAGGCGGCAGCCCACCATTTCGGCATTGCATTCCGGGGTCAGAACCCAAAACACCGAGACCTCGCGCGTGACAATGTCGGTTTTTCGAACGGTCGCGGCGAGCGCGCCTCCAAACTTGTTGAGGCGATGCATCGCATCGGCGGCCCCGAAGGTGCTGCCCAGGAGCGTTGGATCCTCGAAACCGACCCGGAAGATGGAATAATGCGAATAGGGCGAGTCGGGACGCTGATTCATCACCCAGCCAAGCACTGCGGCGAACTCATCGATCGGAGCGTACATTGCGCTCATGATTACTTTCGAATGGCCGAAAATGCCGGTCAAACATCTCCCTCGGGGAATTTTACGTGAAAGCGGGCAACGTGTGTCCATGCGACCAGCCCTTCCTCGGGTACACGCGGTGATTCTTCGCGCGGTGATTCGTTCATGCCGGCCCCGCCTCCGGTTCAACCGTCAATCCAGGCCGAGCTGGGACCACAGCTCGTCCACGCGCCGCTTCACGGCCTCGTCCATCGCGATCGGCTTGCCCCAGGCGCGCTGCGTTTCGGCCGGCCACTTGTTGGTCGCGTCGATTCCCATCTTCGATCCCAGTCCCGCGACGGGGCTGGCGAAGTCGAGGTAGTCGATCGGGGTGTTCTCGACGAGCACCGTGTCGCGCGCCGGGTCGACGCGCGTGCTGAGCGCCCAGATCACTTCCTTCCAGTCGCGCACGTTCACGTCGTCGTCGGTGACGACGATGAACTTGGTGTACATGAACTGGCGCAGGAAACTCCAGATGCCGAACATGACGCGCTTGGCGTGACCGGGAAACTCCTTGCGTATGCTCACCACGGCGAGCCTGTAAGAGCACCCCTCCGGCGGAAGGTAGAAATCGGTGATCTCCGGAAACTGCTTCTGCAGAATCGGCACAAACACTTCGTTCAGTGCCATGCCGAGCACCGCGGGCTCGTCGGGCGGCTTGCCGGTGTAGGTGCTGTGGTAGATCGGGTCGTGCCGCATCGTTATGCGCTCGACGGTGAACATCGGAAACGGCTCCCGCTCGTTGTAGTAGCCGGTGTGGTCCCCGAACGGTCCCTCCACGGCGGTCTCCCCCGGGTGCAACGCGCCCTCGAGCACGATTTCGCTCGACGCCGGCACGCGCAGCTCCGAGCCCCGGCACTTCACGAGTTCGGTGCGCGAGCCACGCAGAAGCCCGGCGAACTGATACTCCGACAGCGAGTCCGGAATCGGCGTCACCGCCGCAAGCATGGTCGCCGGGTCGGCGCCCAACGCGACCGCGATCGGGAATGGCTTTCCGGGATTGCTCTCGCAGTGGTCGTGAAAATCCAGTGCCCCACCCCGGTGTGCGAACCAGCGCATGATGGCTTTGTTCGGGCCGATCACCTGCTGGCGATAGATGCCGAGATTCTCGCGATCCTTGCGCGGCCCTTTCGTGACCACCAGGCCCCAGGTGATGAGCGGCCCCGCATCCCCGGGCCAGCAGGTCTGGATAGGCAATCGTCCCAGATCAACGTCGCCGCCTTCCCAGACGACCTCCTGGCATGGCGCGCCGGATACTTCCTTCGCCGCCATGTGCATCACCTGGCGGCCGATCGGGATCCAACGCTCCATCACGTCGCGAAAGCCTTTCGGCGGCTCGGGCTCCTTGAGGAACGCGAGCAGCTTGCCGATGTCGCGCAGGGCTTCGACCGAATCCGCGCCCATTCCCAGGGCGACACGCCGCGGCGTGCCGAACAGGTTGGCAAGCACGGGAATGCCGTGCCCGGCCGGACGCTCGAACAGGATCGCGGGCCCGCCCGCTTTCAGGACCCGGTCGCAGACCTCGGTCATCTCCAGACGCGGGGAGATTTCCGCGCGCACTCGCCTCAATTCGCCCAGCGCTTCGAGCTGGGAGACGAAATCGCGCAGGTCGCGGTATTTCATACGACGATGGGGGTCGACCCGCCATCCATGGTGAGCACGGCACCGGTCACGTACGACGCCCGGTCGGATGCGAGAAAAACCGCGACGTCCGCGACCTCCTCCGGCTTTGCGAAGCGCCCGAGCGGGATTTTCGCCTCGCTGCGCCTGTGCAGTTCGTCAATGGAGATATTCTGCGCCGCAGCCTCCGCCGCGTGTCCGGCCCTTACGCGGTCGGTCATGGTGAGGCCCGGATTGATCGCGTTCACGCGGATGCCGGCACGGCCATGCGCGTGGGCAAGACCCGTACTGATCAGCATCAGCGCTGCATTGGCCGCGCCGCCGGCAAGATGCCAGGGGCTGGGGACCTTGCCGCCGGTTCCTACGATGTTGACGATCACGCCGCACTTTCGCTCGAGCATCCCGGGGAGAACGGCCTGGATGGCGTGCATGTAGGTGAAATACTTGGCGTCCATGGCCTCGTGCCAAGCCTGCACGTCCAGGCTCTCTGGCGCATGGCGCTTGGCTGCGCCGGCCGAGTTGACCAGCACATCGATCGGACCCAGCTGACGGTGCCCGGCTTCCGCCATGCGCTGCGCCGCCTCGGGACGCGTCAGGTCGGCCTCGATTGCGATCGCCTCGAAACCATCGGCCCTGAGCGATGCGACGGCGGCGCCGAGGTTTGCGGCGCTGCGCGAGACAATCGCCACGCGTGCGCCTTCCGCGGCGAACGCTCTCGCGCACGCAAGGCCGATGCCCTTGCTGCCGCCGGTGACCAGAACCGATTTGCCCTCGAGCCCCAGATTCATGTTCTACCGCCCCCGCATGAAGTAGTCGGCGGCGATACCCGCGAAGATCGCCGCTCCGACCCAGTTGTTGTGCAGGAACGCGTAAAAGCAGCGCATGCGTTCCCGCCCACGAATCAAAAAGTAGTGGTACCCCATGAGACCGGCGGCACCCGCAAGACCGAGATAGTAATACACGCCAAGTCCAAGCCGCATCCCGACCGCGGCAAAAATGACTAGCGTCGCCGCGTAGCACAGCACAACGGCGAGCACGTCGAAACGGCCGAACGTAATGGCGGCCGTCCGGATGCCGATGCGCAGGTCGTCGTCGCGGTCCACCATGGCGTATTCGGTGTCGTAGGCGATCGCCCAGAAGACGTTCGCCGCCAGCATCCACCAGGCCACGGCCGGAACGTGCCCCAGCTGCGCGGCAAACGCCATCGGGATGCCGAAGCCGAAGGCGATGCCGAGGTAGGCCTGTGGAACGGCGAAGAAGCGCTTGAAGAACGGATAGGTGCCCGCCACGCCCAGCGCGACCACGGACAGCCCGACTGTGAGCATGTTGAGAGACAGCACGACGATTGCAAAAGCGGCTGCACACAGCGCCAGCGCCACCGCCAGCGCTTCCATGCGGCCGACTTCCCCGGTCACCAGGGGACGCTCGCGCGTGCGCTTCACATGCGCGTCGTAGTGCATGTCGGCAAGATCGTTGAACACGCAGCCGGCCGAGCGCATGATTACCGTGCCGAGCGTGAATACCCAGACTATCAGGAAGGCCGGCCTGCCGTTCCCCGCGATCCAGACCGCCCACAGCGTAGGCCACAGCAGAAGCAGGATACCGATCGGCTTGTCGAGCCGGATCAGCCGCTCGTAGGCGTCGAGCCTTTTCTTCAGCGTGTCGATACGCATGGTCGATGCCGGCACGCCGCGATTGCGCCGATCAGGCCCCCTGGAATGCAGCGGCTTGGTCGCCGCTATCGTTCGGAATTTGTTCCGCGCAATAGGCGCTTTGCATTATCGTGCAGAATTTTTTGCTTTACCGGCTCTTCCAGTTCGAGTCGCTCGATCATGTCGAGCCCCTTGCGAATGGACCCGAACGGGCAGTCGGTCGCGAAGACGGTGTTGTTCGCGCCGAAGAATGCGAGGCCGCAGCGCGTGGCTTCCACGGCGCCGTGCATGGCGGTATCGGCGTAGAACATCCGCATCATTTCCATCGGCGGGCGACGCATGTAGGGACCGCCCGATTCCGCCCTGTCAGCCTGCAGGCCCAGGCGGTGTACCGCTCCTGCCACGCGCTCCTCGTGGAAGGGAATCATACCCCCCATGTGGTGCGTGATGATCTTGAGACCCACGTGCCGCTCGAACAGGCCGGCCAGCACCAGACGAATCATGGTCGCCGCGGTCGCGTAAGGCCAGCCAAGGACCAGCCAGATGTCGAATTGAGACGTCGATTCGGACGCGAAATCGGGCATTTCCGGTGTACGGGTCGGATGGAGCCAAATCGGCAAACCGTAGCCCTTCATCGCCGCAAATACCGGATCGAATTCGGGGTCGTCCAAGGGGCGCCCGGCTACGTCCGTGAAAATCTGCACGCCGCAGGCGCCCAACTGGCCGATAGCGCGGTGCAGTTCGGTCATTGCCGCATCCATATCAAGCATAGAGAGAGAGGCCACGAAGCCGGGGAACCTGTCCTTATGGCGCGAGACCAGTTCGGCCATGGAATCGTTGGCGACGCGCGCGATTTCGTTGCCCTGCTCGCGCGTCATGAATTCCTCGATCGGCGGACTCGAAAATGAAATGATCTGAACGTATTCGCCAGCCTCGTCCATCAGGCGAAAGCGATCGTCGAAGTCGTAGAGCTGCCGGGAATTGTCTATGCGCGTGCCCATGGAGCCGAAGTTGGGCGCGATGCGTTTTACGCGGTCGAACACCGGCCTGGGATAGACGTGCGTAGCGATGTCGATGATCATGCGTCCCACCATTCAATTCGCGTCGGGGCTACCGGCGCCGGATTGCCGGCCGGTTCGATTTCCGCGGATTATCGTACCAAACAGGCATTTCCGAATACGCAATCAGGCTTTCAGAAAATCGCCGCGCCCGCCAAGCCAGCGATCGAGGTGATGCCGCGCCGCCTCCGGGAATTCACGCAGCATGCGCTCGGCGGCTTCCCTTGCCGCGCCGAGCAGGTCCTGGTCCCGCTCCAGGTCGGCAAAGCGCAGCAGCGGCGCGCCGCTCTGACGCGAGCCGAGGTACTCGCCCGGACCCCGCGCGAGCAGGTCCTGGCGTGCGATCTCGAACCCGTCGGCCGATTCGTAGATCACCCGCAGCCGCCGGCGTGCCGCCTCACCGAGTGGATTCTGATAAAGCAGGATGCACACGGATTCGGCCGCACCACGCCCCACGCGGCCGCGCAACTGGTGCAATTGCGCCAGCCCGAACCGCTCGGCGTGCTCGATCACCATGAGCGCTGCATTGGGCACGTCGACCCCGACTTCGATTACCGTCGTGGCAACCAACAGATGGACGTCCCCCGCGGCGAAGGCCGACATCACCCCGGTCTTCTCTTCAACGGACATGCGCCCGTGCACCAGGCCCACGCGCAATTCCGGAAACTCTTTGGTCAGGTTAGCGTGCGTTTCGAGCGCGGTCTTCAGCTGCAGCGCATCCGACTCCTCGATCAGCGGGCACACCCAGTAGGCCTGGTGGCCCGCCCGGCATGCCTCGCGGATGCGACGCACCACCTCCTGCCTGCGCGAGTCGGCGACCAGCTTGGTCACCACCGGCTGCCGCCCGGGTGGGAGCTCGTCGATGACCGACACGTCCAGATCGGCGTAATAGCTCATCGATAGGGTGCGTGGGATCGGCGTCGCGCTCATCATCAGCAGGTGCGGCTCGTCGGCCCGCGCGCGGCCGCCTTCGCCCTTGCCGCGCTCTTCACCGCTGCCGCCGCCTTCGCCCTTGCTCCGCAACGCCAGCCGCTGCTCGACCCCGAACCGGTGCTGCTCGTCCACGATGGCAAGCGCAAGCGAGCGGAACTGGACCTGCTCCTGGAACAGCGCATGGGTGCCTACGGCAATCTGCGTCGCACCGCGCGCGATCGCCGTGAGCGCCGCCTCGCGTTCCTTCCTCGGCTGGCTGCCCGTCAGCCAGGCCACGCCGATTCCCAACGGCGAGAGCCAGTCATGGAACTTGCGGTAATGCTGCTCGGCGAGGATCTCGGTGGGCGCCATCACCGCGGCCTGCACGCCGTTTTCAACCGCGCGCAGGCAGGCGAGCGCCGCAACCACAGTCTTGCCGCTTCCGACATCACCCTGCAGCAGCCGGTGCATCGGGTGTGCCTGGGCGAGGTCGGCGCCGATCTCGGCCCAGACGCGGATCTGTGCACGGGTAAGCCGGAACGGCAGGTGATCGAGCATGGCGCGCACCAGGGCACCAGCCGGCGCAAGCGGCCGGGCGCGCTTGGCCTTGCGCTCGCGGTAGTGCTTGCGCATCGACAACTGCTGGGCGAGCAGTTCGTCGAACTTGATGCGGCGCCATGCCGGATGCGTGCGCAGGGCAAGCGAGCGCTCGTCGGCATCCGGTGGCGGCCGGTGCAGCGCGGTGACCGCCGCGGCAAATCCTTCCAGACCGCCGTCCAACCCGCGGGTCTTGCGCACCGCCTCGGGGAGCGTCTCCGCGAGACCGGCGCGACCGAGCGCCTCGGCTATCATCCGCCGCAGCGCGCCCTGTGCGAGCCCCGCCGTGGTCGGATAAATCGGCGTGAGCGCGTCAGGCAGGGGCTCGTCGCCATGCAGGACGTGAAAGCGCGGATGTATCATCTCCCCGCCGAGCATGCTCGCGCGGACCTCGCCGAATGCGCGCACCCGCGCGCCCGGAGCAAGCGCCTTCTGCTGGCTCGGATAGAAATTGAAGAATCGCAGGGTGAGTTCGCCGTCTGCGTCGCCGATCCGCACCACAAGCTGCCGGCGCGGCCGGAAGACGATCTTGCTGTCGAGCACCGTGCCCTCGACCTGCACCGCCGAGCCGGGCGGCGCCTCCGCGATCGGGACGATGCGCGTCTCGTCCTCGTAGCGCAGCGGCAGGTGCAGAACGAGATCGAAATCCCGGTGGATGCCGATCCGGGCGAGCTTCGCCGACAACGAGGCGCGGGAAGCATCGGCTGAAGAGTGCTCCGGACCGGCGGCGGCCTTGGCGGCCTTGGCCGCCTTCACCAACTTCACTGCCTTGGGCGTGCCCTTCACGCCCTGCGCTCCCCCGTCTTCACCCCTCACTCCCCGCTGCTCATTCGAAAACGAGCACCGCGTCCGCCTCGACCAGCGCCCCGCGCGGCAGCGCAGCGACGCCAACCGCCGCGCGCGCGGGGTAGGGCTTGGCGAAATAGGTGGCCATGATCTCGTTCACCTTGGCGAAATGCGCCAGGTCGGTGAGGTACACGTTCAGCTTGACCGCGTCGGCGAGGGAACCACCCGCGGCCTCGGCCACCGCCTTCAGGTTCGCGAACACGCGACGGATCTGGGCCTCGCTGCCCTCGACCAACTGGCCGGTTGCCGGATCCAGCCCGATCTGGCCGGACAGGTAGACGGTCTTGCCCACGCGGACGGCCTGCGAATAAGTGCCGATGGCGGCGGGCGCGCTTTCGGTGCTGACGATGATCCTGGACATGGAGAGTTCCCTTTAAGAAGCGACCGGTGCCTGGACGGCTGACATACAATACGCGATCTGATCGACTGGCCGCCCCGGGCATCGCGTCGGGTCTCGTTTCAGGTCTAACCGTGCGGACCTATCTTAAATGACCATCGGCACCATCGCCAACCTGGAGCAGCTTCCCGGCAGTTGCGATTAACACCTTCCAATGTCCGTGTCCTGAGCCCCGCTTGATCTCCATTGCCAAACTGCGCCACAGGTTTTTTGGCGCGCCGCTGGACCCGCTGGACAAGAAGACGCGCCACAACCTCGCGCTGGTGGCGTTCTTCGCCTGGGTCGGCCTGGGTGCCGACGGCATCTCCTCCTCCTGCTACGGACCGGAGGAATCGTTTCGCGCCCTGGGCGAGCACACGCATCTCGGGTTGTATCTTGCTCTGGCCACGGCGCTGACGGTCTTCATCATCGCGCTCGCCTACAACCAGGTCATCGAACTGTTTCCCACCGGCGGGGGCGGCTATCGCGTTGCAACCCGGCTGCTCGGGCCTTATGCCGGGGTCACCTCCGGTGCGGCGCTCGTGGTCGATTATGTGCTCACGATCGCGATCTCCATCGCCAGCGGCGTGGACGCGCTGTACTCGCTGCTGCCGCTCGGCTTCCAGGCCTACAAGCTCGCCACCGAAGTCGTGCTCATCATCACGCTTACCCTTCTCAACCTGCGCGGCATGAAGGAAGTCATCAAGGTGCTGCTGCCGATCTTCATCGGCTTCGTGGTGACGCACGCATTGCTCATCGTCTACGGCATCGTCGCGCATGCCGCGGTCCTGCCGGCGCTCGTGCCCGAGACGCTCAGGGAAACGGGCGAACTCTCAGGCCAGATCGGATGGGCTCATGTCGCCGCGCTGATGCTGCTCGCCTACTCGCAGGGCGGCGGCACCTATACCGGGCTGGAAGCCGTATCGAACAACGTCAACGTGCTTGCCGAGCCACGCGTGCGCACCGGCAAGCTCACCATGCTGTACATGGCGCTGTCGCTTGCCTTCACCGCGGGCGGCATCATCCTGCTCTACCTGCTGTGGAACGCAAAGCCGGTGGAGGGACAGACACTCAACGCCATCACCTTTGGCGCCATCATCAGGAGCCTGGGCTGGGAAAGCGCCTGGGCCACCGAAGCGGCACTGCTCGTGGTGCTGGCGCTCGAGGCGGGGCTGCTCTTCGTCGCCGCCAACACCGGCTTCCTGGGCGGCCCGGCGGTGCTCGCCAACATGGCGGCAGACTCGTGGGTTCCGCACAAGTTCCGTTATCTATCGACCCGGCTGGTGACCGAGAACGGCATACTGGTGATGGGGCTGGCGGGCCTGGGCATCCTGTTGTGGACAGGGGGCAGCGTCGCGCTGCTGGTGATCCTGTACAGCCTGAGCGTATTCCTCACCTTCGCCATTTCGCTGTTCGGCCTGTGCGTGTATTGGGTGCGGCAGCGGGGGCAGCACAACTGGCTCGGGCGGCTGGCCCTTTCGGCGCTGGGGGCGGTGCTGTGCGCAGGAATCTTCGCCATGCTGCTCGTGGAGAAATTCACCGAAGGCGGCTGGATCGCGGCGCTCATCATCGGCGCGATCATCGCTGCGTGCGTCGTCGTCCGACACCATTACAACTGGACCCGAAAGGAGCTGAAGAAGATCGACGAGATTTTCACCGGCCTGCCTTTCGGCAGCGTCACCGCGCCGCCCAAACCCGACTCCGACCTGCCCACTGCAGCGTTCCTCGTCGGTTCATCGCGCGGCGGCGGCCTGCACGCACTGCTCTGGGTGCAGTGCATGTTTCCCGATCATTTCAAGAACTTCATCTTCATCAACGCGCGCTCTGTCGACTCGCACAGCTTCGGCGGTCGCGAAGACATGGAGGCGATGAAAGTGGAAGCGAACGCCGCACTGGCCTATTTCGTCAATTACTGCAACAGCAAAGCTTGGGCGGCAAAATCCTACCTGTCGTTCGGCACCGACCCGATCGACGAGGCAACCCGGCTCGCAGAGCGGGTGCACGCCGAGTTTCCGTATACGATCTTCTTTACCAGCAAGCTCATCTTCGAGCACGACAACCTGTTCATCAGGCTGCTGCACAACCAGGCGCCCCTGGTGTTGCAGCGCCGTTTCCATTTGCGCGGCATGCAGATGGTGATCCTGCCGATGAAGCTGACGCTCTGACGCACGCGCGAATGGAACGCCTGTTTCTTTGTCCGCCTGCGGCTCCAGCGCGCTACGGCCGGCCCGAAGGTCCCGCCGGCAGTTCCGGCCCGTCCGCGTCGGTCAGGATACGGCCGCTGGCGCCCTCGGCGCCGACGCGGCGGAATCCGTATTCCACGATGTCCCCCAGGTCTGATCGCAACTGCAGCTGACGGGTCAACTGCCGGGCCCGCCGGACCAATTCTGCTTTCGAGAACGACCGCTTCCGAGGTGAGGCGACGACGATCTTGTTGTTTGCGCCGTGGACGTCGACTGTGGAGACCTCCTCGTACACGGCCTGGTACGTTCGCACCATCGAATCGTAGAGCGGGTTTGACTCGCGGCCCCAGATGTTGCCGATCACCACCCCGCGGGGCGTCAGCGCCCGGCTCACGCCCACCAGGAACTCGCGGGTCACCAATTGGTACGGAACGCTGTCGGTACCGAAGGCGTCGAGGAAGATGATGTCGTACAGGCGGCCCGAGCGCTCGATGAAATGCCGACCGTCAGCGACATAAGCATGCATCCTCTCATCCTCGTGGAATCCAAAGTGGCTCTTGGCGACCTCGACCACGCCGGGATCGATTTCGACCACGTCGATCCTCATGTCCGGGAAGCGCTTTCGGAGGAACCCGGGAATCGTGCCGCCGCCCAGTCCGACGACGAGCGCGTTCTGCGGCTTTTCGACGAACACGAAGGCGACCGGGATGGCCCGCGTATAGGGCAGCTCAAGGTGATCCGGGTCCCCGAGCTTCACAACGCTCTGACGCGCTCCGTCTTTCTCGAACCGCAGAATGCGCATCCCCCGATCGTCCTCGGTGACCAGGATGGTGTTGTAGGGCGATTTCCTTTCGAGGAGCAGTCGCTCGCCTGAAGCGGCGGCGCCGCAAAGGGCCAGCGCCGTAACGAGCATAAACGCAAAACGCAGTGCCACCGCGCGCATCAGGCGGCCTTGGCGCAGGAGTCTTTCGGGACCACGCAACGCGAACTTCTTGCTCACGCTGGCACGCGGAGTTGACCAACCATGGCCGAGTGCTCATGGTGACGCAGATCGATAAAGTGTAACTTTCTAGAATGGAGAGCCAATAGCCACTTGCCTCTACGACACATCACCGTGTCAAATCTGACAATCGTCCGTACACGGTCTCGGCGATGCGGATCAGTCGCGCACATTGAGGTCAGGCCTGGATAAGCAAGCGATCTACAGAACCGCATCGATCCAATCCCAGCGCTTGTCCTTGATCATCAAGAAGCGGCAGTGCCCTCCGGACAATTCCGCCCACAGGCCGCCAATCGATCGATCATCTTCTGCACCAGCCCACCGGTCCCCTCCCTTGTATTCGACCGCCAGCACAACGCCTCTAGGCAACTGGCACATAAAATCTGGATAGAAGCGGCCATCGGCTTTCTGCAGGGCGTATGAACACCCTTCTTTCCGGACAAGATTGCGTACCCAGAAGTCGATCCGCCCTTGCTGCGCCCACTTGTCCAGTTCTACCGCGCATTCGAACTCCTCCTTGCTGTCAAAGTCGCCAATGCGACCGTAGTAGTGCTTGCAAAAATCGAACCGGCCAAACTGTCCTTCGTAGTCACGGCTGAGTAGTAATTCCGTGCCGACAGGTCACTGGTTTTCCAGACACGACGCGGGTCCCTATTTATTTGATAAGTCTTTCTTGTCTCGCGCCCCAACTGCCATTTTGTACTCCGCGTCAAAGTCCGCGCCGCTGTTCATCGTTGGATCGATCTGCTTGAAGGCTGTGTACATTAGCGCGAGCAGGTGTAGCCCCGAATATGTTCCGGGAAGGGTGCGCAGGGCGTACTTCTGTTCGGGGTCGTTGATGTCCGCGTTGCCCGAGCAAAGCGACTTCAAACGCGATTTCCTGGCGCTTCTTCGGACCGAGCTTGTCGAACGTATCGAGCGCGCTGGCGATGTACATCATCACATCGGCACGGAAGCCGCCCGGGACGTTCGACCGCAAGTTCTTCTGCGCGATCCTTGTCCGGGCCTCACGTGCCATTTCCGCAACCTGAGACGCCGAGAAGCGATCAATGAGGTTTCGGTAAATCCCGTCCATCTCGCTTATGTCGTCGAGTTTCTCTAGGGCATGGGCAAGTCCGAACATGGCCTGAGGATCGTCCGGTAGTTGGTGAAATGCCTCGCGTAGATGAGGAAGTGCGCCCTCGTAGTTACCTTCGTTGCCAAGCACAGCACCGAGATTGCGGTGTGCGTATAGACTAGAAATACGTTGCGCATGTCGAATATAGGCACCAATAAGGCCGGTTGTGCCCCCCTTGCATCGGAACGATACCACCAACGCGGATGGACGCAACGGCGGACGCTAACTAACTAAGCGGGAATGGTAGCTACGGCGCCCACGAACTCATTCGGTAATAGAAACCCTTCATTATTCCAATCGTCACTTGATTGCTATGAGCCGGCTATCGAACCATCCCCGCATATCGGGACCGCATTGTCCGATACAAATATCCCGAACGGCAACGAGCGCCTCAACACAGTCCGTCTCTTCTCAGTTTTCATGCGTCCAGCGGTAATGAATCTTGAGCCCGTTGAGATGTGTCCAAGGCAATAACCCGTCCTTTTGCATTCGCCCAACCACAATTCCCGGGGCAATTCCGATCCGCCTCGCGAAGGCATGTATGCCTTGATTAGTTTTCGGAACAGCTGCCAACCCCGCAGCATCGGCGGACGAAATCAGCCAACCGCCAGCAAAGGCATCGGCTTCATCTTCGTCCGCGCCATCGATCCGGTTGGCAACATCAACAAAGAGCAATTTCTTACCGTGAAGCAGCAAATGCCCCGCTTCGTGAAAGAACGAGAACCAGAAATGGTCGTTGGACTTGTGGCGCAGACTCAACATGAGCAGCGCTTTCTCGGCGCTCAGCCAGCGCGTTGCTCCGCTCACCGGACAGCCCTTAGGGGCCGGGACGAGCACAAGCGCGACACCAGCCCGGGCACAAGCCTTCACAAGACGCGGGATGAACAGGGCTGGATCGCCCTCGTTGGTCAGTTGGCGCGCTTCGCTAAGCACCTGCCTGAACACCGCCTTATCAAACGCCTTGCAAGTAATGAGCTCGGCCTCGCGCTCGCCTTGCCGAAGCCAAGCGGCGACCGCGCCTACCTCCTTGGCGAGTTTGGCCGAAGCACGAAATGCGACTAACGGGTCCCTGTACTGCTTTTCCCAGGCGTCCACCGAAGCTACGCCGAAGAAACGCAGGCATTCGCGGACCTGATCGCCTTTGTTCTCGAAAGATCGAATCCAGCCGAATCGCACCATCTCTTTGATTGGCAGACGCTGCAGCCATTCAGCCTTGCCCAATAGCGCTTTGCGTTCCCCCAGCCG
>Ga0315281_10009299_pt1 | contig 13636 bp, 11 predicted proteins | sample YL17G07_0_MG_FD_204540 | JGI IMG/M metagenome (GOLD analysis project Ga0315281, IMG submission 204540) | Sediment microbial communities from Yellowstone Lake, YNP, Wyoming, USA - YL17G07_0 | ecosystem: Environmental > Aquatic > Freshwater > Lake > Sediment | place: USA: Wyoming | collected...
CGCGACGACCGCACCCAGGCGGCCGCTCGGCGCCTCAAGGACTGCGACCTGGTGGTGATGCACTCGGTGGGCTACACGGAGGAAACGGCCCGGGAGGTCGCCGCGGTCACGCACAAACCGGTCGTCACGGCCCGGCGAATTCTCGCGGGCGCCGTGCGCATGCAATTGCGCGAGTTGCGCGCTGCGGTGGTCTGGGATGAGCCGGCCCTGGCAGAAACCCTGAGCCGTGTGATTCCGGGGCTGACGCCCAGGGAGCAGGAGGTGACGCTGCGCGTTGCCAACGGCATGTCCAACAAGGCGATCGGCCAGGCCTTGGGCATCAGCCACCGCACGGTGGAGATTCACCGCGCGCGTGCCATGGAGAAGCTGGCGGTCACCACCGTATCCGGGCTGATCCACCGGTTGTTGTTGCTGCGAGGACACTGAACCGGGCCGGCGGGCGCCATACGTAGCCGCACGTATACCCCGCCGCCTGCGATCACGGTACGGTGCTTCCGCCGCAGCCGGCCACGCCATGGAGCGGCCGGGGGATGCGCACGCGATTCAGGAGACCACAGTGGCCAAGACACTCGCGATGGTGACCATCGGCCAGGCTCCGCGCACCGACATGGTGCCCGAGATCGTCGCCTGGCTGCGTCAGCCGGTGCGGATCGAAGAGTTCGGCTCGCTGGACGGGCTGACGGCGAAAGCCGTCGCCGGACTCGCGCCACGGACCGGTGAGCACCGCTTGGTGACCCGGCTGACGGATGGCAGCGAGGCCATCGTGGGCAAGATGCAGACCCACGAGCGCTTGCAGAAGCTGTTTACCCGCCTGGATGGGCAGGGATATGATCTGATCGTCTTGCTCTGCACGGGACATTTTCCCGCGTTCCAGGTGCGGACACCGTTTCTTGAGGCGCAACTGGCCGTGGACAATATGGTGCAGGCCCTGACCTATGGGCAGCAGACCTTGGGCGTGCTGGTGCCCAACAAGCTGCAGATCGCCGAGTTCCACGGCATCGAGGGCAAGCCCGTCAAGGCGGCGTGCGTCTCGCCCTATTCCGGCGGGGCATTCGCGGAGGCCGGCCGCAGCCTGGCAGCGACAGACCTGATTGTCATGCACTGCATGGGCTATACGGAAGCCATGCGTCAGGCGGTGAAGGAGGGTTCAGGGCGCCCGGTGTTGCTCGCGCGGCGGCTGCTCGCCGCGGCTATTGATCTCAGGTTGGAGGACTAACCCCAGGAGGAATGAATCATGAGGGCAAAAGCGATGATCCGATCATGGAAAGGGCTGGGCCTCGTGCTTGGTGCCGGAGCCTGCATTGTGGCGGCCTCCACGGCGGCCGCCTTCGAGCGCACCGCGGAGGGGCTGGTCTTGGTCTTCGGCGGACGCCAGGAAGTCCCGATTCTCGATCCCAGCCAGAAATACGACTGGTCCACCCGCATGTTGCAGCAGGCCATGTACGATGCCCTGGTGAAGTACGAGGGAGACCCGCCGGAGATCAAGCCTTGGCTGGCCAAGCGCTGGGAGGTGAGCAAGGACGCCAAGGTGTGGACCTTCTTCCTGGACGAGCGCGCCAAGTTCCACGACGGCACCCCGGTGGACGCCGAAGCGGTGAAGTATTCCTTCGAGCGCACCCTGCAGATCGGCAAGGGGCCGGCCTGGATGCTCAACAGCGTCCTTTCGGCCAAGGGCATCGAGGTGGTTGACGCCCACACCATCCGGTTTCGCCTGGACAAGTCCTACGCTCCATTCCTGTCCTTTACCCCCTGGTGGTACATCATGAACCCGAAGGAGGTGCGCGCGCATGAAACGGGGGGCGACCTGGGGCAGGCGTGGATGACGATGCACACGGCCGGGAGCGGCCCGTTCCACATCGCCCGCTTGGAACCGGGCGTGCTGTATCACCTGGCGGCCAACAACGAGTATTGGAAGGGCTGGCCGCAGGAAAAGCATCCCGCGGGCGTGATCTACAGGCTGATTCGCGAAACGGCATCCCAGCGGGCGGCCTTGCAGCGCATGGACGCCGATATCGTAGAGGGACTTTCCAGCGAGGACTACACGGTGGTTGGCAAGTTGCCGGGGATCGAGGTTGAAAACCACCCCGGCATGACCACCTTCGGCGTCAAGTTCAATACGCAGCACGGCCCCATGGCCGATCTTAACCTGCGCAAGGCGGTTGCTTACGCCTTCGATTATGATGCGTTGATCAAAATCTACAACGGAGAGGCCAAGCTCGAGGACAGCCCGTTCCCCAACGCCATCAAGGGACACAAGACCATCGCCAGCATGCCGCGCCGAGACTTGGCGAAGGCCAAGGCGTTCTTGGCGAAGAGCGCCCATCCCAACGGCGGCATCGAGTTGGAGTACGTCTACGTGCAGGGGCTTGAGGAGGAACGGCAGATCGGCCTGGTGCTCATTGACGCCCTGCAGCCGCTCAACATCAAGGTGAAGATGGTGTCCATGATCTGGCCCAACATGGTGGCCCGGGCGGAAAAGGTGGAAACCTCTCCGGACATGATCGCCGTGTTCACCACGCCGGTCGCCACGGACCCCGATGCGGTGGCCTTCCAGTACCACAAGGAGTCCTGGGGCAAATACTATGGCTCCCACTATCTGAACGACCCGGAGTTGATGGGCATGATCGAGCAGGGCCGTACGCTCGCCGACTGGTCCAGCCGGGAGCCCATCTACGCCCGCATCCAGCAGCGGATCGTGGATTTGCAGCCGGAGATCTTCGGCATGTTGGCCAACCGGCGCTGGGCGCGGCGGGACTACGTCAAAGGCTTCAAGTTCTCCCCGGTGCACTTCACGGGCGAGGTTGACCTGTACCGGCTCAATCTGGAGCCGAAGTAGCATCGGCCGCGCGGGGTTGCACGGCCGGCGGCGGAGCCGGGGGATTCCATGCGGGTCCGGGCTTCCCCGTCCGCAAGGGCGGTGCGTGGGGTCCCGATTGTGGATCTGCTTGCCTCGGCGTGAGCGGAGCGGCGCGCCCCCGTGCTCCGGCCGCGCGGCCACGATCCGTGTTGAATCCGTGAATGCGCCCCGCGGGCGCGCCCAGCCGCCGGTTCCAGAACCCGCTCGGGGGGTCCGCGTGCTGCGTGGCCCTCGCCAGTTCGGTTCGCCCGGAGCGCGCAGCTTCCTGCGGGCAGGGGGCCGGGGCCGGCTCCCCCGCGGTGCCGGCACAACTCATGAGGCGCGGCGATGGCGGTGGTGCTCAAGCGACTGGCTCTGCTGGTGGTGATGCTGTTTGGATTGCTCACCATCACCTTCACCATCTCGCATGTCGCGCCCGGAGATCCGGCCGCGCTGGCGGCAGGGCCGGATGCCACGCTGGAGATGCGGCAGCGCATTCGCGAGGAGTTCGGTTTCAACAAGCCGCTTCCCATCCAATTCGGCATCTACCTCGCGGGTGTGGCACGGGGCGATCTGGGCCGCTCCGTACAGACCAACCAGAGCGTGACGGTGGACCTGCTGCGGTACTTTCCGGCGACCCTGGAACTGGTCAGCGCCGCGATGCTGATTGCGGTGGCGCTGGCCATTCCGCTGGGCATGCTCTCGGCGATGCTGCGGAACACCTGGTTTGACCACGTGGCGCGAATCGTGAGCGTTTCCGGAGTGGCCGTGCCCATGTTCTGGCTCGGTCTCATGCTGCAGTTGTTCATCGCGCTGCACTTGGGCTGGCTTCCGCTGGGCGGACGGCTGGGGCTCATGGCCCTGCCGCCGGAGCCGGTGACGCACCTGTATCTGGTGGACAGCCTGCTGCGGGGGCAGTGGGGCACCTTCATGGACGCCTGGGCGCATATCCTGCTGCCGGCCGTGGCGCTGTGCCTCCCGGCGTTGGCCGCGATCGTCCGGGTCAACCGCGCGGAGATGATCGAGGCCCTGGCCATGGACTATGTCGTCAACGCGCGCGCCCAGGGGATCACCCGCGGCCGCATTGTCGCGGTGTACGCGCTGAAGAACGCCATGCTGCCGACCCTGGCGATCATCGGACTGCGCTACGGGTGGATGCTGGGGGGCACCGTGCTGGTCGAGACGGTGTTCAACTGGCCCGGCATCGGCCTGTACGCCACCCAATCCGCCGTGGCCCAGGATTTCCAGCCCATCATGGGCGTTGCATTGCTGATTGGCGTGAATTTCATGCTGGCGAACCTGCTGGTTGACCTCTGCTACGGCTGGCTCGATCCGCGCACCCGGGAGGCGGGCGGATGACCGAAGCCGGCGAGCGGCCCCCGGCCCTGGCCGCGCCCGACACGTGGCGTGAACGCCACACGGCCGGCCTGCGGCAAATTCGGCTGTATGCTCATACGTATGCGCGCAGCTTCTCGGCCCTGCTGGGACTGGTGCTGGTGCTGGGCTTCCTGCTGCTTGCGGTGATCGGCCCTTGGATCGTCCCGTATCCCGGCGACGCCACCGGGGAGGTGCACATGGACCGCAAGCTGCTGGCGCCGGGCGCCGAGCACTGGTTCGGAACGGACGAGGTCGGCAACGACCTGCTCACCCGCGTCGTCGTGGGCACGCGGCTCTCGCTGACGATTGCGCTGGTCATCACCGGGGTTGCCTCCGTCATCGGCGTGCCCCTGGGCATGGTTGCGGGCCTCAAGGGCGGCTGGCTGCGCGAGGTCATCATGCGCACCACGGACGTGTTTCTGTCCGTCCCCGGGCTGGTGCTCGCCATCGCCATCGTCGCGGCGATGGGGCCGGGCGTCATCAATTCCGTCATCGCCCTCTCGCTGGTCTGGTGGCCGGGATACGTGCGCCTGATCGAAAGCAAGACCCTGGCCTTGAAGAACGAGTTGTACATCGAGGCCGCCCGCATCAGTGGGGCCTCCACCGCGCGGATCGTGTTCGTGCATCTCCTGCCCAACTGCCTCTCGCCGATCCTGGTCAAGGCCAGCATGGACATGGGCATGGCGATTCTCGCGGCCGCGAGCCTGGGCTTCATTGGCCTGGGTGCGCAGCCTCCGGCGCCGGAATGGGGAGCCTTGATCAGCATCGGGCGCAACTACCTGCCGACGTGGTGGTGGTACGTGACCTTTCCTGGCCTCGCCATCTACCTGGCCGTGCTCGGGTTCAACCTGATGGGCGACGGGCTGCGCGACGTGTTCGATCCCAGGAGCAGGGGGCGATGAATCCCACCGCGGCGTTGCTGGAAATAGACGACCTGCACCTGGACTTCGATACCTTCGATGGCCGTCTGCGGGTGCTGGACGGCGTATCGCTGGCCGTTGCGCCCCGTGAGACGGTTGGCATCGTGGGCGAGACCGGTTGCGGCAAGTCCATTACCGCCAAGAGCGTGCTGCGCCTGCTGCCGAGTCCGCCGGCCAACTTCAGCCAGGGCAGCATCCGCTTCAAGGGGCGCGACCTGCTGCGGCTGTCCGAGCGCGAAATGCGAAAGATCCGGGGCCTGGAAATCGCGATGATCTTCCAGGATCCGATGACCTATCTGAACCCCGTCTTTACGGTCGGCCAGCAGGTCACCGACGTCATCGCCGCGCACGAGCGGGAGGTGGGTCCGCGGCGCCCCGGTCGGAGTGCGCTGCGCGCCCGGGCGGTCGAGCTGCTGCGGCAGGTGCGCCTGCCGCACCCGGAACGTCAGTTGGACGCCTATCCGCACCAGCTCTCCGGTGGCATGCGGCAGCGGGTGCTGATCGCCATGGCGTTGGCGGGGCGCCCCGCCCTGCTGATCGCCGATGAACCCACGACGGCGCTGGACGTGACCATCCAGGCGCAGGTCTTGCGCCTGATCGCGGACCTGGTGCAGACCCTTGGACTGGCGGTGCTGATGATTTCCCACGACTTGGGCGTCGTGGCCAAGGTGTGCGGGCGGATCGCCGTGATGTATGCCGGCACGGTGGTGGAAGACGCCGCGGCCGGCGCGATCTTCGACCGGCCCCTGCACCCGTACACCCAGGGCCTCCTCAAGGCGCTGCCAAGGTTGCACGGCCTGCAAGGGGTGCTGGAGGGCATCCCGGGCGGCATTCCCAACCTCCTGACGCCGCCCGCCGGCTGCCGGTTCCACGAACGGTGCCCGGCACGGATGCCGCGCTGCCAGGGGGAGAAGCCGCCCTTGCTGGCGGTGGAACCCGGCCACCGGGTCGCCTGCCATCTCTATTCACCGCCCGCCCAGGCAGGCCCGCATGCATGACGCGCCGACGACCCCTGGCCCGGCCACGCGCCAAGAGACCGCACCCCAGGTGCTGCTGAGCCTGAACAACGTGGCCAAGCACTTTTCCGTCCGCGCCGGATACTTCGCCACCTCCCCGCTCAAGGCGGTTGACGGCATCGACATGCGCCTGATGCGCGGCGACAGCGTGGGACTGGTCGGCGAGTCCGGTTCCGGAAAGTCCACGGTGGCCCGCCTGATCACCGGGCTGCACATCCCCAGCGCCGGGGAGATCCATTTCGAAGGCCGGCCTCTGCCGCGCTCCACCCGCCAGGAGCGGCTCCAGGTGCGGAGCGAGATCCAAATGGTGTTCCAGGATCCGCACGCCTCCCTCAACCCGCGGCGCACAATCTTCCAGTCCGTCGCCGAGCCGCTCATCATCCACACCGCGTTGCGCGGACGGGCGCTGCGGGCGCGGGTGGAGGAGTTGCTGGATCTGGTGCGGCTCGGCCGCGCCTATTGCTACCGCTATCCGCACGAGCTTTCCGGCGGCCAAAAGCAGCGGGCCTGCATTGCCCGGGCCGTGGCGCTCCATCCCAAGCTGCTGATCCTGGACGAGCCCACGTCCGCCCTGGACGTCTCCGTACAGGCACAGATCCTGGAGTTCCTGCGCGACCTCCAGGTGCGGCTGAACCTGACCTGCCTGTTCATCTCCCACAACCTGGCCGTGGTGCGGTACTTGTGCCAGCGGGTGAGCGTGATGTACCTCGGGCGGATCGTGGAGGAAGGAACCACCGCCGAGGTGTTCGACCGGCCCCGGCATCCCTACACCCAAGTGTTGCTGGCCTCGGTGCCGCTCCCTCAGGCCGGCCAGGCGGAAGCGCCACTGTTGGAAGGGGACGTACCGAGCCCCCTGGCCGTGCCTTCTGGCTGCCCCTTTCACCCCCGCTGCCCCCAGGCCCTGGGCGCGGTTTGCGAGACCCGCCCGCCCGCCCTGCGGCCCCACCCCAGCGGGAGTCGGGTGGCTTGTCACCTCTACGATGAACCGGTGCCCCGGGGATGAAGGGGTGGGCCGGAAGGCGCACCCTGTTGACCCTTTCATGGAAGGGGTGGGCCGACGCCTGGGGAAACAGCACAGCGCGCGACTCCAAGTGCGGCTGGCCTGGGCGCCGGTGGAGGGCGAAGCGCCGGCGGCCAGGTTTCGCGGTGCGTCGGGCGCCGACTGCGACTTGCCGCATGGAGCCGGTGGGGCGGGCCGGCAAAGTACCCGGTACTCGGCCACGGAATTGTGACAAGTTTGGAGCCGCTGGCCTCAAGCCGCCTCCCACATTCGCGTTGCCATTCAACGGTCCGGCAGGGCGCCTCTTGTGGTGGCCGCGATCCGGTCGCAGCCTTGCAATCGAAGCTTGACCCGCTTGCTGCAATACGGTCATGATACGAGACACAGGGTGCCTCAAGCCTAAGGGGGGCTCTTCTGGCGAATCCCAAGCGTAATGGAGACAGTCCATGACCCCCATGAGGGTAACGCTGCGCGATGTCGCCCGCCAAGTCGGGGTGCATCCTTCCACGGTGTCCCGGGTTCTGAACCCGGCGACCCGCCACGCGGTATCCGCGGACCTGGCGCGGCGCATCAGTGAGACCGCCGAGTCGCTGGGGTATCGCCCCAATCTGTTCGCCTACACCCTGAAGACCAAGCGCTCGCTCTCGGTGGGCGTGATGATTCCCGACCTGATGAATCCCGTGTTCCCACCCATGGTGCGGGGCATCGAGGAGGTGCTGGAGGCGGCGGGCTACACGCTGATCCTGGCCAATACCGACAACAACGTGGAGCGTGAGGGCGCGATCCTGGAGAAGATGCGTGGGAGGATGGTGGATGGCATGATCCTCTCCAACGTCTACCGGGACGACTCCCGGATCGATCAGTACGCCGCGTTGGAGGTGCCCGTGGTGCTGATCAACCGGGTGGCGGAGCGCGATGCCCTTTCCTCCGTCGTCGCCGACAACCTGCTGGGGGCGAGCCTGGCGGTGAACCATCTGGCCGATCTGGGCCATACGCGGATCGCGCACCTGGGAGGCCCGCAGTCCCTCTCCACCGCGCACCGGCGGCACCAAGGCTACCTCCATGCCCTGAACGCCCGCAGCCTGACCGCGGACCCCGAATTGTACGTCTCGGCCAGCGCCAACTCCGTGGCGGAAGGCCGGCGCACCCTGCTGCTGCTGCTGGATCGCGGCCAGCCCTTCACGGCCGTGGTGTGCAGCAATGACCTGCTGGCCGTGGGCGCGTGCCAAGCCCTGGAGGAGCGGGGGTTGCGCTGTCCGGCTGACGTCTCCGTGACCGGATACAATGACGTGCTCTTGATGGACCGGCTCCAGCCGCCGCTGACGACGGTGCGCATGCCCATGATGGAAATGGGGCGGCGCGCCGCCTCGATCCTGCTGGAGCGGATGCGCAATCCGGAAGCATCGCCGCAACGCATCACGCTGCCCGTCGAGTTGATCGTGCGCGGCTCCACCGCTCCGCCCCCGGGGCGGTAGCCCGGCGGCCGCCAGTGTCGCCTTTTCAACTTTCATCATAAATCAGAACCACGCCTGTGGCGGGATTGCCCATTTTTGCCTCTTTCTCCTTATGTCTCATCCTGTTAGCGAATTGGGTTCGTTCGGGAATGTTTTTTTTGCAGCGCGTCGAGTGTCGCGAAATAGCGGAAGGTTTGGAGCAGAGAGTGGCGGGATCTTGCGGGGGCGGTACAACGGTGGGCCGGAACGGGGAATGCTTCCGTCAGCTTGAGCAACCTGCCGTTCGGATTTTCGGGCGTTTTCGCGCTGCACTCCTTTCGGATCATAGAGTTGCGGTGTTTCCAAATTGGGTTCGGGTGCTGAATTTTTTTGTTGGACCGTGGCGAGTGTCCCGAAACAGCGGCTGGCGCAAAGTAGCGTGCGGGGGCGCGGTCCCGGGGCGCGGGGCGGCCTGGAGGCGGGAACGGCGAGGAATTGGGGGAGTGGGGACGCATTACATATGTATAGCACGGATGGGGTGGGTGTGTCAAGGGGGAAGGAGGCCAGGAAGGGCGGGGCAGCGGAGTCCGGGACGGGGGCAACCACGGGGCCGGTCAAGGGCCGGAGATAACCCGTGAACGGTAGCGGATGCCGGGAGTAAAGTTATCTCACGGGAGGGGCCACTTCAGTGCTGCGTTAGCGTTCTGATCGGGATTAACGCCAAGGCGCAATATCATTGAGGATACCCACAACCGCTGACAGGCTTGCTGGTTCCAGCACATTCTCAAGACCATGCTCCAGCTTCCAGGCGGCAAGTGCCATTGTAACGCCAAACTGTGGGCAGAGCTTTGCCCTCAGAAGGCTCTCCAAACCCGCGCGGTCGAGTGGGGATCCTAGCTCTCGCCACGTGTCGGTCGCAGCCACGCTTGGCAACAGGAATGCCGCTGCAAACGCACGGGCTCGCTGCTCGATCCATGATGGAATCCGATTGCCCAGTACGTCCACGGCGGTCTGAGAATGGTCCCAATCCAGCAAGAGATGGCACAACTCGTGTGCCGCGGTTGCTCGAGCGGCACCGGCTTGCCGCAGTTTGGCATCGCCATGCCGCAGTTTGGCATCGCCATGCTCTGGCGGGTTCTCATTGAGCCCGTTTTCGTCCTCGATCAAGCGCCGGCTTGAACGGTTCAGAACGACTGAAGGACCGTACCGTCTCCCCCACACCGAAATCGCATCCAGTGTATTTGGGACAATCCCAACGATCCTGACTTCGACCCCAAAGCGCTCCAGAACATCAAATGGCTCGACGCGCTCGTTGGGTTCGGTCTCGATGTAGCGACGCAGCCAAGCCGCCATGCGGATGCCCTGTTCGTAGGCTCTATCGAAGGCCAGATTCTCGTCATCAATGTAACGACTTGCGTCATTCACGACAGTGTCGAGCGCTTCCCTGGCTCCGAGGTGGCAGTTTCGGACTTCTTCTAGTACTGCCCTGATTTGCGCGACTGGCAAGGCGCCGGCAAGCCGGGCGGCAATGCGAAGCTCGTCATCGTCATTCGCTGCATCCGTGGCGTCCGCGGGAGGCGCAAGGAATTGATCGCGGATTAGCTCCTCCGCCACTGAACGGTCCAGCCCTGTTGAAAAAGCGAGAATTTGAGCCTGATCGCCTTGATCTCGGCCGCGCCATGCGGAAATCAGCCTGGACCACTTTTGGTGATCGGACTCCTGCAAGCGCGCAGCGATTCGATCGCCAGCCCGGACCATCGCGTCTCGTGCCGCATCGAACGGCACGATCCAACATCCGCCCACGCCCACGTCCACAACCATCCTGTGGCCTTCGCGCAGGATCCACAAGGCGGGGAGTCCGTACACACCGCCAAACGCATTCACGAGGTTGTGTACGTCCTCAAACGCGGCGATTCGCTCTTCCTCCCGCGCGACAAGGTCGCTCGGCGATTCCGCCCAACGCTTTTCGGCCTCGGCACGCAACAGCGACGGCCGGCCAGGTGCTACGGGAATGGGATAGGTCTGGCGCAAGACCAGTGGCTTCCAGCATTCAGCGAGATGGGACAAGAGCTCGTCCGCATACCACTCCAGCGCCCCGACAGCTTCCCCGGGAACGGGCCAGACCGGGCGGTCATCGACGACAACGCTCATCGCAGCAAGAGTGCTGCAACGAACGCCGGCGATTCGCTCAAGCCAATTGATCTTGACCTCGAACGAGGTGCCGAAGTTCACCGCCTACCTCCAAGCACGATATGCTCCTTGACCCACCGCTCGAATTCATCAAGGCAGCCTTTGTAAACCGCCATCTCTCTCAAGTTCTTAATCATTGCCTTGCCCAGTTCACCACGGTACGGATAGCCGTGATACGATTGCCCATGGTCACTGGTTTGTGCCTCGTAGATTGCCCCCGCATGCACGACATAGACTCTTTTCGGATAGTCAATTTCCCTGTCGCCGGTCGAACCCGGAATCGCCTCATCCAGAAGATGTGATCGCAGAGCAGGCCTGACTCCACGAGGACACTTGCCAACCCATTTTCTCGGATTGCTCGCATCAAACTCGATCTTGGGCTCCCTGCTGCGCCCATCATGCTTGTGGCGCTTCTCCCCTTTGTCATAAACGCGGGCAGCCAAGGTCCATTCACCAAGTGAAACTCAACCCGACAAGACCCATGTAGTCAGTGTACCCTGCGCTACGGAAACCAGCGACTCATAGTCAATGCTTCAGCCTTTCATACTCCAATTGCCACTGGCCGTCGACTGAAAGGCGCTCGTGCTAACTGAAGCGGTCCCCTCCCCGTGCCCGACCTCGCCCCCGCCCACCGGTGCTCTCCGGCCTCAGACGACCCGAGCGTACTGCTCCTGTCCAGCAGGGTACACCGCATCGGGGTCCCGTACGCAAGCCCCTGGCGCGGCCGACCGCCCCAGCCCTTCGCGTCTTCGCGTGAGCCATCTTTCCCCATGCCCTTCGCCGCCGCCGCGCCATTGACGCTCCCCCACCCGCAACGCTATTGTGGCGCCAGGAGAGCGCGATGCTGAAGATCGAGTTGGAGCAGGAAGACAATGGCCGCTGGATCGCCGAGGTGCCCGCGCTGGCCGGGGTGCTGGCCTATGGCGACACCCGCGCGGAGGCGATTGCGCGGGCGGAGGCGCTCGCCCTGCGGGTGCTGGCCGACCGCCTGGAGCACGGCGAGGCGGTTCCGAGCCTGGACGCCCTGTTCGCCGCATGAGCGCTTGGCCCGCCGCGAAGGCGCGGCGCGTCCTGGCCGCGCTGCAACGGCGCGGTTGGCGCATCAAGCGCCAAGCCGGTTCGCATCGCATCTTGGAACGCGCGGGTTCGCCCGACGTGGTGTTCGCGTTTCACGACGATGAGGAGTTGGGCCGGCGCATGTTGGCGCGCATCGCCAAGCACACGGGCTTGCAGCCCGGCGATCTGTAATCCCGCCCCAGCCCTTCGCGTCTTCGCGTGAGCCTTCTTTCCCCACCCCTTCGCGCCTTCGCGTGAGACCACTTCCCCCCCGCCCCGCCAGTGCCTAATCCAGCGGATCGTAGGGGAAGATCTCCGCCGAGACGCCGACGGGCGTGAACATCGGGGCCAGGGCCTTCATGGCGACCGCGCCCACCTGCTCCGGCGACCAGCCGCCCTGTTGGTGCACGGAGCGCAGCGGCCGGGGCACGCTGAACACCATGATCTCCCCGGCGCGCACGCCGAAGACCTGGCCGGTCACGTCCTTCGCGGCGTCGGAGGCCAGCCAGACCGCCACGGGGGCGATGTCCTCCGCGCGCATCTTCTTCGAGCGCTCCACGCGGGCCTTCGAGGCATCGTCGGTGACGGGGATGGACGAGGTCATGCGGGTCCACGCGAAGGGCGAGATGGCGTTGGCCGTGATGGCGTACTTCTTCGTTTCCAGGGCCAGGATGCGCGTGAAGGCGACGATCCCCATCTTGGCCGCGCCGTAGTTGGTCTGTCCGAAGTTGCCGATCAGTCCGGAGGTCGAGGTGAAGTTGATGAACCGGCCGAAGTTCTGCTCGCGGAAGATGTTGATGGCGGCGCGGCACATGTTGAAGTGCCCGCCCAGGTGCACGTCCATCACCGCCTGCCAATCCTCCGGGGACATCTTGTGCAACATGCGGTCGCGCAGGATGCCGGCGTTGTTGACGACGATGTCCAGCCGGCCAAAGGCCTTCAGGGCGGCGTTGACCATGTTGGTCGCGCCCTGGAAGGTCGCCACGGTGTCGGCGTTGGCGCTAGCCTGGCCGCCCGCTTTCTCGATCTCCCGCACCACCTCCGCGGCCGGCGTCGCGTCCTGGCCTTCCCCTTCGCCGGAGGTGCCGAGGTCATTGACGATGACTTTGGCGCCGTTGGCGGCCATCAACAAGGCGATGCTCCGGCCGATGCCCCGGCCCGAGCCGGTGACGATGGCGACTTTTCCGTTCAACATGTGCGTAGGCTCCCGTGGCGAGAAGGGGGTGGGTGCAATGGATGCCGGGCCTGGCCCCGGTCTGCGGGGCCTGGCCGGACGATACGATTCCGTTGCTCATTCCAACCTGGATGAAGCGAAAAGCACAAGGCCGGCGAGCGCATCCCCCGGTGCCCCTCGCTAGCCGTGCCCAGGCTGTCCCTTCGCCGGGGCGCCGCTCCGGGACGCGGGGCGGGGCGCGCGGGGCGGGGTGGCAACGCGCCGCTTGCGTCCGCCGCCCGGCATGACGTAGCGTGTCCGGCGGGCGAAGGGATGCACCCGGGCCGGGGCTGGACATGCGCTTTTGGGAAGGCGAAACACGGCTGGCGGAGAGTCTGCGGGGTCTGCCCCGCGCCCTCACGCCGTCCACCGTCACCGCGGGGCTGGTCGCGGCGCTGATGGGCGTGGCCTCGCCCACGATGCTGCTCTTCCAGGCCGGCACCGACAGCGGCTACAGCCCCGCGCAGCTCGGCTCCTGGTTCTTCGCCGTGTTCGTGGGCGGGGGCGTCTTCAGCGTGGTGCTGGCGCTGGTCTACGGCCAGCCCATGACGGGGGCGTTCTCCATCGCCGGGGCCGCGCTGCTGGCGCAGGTGCT
>Ga0315281_10009300_pt1 | contig 13636 bp, 15 predicted proteins | sample YL17G07_0_MG_FD_204540 | JGI IMG/M metagenome (GOLD analysis project Ga0315281, IMG submission 204540) | Sediment microbial communities from Yellowstone Lake, YNP, Wyoming, USA - YL17G07_0 | ecosystem: Environmental > Aquatic > Freshwater > Lake > Sediment | place: USA: Wyoming | collected...
CTGCGAGAGAAAATCCTGGCTCATCGCGATTATTGAACGACGAAGGAAGTGAACAGCACGCTGTCCAGCCCCTGCGGCGGGATGCTGCCGGCAAGCGGCTGGCTGATCTCGCGCGCGAGTTCGGTGCTGAGCGTCTTCTTGCCTTCCGACGTGGAGATCTCGCTCGCTTTCTTGCCCGAGAGCAGCAGCAATACGCGGTTGCGAATTTCGGGCATGTGCAGCTTGACCGCGTCGGCAATGGCGGATTCGGTGACTTTGAGCGACAGCCCGACCTGCAGGTATTGGGGCGAGGCGTCCTCGTGCTGCAGGTTGACGGTGAACGGCTCCAGAGCCACGAACACGGGAGGCTTGGAGGGCGCCGGTTTGGCGGTCGCGGCCTTGGCAGGTCCCGGTTTCGACGCCGGCGCCGGCGCCGCTTCGTGATCCTGGAGGAAATACCAGGTCCCGCCTCCGGCGCCGCCGAGCAGCAGCGTAACCAACACCAGCATCTTCAGCAGGCTGCGTTTTTTCTTCGCCGGCGGGGCGGCCTCCTCGACATCGGTGTCCGGTTCCTGCCGGGCCGGCGTTTTCGGGGCGGTCCTGGACGGCTTGGTCTCGGTGTTTGCCATGCTATGCCTGTGCCATCGGGTATGCGTGAATTATTGGCGATGTGTCGCCTGCGCGCCGCGTGAAACAGACGGGTGAATGTCCTTCAGCTTGCGCTTTTGCGCCGCGGGCCGCTTCAGCGCACCGAAGAATCAGGCGAAGGTATCGACCAGGCCCCGGGACTGGGTCAACAGTTGCGTTGCCCGGGCGACAACGTCCGGGTCCGCGATTGCGCCGCCCGATGGCGCGGCGTACGCGCGCGGCTCGTGCCGCGGCTGTGTCTGTTCGTGGAAGGCGTCGGCGCTGACGCTGGTGTCGCCGAGGGTGATGCCGCTGTCGGCGAGCATTTCGCGCAATCGGGGCATGGCCGTCTCGATCGCATCGCGCACCAGCGCATGTTCAGAGACGAATTGGGCGCTGGCCTGGTCATTGTTGAGCGTGAGCGTGATTTTCAGCGGGCCGAGATCGGGCGGATTCAGATGCAGTTCCGCCACTTGCTGTCCGTGGCCGGCCATCCACACCAGCTTGTCGCCCAGACCCTGGTCCCAGCCGCGCGCGCCCACGCGCGCTTCGAGCGCGGCGGCAGGCGCTTGCGTGATCTGATCCGGCGGCACGCTGCCGATATTGATCCCTGCCGATGCTGGCGGTTCCGTTCGGTGCTGGTCCATTGGGGTCGCCGCAAATGCAACTTCGCGGCGTATTTCGCCGGTGGCGGACGCCGCAATATCCGCTGCAGCCGGGGCGATGGGCAACTGCAATTCGGTCTGTTGCGCCGACGAAGTCGGTGCAATCTCGCCTGCGCTGGCCGGCGAAAAGCTGCCGGGCGCGACAAAATTTGCCGCGGCCCGCGCCATCGGCAACTGCGATTCGGCCATTGCCGCGACAGATGCCTGCGCAAGCGGGTCCGGGCGTGCATCGAGGGACAGCGGGGCGCGCCCAGTGGCCACGGGGCGCGAGAGGGACGCGTCGGCGAGCGCGGGTGAAAGCGGGATCGCGCCGGCGCATGCCGGTAGCAGAGAGACATCGTTTGCAGCGTCGGTTTGCCTCGTGTCGTCGCCGGGCTTGACGCTGGCGTCCGCTGCGGCAGCGGCCTTTGCTGCCGTCGCGGGAACACCGAGGCCGGGCAATGCCTGGCCGTCAGGTGTCTGCCCCAGTTCCTGCGCCAGTATCGTCTGGAACGGATCGGCGTGCGCGTTCGCGCTGCTGTTGCGCGGCGGCGAATGTGTGACTGGCCGCGCGGTAGCGGCGGGGGCGGTGAAAGCAGACGGAACGGGCAGATCGAGCAAGGTGCATCCTTCGGTTAAGGCGGTATAGGTCGCTGGCCAAGCAAGCGACGCACGCAATGTGCCAATGGAATTACGTCTATCCCATCACCATGCGTTGGCTGAGGAAACCCTTGAGCGCGAAATCGTCCTGCTCTTTCTGCTCCTGGCGAGCTTCGGTCTTTCGTTCTGCCGAGCGATGGCGCTGGGAAAGGGTGTCGAAGGACTTGAGCCGGCGCTGCTGCGTGTGCCAGTGGCGCTGGCCGGTTTCCACCTGCAGCCTGGCCATCGCCACCAATTCGCGCTGCTGCTCGATGGCGGCATCGATCTTGTCGATGAATTCGCGGAAATTGCGCAAACCGACGCTGTGCATGCCGGCCTGAGCGACGCTGGCCAGACGCACGGCGTATTCGCTGTGGTATTCGAGCAGCAACTGCAGCCGCTGCTGCATGTCGCGGTCATGGCCATTGACGACGCCCAACTGCATCGCAGCGGCATTGCTGCCTTCGTGCGCCAGGTCAAGCAGGGTCTGCAAAGGAAAAGGTTTCGACATCGATGCGCTCCTTCTCGGTCACTCGGTCATTGACTGGTTAACGGCGGAATTTCGGGAAGGAACAGGGCGGCGAGCTGGCTGATGCTGCCGACATAGGGCTGGCACTCGCGCATGCCCTGCTGCAGGAAGCGCTCGAGGCGAGGCTGTATCGCGATCGCCTGGTCCAGCGCGGGATCGTGGCCGCTGCTGTAGGCGCCCACACTGATCAGGTCACGGCTGCGCTGGTAACGGGCGTAGAGGGACTTGAAGCGGCGCACCAGGTCCAGCTGCTGCGGGCTCACCAGGTTGGGAAGGACGCGGCTGACCGAGGCCTCGATGTCAATGGCAGGGTAGTGCCCCTGATCGGACAGCGCGCGCGCGAGCACGATGTGGCCGTCGAGGATGGCGCGCACGCTGTCGGCGATCGGATCCTGCAGGTCGTCGCCTTCGACCAGCACCGTGTAAAAACCGGTGATCGAGCCGCCGCCCTCGTTGCCGTTGCCGGCGCGCTCCACCAGTTGCGTCAGTTTTGCGAATACCGATGGCGGATAGCCCTTGGTAACGGGCGGTTCGCCGATAGCCAGTGCAATCTCGCGCTGCGCCATGGCAAAGCGCGTGAGCGAGTCCATGATCAGCAGGACATGCATGCCCTGATCGCGGAAATGCTCGGCGATCGCAGTGGCGTAGGCGGCGCCCTGGAGGCGCATCAGCGGGTTGGTGTCTGCGGGCGCTGCGACCACCACCGACCGCGCCAGTCCCTCGGGACCGAGAATGTCCTCGATGAATTCCTTCACCTCGCGGCCGCGCTCGCCAATCAGTCCCACCACGATGACGTCGGCGCTGGTATAACGCGCCATCATGCCGAGCAGCACGCTCTTGCCGATGCCGCTGCCGGCGAACAGGCCCATGCGCTGTCCGCGGCCAACAGTGAGCAGCGCATTGATGGCGCGTACGCCCACGTCCAGCGTGTGGGTGATCGGCATGCGTTCGAGCGGATTGAACGGGCGGTTCTGCAGCGGCGCGCTGTGCGCGGCAAGTAACGGTCCGAGGCGATCCAGCGGGCGCCCGGCGCCGTCGAGTACGCGCCCAAGGAGGGCGTCGCCGACCGGAATGTGCTTGGCGCGATCCGGGCCCCGCCGCCGTGGACGGATGCCGCCGCCGTTCTTCGGCAGGGGCTGCGCAATATCGACCGGAACGACCTTCGCCCCCGGAACCAGGCCGTAGACGTCGTTGGCGGGCATCAGGAACAGTTTATCGCCGGAGAAGCCGACCACCTCGGCGTCGACGGCGCCGCCGTTCGGGAGTTCAACCGAGCAGCCGCTGCCGACGGCGAGTTTCAGTCCTGTTGCCTCCATCACCAATCCAGCGACGCGGGTGAGGCGTCCGCTCACCAGTACCGCATCGGTCTGGGCCACCAGTTCGTTGCAGTCGCGCAGGAAACTGCGCCAGCGCTCGTTGCGCCGCGCGAACGCGAACTCACTCGATCCAGGCATGTTCACTCCCGATCGCATCGACCACGCGTTGCCAGCGGCGCTCAAGCGTCGCGTCGATTTCGCACTCTGCTGCCTCCATGCGGCAGCCGCCGCGGCTGATCTCCGTGTTTTCGATGATCGCCCAGCCGGACTGCTTAATGCGCTCACCCAGACTCAGACGCACCAGTGTCGCGTCTTCCGGATGCAAGATCAGGCGCGCGCGCTGATGCGAAAGCGGCAACTGGCTAAGCACCTCGTTCACCACCGCGAGGATCAATTCGGGCCGTAGCTTTAGCGCCTGCCGCAATACCTGTTTGCTGATCGCCAGGGCGAGTTCGAGCAGATCGTCGGCCACGCGTTGGTCGAATTGCTGCGACTCCTCCCCCAGCACGGCCACGATTTGCTGCAGCCGCAGCGCTTCGGTCGCCGCCCGGTCGCTGCCTTCACGGCGGCCGGCGGCGTAGCCTTCTTCCTGCGCCTGCTGACACAGGCGGTCCAACTGCGAGGCGGTCGGCAGAATTGCGGCCTTGTGGCCTTTGTCCGGGGCGTCGAACGAGTCGAGTTCCCAGCGCTGGTAGGCGGTGAGCTGCTCTTTCGGCGTGGCCTGACTAGACATAGCTGTCCTCGCCCTTGCCGCCGAGCACGATCTGGCCTTCGTCGGCGAGCCGGCGCACGATCTTCAGGATTTCCTTTTGCTCGGCCTCCACTTCCGACACGCGCACCGGGCCCTTCGCCTCGAGGTCGTCGCGCAGCATTTCGGCGGCGCGCTGCGACATGTTCTTGAAGATTTTTTCGCGCAATGCCTCGGAAGCGCCTTTGAGCGCGACGATCAGGGACTCGGACTGGATCTCGCGCAGCAACAGCTGGATGCCGCGGTCGTCGATGTCGATGATGTTCTCGAACACGAACATCTCGTCCAGGATCTTCTGCGCCAGCTCGGCGTCGTACTCCTTGACGCTTTCGATGACCCCGCCTTCCACCTGGCCGGGCATGAAGTTGAGTATCTCGGCCGCTGCACGTACACCGCCCATCGCCGATTTCTTGAGGTTGGTGTTGCCCGTCAGCAGCTTGGTGAGCACATCGTTCAGTTCGCGCAGCGCCGTGGGCTGGATGCCGTCCAGGGTGGCGATGCGCAGCAGCACGTCGTTGCGCAGGCGCTCGGTGAGCGCGCTCAGGATCTCGCTCGCCTGGTCGCGGTCCAGGTGCACCAGGATGGTGGCGATGATTTGCGGATGCTCGTTTCTGATCAGTTCCGCGACCGCCGCCGAATCCATCCATTTCAGACCCTCGATGCCGCTGGTGTCGCCGCCATGGAGGATGCGGTCGATGAGATTGCCGGCCTTGTCGTCGCCGAGAGCCTTGGTGAGCACGCTGCGGATGTAGTCCCCGGAATCGAGGCCGAGCGGCGATTTTTCCTCCGCGCTGGTGCGGAAAGCGCTGAGCACCGCTTCGACCTTGTCGCGGGTGATGTTCTTCAGGTTGGACATCGCCAGGCCGAGTTTTTGCACTTCGCGCGGACCGAGGTGCTTGAACACCTCGCTCGCGCCTTCCTCGCCCAGCGACAAGAGCAGGATCGCGCCCTTCTGGATCCCCTCCTCATTCATCGCCGGATACCCATTCCTTGACGATGTTGGCGACCAGCGCCGGTTCGCTGCGGGCGAGCTGCTTCGCGGTGTCCAGATTTTCGTCGAAGCCGACGCGGCGCTGCGCCGAGGCCGAAGCATTGGTGGCGGCCGCCGCAGGCTCGGGCAGCCGCACTTCGGAGAGTTTGGTGAGCAGCGGACGCAATACCCCCAGCACCAGGAACAGCACCAGGCCCGCGATCAGCACATTCCTGCCGACGTCCTTGGCGGTGGCGATGGTCTCGGGTTGCTTCCACAGCGGCACCTCTGCGGCGGGCTCGATTTCGGCCACCGAGAACGCGCTGTTGGTCACGTTGAGCGAATCGCCGCGCTCCTTGCTGTAGCCCATGACCTCCTTTACCAGGGCGTTGATTTGCGCGATTTCCTCGGCGGCGAGCGCCTTGGTGCTGACCTTGCCCTCGGCGTCGGTGAGCTTGCGGTGGTTGACCACCACGGCGACGGACAGGCGCTTAATCGCGCCTACCGGCTGGCGCGTATGCTTGATGGTCTTGTCGACCTCGTAATTGATGGTGGAGTCGCGTCGCGTTGTGGAGGGCGCCGCGCCTGCGCCCGCCTGCGCCGCGCCTGCGGCGGGAAGTTGTCCCGGTGCCTGGCCTTGCGCCGGCGGCGCATTGATCGGTGCGCTTGCGTTGGCCGGCGGCTGGTTGCTGAGCGCTCCCGGCACCCCGCCAGCCGGCGCGTTGCCGCCGCCGCCGGATTCCGTGGTCTGCTGGCTGCGCACCGCCGCCGCTGCCGACTGATTCGGGCTGTAGATTTCGGCGATGTTTTCGGTCTGCGAAAAGTCGATGTCCGCAGTCACCTGGGCTCGCACGTTGTTTTCCCCGGTGATCGGGGTAAGGATCGCCTCGATCCGCTTGACGAATGTCTGCTCGACTTCACGCAGATATTTGAGCTGGCCCGGGTCGAGCCCCACGTTGTCGCCGCCCTGGGCGGTCAGCAGGCTGCCGCTCTGGTCGATCACGGTGACGTTCTTCACCGGCAGGTCGGGAATGCTGCTCGACACCAGGTGCACGATGGCGCTGACCTGACCGGCATCCAGGCTGCGACCGGGGTGCAGGCTGAGCAGCACCGATGCGCTCGGCTTCTGCTGCTCGCGCACGAAGACCGAGGGCTTGGAAAAAGCCAGATGCACGCGTGCGCCGTTCACTGCGGAGAGCGACTGGATCGAGCGCGCGAGCTCGCCTTCGAGGGCGCGCTGGTAATTGACCTGCTCCTGAAACTGGGAGGTGCCCAGCTTCTGCGTTTCCATCAGTTCGAAACCGACCAGGCCGCCCTTGGGCAGACCCTGGCCGGCGAGGCGCAGGCGCACTTCGTGGACCTGGTTAGCAGGGACCAGCAGCGCCCCGCCGCCTTCGGCGAATTTAAATGGGACGTTCATCTGCTGCAGCGAGCTGATGATCGCGCCGCCGTCGCGGTCGGACAGATTGGCATAGAGCACCCGGTAATCCGGGGTCTGGCCCCATAGCCAGCCGCCGACGACCAGCGCCACGATGGCCGCGAGCGTGACCATCAGCCCGAATTTCTGCTGCAGCGGGATCATGCCGAGCGCCTGGATGCTGCGCGACCCCGGCACCTGGACGGCACCTACCGCCATGATCTCTTGCCTGCTGCGTCCGTGGCAGCGCTGAAAGATTGAGTGTGTTTCATGCTCATCGGCATCCTGTTTCCGGCAGTGCGTTGAAGGACTGAGGCGATTATGGCCAAAGCGCCGCGCGTCAAACCGGCAAGAAGAGGGCGTTTTTCGGCCTTTATTGCGCCGCGTGGAGAAATTGCCCGGTGCTAGTCTGTGATCCGTCGAACATGGAAGGAGCGGAAGCATGCGCCGTCCGCCGTATCAGCGCCTCGAAAACATGAACCCGGTCGGCACAATCAGCCCGCAGCAGCTCGAACAGGCGTTCCAGGTGTTCAATCTGGCGTCGTCCGACCTGCGCCTTGCCTACGAGGACCTGCGGCAGCAGTCGCTGGTGCTGACGCGTGAACTCGCACTGGCCAACGGCGAATTGCGCCGCCAGTTCGCCGAGAAGGAAGCGCTGCGTGAATCGGTGCAACGCCGGGAGCGCTTGGCCACCATGGGAGAGATGGCGACCCGGCTGGCGCATCAGTTGCGCACGCCGCTCGCGACCGCGCTGCAGTATGCGGCGCAATTGGGCGAGACGGGATTGTCGGCAGCGGAACGCGCGCGCTTCGCCGGCAAGACCATGGACTGCCTGCGTGATCTGCAGCGGCTGATCGAGGCTGCCGAGCTCGACTTCGGCGCCGCGCCGGCGCCCCAAGCGCCGCGGCCGCCGCAACAGCTGCGGGCCGATACCGCTGCGCCGGGGGCGGCGATGGACATGAAGTCGCTGGAACGCGCCCACATCATGGAAACGCTGCTGGCGGTGAATGGCTCGCGCAAGCTCGCCGTGGAACGGCTGGGCATCAGCGAGCGCGCATTGCGCTACAAGCTGCAGCAGTACCGGCTGGAAGGCGGGACAGCGTAGTTCCCGCCAGGTTCGCGAATGAATTGATAAAGGGGGGGGAGATGGATACCAGCGCTATAGACAACCTGCTTGGCCAGCTGCGCGCGGCGGCCGCAATAGGAAGCAAGCCGGCGCACGCGGCGGCCGCATCCGCCGCGGGAGCGGATTTCGCCACGCTGCTGAAGAATTCGCTCGACGGGATCAACGGCAGCCAGGTCACGGCGAGCCGTCTCGCGCGCGAATTCGAGATCGGTGCGCCCAATGCCAATCTGACCGACGTCATGGTCTCGATGCAGAAAGCCAACCTGTCGTTCCAGCAAATGGTGCAGGTGCGCAACCGCCTGGTCTCGGCCTACCACGACATCATGAACATGCAGGTATAGCGGTACTCCAGGCATGGCGGTGATCACAGTATTCAACCAAAAGGGTGGGGTGGGCAAGACCACCACCTGCGTCAACCTCGTGGCTGCACTCGCGCGCATGCAGCGCAAGCCGGTGGCGATCGACCTCGACGCGCAGGCGCATCTCACGCTGTCCCTGGGCCTGCGCGGCATCGTCGGCGCCGACAGCATGGCCGGCTTCTTCAGGGAAGAGCGGACGCTGGCGGGCTTGATGCAGACCGCGCCCGGCGGCCTGCAGGTGATTCCGGCCCATCTCGAGCTCGCCAAGATCGACGCACTTTTCGGCAACAACAAGCGCATCGCCGGACGGCTGCGCGCCGGCGTGCGCGAAAGCTTTCCCCATAGCGGCGTGCCGATCCTCATCGACTGCTGCCCGATGATGGGCGTGCTGACGCTCAATGCGGTACTCGCCGCCGACCGGGTGTTGATCCCGGTCTCGGCAGACTATCTGTCGCTGCAGGGGGTGCACCGCCTGGATGCGGCGCTGCGGGCGCTGGAGAAAACCCTGAAGCGCAGCTTTCCGCGCAAGGTGGTGGTGACTCGCTTCGACAGCCGCCGGCGCCTGTCATATGAAATCTACGACAAGCTCGGCCAGCACGTCGGCGATGCGCTGTGCCGAACCTGCATCACCGAGAACGTAAGCCTGGCGGAGAGTCCCGGCCATGGCATGGACATTTTCAGCTACGCCCCGCAGAGCCAGGGGGCGAAGGATTACCGCCTGCTCGCCGAAGAACTGCTGGCAGCGGGCTTCTTCGACTGAGGCGCCGCCTCAGCGACCACCGGCGCGAGTTTTTCGCTCGCGTTCCATTTTATTGATGTAACGCTGGATCAGCGCGCGATTGCGCTCCGGCATGTCCACGAACTCGCATCCGGCGTGCTTGTGCCTGGCGCCGTTCTTGAGTGTGACCTCAAATGTGCTTTTGATCAGCATGTCCGCTGTTACCGTGCCGATATCGGGCAACAGGATGCGGCAGTTGCGGAAACACATGCCGGCCTCGAGATCGGCCGGTTCGCTGGAATCGATAATCGCAATCCCGCCGCAGCTGATGTCGACGATGGTCACTTCGGCCGGCGCGCGGACCGGCGCGCGGACCGGCGCGCCCTGCGGCGCAATGACGCATTTCAGCGGCCTGGTGAGCGGCGTGGCGATCCTGAAGTACTCACGCCGCTGCAAACGCAGCAGTTCGGCCGGCAGCGGCATGCCGAAGGCATCGCGGCCGTCGAAGCGCACCTGGCGCAGGGATGCGGTGACAAACTGGATCTTGATGCGCTCATGCGCCGCCACGAAAGTTATTTTTCTGGCTTGCAGTGCACGCTGGTTGGCGGCGGCATCCGCGCCGTAATCCATGACCACCTCGTTCTGTTCCGGCTTCACGGCGACGATGGAAGTGAGAATGAAATCGTTGCCGCTGCCGAAATACGCCGTGACCAGGCTGCCGGCCTTGTGTAGCGTGCCCAGGATCGAGGCGATTCCCAGGCGCGAGTGGATCAGATACTTGCTCTGGTCGGCGGCGCCGGGTTCGATTCTTTTGAGTATGTCGGTCTGGTCTGGCATGGTTGGGTCACGCTCGTCTGGCGGGGAATTCTACGGCAATCCCGGCCTACGATTTTCCCCATCGATCCAGATCTCCGTCTGTCGCGGCGGCGGGTGTCCATCCCTGCTGCTCCAGCCGGTATACCCACACCAGCAGTTCGGCCACGGCACGATAGAGCTCGGGCGGGATGCGCTGGTCTATGTCCACCTGCATCAGCAGCGCTACCAGCTCTCTCGATTCGTGCACATACACGCCGTGCTGATGCGCTCGCTCGATGATGGCCTGCGCCACCAGGCCGCGGCCTTTGGCGAGCACTCGCGGCGCAGCGTCGTCGCGGCCGTAGGCCAGCGCGATCGCGGCCTGCTGCGGCCAGAATGCCGGGGCATCGTAGGGCGTCGCTTCGGCCGCACCGCCGGCTGGGGCAATGGCGCGGCCGTGGTGGACCGGGTCAGGACTGTTCATGGTGGGCGATGGCGATGCCGGCAGGCGGCACGCCGGCATTGGCGAGCGCGGCGTGCAAAGAGGCGCGATGGTCCTGCATGAGCGCTGCACTGCTGGCGCTGGCGGTGTCCAGCTTGATCTGCACGCCGTTGTTGCCCAGTGTCAGAACGGCGTTGAGTTCACCGAGCTGCGGCAGGTCCAGCCGCAGCCGCGTCTGCAAGTTTGACGGTGCGTTGGGCTCGGGTGCCGACTGCTGCGCATGCTCCTCGATCTCCCACTGCATCCACTGTTTGGGCCAGACTTCGAGTTGCAGCACGATTTTGCCGCTTTCCAGCGCGGCAAGCTGCTGCTGCACCAGAGTCGATCCCTCGGGCTGCAGCAGCTGCTCCCCGCGCGGCGCTGCGACGCTACCCGGAGAGCCGGTCACTGCGGGTAGGGTTGCGGCCGTGTCCTTGGTCGGCAGCGCCGGTAATGGCCGCGCGCTTTGGGCGAAGCTTGCCTGCGGTTCGGTGCGCAGCTGTGCGAGGTCGCGTTTTCCGGCCAGCCATTCGGCCTGGTGCGCTTCGTAGAACAGCCCGCTTTGTGTCAGCGTCTGCTGCAGCGAGGCCGAGAGTCCGACGCCGTCAGGGGGCAGGGCGGCGAGCAGCGGTGCTGCGTTGGACAATGCCGCAAGCACCGCGGGGTCGCCCGGCTGCGGCATCATTGCCGCGACCAGCCGGCCTACGGCCGATAGCACCGGTCCGCTTGCCGTCTGCGGCGGCTGCTCCTGCAGCGCGAACGTCGGCCGCGGTTCGTGCGTGACGAAAGTGAGTTCGAGCGCATCTCCTGCGGCAACGTAGGCGGGCAGCGCCATGCGCAGCTCCTGGCCGGCCACCTGCACTTTGAAGCTGCCGTCGGATAATTTGGTCTCGATACGCGCGCTGACGACCTGTCCCGGCTCGAGTTGAAGCGGGAAGCGTTGCGCTTCGCTGCGGGCGCCACTCACCGGCTTTAGCGCAGCGACCGGATCGATTCCGTTCAAAGCCACCGGCGGCTTGAGCGCGACAGCGGGGTCGATCCCGTACATTGGCACTGGCGCAATCATTCTGGCGTACTCTCAATGCCGCATTGAAATTGGTAGATGCGCCATGGGCACCGGGCCCTAGCTGCCGTGGTCGGATTCGTAAGCGCGCTGCAGTTGGCATTCCTGCCGGGCGCTGCCGAGGTAAGCCGCCAGCTGGATCATCCAGGGTTCGGTGAATTTCCGGATCTCGGCATCATCGGAGAGCACCTTGTGAATGAGGTCGGCCTTGCGCTGCAGGTAGGCCGCGCCTAGGCGGGGGGCGCCATCGTCCACGCGCTTCAACATCTCGGCGAGCTCGCGGCAGTCCTGCTCCAGCGAGACCAGGCGGTCCCAGTCGCTGTTTTTCGCCGCGTCCAGCATTTCGCCGGTCTTGGCGGAAATCGACCTGTAGACGTTGAGAATGAATTCTTGTGTGCTCATTGTTCAGGTCGTTCGGCAGGAGATCGCGGCGCCGCGCGCCCGCGGCGAAGCGTCGGCTGTTGCGGCGGGCGCGGCTTGCGTCGCCGCGAGGACTTCCCATGCGCCGCCGAGTTGCTCCAGAAGTCTTGACACCTCCTCGAGTGCGGCCGGGTCGTTGTTGAGATTTGCCTGCAGCAGGCGCTGCGTCATGTAGATATACAGATCGGACAGGTTTTTCGCCAGCTCGCCACCCACGTTCAAATCCAGGCTCGCCTTGAGGCCGCCATCGATGATTGCGATCGCCTGGGTAATGGCCACGCACTTGGCCGCGATGTTCCGGCTGCGCAGGTGCGCGCTCGCCGCAGACACAGCCGCGCGGGCGCCGTCGAACAGCATCAGCACCAGTCTGTTCGGACTCGCCGATTCCACCAGCGATTCCACACCGACACTGCGATAGGCGTTCATGGCTGTCCGGGAATTTGCCGCGAACATGTGCGTCATCCTTTGCTGTTGTAGTAGTTGGGCAGGTTGTTGAGCTGCTGCGAAAGAAAGGTGCTGGTCTGGTTCATGCTGCTCATCAGGGTGTCGAGCGCCGTGAACTGCGCCTGGTAGCGCGCGCGGGTTGCGTCAAGGCGGCTCTGAATACCGATGCGGCGGGTGCCGATGTCCTTGAGCGAGCGGTTGATGCCGGCGCTCTCGCTGGAGATGGGGCCGCTGGTCCCAAGCAGGATGTCGGCGGCGCTCTTCAGCGCGTTGCCGATGGCGCCGGCCAGGCTGGAGACATCGTTGACACTGGCCGATAGCGCGGTGTTCAGCCTGGCCGCATCGAGTGCCAGCGAACCGTCCTTCTGAAAGCTGATGCCGAGCTGCGACAGCGTCGTGTAACTGCCGCCGGCAGCCTGCACGCTGCCGAGGATGGCGCGCATCTGGCGCTGCAGGCCGAGCACCCCCCAGTCGCCCTGCAACACCGCGCCTCTGGCGGTGACGCCGGCCATCGCCTTGTTGGCGTTGTTATAGGCGCTCACCAGCCCCCCCAGCGCCGAAGTCAGCTTGCTGTTGTCGCGCTGGACGGTGACGGTCACCGCGCTGCCGGTCGGCTTCAGCAGGCTGAGATTCACGCCCTGAATGGCGCCCGCCACGCTGTTGGTGGCGCTGCCGATGCTCACGCCATCGACCGTGAGGCTGGCATCCTGCGCGGTCTGGGTTTCGCTGAGATTTTGCGTCGGCGCGGTGGGATCGTAGCCGAGCAGCGAGCCGATCGCGGCATCGCCACTCGCCGCCAGCTTCATGCTGTTCGCCGCACCCGTGGCGTTGGATGTCAGTGCCAGGCGATAGGGGGTGCCGCTGCCGTCGTTGATGATGCTGGCGGTGACACCGGCATTCGCGGCGTTGATCGCGTCGCGGATCCCGGCCAGCGTGTTATTGGTGCTGTCGATGCTCAGGGTCACCGGCGTCTTGCCCGGGTCGGGCGTGAAACCGGCGGACGCATATTGACCGTTGACCGGGGTTCCAATGATGGTGCCGAGCGTCAGCGTGAGCGTGGTCGCGCTGCCCGTGCCGATGGTGGTCGAGGTACCGGTTTGTCCGGGCGCCGGGGACACCAGCTTCTGCACCTGGGCCAGTTTGGTCACGGTCACGGAGTAACTTCCGGGTACCGCCGTGCCGCTTGCCGCGGCGGCCAATGCGGTGCCATCGCTGACGGAAGTCGCGTAGGTGGCGCTGCCCGCCTGAGCCAGCGCCTGCGCCGCTGCCTGCAGGGAGGACAATGCTCCCTGGACCGAACCAAGACTTGAAAGCTTGGCCTGGAAACCGGCTTCCTGGTTGGCGAGCAAAGTCAATGGCCG
>Ga0315281_10009301_pt1 | contig 13636 bp, 22 predicted proteins | sample YL17G07_0_MG_FD_204540 | JGI IMG/M metagenome (GOLD analysis project Ga0315281, IMG submission 204540) | Sediment microbial communities from Yellowstone Lake, YNP, Wyoming, USA - YL17G07_0 | ecosystem: Environmental > Aquatic > Freshwater > Lake > Sediment | place: USA: Wyoming | collected...
AACTTTTGCCCGATCGATGGCTCCTTGCTCGAAGCAGATCTCAAAAAACGAGTCCCTAATCTTTAATCGTCAACCTGGCTAGATTAGACGGATACGCATCACAGGGAAAATCACGAAAAAAACCCGGATATGCGTGAATGAAATTGGCTACTATTGGAGAAGGCATGGCTGAACATCAAAAAACACCACTTACCCCCACGAAAGAGATCGCGGCTCCTCGATCTCTCGTCCTACTTATGCAGGCTTTCCACGTTGATTCGGAAAAGGAAGCCAAAGAGCTTCTAGAAGCGGCAGCATATGCCATCTATGGAAGAGAAGCCGAGCCTGAACATGAGTTCGATATTTACAAGAAAAAGCGGATCATATCACAAGACGAGCTGGAGGGTATTCTCTCTCTGATGCAGGGAATAAGTCCGAGAGATACGCTTGAAACTCTATATGCGGCACAGATTGTAGTCACCCATATGTTGGGGATGAGGAAGTTGTCCCAAAGTTTTCGAGAGGATCAAAAGCTCGGATTGAATTTGTTCCGTTTCTCCAGTGAAGCTATGCAGCAGTTGCAGAGAAAGCGAGGCGGAGGAACTCAACAAATCACGGTAAATTATAATTACAATGACCAGAGGAGTGCGCAGACCGTCACGCCAGTTGATGTGATGACGCTGCAGCAACCTACTTCAAAAGATGAGGCTCGCAGATGCCCATCCGAGGAGTGAAAACTTGCGGGGCTCGATGCAGGACCAAGGGCGGCGCCCCCTGCGAACAGCCTGGGATGCAGAACGGGCGGTGTCGGATGCATGGGGGGGTATACTACAAGAGGGAAAAACACGGGGGGACCACCTTGAGGGCTCTAGATAAACGAAGGAGAGAAAGGTCAATTTTGAAAGAAATGAAAGCAGTTTCAAAAAAAATTCTCAGCCTACAAATGAATTGATTCCACCTCCAAATGTGCGCGCTCGATCTGGCGCTATTGCCCGTTGGAAAAAGAAAAAAGGGATTGAATGGCATCCGCCTCTACATGAAGTTTCCTATAGAGGATCTGGGTTTCTTGGCAACCCAGAAATCGAATGCTATGTATTGACCAATGGAGAGAGAGTGATTTCTTCCACTCATGCTAAAAAATTACTCACAGGGAAGGACGATGGAAGCAGTTTAGAAGGGGGCGGTCGGATTTTGGGCATTTCTGGACTTAAGTCATTGATTACCAAAGAAGATATGGGCGAGCAAACCATGCAATTCTTCATCCCTGGGAATTCCACCATAGGAAATGGCATTACAGCCGAGCTTTTTTAGAAATCCAGGAAAGTATCTCCGGACAAAAACAAATATAGAAGGGCCAAATGCGCGCGCGTAGCCCCCCACAAATCATCGATGAATTTTCCGACATAAACTGTATAAAGGAGACTATAAAAAAAATGGGCAGACCTAAAAAACAACTCAATCCGGAAGAAGTTTCTGACCTCATCCGCAAGGGGCATACTTTAAAACTGTTGTCTATACATTTCGGTTGTCATAGAGATACGATCTATACCAGATTTTCGCCTCAGATCCGTAAGGGAAGAAAGATGGCGCACCGCGATTGGCTTAGAGCAATCAAAGACTAGAAAGGATCGCTTTTTTCCTGAGCGGCCTTCATTTGCCATTTTATTTGGGAAACAGCATCCCTGACACGATTTTCAACCATTGCATCGATCTTTTCGTACAGCTCATTCAATTCTTCTTTCCTTTTTACGGAGACTTGACGAGACCAAGCCTTAATGAATGAGCATAGGACCCAAGCCAGGGCCATATACCCTAAAAACATGAATAACGAATGCATCGCAGAACTCTGGTTATTGCTTTATTGCTAGCTTGTTTTATTGCTCTTCCATGTGGGGTGAATTGCATCGCAATAGTCGCTACTGTCAAAATATCCATGATATCCTCTATTTCTAAAGTTTAGTCTTCTTTCCCATCTTTGAACCCATCCATGTAGAATGGATCATCGAGGTATTTGGGTCCGTGATCATTCGCCCCGTCATAATACCCCTCATCGTATGCGTCGGCATCGTTTAGGCCGTCTTCATACCCTTCCTTGAGATCGCGGCTAGCCCATGATGAAGGTTCGTCCTCCCCTTCCCAGGCAGACTCGTAGCCTTGATCGTACTTATCACCGCCTCCGAAGCCGAAAAAACTCAGCCCAATAGCAGCCACAAAACAATAGAACCACGCCATTTTTACGCTCCTATTCAAGCCGAGTATTAGTAAGGGATTCCGTATTCTTTACAGATATTTTGCGCCAAACCATTGCCGAACTTGGCGGCAGCTACCAAATGAGACTCAGCAGCATTAATATCTCCCATATTGGCATAAACAATGGCCATGTCATAATGACAAAAGCCCTTAGCTTCATTGGTTTTGGCTAGACTGAGCGCTTTATTTAAATCTACAAGGGAAGCTTGATAAAGCCCCTGATTCCCAGAGCAGGCTGCTCTCATGTAATAGTAATAATATTCATTTGGGTTAATTTTAATTAATTCATTGAATGATACCCATGCAGCGTTATAATTTCCTGCGATAAATAATTCCTCACCTCGCGCGAGAAGTGCCTGTTCTCGTGGCACTGCTAAATGATTGTAGTTGTTAACTGCTGCTACCATGATTTCTCCTTTATCCTTTGATTAGGCCCAGTTTTAATTTGCTCTTCCTCTTCCGCTCATCGGGCCGGTTGTCGGCGGATCGGTTTTCTTTGTTTTCATTGTTGAGATCAAAAGATCCCATTCCTAACGAATGTTGTTTCAACAATTCTTGCAATTTTCTTTCCATTAGAAAAACTCCATGTTTACAAACAATTCTAAAATCAAATGTTTTGTTAACATTTAAAATAGATTGTTGTTATTAACTGAAGAATAATACCATTTGACTAGATTTAAAGTCTTTAGATTTTAAGTCTCTAGATAATGAGACTTTAGACGCATAGCCTTTCCCTATTTAGGGGAAATATGGCAAAACGCAAGGTTATAAAACCAAAGGAGGGGAAGACAGGACTTCAGATAGCCTTTGGTAAAATAGTTAGATCTCTGAGGCTGGAAAAGAAGCTTTCCCAAGAGGAGCTGGCCGCTCTTTCGGACCTCCATTTCACATACGTCTCCTCAGTCGAGCGCGGCGAACGGAACATCTCTATAGAAAATATAGCAAGACTAGCGAAGGCTCTGGGATGTCAGCTAAAAGACTTAATGCCGCCTATTTAGGCAGGGTCGTTAAATCTTTTTTTTCTTTTTAGACGGCTTCTTCTTCGACTTCCGAGACACGGGCTCCCCTATCACCTTGACGGTGGATAGCTCAGCTTCAATTTCCTGGACGGTGGGAAGGCTCGATTCTAGCTTTTTGGGTAGGTCTTTGAAGATTTTTGCCTCATAGCTAGCGACCCCTATCGGGCTCTTTGAGTTCCGTAAGGCATACTCTACTATGAAATTATTCTTTTCCCTGCAAATCAAGATCCCAATCGTTGGATTGTCAGACGGATGTTTCATGTGATCGTCCACAGCCGACAGGTAAAAGTTCATTTTCCCTGCAAATTCGGGCTTGAAGTCGGTCGCCTTTAGTTCGACAACGACGAAGCACCTGAGCTTAAGATGGTAAAAGAGCAAATCCAAATAGAAGGTCCTTCCGCCTACTTCAACCTGAATCTGCCTCCCGACAAGCGAAAACCCCTGTCCCATTTCTCGCATGAATTTTTCCACATGGGTCAATAGGCCGTCTTCAACATCCCTCTCAAGGTGATCTTTAGCCAGCTCTAAAAAGTCAAAATTATAAGGGTCTTTTAGAGTGTCGTGAGCCAGCCTGGAATGGGGCTCTGGAAGGCGCTCATGAAAATTAGTGATAGCCTTGCCGAATCTTTTGTATGAATTCGATTTTATTGATTCTATAAGGGCCTCTCTGGACCACCCTTCTGCTATTGTCATGCTGGCGTACCAAAGGCGCTGTTCAGTCAACTTAACCTTCTCTAAAAGAACCGCATTATGCCCCCAAGGAATCGACTCTAGACACTCTGGGAGGCCGTTTTTGGCTATTTCTGCCACAGCTTGTGGCAGAATTGAATACGCCTTGTAAAAAGCAGCCATTCTCCAAATATTCCTGGGAGAAAAGCCCTCAATGCCAGGGAATGAATTCTGTAGGTCTCTGGCTACCCTTTCTACGATCTTTGTCCCCCATCCTTCGATTTCTTGCTTCTGGGCGATGTCTTTTCCTATCTCCCAATACAGCCTAATCAGCTCTCTATTAACAGAAACAGCCGCCTTGACCTGAGAGGATCGTATTTTTTCCTTCAGGTGGGCAATGAATTTTACATACTCAGATTGCGAAACAGTCTTGGTTGTTCTAGAGGGGAGCTTTTTACTCATGAATTCCTTCAGCCTCGATAACCGACTCTTCCATTGATACCGCCCCGCCAGAGGAGCTAAACAAAGGCGCCAAACCGGACGGAAGGATTACGCCGAGTTCTGACCTTAGCTTATGGACTTTTTCGTTGTCTTCGGCCATGTCGATTTTCACACTCTTCTTTGTGTTATCGCCGAAATAACTGAACACAGAAATCAGCAAGTAGTCGATCACTTGACGCAGATCGCTGTTTTCACCAGAACTAATCGCCAACCCCGACCAAACCTGCTCCTCTTTTTCATGCTTTCTGTACATCTCAGCGTCATAAACGTAGACAGCGAGCCCTCTCGTGAAAAAAGTATAGTCTTGAGGTACATAAACAGTCGTTCCAGAAGACTGTGTTTTTTCTGAATATGAACCGCCATATCCCCTATTCCCATAGACACTACCGCTCGTTGTTTGGGTCTGGCCAGGGATATACCGAGGGACATTAATTTGCGTCGTCGTGCTAGTCATCGCTGAGTTGAATATGAGAACATAGTCAGCCTTTTTAACGCTTTCGACCCTGTATCCACGATCCTGTAAAATTTGAGAGATCTTCTGAGAGACTTCTTTAGAGAACATTGGATTTTCATCTTTGGCTGGGAAAATCGCAAATGAGCTGCCGGCTCGAAATCCATTTGGAATAAATTGCCTATCGGCATAAGTGTCAACCGAGATGCTGTAGTGTCGTGTGCAAGAGCAAAGAAAAGCAAGAGCCATACAAGCGAAAAAGCGACAACTAAATGGCATCCATCTGGCGAATATCCTCATAAGAACTTCCTTTATTGTTTGCTTGCTTTATTGCTTTCAAGCTTGCTGTAAAACCTGCTCAACTCTTTCTTAAGCTTAAAATCTTTGATTGCTTCCTCGATCGCCTGTTCGACGATATCGGTCTTGGAGATCTTCTTGTCTCCCCTAAGCTTTCGGATTTCGATCCAACAGTCCTCAAGCTCGCCCAGAACCGATTTAGAAAGATTGAAGGTAGCTTTTTCCTTTTCGACTGGCACTATGCCTGCCCCTTCTGGAGGCTCCATTCCGTCGAAATGAGCTTGTTTTATTGCTTTATTGCCGGACTGCTTTATTCCTTTATTGGAAGATTGTTTTATTGCTTGTGTGCTTTCTTGCTCTACAGCAATCTGGCTTTCTGGTTTTATTGCTTCGCCCATCAAGGCTCCGAGAATGTCGGGGGTCGCTTTTCTGTTCATGATGCCATCACCTTTTGAACTATGGATTTGTAATCTTGCGCGCCGGTTGAGCGGGGAGCGTACTCAAAAATGGTTTGACCAAATCCACTTGCCTCAGAAATGCGTGAGCAGTAGCGAATGGGTTCGCAAAGGATCGGTTTGTAGTGCTTCTCAAGCAAAGCCATGATCTCTTTAGACTTCTTTACGCGTCCGTCAGCAAAGGTTGGTAAAAGGTAGCTGTGCTTGAGCCCTGGGTTAAACTTTCGCACCCCTTCGAGGCGTTGGGTGAATTCGGCAAGACTATTCAAGCTGAGAGCCTCTAATGACACTGGAACGAGAATCTCAGTACAGTAGAAAAGGGCGTTGATGGTCAAACTATCCCAAGACGGGGCAGTATCAACCAGAACGAAGTCAAACTTACCCTCAATAGGGGAGAGGGCGTCAGAAAGGGTCTTCTCAGCCCCAAAGTCTTTCCGCCCGATCGACCGTTTAACACCAGACAAAGCCTTCCCTCCGGCTAAAATGAAAAGATTCGGTCTGGCTTCATGAGCCGCTTCAAGAGGGGAGATCTCCTCATTCAAAACGTCCGCCAATCCATGCTTAGGGCTTACCCCAAGAAGATAGCTGTCCTGCCCCTGGTCATCTGAATCAATCAAGAGGGTTCTCTTACCCGCCATCGAAAGCCCGTGAGCAATCGATACCGCTGTGGTTGACTTGGCGACGCCGCCTTTACTTAGCGATATGCAGATCTTTCTCATGGTTGCTTTATGGTTTTATTGCTTTATTGTTTTCTTCCAATCTCTTCCGAATCCAAGCTTCTATAGCTGTACGCTCAAACTTCCAGGCACGTCCCATCCGAAATGCGGGGATTTCGCCGGACTTCACCAGTTTATAGAGAGTGAGGCGCTTAGTTTTCAGCAAGGAGCAGGCCTCTTTCGTCGTCAAGATCTCCATCTCAAAAAACCTCTTTTGATCTAATTCATACATTAAAGAACTAATTCGCACAATACAGAAATCGGCGTCTGCTCTATGATTTCATAGACAAAACAGGGGACTTTGGTGAAACGATTATTTTTATTTCTTCAGGCGATCACGATGCTTTCCTTATGCGGCTTCCTAGGCTTCTCCGGATTTCTTTTGTGGGAAGGGGAGAGCGCCAGGAAGGTGAAAAAAGCAAACCTAGATCTGTACTACATCCGAGACCTAAGGGCCTCCTATTTGATGTTATATGACATATGCGAGGAAGGCAAAAAAAGCACTCGCGACTATAACGAGGAAATCAAGAAAACAGAAGCGACCATGCTTAAAGACGGGTATGACAGGGCGGAAATCATTCAGATAAATCACAAGGCTCTTGATGAAGCAAATGCCTGGAGAAAGTCTCTCAAACAAAGCACAGAAGAATGCGCCAAAGAAATCGAGCGCGCCGACCGCGAAGCTGAGCGAACACGTTCAGGCGCCACACAACCAACAGAAAGGCCTCAGAATCGTCTTAAATGAGTGTGGCAACGGAAATAGCCTGATCGACATAGATTTCGCGACCTTAAGGCCTTTAAACAGGCCTGTGATTGAAAGGGGGTTTATTTCTCAGGGTGTGTTCTCAAAAGAAAGGGGTGGCTTTTTCGGCATGTCTTCATAGAGGGGGATTATGCAAACTGCTGAATAGGGGCGATCTTCTTCGCCTTGAGCCCGCCGTAAGGCATTGGGCGAAAAGGCGTAACTAACGTAACTCCGTTACCGTTACCGTTCACGCTTTTTTTATCTAACTCACTGATTATCAAATAAAATCTTCCTTGAGTGGTAGGAACGTGTGCGTAGAGTGGTAGGAACGTGTGCGTAGAGTGGTAGGAACATCTTCGCGAGTGATAGGAACGTCTCTTGATTTACCCGTTTAGCTTCTTCTTTCTAGAGATTACGGATTTTTCTCCGCTTTTTTGGCGTTGCTTCCGAAGGACGCCCTGATCTTTCAGGAAGGCTTCTTCTTTTTGGTAGGCAGGACCAAAAGAATATCGGCCGCTCTCGACCTCAACAAGAAAACGGGGGCCGTCATCCCCATCGTTCAGCCAGCGATCGAGGGCTTGTTTGAAAATGGATGGTGGCAGCCCTGATTCTTTGGCCAGGTCCTGCCAGGTTTTTTCTGTTATTTCTACAGACCCAACTTCCGATAGTTCAATAGACTGGTCAGCAAATTCTTGCATTACAAGCATTTGTAGGGCGGCTTGACTGGCATGCGAATTAGAAGAAGAAATGAGTGGTGGGAGATCTGGGACTGGTATTAGAAGTCGATCCCTTTTCGATGTTTGAAATGTATAGTGTGGCAATAGTTGTGGCCCCAAGGTAATCATGATCCCGTCTTCACGGCCGCTTGCCGATGAACGGAACTTGCTAAGAACGATCAAGTTCCCGCTGCTGCCGTCATCGAAGTGGAATTGCAGGTGCGCCTGTGCGTGTAGGATGTTTTTGATTTCCTCTATCGATTTGTTGTTTTTTAAACCAAGTCGTTCAGCTATTTCCGAACAGCCTCTTTCAAATCGCAATAAACGAACGTCTGCCTTCCCAGATATCCAATTTTCAAATCCGGCTCGGCACTCGAATCTGATTAGTTTATGGTGATAAAGGGAGTTAAGGCTCCCTATGCCTTTTGTGACGGCTGGTATGAGTCTAGGATCAATCGTGGGGAGGTTGGCTATGATCTTTTTTTCATGAAGGATATGCAACCGATTGTCTATTTCTTTGGCCTCGATTCTATGTGACAGGATTTTTGCAACACTCGGATGAACTCCGTGGGTCAGTGCTGGTACGTTTTTTGCCTCTCTCGCCCATAATGGCGAGCAGACATCTTCCCATACTACGTCGGCCAAAATCGAAAGGTGAGGGCTAAATACAGTCGAATTCCCTTCTTTTTTGTTTACCCACAGGTCCCAAGCTGTTGGTCTATGTTCATCTTTGAACCCTGAGTCTTTAAAAATTTGATGTCTTTTGCTCGAATCGGCTAGAACCGATTCGGCTGCTTTTTTCCCAGTTTCACCTGAGGACTTTAGAAATTCAGCAAAAATGAAATCGGCAGAATTACAACCATTTCGCTCACAAATATAGCTAGGCAAATAGTCTCTTTCTGGCAATAAGTAGCCACCGTCTTGCTGCAAAGGAAACGGCATTCCTTTTTCTTTATCGGAGCACGCATCAGCTATGAACTTTTGGAGTTTTTGACAAGACGTGACGAGTTCTCTGGCCAGGGCGTCTACCGCTCGGTTATCTGAAATTTTCTTCTTTTCCAGGACCTCTCTGGCTATGACGAAGTGAACTGGGCTGGGGTCTTTCACGCTAAAAAAGTTGATCATGTGGAGAACTGTTGAGAACCAAACGATGTCGGTATCCGTTTCTTTTAGTTCAAAGATCATTCTCCAGAGAGGAGCTAGGTAAATGGAATAGCTAGTCATCCACTCGCCATGCTTGGATACGTCTTCTTTCACTTTATCGCGTATTTCTGGGGGGAATTGCTCTAAATCTATCATTTAAATCTTCCAATATCATAGGAGTCCTCTGCCTCTGGCTTTGATGGCTTCCCTTTTGGTTCATTTGGGGTTTGGTTTTTTTGATCGTCCCATCCATCAAAAACAGGGACCCCTTCTCGGTCTTTTTTAAGCTTAATTTTATTAGGAGTCGAAGTGAAATTTGTTTTGGAAATCTCAAGCCAAGAGGACTCTTTATCATCTCCATTCCTATTGAGGTTGGCCTGCCATCGAACGCCGTCGGTTAACCCACTAGACCCCCTGGCATCTGATTGGCCCGTTCCTTCTCTTTGGGCAGCCTTTGACTTGTGGTGAGCTAAGATGATGGTCGGTCGTCCCCTTAATTCGCTCGATATGTTTTCTAAGCTAGCAATGAAAGCGGTGGCGATGGCGTTGTCCTTTTCAGCCTCAGGACCAGCAAATCGCGAGGCCGGATCTAAGATGATCAATTGCCAACCATCAGGAGGTTCTTTTGCCTTAAGTTCTGTGAGCAGGCTCTGATAAAAGTCTGTCTTTTTCCCCTTCGCATCAATGAAGCTGGCCTCTCTTCCGTGGATTGAAATCGGGGAGAGGTTTGTGGAGAGCTGTTCGAGGGGCTCTTGAAAATGCAACATGAATCGTTCGTGGTCTTTTTTTGATGCATTGTCTGTCAGTATTTTTACCAAATGTTCTCGTGTTTTCCATAGAAGCCGATGGATATCATCTGAGTCATTTTCGCCGACTATCAGGCAGACCGCTCCTGGTTTTTCAATTACGAATTCTTTCATCCAGGGGATACCTGTGGCGACGGATGCGCCTAACAGCGAAAGAAGGTGCGTCTTGCCCCGTCCTCCCTCTGCGACGAGCATGCCAACAATCCCCTTGTGAAGGAATGAAATTTTCCTTCCTCCTTTGTCTACGAAATAAAGCAGTCTGGGTTTCTCCGGCGGCTTTGTTTTGAAATACTCCGGCGAGATTCCCGAGATAAACTTTAGATCGATGGTGGTTGGGCTGGGGGGTGCATTCTTCTCAACGGCGAGCTTGATTTTCTCTATTGCTTCGCGTGGATCTTGGTCAGCTGCATATTCTTTGATTTTTCTGAGTAACGACTTGTTTTTTAAGGATCTAAGATCCTCTTCTAAATCTATGCTTTCTGCGACGACGATCATGTCTCTGATGGACTCTTCTGTCCCGAAGGCTCCCAGAGACTCTCTTCCTCTAAGCTCTTGGATCACCGAATTTGGCGTTATCGCTTCCCCTCTTTTATTTACTTCCATTATGGAGTCAAAAAGTTCAAGGTGGGCGGCGGCTTCAAAATCACTTCTATACAGCCTTTTTTTGGCGTCTTTTATGTCCCATTTGCCTGAAGCAAGCCTGTACAAGATTAGGTCTTCTGTAAGTTGGCTAGGTGTCATTCGCGGTCTCCCCTCATAAATCGTTCGAGTTCTTCAATGGAAATTTTCCAGTTTCCAGCCTTATTAATTTGAAACGCCTTAAGCGATCCGGATTTGACGGCTCTTCTGATCGTATCGACAGAGACGTCTAAGATCTCAGCGGCCTCTTTTAGTGAGACGACCTTCTTCCCCATCGACTTCACCAGCTTTTCAAGCTGTTCGATCCGATTTGCAGGAAGTTTCCGAATATCCTCAGCTAGCTTATCCAATCGCTGCTTTACGCCGCGATCTTCGTCATCGCGTTCCGGATGCTCTCGTGATTCCATTTATTACCATTTCTGTTGAATATTCCACGGTCGTTTAGTTCTTTTGCAATTTCCCGAATGCTCATGCCACTTAGGCGTAGTTCTCGAATTTGTGCGAGTATGGCTTGTTCTATCGGGTTTGGTTCAATGCGGTTTCCTTCGGCGAGTTGGAACCCAAATGGGATATGGCCGACTCGCTCTCCCTTGAGTTTCTTGGCTGCCATCGCGCTCTTGGTTCGGCCTCGAATGATGTTTCTCTCAAATTCAGCGAACGCGTCGATCATGCGGCGCATTAGAATAGAGGAGGGGTCGTCGCTGTTGGCCCCCTCTTCACCGGCAGAAGCTATTTTGGCTTTCTTTCTGGTTACTCCGGCCTCGATCATGGCTACTGCAAAAGGATCTCGCCCAAGCCTATCTCTTTTCGCGACTAAAAGTACGTCGTCTTTTCCAAGTGCAGCAATTGCCTGCAAGAGAACTGGTCGCTTATCCAGGCCGGTGGACCCACTGATCCCCTCTTCGATAAATACCTCAGAGATGATGGTCCCACGCTTCTCAGCCCATCGGCGACAGTCGGCCTCTTGGGCTGATATCCCAGCTCCGCTTTCGACTTGCTGATCTGTAGAAACGCGAAGGTATGCAAAAATTTTCATGGTGCTCTCCATTACTTTTGAATCGTAGCATAAAGCTTGATTTATATGCAAATATATGCAAAATAGAGCTTGATAGTGCAAATATTTTGCCAAGGCACCGGACGGTGTCCTGACAGGTAAGTGTAATAAAAATATTTTAATATGCAGTTTGGACCATATGATTTCCCTCAGAAACTATCAGCAAGAGTGCCTTGATTCAATCCTATCTTCCAGGGGCCGTGGGCTTACTAGGCCGCTTGTCTCGTTGGCAACAGGGTTAGGCAAGACGGTCATCTTCTCCGCCCTTACCAAAGAGCTGAACCGTCGTACCTTGATCGTAGCCCACCGAGATGAACTGATCCAACAGGCCAAGGATAAGCTGCAACTTGTGTGGCCTGAGTCTGGGCCGCACATCGGAATCGTTAAAGGTGAGCTGCACCAACCGGACAAACAGATTGTTGTTGCTTCCATTCAATCGGCATCCAGAGATAATCGCCTCGCCGACCTTCAGGGAGCTGGGTTTGACCTTTGCATTATTGACGAAGCTCATCACGCTGCTGCTCCAACCTATGAACGACTTGTCCGAGAGCTGGGTTTTCTTGCAGACGACTCGGACAAGCTCCTCTTAGGTGTCACTGCCACGCCTAAAAGAGGCGATGGGATTGGGCTCTCCTCTATATTTCAAGAGATAGTTTTTAGTCGTTCAATCGCTTGGGGGATTAAAAATGGGTATTTGTCTCCACTCAGCGGGCGTAGGATTTCGACGCGAATCTCTTTAAAAGGCGTTCAGACACAGGGCGGAGATTTCGTCGCAGCCCAGTTATCTAGAACGATCAATGTTCCAGGTCGGAATGGACTGATTGTGGAGTCCTATCAGCAGTATGCAGGTGACAGGAAGAAAACGATCGCCTTTTGCGCCGACGTCAAGCACTCCCAAGACTTGGCCTCCATGTTTTCCCAAGCAGGAATTCCCGCAGCATTTATTCATGGGCGGATGGGAATCGACGAAAGGCGTCAGGTTCTACGCCAGTTTGAAGAAGGGGCGATCCGTGTGATCACAAACTGTGCTGTACTGACAGAAGGTTTCGACTCCCCTCTTGTTGACTCGATCCTTCTATGTAGGCCGACACAAAGCGAGGGGCTTTATGTTCAGAGCGTCGGTCGAGGGACAAGAGTATCGCCAGGCAAACAAAATTGTCTCGTCATGGACTTCGTTGATGCGAGCCGACATAGCTTATGTGGTTTCCAAACTCTTGATGGCGTGATTGAAGTTCAGTCGGAAAAACGAGAGAAAAATAAGCCGTCAAAAGAAGAGGTGGTTTGTGAGAATTTCGAGCCAAACAACATACCGTTCGAGGCTTCAGATGTCCAAGAGATCGACTTCTTTGGCCGATCTCAGTTTGCGTGGATTCAAGTCGGAGATGCGTGGCATTTGCCGGTTTCTGACAAAAAGGACATTTGGGTCAGAAAGGCTTCCGTTGGATATAGAGCGATTTTGCATGAAGACGGGAGGGCGCTTTCGCTTTCAAGTCAAGAGTTGCCACTTGATTACGCCGTGGGGGCCGCTGAAGACTGGGTTCGCAATCAATCAGTCAATGCGCTCGCAAGAAAAGATGCGAAGTGGAGGAGCGACCCGCCATCCGAAAAGCAATTGGCGGCTTTGGAGAGATTTGGAATTCGCGACCCAAATCTGACCAAAGGCGACGCATCTGATCTGTTGAGGATGAAATTTCACGGAGGGAATCCATTGTTCAGTAGGCAATCGTGAATTTACCGCCTTAAACGGCTCAGGATCGATTTTCCTGTCTTGTTAGTGTTGTTTGATGGGTCGATTAAAGAAGTGCGGTTAAATGGGCTTTAAAAGGAGGGTTGAAATGAGCAAAAAGAGGAAAGTAACAAAAGCAGAGCTTGAGATGGTAGAAGAGGCACGTCAGATAATGCGCGCGAGATTGCTCAGCAGAAAAGCACGGTTCGAAAGAGCCCAGAACGGAGACTCGGACACCTTAATGGTATTAATGAACGAAGCTGGCTTGGTAAGTCAGGAGGGGCTCGATGATTATTTCAAAATCAAAGAACAGTATGGCAACTAGAAAGACAAACGACGAAAAGGGGTCATTTGTTCGGCGCGGCATCACAGTAACCGTCTAATTTAGCCATCTTTTCAAAGTCGCCGCCTTGTGAGATCCTGGATTTTTTCACCAAAGGATCTCTATGGCTAAATCACTTTCTGAAGAA
>Ga0315281_10009302_pt1 | contig 13635 bp, 14 predicted proteins | sample YL17G07_0_MG_FD_204540 | JGI IMG/M metagenome (GOLD analysis project Ga0315281, IMG submission 204540) | Sediment microbial communities from Yellowstone Lake, YNP, Wyoming, USA - YL17G07_0 | ecosystem: Environmental > Aquatic > Freshwater > Lake > Sediment | place: USA: Wyoming | collected...
TGACCAACGTTTCCAGAATAGCCCATCCCTTCTGGATTTTCCAAATCCAAAAACCCAGATGGGTTGGGCACCTCAAAACGTCAACCGTTGTCCTTTTCTTGATCGCCCACTAAGTTGACAGTCACGACATTCTTGAGGAAGGGTTTATATCAGCCCAGATAGCTCATTGACAAGGAGCTGGCCCCCTTGGCTCTTACTGATAGTGACAAGCTGATTCTGATCGCGGTCCTGGTGGCCACTATGACCTTCGTCTTATTCTTTGAGTTGAGAATCATGAGGAACAAGTCCAAGGAATCCAGGGTTCAGAGCCTCAAGAAGGATGAGGCGTACAATGCGATCCTGACGTGCAGGTCTGTGTTGAACGTCCTTGAAAGGCAGGGCACGAACGTCCGCGAGCCGCGGGCATTAGTGGACAAGGCCAAAGAGGCGATGCTCAAGGGGGACTACGAGCGCGCAATGGATCTTTGCGAGCGCGCGCGAGGTGAGATGACGAAGTTCCGGAGATTGGCCCCTACAGGAGCCAAGGAGGAGGACGCCGAGATCTCGGACAGAGAGCGCCTCGAGGAGGTCGCGAAGAAGATCGTGACCGAAGGTGATACCGAGGATTCTGGAGACACCTACTCCGGCACGAGGCTCACATCTGCAAGGGGTCCCGAGTTCCTGAGCGCCAAGTTCGAGCTGGGAACTGCGAAGGCGGAAATCCACAAAGCCGCCTCGAGCGGGAAGGATGTGTCGAAGGCCGAAGGGATTCTGGAGGACGCCCAGGCAGAGTTCGATGCGGGCAACTACCCGAAGACTCTGTCGCTGTCGGTCAAGGCGCGCAAGGAGATCAGCACTGAAGCCTCCAAGGAGTCGATCAGGCTGAAGACCGCCCCTCCTGAAGAGACAGAGGTTGAGGAGGCAGAGGAGCCGTTCGCCAAGGACAGATGTAATGCCTGTGGCGAGCCCGTCGAGCCCGGAGATGCCTTCTGCGGGATATGCGGTGCGAAAGTGCAGAAGGAAGTCGTGTGCCCGAACTGCGGGTACAAGCCGAAAGGCCCGGACGAATTCTGCAGGAAGTGCGGGGCGAAGCTATCCTAGTGTCTTGATTCTTGCCACTTGTTGTTCACAATAATGGCAGCTAGGGCGCCCGCTCCGAAACCGTTGTCTATGTTGACCACGCCAATTCCGCTGGAGCAGCTCGAGAGCATGCCAAGAAGTGCGGCGATGCCGCTGAAGCTAGCTCCGTAGCCGACGCTAGTTGGCACAGCGATCACGGGTTTGCTGGTCATGCCAGCAACGACGCTTGGAAGCGCTCCTTCCATGCCAGCGAGGACAACGATCACGTCTGCTGCGTCGAACTGTTTCATGTTCGAAGTCAGCCTGTGCATCCCAGCGACGCCTACATCGTACAGCCTGTCCACCTCGCACCCCATGAGCTCGCAGGTGACCGCTGCTTCCTCAGCAACGGGTATGTCCGAGGTCCCTGCGGTAACAACGAGAACGCGACCGTGCCTCTGCCTATCCTCAACACCCACGGTCGCAATCTTGGCTTCGTCGAACCATCGGGCGTCCTTTCCGAACCTCTTCTTCAGCTTCGAGAAAGTGGACTTTGGCATCCTCGTGAAGACAGCCTCGCCATTCCTCTGGAGGGTCTTCTCCGCGATCTTGATGATCTGTTCGTCCGTTTTCCCGGGCGTGTAGATCGCCTCGGGTATCCCCTTCCTCAGCTCACGGTGGTGGTCGAGCTTGGCGAAGCTCAGGTCTTCATAAGGGAATGTTCTCAGCCTCTCCAACGCCTCGGCGACCGTCATCTTGCCAGAGCTCAGCTCCACGAGTATCTTCTCGATCTTCTTCGGAGTCATCTTCCCAGCACCTCGTTCAGGCTCCCGGTCCTATAGCCCTCCAGGTCAACTGTGACATAGCTGAACCCAAGGGATCTTAGTCTGTCCGCAATCACTTTGCTCGTTTTGCCGGACGTGAGTTCCGGGATATACCTTCTATCGACCTCGATCCGGGCAATATTGCCATGTGCCCGGACTCTGACATTCTCGAAGCCCTTCGAGCGCAGGAAGTCCTCCGCCTTTTCGATCCTCTCGAGCTTGACTCTGGTGATCTTCTCGCCATAGGGCACTCTTGAGGCCAGGCATGGGCTAGAGCTTTTCTTCGACGTGGGGAGCTCCAACAACTCTGAGATCCTTCGGATCTCCGACTTCGTCAGGCCGGCCTCCGTCAGAGGGCTTCGTACGCCTAGCTCCTGCTTCGCCTTGGACCCGGGCCTGTAATCCAATCGGTCATCTGCGTTCGTCCCATCTACAACCGCTCGGAAGCTGTTCTCATGCGCGACTCTCCAGATGGCTTTCATGTCTCCTCGCTTGCACAAATAGCATCTATTTGGCGGGTTGCTCACGAACCTCCGTTCCCGGAGCGGGTCCAGATCGAGCACCACGTGCTTTATCCCGATCTTCTTCGCAACGGCTCTTGCATTCCTGAGCTCGCTCTTGGGATACAGGGGCGATGTGATTGTGATTGCGACTGCTCGATCTCCAAGCTCATCAGCGGCTATCTTCGCAACGAGTGTCGAGTCAGTCCCGCCTGAGAAGGCCACTGCAGCGCCACCCAGCGAACGGATTATGGTTCTTAGCCTGCTGAGCTTGCTCTCAAGTCTGTTCATCGTACGTGTCGGAACAACTGGCCTTTATTTCAAGGTTAGTAGACGAGGGCAGAGTCAGCCGATGTCGATTCAGCGATCACCGTGGCTGCGGCGATAATCTTCGCGCCAGGGATCAGGTCAGCCTCAGTGATGTTCCTCGCCTTAAGACATGGCGCGCAGACCAGGATCTTCCCTCCCATTCCCATATAGGAATTCATCAGATCCTGAAGCGGTGGGAAACCCTCGGCGTGTATGAATCTCGCCTGATCCTTCACCGCTAGCATGACCCCGACGGACTGCAGTATCACTACTGCATCGGTCTCGGATGCAAGAGCTGCATTCGCCATCACAAATGGTATCGTTGCCCTATCCGGATCCTCGCCAGCATGCGTGCCCACAAGGACCATCTTCTTGGAAGCCATATCTTTGCACCTCTGATTTCGAAATCGTTTTCTGAATAGATGCTTCTTGGGCCGAATTCAGGAGCTGCCATTGTAGAGACATTTCGTGACCCGTGATCTATCCGGTTTGCCCCTTCGGTGTTTGTCGAATTAACGAATAGTAATATATAGCGAACAATGGGCATAGATTGGACCGTGGGCGGGGGTTCGAAGGAGCAATAATGCCCGATGAAAACACAGTGTACATAGGAAAGAAGCCGACAATGAACTACGTCCTAGCGGTCGTATCTCAGTTAAACAACGGCTGCCCGGACATATGCATAAAGGCCAGAGGACGAGCGATAAGCAGGGCCGTGGACGTCGCTGAGATCGTCAGGCACAGGTTCGTCAGGGACCTGGCGTACAAGGACATCAAGATCGAGACCGAGGTCTTGAAGGGCCAGGACGGCGACAGCGCGAACGTCTCATCCATCGAGATATACATGGAAAGGTAAGTTGTGCGGCCGGTAATCGTTAGGTCCAGGCTCACGAGTCCAGCATGGGCCATAGCTCGCTCGACGGTTTTATGACGGCACACGCTAATCGGCATGAGGCGATTTGGACCAGCTGGGGCGCGGTGAACCGATGAACCTAGTCAAGCTCGGGGGTAGCGTGATCACGGACAAGGCGAAGCTACGAACCTTCAGGCCTGGCACTTGTTCCCGGCTCGCGAAGGAGATGCGCATCTCGAGAGGGGAGCTCGCGATTGTTCATGGCGCGGGTTCGTTCGGGCATGTTCTCGCGAAGAAGCACAGATTGCACGAGGGGTTCTTTGAGAAATCCCAGCTGGAGCAGGTGGCTGTGGTCCACAGAGATGTTCGGGAGCTGAACCTTCGGGTGCTCGAGGCCTTGATCGACAATCGATTGAACGCTGTATCGGTGCCACCAGCTGCCGCGGGCGTCTTCGAGAAGGGAGCCGTGAAGTCCTTCAGAGCTGGACCGTTCAAAGACATCTTGGACCTGGGACTCGTGCCCGTGACCTTCGGAGACGTTGTCCCGGACCTCGCGCTCGGCTTCTCGATTTGTTCGGGCGACCTGATGATGCTCGAGCTCGCGAAGTCGTTCGAGCCCAAGCTGGCAATTTTCTGCGCTGACGTTGATGGCGTCTTTGATAACGATCCAAAGGTCGACAAGAACGCTCGGCTTCTCAAAGTGGTGGATCACGAGACTCTTGGTAAGATCCGCAGGTCCAAGGTGCTCACAGCTGACGTCACCGGAAGCATCTTCGGAAAGCTGGAGAGGATGCTGGCGATTGCGGAACACTGCGAAAAGTGTATCATAGTGAATGGCAATAAGCCAGGCAGGCTAGAGAAGGCGTTGCGCGGGAAACCCGTCGTGTCCACGACCGTCCTTCCAAGGTAGGATTTCAATGTCAGACGAGGGCGAGCAGGCTGAGAGGATGATAGAGAAGCGCAAGTTCGACCATGTCGAGATATGCGCCAAGGAGGACCTGAGCACGCCCTACATCTATTGGGACGATGTCAAGCTCGTGCACAACGCGCTTCCCGAAATCGACCTCGACGAAATAGACACCTCATTGACGCTCTTCGGCCACACGCTGAAGGCGCCCATCATCATCTCGGCGATGACTGGAGGCTACGGGAAGGCGAGAGAGATCAACAAGAACCTAGCCGCAGTTGCTGAGCAGTTCGGTGTGGGGATGGGCGTTGGAAGCCAGAGGGCGGCTCTGGAGAACAGGGATCTCGCAGACACATATTCAGTCATCAAGGAGTTCGAAGTGCCTCTGAGAATCGGCAACCTCGGTGTGCCGCAATTGGTCAAGCAGGGCCTTCGCCCGCCTCTCGGGATTGACGAGGGCAAGGAAGCCATCGCCATGATCGACGCCCATGTGCTTGCGATACATCTCAACTATCTCCAGGAGGTAGTGCAGCCGGAGGGAGACACAAAGGCCAAGGGCGCACTCAAGGCCCTTGAGAAATTCGCAAGCGCTCTTCCGGTCATCGCAAAAGAAACCGGCGCAGGGGTTTCGAGAGATGTCGCGCTCAAAGTCAAGAAGGCGAAGGTGAAAGGAATCGATGTCGGCGGACTCGGCGGGACCAGTTTCTCGGCGGTCGAGTATTTCAGGGCGAAGTCTGCGGGTGATGCTACTCGGGCAAACATAGGCCAGACCTTCTGGGACTGGGGCATTCCTACGCCCGTTGCTGTAGTCCTGTCCTGCGTGGGCCTACCCCTTGTCGCGACTGGCGGTGTCCGAAGCGGGCTGGATATCGCGAGGGCTTTGAGCATAGGGGCGAGCTCGGCGGGCGTTGCCGGAAGGCTTCTGCCAGCTGCGCTTCAGAGCAAGGACAGGCTCTCTCTCGAGCTTAAGACCATGATCGACGAGCTGAGAGCCGCGATGTTCCTCGTCGGAGCTCGCAACATCCAAGAGCTGTCTGCCACAAAGGCAATGATCATCGGCAGATCGAGGGAGTGGCTGGACCATCTGATGGAGTGATCGCTTTGAGATTTCCAGACGATTACAAGCCCAGGGTCAAGGAGATAAACAATTACCTGATGACCTCCTTGGAAGTCATCGAAGACAAGAGCCTGAAGGCTGCCATGACACACTACCCCGCGGCCGGAGGAAAGCGGCTTAGGCCTCTCCTTGCTACGATCGTTTCGGAATCTGTTGGCGGGAAGCCGAGCACCGCGATACCCTTCGGGGCGGCTCTAGAACTGGTCCACAATTTCACTCTCGTCCATGACGACATCATGGACGAGGACGACACCAGAAGGGGGATCAAGACAGTTCACGCGCAGTGGGGTGTTCCCGAGGCGATTCTCGCGGGCGATGCGATGTTCGCGCGCGCGTTCGAGATCGTGCTCGACTCTGACGTTGACAGTCCCAGAGCTGTGAAGCTGGTCGAGATACTTGCTCGGTCTGTTCGGTTGCTAGCCGAGGGCCAGCAAATGGACATGGATTCCGAAAAAAGGAAGTCTGTGACGACCGAGGAGTATCTCAAGATGATCGAGCGGAAGACCGCGGTGCTCTACTCCGCCGCCGCCCAGGGCGGTGCTGTCGTCGGCGGAGCTAGCGAGGCTCAGCAGGAAGCCCTGTTCGAGTTTGGAAGGCTTATCGGGCTCGGGTTCCAGATATGGGACGATGTGCTCGACCTTAGGTCCGACCAGGAGACCTTCGGCAAGCCCGTGCTCAACGACATCCGGAACGGCAAGAAGACCCTGATAGTCGTCAACGCTTTGGAGGACCTGAGGGGCCAGCAGAGGAAGGATTTTCTTTCGGTCCTCGGCAAGAAGAACGCCAAGATGAAGGAATTGGCCTTGGCCCGGGACATCCTCGAGGAGGTCGGTGCCGTCGATCATGCGGTCAGGGTGGCTGCGGAGCTGGTGGCGAAGGCGAAGGACAGACTATCGGTCCTGAAGGAGACCGAGCACAAAGAGGCACTCAAATCGTTCGCCGACTACATGGTTACAAGGAAAACCTAGGGCACGCCAATCTTCGTCAACTTGAAATCTGCTCTCCTGCCCTCTTCTAGATGTCTGTGTTTGACTATGATTGCTCGCCTGGAGCTGGATGCCACTTTCTCCAGCCTGACTATCGCCTTGGCGTTGTGGAGAAGGACATGCCCCCCCAGCGGCTCGAACGTGTGCTTCTCGATATCCGTGTAGACCTGAGATGTCAAGACGACCGGTATGTCCTTATCCCTCGCGACCCCAAGGAGCTTCGCGAGCTGAGGGCTGAGGGACTTCCTGGTCCCCTTCTCCTCGTCATTCCTAGTGAGCCTGTAATGAATCGTGGCAGAGTCGAGTATTATGATCCCGACCTCGACTGAGCTCTCGGCCAACTTCACAGCCTTGTCGACGAACTTCTCCTGGTCCTCGAAAGTGTGCGGTTCGAAGAAGAGGACGTTCTTCATGACGTCCTCGAACCGTTCACCTGCGATCTGCTTGAGCCGTTCGAGCGAGACTCCCTCGGTGTCTATGTAGATGACCTTCTTGCCATCCAGGGCAACGTTCCTTGCCAGTTGAAGGCAGATGTTGGTCTTCCCCGTCCCCGCCTCGCCGAAGAACAGCGTCATGGCTCCGCCTTCCATTCCGCCTTCGAGAAGGTCGTCCAATGCCTGGGAGCCGATGGGGACGCGGGTCACGAGCCGCGATTGGGGTAGCTGGTGATAAGCGTTACTGGTGCATGTGATTCGCTTGCCTGCATTTCTCCCCTGAGACACCATTAATATCAAGAAGCACTTTCTCGCCTCCGTGGCAGTCCACAGGATCGGCGCTGAGGCGAAACTTGACTCATCGATCTGGATGGGCCGCGAGGTCGTGCTCAAGCAACGCGTGGTCAAGAGCTATCGCCACCCGCAGCTGGACAGGTCGCTCCAGACATTCAGGATAAAGAACGAGGTTCGGCTGATGCTGGAGGCGAGGAGAGCTGGGATAGCGGTGCCAATCATCTACTCCGTGGACATACCCCAGAACAGAATCGTCATGGAGGAGATTCCAGGAACGCGCGTCAAGGACGCATTGCTGAGCCTTCCGGACGACCAGGCGCGGCGAATATGCACCATGATTGGCGAGATCGCAGCGAAGCTCCACGCCAACGATATCGTCCATGGCGATCTCACCACCAGCAACATGCTCCTGGATGGCGATAGGATAGTCCTGATTGATTTCTCTCTGGGGCAGAAGACCTCGGAGATGGAGGACAAGGGAGTTGACATGCACCTGTTGGAGGAGGCCTTCCATTCCGCTCATCATGCCCGCAGCGAGCTCTATGAGGTGGTCAAGGAATCCTACGTCAGGACCTATGCGAAGGGTGAGGAGATCCTTAGGAAAGTCAAGGAGATCGAGAAGAGGGGGAGATACACACGAAAAGAATAGCCTTCGTGACGAGCAATAGCGGGAAATTCAGGGAGATCTCCCAACAGATGGCTCAACACGGGTACGAGCTCGAGCACGTCAAGACATCTTACCCGGAGGTCCAAGCTGACGCGCTTGAGGAGACGATAGTGCCGGGGCTCCAGTGGTGCCTCGCCAAGTTCAACAGGGCGCTCATGATCGACGATTCAGGCCTTTTCATAGACGCCCTAAGCGGCTTCCCTGGAGTATATTCTTCATACGTATTCAGGACGATCGGATGCGGTGGCATCCTCGCGCTGATGAAGGATGCTCAGAACAGGGCGGCTAGATTCGAGTGCTGCATAGGCTTCGTCGCCCCAGGCATGAGCCCCTTCGTGACCAAGGCGGCTGCCGAGGGCTCGATATCCAGGGAAAAGATCGGAAGCGGGGGGTTCGGCTACGACCCAGTCTTCATTCCCAAGGGGTATTCCAAGACCTACGCCCAGATCGAGATTTCGGAGAAGAACAAGATCTCGCACAGAGGCTTGGCGATCGAGAAGTTCGTCAAGGAGCTGCCAAAGCTTCTGCCCTAGCATGGCGAATCCTTTTATTGAGGCCCGGCATAATCCGGTACGACGATCAGACCGAAACGGGGTAGTGGTCTAGCTTGGTATGATACGTGCTTTGGGAGCATGAGGTCATCGGTTCAAATCCGATCTACCCCACTTTCGATTTTCTGGCTCTTTTCTAATCAGCGAGGATTGGAGTTTGAGGAGAATGCACCAAACCCCTTCCCTTTTCATTCCCCCTATGGTCTTTTCCGACGTGAAGTCAAACAGCTTTCATCATGATTTACGCTCGCGCTGCATCGGCTTACCACACTTGCGGCAATAAGGCGCATTTGCGGGATTGTCCGTTCCGCAGGAAAAGCACTTCTCCCGCTGTTTCGTTCCGCACCAATTGCAGAACTCGCCACCTTCAAACGGTTTCTTGCATGATACGCACACTGGCCCAGCGGGGCTAGTCGCTGGTTGAGCTGGCTGAGCCGGTTGTCTCTGATCGAGCGTCAAGCCTTCCTGAGCGATCCGTTTCACAGCTGTGCCTTGCCGGTATTGTCCTATGTTCGCCGCCACCTTGCTGCCCCATCCTATGATCTTGGCGATGATGAAGACAATTATGACTATGATGAGCAAGACAATGAGTCCCACACAAACATCGGTGTCCGCCATACCATTCCCCTACCAGAATCGGCATTCCTCCCCTATGGTCTTTTCCGAGGCTCACATGATTGGAGGTGCGGCTGCTGGGCCGCGCCTCTAACGCATCCCGTCCAGGGTCCGTTTTGCTTCCCAGTATTCAGGGGTGTGCCAATCATTCCTATCCTGCATATCAGAATTCATCAACCCTTTTCCTAGACCGACAAGGAACAGATTGCCCTTCTTCATTCCTCGAATGACTAAGAGCTCCCCCACAGCTCCATGATGAAGCCATCTATTGGAATTCCATTCTTCTTTCTTCTCCGGTGAAGACGCCTCATATCTATCAACAACATACTTCCCCAGCAATTCGCCAATCTTCATTCCCACTGGTTCCTCAAGAATAGCAGCGACGAAGGGATGTTCCTTTGCATATGGGACAATAATCTCTCGATGTCTTCTTTGAAGCCACCCGACGACCTTTCTTATGTCTCTCGAATTCAGGACCTCATAGAATCTAGGAGCATTTCCTCTGAGGAACAAATCGGTGAGAGGATCTAGCATGGATTCGGTCAATCTGTCCGTCATTTTCTCGCATCCCAATCGCCTAACCTCCCCTATGGGCTTTTCTTAGGCGTCCTAGTTACTTCTTCTTCTTTTTCGTGATTGGCATGAGCCAGTCTTCCATCTCTCGTATCACAATAGCTCTCCCGGTTCCCGGCAAGAAGAACTTGTTTTCTTCTTCCATCAGCTTGTCCAAGACCTTGTCCTCGAGGTCATAGAATGCGTCCCAGTCACTCCATCTGTTGAACTGCCAGATCCACGCAACATCGAAATTAGACAAGCCCACGGTTCCGTAGGCACCTACCAGCTTCCAACCTTGTCCGTGCCTCCTCTTGAGTTCTGCAGTGTTCTTCAGTGACCATGCCTTGTACTGCTTCTCCTTTCCCTCTTTCAGTTTGGCCGTGTAGATGTACAACACTTGACTTCCTCCGTCAACCTCGACCCACATTCGAGGCGGCAGAGGGGATCGCGTTAGGAGGTACATGGAGATTGTCACTTTGACTGTCGAAACGCCTTGGGTTCGACTCGAAGCACAACTTGAGGTTTGAACATTAATTCACAATCAAATATTAAAATGTGCGAGGGCCCGGATCTGAACCGGGGGACTCCTGCGAGAACAGATCTTGAGTCTGTCGCCTTTGACCGAGCTTGGCTACCCTCGCGCCTAGTTCTCGGTTAGGCACCGTCGGGCAATAAACATTTGCAGGGTTCAATACATCCGTTGGCACATGTTGGGAGAGTGCAGGGAGCCGGACATGAACCGAGACGTCTGGCCATTTCTCAATCAGGGGGCTTTGGTACCGAGATAAAAACCTTTTGCATCCTCTTTTTCGTCAACGAGAGGAGATCGAATGCTCGAGCTGCACTTCGGATGAATCTGAACCCTCTCCAAACCCGGGCAATTCCTCCTAATCGTGAGGGTTAGGGTCTACAGACTGCATGGCACGTAGGAGTGCGGCCGCCGGGCCACGCACCCAAAGCAAGCCAGACGTCCTTTTTCTGATTTCAATCAGCGGGAATCATGGTTGGACCTGGACCGCCTTCATAGTCTGCCAAGCAAATTCCTCTTCTTCTCATCATAATCCTGGTCACTGATCAGACCCTTCTCCCTCATAGACTTCAGCTGAGCGAGCTTCGCTTCAATGTCACCAGCGACTGCTGCTTCAAGAGGACTGTCTTGCCGAGGTTCCACCACCGATTGTGTCACTCGCGGATAGAGCTCTTGTTCGGCGGTGACGCCTATTACCTCTGTTCTGATATCGGTTGATGGGTTTCTGAGGGGCTCTATCTTCCTCTGATTCTTCCTGGCAAGAATCAGGAACAGTATTGCGACTGCTGCAAGCACCGCTGCAATCAACAGACTGATAAGAATCCATTGAGGCAAACTGACTGAGCTTGTCCCACCGGCCAATTCGTTGTACTGTTCGCACTTGAATCTTGTCGTTTCACCTGTGATATTGTGCCACGTTAGCACAAGGTTGCTCACACTATCTGGCGTGGGAGTGGAACTCTCGTGGACAGATCCGCTTGGTAAAGTTAGCACATATACATCCACATTTGGCTCGAAATAGTCCTGATATATCCAGATTCTACTCGATCCTGAACCCTCCGATGTAAGGCTCGTCTGTGCACCTTGCGAATAAAGCTCGATGTCGTCGAGATCATACTCAAGTATTGTGTAGATGCCTTCCGTGGATTCTTGTTTGTTGTAAGCATCACCAGATTCCCAGAACGTCCCGGTCTTCCAGACGCTTGGATCGGTCGTCCTAATGTAGTTGTGTTCAGTTCCATCACTTCTCAACGTCACGCGGAGTTCATGGTACTCAGAGGCGACGGCGGCGCCCTCTACTTCGAAGAGGTCGCTGTCATCGAATATCGATGGATAACTGGTACTGGTTATCCGAATCAGGTAATTCGTCCGAGGTGTGGTATCGGAGGGTATCATCCATGAATACGAACCGTCGTTCGACGTGCTGGATGTGATTGTCACAGGCGCGGAGTAATATGCGTAATCATACTCTATCTTCACCTCTGACCCGACCGTCCCGCTGGACGTCCAAGTTATGGAATAGGTATTCCCAGCTGTCCAGACAGAGCTGCTGGTGGGTGATGTGACCGTCATCAATCCAGAGGGGGCAGCGATAGTGAATAGGTCGCTGTCATCGTAGACTGATGGATAACTGGTACTTGTGACTCGAATCAGGTAGTTAGTTCTGGGCGTTATGTCTGAGGATATCGTCCATGAGTGGCTTCCGTCATTGGAAGTGCTAGAGATTATCGTCACGGGGGAGTAGTAGTATGCAAAGTCGTACTCGATACTCACGTAGGACCCGACAATCCCAGTAGAAGTCCAAGTTATGCTGTATGTGTTCCCGGCTGACCAGACAGAGCTGCTAGTGGGTGATGTGACCGTTATCAATCCAGAGGGGGCAGCGATAGTGAATAGATTGCTGTCATCGAATATCGATGGATAACTGGTACTGGTTATCCGAATCAGGTAATTCGTCCGAGGTGTGGTATCGGAGGGTATCATCCATGAATACGAACCGTCGTTCGACGTGCTGGATGTGATTGTCACAGGCGCGGAGTAATATGCGTAATCATACTCTATCTTCACCTCTGACCCGACCGTCCCGCTCGATGTCCATGTTATGTCATATGTCTCTCCGGCCGTCCATACAGAACTACTCGTTGGAGATGTCACTGCTACGGTCCCTGTTGGGGCACGAATCTCGAATAGACTGCTATCATCATACACCGACGAGTAGCTCGTGCTTGTGATTCTTATCAGATAACTCGTTCTCGGAGTGATTGTAGTTGGTATCGTCCAAGAGTAGGTGCCGTCATTCGAGGTGCTAGAGACAATAGTGACCGCGGTCGATGATGAGTAGTAGTCGTAGTCATATTCCATCTTCACATAAGAGCCGACGGACCCGCTCGATGTCCATGTTATGTCATATGTCTCTCCAGCTGTCCACACAGAACTGCTCGTTGGAGATGTCACTACTACTGAGGGCCCTTCGATGGTGAATAGCTGGCTATCACCAAAGATTGAGACATAATGATCACTAGTGATTCTTATCAGATAATCCGTTCTCGGAGTGATATCATATGGAATTGTCCATGAGTAACTGCCGGTGTTGCTCCATAGAGACTCAATCGTAACTGCGGTCGATGATGAGTAGAAGTCATAGTCATACTCTATCTTCACCAAATCGCCAACGGACCCACTCGATGTCCATGTTATGTCATATGTTGCACCAGTTGTCCATACCGACTTGCTTGTCGGAGATGTCACCGTTATTACAGGAGGAGGTAGAATTGTGAAGTAATCATCACTATAATCGGTCGTCGATGTCGACAGGCAAGTAATTCTTACTTTGTAATCATTTCCAGGTTGCTGCGTGACTGGTATTGTCCATTCGTAGTACGTGGGACTCTTCGGTGTACTCGCAACGATTGTCGACTGATATGAATCGCCCTTGTACAATTCGATCTTGACGTCAGGGCCAATGAATTCATAACCCCATTCTATCCATTGATAGGTTCCCGCTTCCCAATTCTCTCCACCATTTGGGGCATACACATAGATCGCAGCGGCTGAAGCAACAGGCATTACGTAACTAGCAAAAAAGAGGAACATCATTAGAATTGACGTCAGAGTTCTCGATATTCGCCTAGTATCCCCCTTCCATTGGAGCCCACATCCACCAGACACAAGCCTTGAAAACCGATAGGAGTGTATAAACATTCCCCTGTTGTTGATAAACGGCTTCTGCAACGCCGGAGACAATCGCTCTGGGAAGGGCAGAGATTTTGGACTGATTCATGCCCGAGTCCAACAATCTTGTTCGAACACAATCAAGATTTCGGTTCGTCCCCTTTCCTCCCTCTATGTTGAAGAGGTCCTTGCGGCTTCTTCCTAGTCTCATCCTTCTACTCTTGATTTGCCTCCTGTTTATGATCTCGGAAGGGTTTGTCGGACAAGCCTCTATTCGCGGTTTTC
>Ga0315281_10009303_pt1 | contig 13633 bp, 17 predicted proteins | sample YL17G07_0_MG_FD_204540 | JGI IMG/M metagenome (GOLD analysis project Ga0315281, IMG submission 204540) | Sediment microbial communities from Yellowstone Lake, YNP, Wyoming, USA - YL17G07_0 | ecosystem: Environmental > Aquatic > Freshwater > Lake > Sediment | place: USA: Wyoming | collected...
ACGAGTATCCGATGTAGAACTGAGACAGCCTTGAGAGATGCTCTCCCGCTCCTCCCCGAAGCAGGCTGATGTTGGTTAACAGGAAGATCAGGAGCCCCCAGATAATGCCGGCTGAAAGTGCCAGAGCCTTTGCATTGAGTTTCATCGGTGCCTCCTGAAATAATGTGGGATATTAGTGGGTTGGGGAAAACGTGAATTTGCAGTTCCGAGTTCTGAGTTCTGAGTTCATAAACCCCAGTCAGTTCGAGTCCCGACGTAGTCGGGAAGAACTCTACTTGGCTTGGTACACCCCTCGACCCTTCGCCAGAGCTCAGGGCATGCTTCGCGCAGCTGTCGAGCATATGAGCTGCGCTCGGGGTGACTTATGAGTTTCAAAATTCGGGTTTAGAATTCTACATTTCTTGTCAATCCTGCGTAACGTCGCTCACTCACTAGGAGGTGTGGCAGAAGTTTAGGTTTTTCTAGAACATCTCGGTCGATTCCTCGTGCTGCTTCCCAAAGAGCTTCGTGCTCCGTCCATATCGATGGGGGCATTCTAAGGGATCTTGTCGTCTGGGAATTCTGCGGCCGAGAGTCGTTTGACTTGCTCGAGAAGCGTAGCAATCTTGTTCTGAACAATATCCCAGAGGATATCTTCGTCTACGCCGAAATACCCATGGATAACGATGTCACGCAGGCCGGCGATCTTGCGCCAATCTACCTCAGAGGAGCGCTCCCGTAGCTCTTGGGGAAGATGCTTGACAGCTTCGCCGATGATCTCCAGGTTTCGCACGATAGCATCGAAGGTCTTCTCATCACCCCGGAACTGTTCAAAGTCGAGACCACGTGTGTAGCGCAAGATTTTTTCGCAGCTCTCCCGGATGTCCTCCAGGAAAAGCCTGGGGTCACGCGACACGGATCGCCTCCTTCTCTACATATGACCGCAAGCGCGGCTTGAGAGCCTTGTGCGTCACGAGATCCACCGGGCATTCAAACAACTCTTCCAGGAAAAACTTCAGTCCCATGTACCAGTCAAACGTCGCTGGTCCCTTGAACTCCACAAGGATATCTAGGTCGCTCCCCGGCCGGGCCTCGCCCTGGGCCACCGAACCGAACAGGGCAAGTGATTTCACCCCAAAAAAGGTCAACTCCTCCCTATGTTCCTTCAGGCGCCGTTGAATCTCCTCTTGTTTCATGAAACGCCTCCATTCCTTATCTGCTGTCCGTCTTGCATGCCCTCTGCCGTCTCCCTCTCACGTTTCACTGTTATCGAACTGCGCTTTATGCCTGCCCCTCCTCACGTCTCCCTTCTTACGTCTCACTTCTCACCCTTCACGGATCACGAATCACGAACTCCCGCCGAAAATCCCGCTTGATCCCGCTTCAGAGACAGCGGCACACAGAAAACGTCGAACAGCGGCACACAAAGAGCGTGGCGGCGGGGCACACAAAACGTGAAAGCATGGCGGGCAGGAAAGTTCGTGCCTACCATGTTTCTCCCTACTCCTTACTCCCTACTGCCTTCTGCTTATTGCCGTCCCCTTACTGCATACTTCCTACTCCCTACTTTCTACTCCACTACTTCCTACTGCCCTCTTCAGTTCCTTCCACGTCTTCTTCATATCCTCCGAAATCAGCTTCGTGTCCGACAACACCGGCATGAAGTTCGTATCCCCGCTCCAGCGTGGCACGACATGGAAATGCACATGCTCGTCAATCCCCGCACCTGCAGCCCGGCCGAGATTCGCGCCGAAGTTGTAGCCCTGCGGCTTGCTTGACTTGTCCAACGCTTTCATCGCCATGACGGTCGCCTTCATCATCTCTTTGTTCTCTGCATCCGACAGTTTTCCAAGATCGCAGGTGTGCCTGTAGGGGACGATCATCAGGTGGCCGCTGTTGTACGGGTAGAGGTTCATCACCAGATAGCAGCGCCTCCCACGCCAGACGACGAGGTTCTCTGCGTCCTTCTTCTTGTCCTTCGCGATGCGACAGAACAAACAGCGCTTGGATTTCTTCGCGTCTTTGAACGTGGCGATGTACGACGAGCGCCAGGGCGAATAGAGACGTTTCACAAAGTGTTCCTTGGCTTTAGGAATTCAGCAGCGATACTTGATACGTTAGCTCGTCAGTGCCCCTCAGTTCCTACAACAGCTCATCGAGATCTTGCAGATCTCTTTTTCTCCCCGCTCCCTTTTTGCTTGCGATGAGATCCTCTTTGCCGATGTAGTAGACTGTCTGTTCACCATATTTCGCAGTGACCTTCCGCTCCCAAGCGTCCGCGAATGTCACATTGGAAATCGAAGTCATCAAATCTATTCTATAAGGTGGATATCCTAGTTGAATCACGTGATCGATCTTCTGAAGATCCTCAAGGGTGATTCCGACGTTGCCAAAACCGAAGTCTTCCAGAGCCTTCAAGACATTCGATGCGTTGGAACGATCGGGCTCGATGAACACATCAAGATCGTTCGTGAATCTTGGTTTGGCATGAATCGCAAACGCATAGCCGCCAACAATAAGATAGCGGACGTTATGCCCGTTTAACAATTCGAAAAACTCTTCGAAGTCCTTTGAGATCTCCATTCTCTTGCCAATTGGGATTCATTTTGAACCACATGCGCCGGAGACTCTCGAGCACGTGAATTTTGTATTCGTAGGTCTGATTCTTCCAGAACTCCTTCTCATCCAGCTCCTGCGTGGAATCTCGCAGGGCATATTTTCTGACCGTCTTCTCCATTCGGGTTCTTGCTCCCTCTTTATTTCCCGTCCCCTAGCAACACGATCTTCTCCCTCCTGCTCTTCACACTCCTTGTTGCGTTACGAGTATCAAGCACGCGCTTCGCATGCTTCACGATGAAGTCGTAGTCGTACTTTGTGTGGTCCGTCGTGATGATGACGCAGTCTGATGACTGGAGCAGTTCTTTCGTCAGCGGGATCGATTCAAACGAGTGGTTGTTCACTCTGACCTTCGGCACGTACGGGTCGTTGTAGACGATGTTCCGTGCTCCATCGGCCAGAAGCAACTCCATGACCTTGAGCGCCGGCGAATGCCGAATATCATCCACATCCCGCTTGAATGCAACGCCCAGGACCAGGATCTTCGCGTCGTTGAATGCCACGGGCATCATGCTGATCTCTCGGAGAACCATATTCTTCACGTAGAACGGCATGTTCTCGTTTGTCTCTGCCGCCAGAGTAATGAAATTCGTTTGGAAATCATGCTGCCGTGCAAGCCAGGAGAGATAGTAGGGATCGATCAGGATGCAGTGGCCACCGATGCCGGGTCCGGGGTAAAAGGGCATGAATCCGAAGGGCTTGGTCGCCGCCGCCTCAACCACCTCCCAGACGTTGATCCCGCCCATCCGGTCGCAGAGCTGAGCCATTTCGTTCACAAGCGCTATGTTGACGCTGCGGAAGATGTTCTCCAGCAGCTTCTCCATCTCCGCGACTTTCGGACTTGAAACCGGAATGACTCTTGAAACGATTTGCTCGATCACCAGGCATGCGAGCTTCGTGCACTCGGGCGTAACTCCACCCACCACAATCGGCGTGTTCGCCGTCGTCCATTTCCTATTGCCCGGATCGATCCGCTCCGGCGAGAACGCAAGATGGAAATCTTTACCGACTTTTAGTCTGGATTTTTCAAGGATCGGTTTAACGTAGCCTTCGGTTGTGTTCGGGAACGTGGTGCTCTTGAGAATAATCAGGTGGCCCTTTTTCAGCCGCGGAGCAATTTCCTCGCAAGCGGCTACGATGTAGGAAATGTCGGGCTCTTTGTTGGCTGTGAACGGGGTGGGAACGCAGATGAAGACAACATCAAGCTTGGAAACGGGGTCGTAGCTGGTGGTTGCTTTCAGCAGGCCGCGTATCACGGCTTTGCCGAAAGCTTTGTCATCGACGTCGGCGATGTAGTTCTTCCCTGCGTTGACCGAATCGACTTTTGCCTGATCGGTTTCAATGCCGACGGTTTGAAAGCCCTTTGCAGCAAACTCCACTGCGAGCGGTAATCCAACGTATCCCAACCCAACAACACCGATGCGCGCTTTCCTGTTTTTGACTCTTGTTGCGAGCGACATAGAGATTCCGGATGGTGAAAACGCTCTGAAAGTCAGTGATTCGTGATCAGTAAGTCGTTAGCTGTAAGTCGTTAGTCGTAAGTCGTGAGTCGTAAGTCGTAGGCCGAAACCTATCTCAAGCTGCGCGTCACGATTCACGGCTTTCCGTTCTCAGTTCAGAGTTTGGAGTTTTGAGTTGACAAATCCCAGTCAGTTCGAGTCCCGACGTAGTCGGGAAGAACTGTACTCGGCTTGGTGCACCCCTCGACTTTGCGCAGCGATTAAGCGAGTAGGCTGCGCTCGGGGTGACTGATACTTGTTTTTGTGTGCGTACTGCCTTCTGCATACTTCCTACTTTCTACTCCACTACTTCCTACTCCAATACCTCCCGTCTCACCCCTTTGTTTCCTCCCCGCCATGACTTTTCACTTCTCACCATCTACGCTTCACATTCGCACTTCACGACTCACGGTTTACGGATTACGATTCACGGATCACTGTTCACCAACTTTGCTCGAAGTTCGCTACGATGACTCCTCTTTCGCTTTCTCAGCGGCAGCGATCACTTTGTCCGCGATCTCCCTCGGGACCTCTTCGTAGTGCGAGAACTTCGTGTGGTACATTCCGCGACCCTGCGTCATCGAGCGAAGGATCGTCGAGTACTTATGGAGCTCTGCCATCGGGACAATCGCCTTGATCTTCTGAAAATGGCTCTCCGCCTCCATGCCGGAGATCTTGCCGCGCCGGCTTGAGAGATCGCCCATCACGTCACCCATGTACTCGTCCGGCACGATCACCTCCACCTCATTGATCGGCTCCAGGATCACAGGCCTTCCCTCGAGGAATCCCTTCTTGAACGCCATCATCCCCGCGATCTTGAACGAGATATCATCAGAGTCCACCGAGTGACTCGACCCATCGAAGACGGTGACTTTGATATCCACGACTTCGTATCCGGCCTGCACTCCTTTCTGCAGCGCTTCAACGACTCCCTTCTCGACGGCAGGGATAAAGCGTGTCGGCACGACCCCGCCGACCACGGCGTCCTCAAACTCAAATCCCGTTCCGCGCGGTTTCGGCTCAAGCTTGAGGTAGACGTGACCGAACTGGCCGCGACCGCCGGTTTGTTTCTTGTGTTTGTACTCCGACGAGGGAACCGTTGCCTTGATGGTCTCCTTGTAGGGAATCTTCGGCTCGGCGAGCTCGACGTCAACGCCATACTTCTCCTTCAGCCGCTTCGTGACGATCAGGAGATGCAGCTCTCCCTGTCCCGCGATGACGGTCTGGCTGAGCTGACCATCGACCTGGACAAGGAACGTCGGATCTTCCTCGTGAAGGTAGTGCAGACCGGTCGCAATCTTATCCTCATCCCCCTTTGCCTTGGAGTGGATCGCCATGCGAATAACAGGCTCGGGGAAATCGATCGGCGTGTAGAGAATGGGAAAACCTCTGCTGCTGAGGGTATTGTTGGTGTGCGTATCCTTCAGCTTCACGACCGCTCCGATGTCGCCCGCAACGAGCTTTCCGACATCGCGTCGCTCTTTTCCATTCATGACAAAGATCTGACCGAGGCGCTCGACCTTCCCGTTCGATTCATTTGTCAGGTCGATGCCGGGAGTGATCGTTCCCGAATAGACCCGGAAGTACGATAGCTCGCCCACATGTTGTTCCGAAACCGTCTTGAAGACGAACAACGAAGGAGGGGCGTTTGCTTCGGGCGGGACGGTAATTTCCACATTCTTCTGTAAGTCCTTCGCTTTGACCGCTCCCCGATCGATCGGCGATGGTGCGTAGTGCGCGAGGAAATCAAGCAGCAAGGCGATTCCCATGTTCATGCTTCCCGAGGCGCAAAAGACCGGAAAGATCTTACGCGTCATGAACGCGAGCTTCATGCCTTTTTGCAGATCGGCGTCCTTGAGGGTTCCGTCTTCGAAGAACTTGTTCATCAGCTCCTCGTCCGTCTCTGCGATTTTCTCGATCAGTTCTTCATGAAGCGCGGCGGCCTTCTCTTTGAAATCAGCGGGGATCTCTGACTCAGTGAACTTGCCGCTCCCGTCGCGGTGATACTTGTACTGCTTCATCCTGAGGACATCGACCACCGAGTCGAACGTCAATCCCTCGTTGGCAGGGAACTGGACGAGCGTCACGTCATGTCCGAAGCGATCCTTCGCCGTCGTGACTGCATGGTCGAACTCAGCGTTCTCGTTGTCCAGCTTGTTCACCACGAACAGCGTCGGCGTTTGATAGCGCTTGGTGTAATTCCAGACGATTTCCGTGCCGACCTCGGCTCCCTCCACGGCTTTCAGGAGGAGGACTGCCGTGTCGGCCACGCGCAACGATGAGAGAACCTCACCGGTGAAGTCAGAGTATCCGGGCGTGTCGAGGATATTGATTTTGCACCCCTGCCATTCGCAGTGCAGCAGCGAGGCGTTGACCGATATGCGCCGCTCGATCTCATCCGGGTGGTAATCGGACACGGTGGAGCCCTCATCGACCTTGCCGAAGCGGGTTGTCGTCCCGCTGGTCCATAAGATGGCTTCCGTCATGGCCGTCTTGCCGGAGCCGCCGTGCCCGATGAAGGTAATGTTGCGAAGCTTGTCGACAGCATAGTCTTTTTGAGACGCGCTAGTCACGATATCTCCTCTTTTACGCTTTGAAGGTGATGATCAAAAGAGAGGACAACTATGGGTGGAATCGGACGCTATCGGGTTCGGAACCGTTCAAAAAACGTTGCAATGCTCGCCACGATGGCGCCGATTATCGAGCTGACCTGGAGGATGGGTTCTTCGATTTTTTCCTGGATCCGCTGCTCGAACAACAGGACATTATCGGCTACACTCTTTAAGGAGTTCAGGGAGCCCCTCATGATATCCGCCTGAGTGTCGATTTTTTCGGCTGCTGATTTCAGTCTCTCCGTGATGTGTGCGAGATTCTCCAGCACGGGCTTCGACCGTTGGCTGAACTCCGAGAGATCTCGCTTGAGTTGAGTCAACACGACGATCAGATACACGCAGAGTGCTGAGACGCAGACCAGCGCCACCACTTGAGCAAGTTGCAGAACAGTGTCCACTTCAAATTCCTCTCAATGAATGTACGAGTGTGAGAAACAGCTTGGGATCGTGCAGGCTACAGGCCGTCTTAGGGCCGCGTCCCCTCCCCACCCATTTTGTTGCGTGCATCGGAAACGATCCGTTCGGCCTCACCCATCAGGTTGCTCGCCTGCTTTCGGGCATCGGTGATGAGGCTTTCGGATTTCTTCTTCGCCTCGCTAACAATTTCCGTCGCCTTGGTCTTCGCCTTGGCGAGGTACTCTTCGCCCTTGTCGACGAGCTCGTTCGTCTTGTCCTTGATATCACGACGCAATTCTTTGCCGCTCTTCGGGGCATAGAGTAATGCGAGGACTGCACCGACAACGCTGCCTGCAATGAAGCCGACAATCAGACCCTTCGCCATTCCGTCGTTGTTATCTTCTGCCATATGATCCTCCGTGAGAATGTTCTGCAAGAATCACTTATTGCGTGAAAGAAAGTAGAAAATAAGTCGTAAAGAAACAAGAAATATGGGTGATCGCCATTGAAAACCATCGCCAGTTTTGAAAATCAGCAAACCCCAGTCAGTTCGAGTCCCGTCTCCGCCGGAGGCGGATCAGCCTTCGGCTGAGAGAACTGTACCAGGCTAGTGTCGAGTCTCAGAGATACCTTTAATAAGTTGTTGCAGTAAATTGCCTGATTTCTGCTTGCATCGAGAACTTCTGACAGGCAGACTTATTCAACGAACTTGTGAATCGAGACACTAGCTCATTACACCTCTCTGAGCCAGAGGCTCATGCGCCTCGGGCGCAGACTACGCTCGAGGTGACTGTTTTTTTTTGCGCGCCAGAAATTGAGCCCGGAACAATCCGGGACGAACCGGGCGAGGGAAGCCGTTGGGTGAAAAAACTGCCCTGTCGGTGTAGCTGAACAGGGCTAGTAACAAAAGCCTACTGGCTCTAACGATTCTTCTTCTTATGACGCATCTTCCGCAAGCGCTTTTTGCGTTTGTGGGTCGCCATTTTGTGGCGTTTACGCTTCTTACCACTCGGCATTGCGCCCTCCGTTATTGGTTTTGAAGGATCTGTGGATTAGAATGTTGCTCGAGTAATTGCTTGGCTCGCCGGCCCACGTCGCTGTTGGGAGCGAGGGCAATCGTCTTGTTGAACCATTCGTTCGCTTCTTTCACCCGACCCGCCCCCAGGTTGACGATGCCGAGGTTGAAGTGTCCCTGGAGGTGCTTCGGATCGTACTTCAGCCCCGTCTCCATCTGCTTTCGGGCTTCGTCGAACTTCCCCGTGTCATAGTAGCAGATACCGAGATCGACGCGCGCGTCCACATCTTTCGGGTTCTTCTCAAGGTAACGTCTGTAATAAGCAATCGCCTTGTCATAGAACCGGCCGTCGTGCGAAAGGTTCGCGAGCTCGAGCGTTAACTGCATATCGTTCGGGTTCGCCGTGACGCGTTTTTCCAGCTCTGCGATCTGAGCTGCTACCTGCATATTGGCCGCTGGCATTTGCATCGCCTGAGACTGGGGCTTTAGGATCTCCTTTGGACCGGACAGCATATCGACAAGAACGATCGCCAGCACAAGCAGCGCGACAAATCCGCCGATCACTTTCCACGAGAACAACGGCGTCGCAGCCTCCCCCCTCTCGCCTGGCTGCCCTGCCCTTTTCTTACGTTGTTGCCGGCGGGACACGCGCGCTCCTCCCTCGAGAGGAGCGGTCTCTTTCATAGCCTTCAGGTTAGCGCCGCAAAACGCGCAGAATCCGGCTTCCGCCGGATTCTTCCTGCCACACTGTATACACGTCTGGTTTTCTTCGTAACTCGTTGTCTCCGCCCCGGTCGCAGCCTTCTCGGTGGGCCAGCCCGACAAAGCCGGTCTGGCGGGCCATTCGACCGGTTTACCACAACTGATACAGTACCGGTCACCCCACTGAACCTCCGCCCGGCATTCGGCACACGAAAACGTTGGCTTCATTGTTTCGTCGGGGTCGCTGCTTTCTTCAGACTCTCATCAACAACATGCTTGAGGTCTTTGGAGACCTTGAAGATGGGGACGAAGTGCTCCTCTACCATCACCTGTTCGCCCGTCCGCGGATTGCGAGCCATTCTCCCCTTCCGTTTCTTGACCTTGAAGCTGCCGAATCCGCGAATCTCGATGTTCTTTCCCACCTTCATCGCATCGATGACTGTCGAGATGAATCCATCGACGACCGCCTCGGTCTCGACCTTGGTGAGCCCCGTGGCCGATGCAATCACATCAACGATATCAGCTTTCGTCAAGGTGCCTCCTCTGAGTTGTTAATAGGGTGAAATGAACTTGTACTGCAGGATGGGCTGATTGAAGAGCTCCTTCTTCAGCCCCGCAATTTCCGTAACTGCCTCTCCCATAAGCCGTTCTAACCACGTTCGGACTTTCCGTTCTTTGACCACCTTTGGCTTCCCGCTGATATCCCCAAGCTTGGCAGCAATCGTGATGGCGTCCTCCAGCGTCCCCAGCGTATCGACAAATCCATACTCGAATGCCTGGCGCCCCGTGAACACCCTTCCGTCGGCGTATTGAACGACGCGCTTTCGATCCATCTTCCGTTCCTTGGCAACGACATCAACGAACTGGTTGTACACGTCCCCAAGGAGCTGATCGAAGAACTTCTTCTCATCCTCCGTCGTCTTGCGGAAGGGCGACCCGATGTCTTTGTACTTCCCCGTCTTGAACGTGGAAGCGTCGATGCCGATCTTGTTCATCAGCTCGTTGAAGTGCAGGAATTGGAAAATCACGCCAATGCTTCCTGTCAACGTGCCCGGGTTTGCGACAATTTTGCTTGCACCGCAAGAGACGTAATATCCGCCACTTGCCGCCACGGATCCCATCGAGACCACAACGGGCTTGCCTGAGTTTCGCGTCTTCTTGACTTCCTCGTAGATCTCCTGACTTGCCGAGACCCCACCGCCCGGAGAATCAACGCGGAACACGATGGCCCTGACCCCTCTGTTCTCCCGGTACTTCTTGAATTGCCTGACGATGTTTTGAGAGTCGAGGATGGGCTCCGTCAGTTCGATCATTGCGACTCGTTCACCAGAAGTGCTCAGAGTCTCATCTTCTGGCACCATGAAGACAAGCGAGACGAAGTAGACAAGGAAAAGACCAGCCAGGACGATAACAGAAGCAACGACTGCAAGAACCCACTTCGTCGTGTTGGACATAGCGTTAGAGAAGATCTGCAAGCTGGATGAGTCGAGGGATCCGGTCCTGCTTAGTCGATGCCGAAGGACTTATAAGTTGTTGAAATGTATAACATTATATCAAAACAGCGTCTGAAAGTCAAATAAGAACCTCTTGTGAAGTAAAACGTAAGGAATTCGGCATTAAACCGTGGAATTCAACGCGAGGAGATATTGTTTTAGGAAAGTGAACCTGCGGCTCACACCGACCTTGCCTGCAACGAATCTGCGCTGAGGTAGAGACTGGTTCTCGAGCATTGATGAGATTGGCTGGTGAACACTGACGATCAATAACGTCCAAGAGACCGTTCCCCGTTTAATCCATTTGTCATAATGCGGTGTCAAATCAGGAAACGATTGCCACAGGATCATTTCGTGCAGTCTGACCGGCACTGGAATGAAGGGATTCGCAGCTTATGCAGGGAAGAATGAGCTTTTCCAGAAATCAGCGCATTGCGTTCATCTGTTTCTCCTCATCATTCGGCGGATTGGAGCTGAGCACCATTCAGCTTGCCAGCGATCTGAAGAGAAGGATGGCGGAGTGTCTCCTCGTTGTTCCAGCCAGCACGCCGCTTGCCGATCAGGCAATGAAGAATGATCTGCGGGCAGAATTCTTGAAGCCGAAGCTGAAGTACGGTGACCTGCTGGCTTCGGGTCGATTAGCTCACATCTTGAGGGCCCATCGAATTGAGATTGCGGTCCTTATGCAGTCAAAGGACATAAGCGTTGTTGCGGCTGCAAAACTCGCTTACCCGCCTGTGAAAATCGTTTTCTATCAGCAAATGCAATCGAGAGTGAACAAGCGCGATGTTTTTCATACATGGATGTACTCCAAACTGTCGCTCTGGATTTCGCTAACGAAGCGGATGAAGCAAGAAGTCCTGGAGCATACCCGCGTGCCCGAACAACTCATCAGAGTCGTCCCCCTCGGAAGGGACACACGTCTCTTTGATCCTCAGAGGTACAATCAGTCCGAAGCGAGGAAAAGACACGGGCTGCCTCTCGGAATACCAATCGTCGGTATGCTGGGCCGTTTAGATCCTCAGAAGGGGCAAGAAGCATTCCTGCGATCACTGCCGCGTGTCCTCGAGCGGCAGCATGATGCACGCTTTGTCATAGCAGGTGATGAGACCCGAGGAGAAAAAGGATACAAGAAATACCTCGTCGGTTTGAGCCACGAACTCGGCGTTCGTGATCATGTGCGATTTCTACCATTTACGGAACACGTGCCGGAGTTCTTGGCCGCCATCGATCTGTTCATTCTCCCTTCTTATGGTGAAACGTTTGGTCTCGTTCTCATTGAGGCGATGGCCATGGAAAAACCCGTCGTTGCGACAAGTGCCGGAGGTGTACCGGAAATTATCGAGGACGGCCACGATGGCCTCCTTGTTCCGCCCCGAGATGAAAAGGCTCTTGCCGAAGCCATCGTGCTGCTATTGAAGAATTCGTCTCTGCGAAGGTCCCTTTCCAAACGCGCACGCAGCAATGCAGTCAAGCGTTTTGATGCCTCGCGCTGTGTCGATCAACTGGTGCTTTCGTTGGATTCTCTCTAAAAGGCGGAGCTTGCAGACTACTCGAAGTGAGTAGGCTGGTGAGCCACGCGAACCGCAAAAGTGCTTCGAGAGCCGTAAGGCAAGTCGAGATTGTCCGGCGGGCTAGCTCAATGCGGGTCTCTCCAGTATTTCCTTCCAGCATCTTTCTCTCAGCTTTTCAAGACCAACCTTCCTCCGAGCTGACGAACCGCAGCGATCCCCCCAAAACGCCTCAGCATCCCCCTGCTGCCTCCCTTCTACACCGACGAACCATGCGCGAGCTGAAGGAGGGATTTTCAGACCTCCTCAGACTTTCCAGGCAGGTTCTTTACAGGATCTTTATACCTCTCGACCACCTTTTTACTTCCCCTTCATTGCATTTCACACCGTTTGACAACCATATTGATGGCGCATTCATCGAGGAAGAGTGAGCGTAAACCACATTCACAAATGGCAGGATCTATCATGTTCTTCAAGCATCTTCGCAGGGCAATCGTCACCATTCTGATGTTTACTGTCATAACCGGATTGCTGTATCCTCTTCTCGTAACCGGTCTCGCACAGGTCGTTTTTCCAGGGAAGGCAAATGGGAGCCTCTTGAAGAAGGACGGAAGGGTCGTCGGTTCCGCGCTCATCGGCCAGCCGTTCAGCAATCCAAAGTACTTTTGGGGTCGACTCTCGGCAACGAGTCCGTTTGCGTACAACGCTGGTGCGTCCTCAGGATCAAACTACGGGCCGCTCAATCCGGCGCTTCTCGATGCCGTCAAGAAGAGAGTGCAAGACCTGAGGGCTGCCGATCCCGAGAACACGCAGCCGATTCCAGTAGATCTCGTCACCGCCTCGGGCAGTGGACTTGATCCCCACATCAGTATGGCTGCTGCACAGTATCAGATTTCTCGGGTCGCCCGCTCTCGTGGGATGAGTGAAGAACAGGTTCACTCCCTTCTCGACCAATACACCGAAGGGAGGCAATTCAGTTTTCTCGGAGAGGCGCGTGTGAATGTGCTGGAGCTGAATTTGGCGCTTGATGAGATGAAATCGTTCCCACAGGAGAAATAACCATGGACATCGTCTATCTCGGAACAGTCGTCGTCTTCTTCGCCCTGACGTGGGGCCTGATGAAGTTGTGCGAGGTTCTTCAGGATGATAAATCAGGAGGCCACTCATGAACTGGCTCTATCTTATCTCGGGAGTGATCTCGCTTGCTCTCTTAGTCTATTTGTTTCTTGCACTACTCAAGCCGGAGATGTTTGAATGACACTGAACGGTATTCTGCAGATCATATTCTACCTCGCGGTGTTGGTGCTTGCCGCCAAACCTCTTGGCCGGTTCATGGGTAGGGTGTATCAGCGTGAACGGACGTTTCTCGATCCCATATTCGGCCCGGTGGAACGATTCATCTATCGTCTCGCACGAATCAACCCTGACGAGGAGATGGACTGGAAAGCCAACGCTGTTGCGATGCTCCTTTTCAATGTTCTCGGACTTGTGATCGTATATGGCTTGCAGCGCCTTCAACAATTCCTGCCGTTGAATCCGCAGGGCCTGGGGGCCGTCACGCCCGACTCCTCGTTCAACACCGCGGTCAGTTTTGCCTCCAACACCAACTGGCAAGGTTACGGCGGCGAAACAACGTTGAGTTACCTGACGCAAATGTTGGGATTGACCGTCCAAAATTTCGTTTCTGCGGCAAGCGGCATGGCAGTGCTTGCCCTCTTCATTCGAGGAATTGCGCGCCACTCAGCGAAGACGCTGGGCAATTTCTGGGTCGACCTGACGCGCAGCACGCTCTACATTTTGCTGCCCCTTT